>Ga0210394_10006343_pt1 | contig 12834 bp, 13 predicted proteins | sample IncBWC12MmetaG_FD_160121 | JGI IMG/M metagenome (GOLD analysis project Ga0210394, IMG submission 160121) | Forest soil microbial communities from Barre Woods Harvard Forest LTER site, Petersham, Massachusetts, United States - Inc-BW-C-12-M | ecosystem: Environmental > Terrestrial > Soil >... | reverse complement strand
AGCAGGCGGTGAGGGTGATGAGGAAAACAAATAAAATCGCAAGACTAAATTGGCCGCGGATGAACACGGATGAACGCGGATGGAAGACGAACTCGCGGGTGCTTGAGAATCCGCGTTCATCAGCGTTCATCAGCGGCCGAAGTCTCCGGTTCCTGCGGTCGCGGCCCAGTAAATTGGTGGTAACAGGAGGAGCGAGGGTTAGCCGATTCCCAGTTCGTCGACTTGTTCCAGAGGGGAGCCGCATTTGCGGCAGATCAGGGAGCCACAGTCGCCGCAGACCAGGGGATCGCTTACGGGCTGCTGGCAGCGGGGGCAATAAAACTCTGTAGTCACCTTGACGCATCCGAGGACGCCGCCGCGGCGGTTGCAACGCTCTCGCGGGCTTTCAGAAAAAGGTCGTACTGTCCCATCAGGTCGCGAAACACGGCGTCGCCGATCATGCGATAACCGGCGCCGGTGAAATGGACGTAATCGCCCTGTGCCATGCCGGCCAGCACCCATTCGCGCATCGCGCCTTTGCCGCCCATTTTCGCTCGCAGATCCCAGAATGCACTGCCGGTGGTGGCGGCGGCCTGGCGCTGCGCTTCGACGATCAGATCGATATTATCCATCGGAATCCAGCCCTTCGAGCGGGTGCGAATATAGCGGTCGGGCGGACCGATGAGGAGAATGGTCGCGGTGGGCGCGGCGGTGCGGAAGCGGCCGATCAACTGGATGAACATGTCGCGATAGGATTCCACCGTCCAGTCCTTGCGGCCGGCTTCATTGGTCCCATACGCGATCACGATCAGCGCGGGATTGCGGCGCTCAATGTTGGAGCGCATCATCACCGGGTCCCAATTGAGCGCGGTGGTGGCCTGCGCGCCGTTGATGCCCAGCTCTTCATAAGTGACGCCGCGGGAGTTTTCGGCGACCCATCCGAACAGGCGCACCGGCGCGCGGTCCAGCGTCTCGACCTCGAACTTATGAGTGCCTTGCACGGCTTCGTAGTGGTAATAACCGGGCGCGGGCGTGCCGTCGGTGGAGATGCGCTCTACCGGCGTGCCGTTATCGTAAATCTGGATCGCCCCGCCGCCGGGCTGTTGCAGATAGAACAACTCAAATTGCTGCCCATCAGCAAGGAGATAAACGGATTCGCGAGGCGACTTGGTCGACATGCTGATGCCGCCGAGGCCGTAGATCCCATCGCCGGGCGTTTTGCCGACCAGGCCTTCCGTGTGCCACCCGCGTGTGGATCCGCTGCGCACGTCGAAGCGGCGATAGCCTGCGTATGGGCGTCCGATGAGAGAATAGCCGCTGCCGCCATCGCCGAATTTTTCCTGGAAACGATTTCGGATGTCCCCCGTCCATTCATCACCAGCAGTGTGCGAATCGCCGTAGTGGAGGATGCGCAGGGGGCCGGGCATGTCGCCCTTTTGATGGCGGTAGAGCTGTTCGAAGAACGGAATCAGCGTTCCGGCGTTTTCTATAGGAATACTGGCGCCGGTGGAAACTTTCTGAAACACCCCCTGGTTCGCTTCTATCCTTGTAGCAGCGCTCACGCGGGGAGCGCGGACCCGGCGGCGGACAGAAGCCGTCGTGGCGGGCTTTTTAGCGGGAAGAGTTTTTTTTGTAGCGAGCGGTTTGGGGGCGGGCTTTCCTACACTTGACCGGTATCGTTTCTTCTTCTTCGATTTCGTTGAGGGCGCAGTGGTTTTCGTCGGAGCCGTTGTCGACGCGCCGAGACACACGCCTACGGCGACGAGTACGGCGCATCCGACTCTGGCCAACGGAATCATTCTTTAGAGGCTGTCTGCACTGAAGCCTTGTTCAATTGTCGCAGTTTATAGTCGTTATATCCATCCCGGAGTGCACTGTAAAGCAATTCTCCCACTATCTTAGCTCCTGCGGGCATGGGATGGATGAAGTCCGCGCCCACCAGCCGGGGCTCGGACGAATACCAGCGGCCCATGGTGCCGGGGCCTCCCATCGCCTGAAAAGTATTGAAAAACGCCACGCCCGCCTCCTGCCCGACGCCCGCTTCGATCTTCACCAGGTTGGGCATGGCGCCAATAGTGTCGATCTTGCCGTCCTTATTGCGCTCGCCGCGGTCCATGGGACTCATCAGCAGGATCGATGCGTCGGGTAGCGCGGTCTGCACGCGTTTTACCGCGTTTTTCAGTTCCTGACCCCAGGTGCCTTCGACGAACGTCGGATAGCCGCTTTCATTGGTGCCGTAGTTGATGATCACCAGGTCGGGCTTGTAATGGCGCAGCTCGGCCGTCCAGTGCGGACCGCTGAAGGATCGCGAAAGCAGAGTGACATTCGCGCCGTTGACGCCGAGGCTGTGATAAACCACACCCGGAGTGGAGCGGCGGAAATCGGCTCCATACATGCGGACGGTGCCTCGCGTGACGCGGATCACGAATTTGTGCGCGCCGCCGGGGATGTTGAACGAAGAAAATCCAGGAGTTTTCGAATCGGCAGCGGTTTCGACGGTTCCGAGATTCGAGCCGTCGGCCTCCACCGTGAAATCGCCTCCGTCGGGTTGCGAGAGATAGGCGATCTCGACGATATCGTGGGTTGCCTTCAACGTGAAGCGCGCGGTGGTGCCGGCCGATCCCCGGAAACTCGCGCCGCCGAGGCCGTGCATTCCGTCCTTCACCTCGGTCGCGCCGGCGACGTCGATGCCCCAGCCGGAGCCTTCCATCTCCACTCCGCGATGGTTGTACCAGGCCCACGGCCGCGCGATGAGCGCGAAGCCGCTGCCGGCGTCGCCGAACTGTTTCTGTAAAGCGGCGCGGGCGTCGGCCGTGATCAGGTCGCCTGTGGTTGGCGAATCGCCATAGTGGATAATGCTGATGGTGCCGCCTTTGAGCAGCGCGGCGTAGAAATGATCGAGCTCGTTCGTGGGGTCGACCAGATTTTTGGGCGCGGTCGCTTCCAGGCGCTTGGCGCGCAGTTCCTCGTTCTTGGGATCGGGATCGTTCTCGGTAGGCGGGCCTTTAATCGGAAGGTCGACCACCAGGGGAATCATCGCGGGATTGAATGTTTTGTATTTTTCCAGAGCCGGGACGTACTGCGGCAACAGGAGGAGCCCGATGAAGGTGAGCACCGCGAGTCCTGTCTTGACCGGCATTTTTTGATTTTAACAGTGTGGTGCAGGTTGGCAACCTGCGGCCGATTGGCAATCGGCCCGGCAGGCGGGTTACCAACCCGCCGCAGGCTACCAGCCTGCCCCACAATGAACTTCAGAATAGGACAACTAGAATTTGTTGTAGATGAATGGCGTCGCGCCGGTTTGCGCTACGTATTGCAGGCCGATTACCAGCAGCGCCAACACCAGGGCTTGTATATAGAAGGGCGCTCGCGAATAGAGATTCAGGCTGAAGTCGTACCAGTTTTTCGGGCAGTAATGCGCGAGGATCGCGATAGCCATGATCAGCACCAGAGGCGGCGTGATGTTCGCGACCGAAAAGCTAAGCGACCCGATGCGCGAGAGGATCGCGTACGCGTTTTCCCAGTTCGCCGCGCGGAAGAAAATCCAGGCGAAGCACACGAACTGGACGGTCACGAAAATGTTGAAGTACTTCCAGAAGCCGGTGGCTTTTTTATTGCCACGCGATACCTGCCAGAAGCGGTGCACCGCGAGGCCCAGGCCGTGAATTGCGCCCCAGATGACGAACGTCCAGCTCGCGCCATGCCACAGGCCGCCGATCACCATGGTGATGAAGAGATTCCAGTAGGTGAAGATTTTCCACTTCGAACGCAAGCCTGGGAGCGAGAAGTAGAGATAATCGCGCAGCCAGTTGGAGAGAGTGATGTGCCAGCGTCGCCAGAAGTCGGCGATGTTCACGGCGGCGTACGGAGCGTTGAAATTCGACGGCAGCTTGATGCCCAGCAGCAGCGCGGAGCCGATGGCGATGTCGGTATAACCCGAAAAATCGAAATAGATTTGCAGCGCGTAGGCGTAGACTGCGATCACCACTTCCATGCCAGAATAGAGCGCGGGAAAATCGAAGACGCGGTTGACCAGGTTCGCGGAAAGATAGTCGGCGATCAGGAGTTTTTTCGTGAGCCCCATGCCGATGAGGAACAGCGCGCGTCCGCCGTCGATGCCGTCAAGCTTGCGAGGTTTTTCGAACTGGTCGATGATCGATGAAACTCGCGTGATCGGACCGGCCAGCGTGGTGGGGAAAAACGAAACGGCAGCCAGGTAAGAGAGATAACTCTTCGTGCCTTTCGCGTCGCGGCGGTAGATGTCGATGGTGTAGGTCAACGCCTGAAACACGTAGAACGACAGCGTGACGGGCAGCGCCCAGTGCCACTCCGGCGCCGGTTTTCCAGTCCAATTCGTATAATTTTGCAGAAAAAACGGCATATATTTGAAAAACGCGAGCATGCCGAGGTTCATCAGCAGGCTCAAGCCAACCAGGATGCGGCGGACGATGGCGTTTTTCGAATATTGGAGTCCAAGGCCGAAAAGGTAGTCGAGAGTGCCCGCGGCAGGGATCAGCGCGAGGTAAAACATATCCCACTTGGCGTAGAAAAAATAGTTCGCGAACAGCAGCACGCCCAGCGCGAGGAATCGCACGCGAGAGAGCGGCCAGTAAAGAAAAAAGACGGCGGCCAGGAAGACGAAGTAAATCGACGAGGAAAGAAGCAATAACCAGAATACTAAGTTACTGTTGAATCGACAGCACAAAAGTCAGCTTGTGACCGGCGTTGGAAGCGGTCACTTCCCAGCATCCGGTGGCGGGAAAAGTGACGCCGGTTAACATCTGCCAGGTGTGGTCGAAAAAAGCGTTGGTTCCATAATGCGAAGTGGCGGTGGGAGGTTGCCCGAGCAGGGGTCTGACAACAACGGTTATGTCCGGCTCCGGCTCTTTTACTCCATCGTATCCCTGCTTCCACAGGAACAGCTTATTGGAGTAGCCTTCGTTCTTCCGGTAAGGAAGCCCATTCCGTGAACCGTCGACCGGCAGGACGGTCCAAAGATCCTTGTCGCCATACCAGAACGCGTCCAGGCCGGCGTTTACTTGATACGGAGCCGGCGGTATGAACGCGGGGTTGGGTGGTTTGGTGACAGGACAAGATTTCTGCGCCAGGAGATTCGGAACGATCAGCGCGGCGACGAAGAGGAAACGGATCATGACGCCTCCCTACAAGCAAGTATAATCGGCTATTGAAAAAAATAGATTGGATACAGTGGATCTCGGCCGCTTTGGGGTTGACGCTGCTGCTGTTTCTCGGCTTGCTTCAGCGCGACCGCTTCTTCCCCGGCCAGAACGATTTTCTGCAACTCTACGCGGGCGCGAAACTGTCGGGAACGCCCGATTTGTATAACCCGCTGGCGGTCCGGCGCATTCATCGGGAAAGCGTCGGCATCGAAGTGGTGGACGTCTATTTCGGGCGGCCGCCCTTCTACGCACTGTTATTAAGGCCGCTAGCCATCCTGCCCTATCGCACCGCGTATTGGACCTTTCAGGCGATCAGCTTCCTGGCGTTTGTCGTTTTTCTGTACCTGTTCGTGCCGCAATGCAAGGAACTGATCCTGTTTTCGAGCCTCTGCCTGCCGTTGCTGTCTAATTTTCTGAATGGACAAGATGTAACGCTGGCATTGCTATGCGCGGCCGGCTGCATCCTGGCGATCCGTCGCGGCTATCCGTTTGTTGGGGGCCTCCTCCTTGCGCTGTGCGCGATCAAAGTTCACTTATTCCTTTTGACGCCGCTGGTGTTTCTGATCCACCGGCGATGGATGGTGCTCGCCGGCGGCGCGGCGGGCGGCGTCGCGCTCACGCTTGTGAGCTTTCTGTCCGACGGGTGGGATTGGCCGAGGCGTTATCTGGCTCTGCTGCGCAATCCCGACGTGGAGGGGAATCCCTCCAGCATGCCCAATCTTCGCGCTTTGATTTTCGGAGCAAGCGGCGCCGAGCATCCCGCGGTGTTGTGGGCGTTGACGGTTTTGGTAGTGGCGGTGGTCGCATACATCGCGTGGAAGCAGGCGGACGTGGAGATGGCGTTCGCGGTGAGTTTGATTGGCGGATTATTGGTTGGTTATCACGCTTACCTGCACGACGCGCTGCTGTTGCTGCTGCCGTTCGCCATCGTGATTGCTACGTCGAAAGACAAGCCGCTGCGGGTGCTGATGGCGCTTGCCATATTACCGCCTATTTATATTGGGCTGATGATGGGGAGGCCGTACAACGTCGCGGTGCCGCTGATGTTGATCGCGGTACTGGTCGCGGCCGCGTGGTTTTCCGCAGGAAGAGCCGCTCGGAGAGCGGCTGCCGGCTGATAGCCCGCCCCACTCGTAAGCTCGGCCGCAGTTCCGTTGAATCCCATGCATGAGCCTGGAGGCCTTTTTGCGATTTCCGTTTCCTGGCCCCTGGAACGCGTTTAAACGCGATTTCCGAAATTTCCGCCATAGCGGGTCGGCGGAGGCTCCTCCGGCGCGCCGATTTTGGCGAGTTTGACACGCAAAAACTGATTCTGTGCGAGTTACCGGAAAATGTCCGGAAGCGAAAATTGCTCCGCCAGGCGCTTATCAAGACGCTGCGTCCTCTGCGCCTTTGCTTGAAAAAATAGCTACCTGAATTAGTACACTTTCGATTTTCCGCTTCTCCCTCGGAGCCTGCACGTACGGACTGACCAGGCTCTCATTGCCATCCTTATCAATCGCCTTCACGCCGAACACCAGGGTCACCGTGTGCTGGCGAGCGATTAGCGCGGCTAGGAATCGCGAAACAGGGCCCGGAAGCCTTCCTGCTCGAAATGCCGGTCGTTGGTCAGAGCCTCGGTCAAGCCCTCCTGGCGCATGGTCTGCATGGAAATGCAGTCGACCAGGCTGTAGCCCTTGTCGGGACGGGCTGCATACAGAGCCATGCCGGATAACAAGGATGCGCGGCTTTGCGGAATCACGTGAACGCCACGATCGTCGAGAATACGTTGCGCATTGATCACCGCCTTGCGGCGCATCTGCTCCGGAGCCGCGGCGAAGAAGGTGAGATATTCGGCCAAGACCTCGTCCGTCGTCACGATAGGCGCATTCAGCCGCTCCTTTGTAAGAGCCAGGGCCCGCCCGTGGGAGCTATCGTTGGAATCGGCCAGCGCAATCCAATAAAAAGTGTCGGCGAAAAGCGCGGTCATTCCTCTTTCTTGGGCCAACCGTAGATATAGTGGTCGTGTTGGCTCGCGCCATCCGTCGGCATGGCCGCCATGATTTCAGGCGGAACATCCTTCATGCCGTTGACGATGATGTCAGCAATGTGCTGCAGCGGACGCTCGGCTGGGCTCGGCTGTCCGGCGAGTTTCTGGAGCCATGCCTCCAGCGAGAGGCCTTCGGCCGCGGCTTTCGCCTTCAGCGCCTCAGCCTGCTCGTCGGGAATCTCGATCACCGTCATAATTCTATTTTACAGCGTAAGTCTTCGTATATTTATTCCGCGAATTGTACACCGTGAACGACCCGTCCTCGTGCGCCGTCACTCTCAGATACTTGCCCTCGCACCTCTGGTCGATGTTGGCGATAAACGTGTCCGGCGAATTGCCATCCCTGCCCCCGGCCATCGCGAAATGCAGTTCCCACAGGTCTTCGAGGCCGGGCATCGCGCGCCACATTTGATACGCCTCCAGCTTCCCTCCCTTGGTGGGACCGTCGTTCTCGATCACTACGCCCGGGGCCATCGCGTAATCGGCCTTCGGCGAAACGTGCGTGCCGTGATGAGGCGTCAGCAGCAGATCCAGCTTGCCGACCCGATTCTCCGGGCACAGCAGCGCCAGCTCTTCATTGAAAATGATGTCGCCCAAGTCGGCGAAACGGAATTTGCCGAACTGAATTACCACGCCGCCCGATTGCGGATTCTCGCCCGCTTCGCCATCCTGCGGCTTCAGGCCCGCGCAGAATGGATTCGCGTCGCCTTTTGTCTCGATATGCTTCTGCGCAGCTACGACGACGGTTATATCGAGATCCTTGATCGGAATCTTGTCGCCCGGCTTGTAGACAAAGTGCGGCGCGCTGCCCCTCGCCTTGGCGTACGCGTCCGAATCCGCTTTATCGTCTTTGACCTTTTCTCCGTGATCGTAGAACGATTCCACCGGCAAAACTTCGAGCAGGTTTTTCACACCGCCCGCGTGGTCGCCATGATAATGCGTCAGGAACAGGAGGTTAATCCGCTTGACGTGCGCCAGTTTCGCCGCCTCGGCAATGCGGTTCGCGTCGCGCCCTCCGAAGCCGGTGTACCCGGTGTCAATCAGCATCGACTGCCCGGAGGGAGAAACCACCAGCGTCGCCTGCCCTCCCTCCGTGTCGATGAAAAAAATCTCGAGATTTTTCGCGGCCTGCGCGGCCGGCGCCAAAAGAAGAAGGAAGATTAATGCGCGCATTTCAGACGATCCTAACATGCGCCGGGAACCTTCAGTGTTACAGTATCGTATTACAGTCCAGCAATGGCATTTTGTGTCCAATGCGGCAGTAAGGTCGGCGATGCCGATCCCTTCTGCGCCAAGTGTGGCGCCCGGCAGAAGGTAACGGCTGGGGCGCATCACGACCCTTTCTCCGGCATTAGCGGCCGCAACGCATCGCTGCTCTGCTACATCCCCTGGCTGGGCTGGATCGCCGCGATCGTGGTGCTGGCCAGCCATCGCTTCCGGAACGACGCGCAGGTCCGCTTCCACGCCTTTCAGGGTTTGTACGTGTTTGTGGCCTGGCTGATCGTGGACTGGGTGATCTCGCCGTTTCTCCACGCCTCGGGCTGGCTGCTGGGCATGCCTTTCCATCGCCTGGGCGCGGATCTGCTGCAACTGGCCATTTTCGCGGCCTGGGTTTTCATGATGATCAAAGTCAGCCACGACGAAAACTACAAGCTGCCCATCATCGGCGATTTGGCCGAGCGGTCGGTGAGCGAGCAGCGTTCCTAAATGGTATAATTATTCATAAGAGTGAATAATTAATCAAATGATCCCCGTCGGCATCGTTGGGTTCAGCGGGTATAGCGGCGCTGAGCTTGAGAATCTCCTTTCGCACCATCCGCATGTCGAGCCCGTTTTGCTGGAGCATCGCGAGGCCGAGGACCGCGCTCGTCCGTTGAATTATCAGGGTCCTCGAAGGCTCGCCTTTTCGCCCGGCAACGGGCTTGCGCTGGTGTTTTTGGCGACGCCTCCCGAGGTGTCCACCGAATTGACTCCGGGGCTGCTCGATGCGGGAACGAAAGTGATTGATCTCAGTGGGGCTTTTCGTTTGGGAACGGTGGAGAATTACCAGCGCTGGTACAAGGAAACGCATCCGCGGCCGGATCTTCTGGCCGAGGCGGTTTATGGCCTGCCCGAGTTTTGCCGCGCGGCTGTTCCAGGTAAGCGATTGATTTCAAACCCCGGCTGCTATCCGACCGCGGCTAATCTGGCGCTCCGGCCTTTGCTCGAAGCAGGCGTGATCGATCGGAAGGCGGGAATTGTCTGCGACGCCAAGTCCGGGGTCAGCGGGGCGGGACGGAAACCGTCGTTAAAGACCAGTTTTGTCGAGGTGACCGAAAATCTTTCGGCTTATTCGGTGCTGGAACACAGGCATGTGCCGGAGATTTTGCGCACTTCGGGCCTCGATGAAAGTGAACTGAGTTTTACCGCGCAGCTCTTGCCGATTGAGCGGGGGATTCTCGAAACAATTTATTTCCGCACCATGAACGATGTCGATTTGATCCAAATCTACGTCGACCGATACCGGGATGAGCCGTTTCTGCGCATCTATCCGCAGGGCAAATTTCCCGATTTGCGGGCCGTGGCGCGAACCAATTTCTGCGATATCGGCGTGCAACACGACGCGAAAACCAGGCGCGCGGTGGTCGTCGTTGCCATCGATAACCTCGTAAAAGGCGCGGCAGGCATGGCGGTGCAGAACATGAACCTGGCGCTGGGATTTCCGGAAACCACGGGCCTGCTGTGAAACTGCTGATCAAACTGGGCGGAACGCTGCTCGATTCGAATGACTCGCGGGCGAGGCTGGCGAGGGAGATTGCCGCGATTAGCCATGCTGTGGTCGTAGTGCACGGAGGAGGCAAGCAGATGACCCGTTATCTGGCCGAGCGAGGTATCGCGAGCCAGTTCGTCAACGGGCTGAGAGTGACAACGCCGGAGGTCGTCGACGCGGTGCTGAAAGTTTTCGCCGGAACGGTAAATACCGAACTCGTCGGTGCGTTTCGCGCGGCGGGCGCAAGGCCTGTCGGGCTCACCGGGCTCGACGCAGGACTGGTCGATGCCGAGCCTCTGGCCGATGAGCTGGGCGCGGTGGGCAAGCCTGTCCGCAGCGACGCCGCTTTGATCGATCTGTTGACCAGGGAGCATTATCTGCCGGTGGTCGCTTGCGTGGCGGGCGACGCAACCGGAGCGGTCTACAACGTCAACGCGGATCAGATGGCGGTAGCCTGCGCCCAGTCTTTCGGCGCGGACAAGCTGATTTTTTTGACTGACGTGGACGGGGTGAAAGGCGCGGCGGGGAATATCCTCGAATCCTTGACGGCCCGGGAGGCGGCCGAACTGATCGCGACCGGAGTCGCCACCGGTGGCATGCAGGCGAAGCTGGAGGCCGCGGTATCGGCTCTGCGGACGGGCGTGGGCGAAATCGTGATTGCGCCGGGCGCGAGATCGGGTGTGCTTGAAGAGATTCTTCGGGGAGAAAAAACCGGAACTAGGATCGTAGCCTGAGATGCTCGAAATACGCAAAGCTTCGTTGACCGATATTCCGGCGCTGCTGGGGTTGATTAACGCCTACGCGACGCAGGGCGTCATGCTGCCTCGCACGGAGTTTGAAATGGCCGAGAATATCCGTGATTTCTTAGTCGCGTTCGACGGCCCGCGCCTGGTGGGATGCGGCGCGCTGCATTTTTACACGGCAACGTCGGGCGAGGTGCGCAGTCTGGCAGTGGATCCCTCGGTGAAGACCAAGGGAATCGGACGGGCCCTGGTGGAGGAGTTGGAAGAAGAGGGTCGCGCACAGCAGCTGCATTCCATGTTCGCGTTCACTTATGTTCCCGGGTTCTTCGGCAAGCTGGGTTTTGAGGAAGTGGATCGCGGGGAGTTGCCGCTCAAGGCGTGGAAGGACTGCCTGCGCTGTCCCAAGTTTCAGGCCTGCGATGAGATTGCGGTATTGAAGCGGCTGAAGGCGGATGCGCCCGCGGCGCCGCTGGCGAGACTGACGCAGATCGCCGATTTTCCGCAGTTTCCAGTGGTTCGGAAATAATAGCAGCCAGATCGCCCACCCGGACGCCGGCTGAAGCCGAGATGCAGGCAGCGCGCGGCTGATCAAACAGCCGGTGCTCGGTAGACGTTTGCGCTGGGTGGGGGTAGAATCGAACTAGCGACAATCTTCCTCTCTTGTTCTGCGGAGGCGCGGAGTCCTCAGAGGGTAGAAATTGCTTTTGCCGCGTCAACGCGGACGCGTGCCGAAGGGGTCCAGATGAAACCGGCCGATCGGTTTGACGCGCAAATTTTTTTATCGAAATTAAGCGGCGGCAAAATCGCCGCTATATACGCAGCCAGGAAGCCTGTATTTCGTCAGGGCGACCCCTGCGACTCCCTCTTTTACATCGAGCAAGGTCAAGTCAAGCTCACGGTCGTGTCGGCGCGTGGGAAGGAAGCCGTAGTGGCTATCCTCGGCCCAGGCGATTTTCTGGGCGAGGAATGCATCGCTGGAAAGACCCGCCGCTTCAGTACCGCCAATACTCTTTCCGAATGCTCGATCGTGCGCATCGACAAAGCTTCCGCCATCCAGGGGCTGCGTGCCGATCCCCAATTTTCCGAGCTCTTCCTGGCCTATGTGTTGGAGAGGAACATTCGCGCCCAGGAGGACCTGGTGGATCAACTCTTCAACTCCAGCGAGAAGAGGCTGGCGCGAGTTCTGCTGCTGCTGGCCAACTACTATCGGAATGATCAGCCGGCCGAAGTGGTGATCGGCAAGATCAGCCAGGAGACTCTGGCCGAGATGGTCGGCACAACCCGTTCCCGGGTGAGCTATTTCATGAACAAGTTCCGCAAGCTCGGGTTCATCAAGTACAACGGCGTCCTGGAAGTGCATCGCTCGCTGATGAGCGTCGTGCTCCACGATTGAGTCTCTTGGAATCAATCGATTGCAGGAGCGGCGAACCCTCCACGTACTGTTCACTTTTGAACAGATTTTTGCCATTGTCGCGGCTAAAATCTCAATTGCGTGCGCACAGTCCGTCGCTTTAGGCTTCCTTTTTCCAACGGTGTGCGACCCACGTCTTCTTCTCTCTTTTCGCGCATTTGAAGTTCGCGGCGAAAGGGAGACCTGGTGTCGAAAGAGGATCAGCTTTGAAAACGATCGCGGACCAGTTTGGCGAGCAAAATTTCCTGGCCAGAATCAGCGGCGGCAAAAGTGTCGCCAGGTATACCCCTAAGAAAGCCATCTTTCGCCAGGGCGACCCGGCCGACTCGATCTTTTATATTGAGAAGGGCAAAGTCAAACTGGGAGTGGTGTCGAAACGGGGCAAGGAGGCCGTGGTCGCCATTCTCGGTCCGGGCGATTTTATCGGCGAAGGATGCCTGGCCGGCCAGGCGCGGCGGATGGGTTCGGCGACGCCTCTGACAGAATGCACAATCGTGCGAATCGAGAAAGAGGCGACGGTGCGGGCGCTGCGTTCCGATGCGGGATTTGCGGAGGTATTCCTGGCTTATCTACTGATCCGAAATATCCGAACTCAGGAAGATTTAGTGGATCAGCTTTTCAATTCCAGCGAGAAAAGACTGGCGCGAGTACTATTATTAATGGCCAATTATGGACAGGAAGGGAAAACACACGCTGTGATTGAGAAAATCAGCCAGGAAACCCTGGCTGAGATGATCGGGACA
>Ga0210394_10006342_pt1 | contig 12836 bp, 10 predicted proteins | sample IncBWC12MmetaG_FD_160121 | JGI IMG/M metagenome (GOLD analysis project Ga0210394, IMG submission 160121) | Forest soil microbial communities from Barre Woods Harvard Forest LTER site, Petersham, Massachusetts, United States - Inc-BW-C-12-M | ecosystem: Environmental > Terrestrial > Soil >... | reverse complement strand
AGCTGTTCGGCATTCCGCTGCCGCACGCGCGCCGTTCCTAGCGCGCCACCCCTGGTGCGCCACCGCTAGTGCGCAGTCCCCACCGGCGTCGATGAGCGCCGGATGAATTCGGCGATCCTGGCGTGCAGCGCCTGCAGCGCCTCCTCGTGTGCGTAGATCATATGGCCTGACTGGTAATACGCATACTCGATGTTCTTCTGCAGCGACACCGGAATGGTCAGGTGCTGCATCTCGTAGATGCCCTCGTAATACGGCGTCGCGATGTCGAAATAGCCGCCGATGAGCATCACGTACAGACCCGGGTTGTATTTCATCGCCACGGCCAGATCCGGCATGACGTTGGCCAGCTGTTGCTGCTGGCCCGGCTGGCCGCCCGGAACGTTGTGTTTGAGATCCCACTCCTTGAAGTCGGCAAACGGCCTGTAGATCTTGTCCTGGCCGAATTTGAGTTCCTTGCGCACGTAGTTGTTGAACACGCTCACGTAGGCGGAGCCGATCGCTGCGATCTGCGGATCGTAGTCGGCTTGCTTGCTGAGCGGATCGATCGTCGGGCCAGCGAATCGGGCATCGAGCCGTCCGGTGGTGGTATCGGTGTCCTGCTGCAAGGTCTTCTCAAACATCGGACCGTTGACGCGCAGGTCGGCCTTGAGGATGTAATCGACCGGCAAGCCGGTATAGTCGTGCAGCTTGGCGGCGACGGCCGCGCGCTGCTCGGTGCTCAAGGTCGCACCGGCGGCAAGCGCCAGCGCGTATTGGTTCATGGCATACGCCTCGACTTCCTTCAGCAGCGGCGCGAGCTCGGCCGGCGCATTCGGCAGCTTGTGGTGATACCAGGCCGAGGCCGCCAGGGTCGGCAGCATCAGCTGATATGGCAGATCCACGCCGGGATTGAGTTCGGGCTGATCGGCACTGTTGTCGAAATTCAGGATCTGCGACAGCAGCATCACGCCGTTGAAGTCGACCAGCTTCTCGGTTTCCAGCACGCTGATGAGGGCCGCGGCGCGCGTGGTCCCGTAGCTCTCGCCAAACAGGTACTTGGGCGAATTCCAGCGGCCGTACTTCGACAGAAACTCGACGACGAAATTGGCAAACGCCTGCGCATCGGGATCGACGCCGTAGAAAGCCTTCTCACGGTCCTTGCCGGCGATGCGCGAAAAGCCGGCGCCCGGTGCGTCGATGAAGACCAGATCGCTGACATCGAGCAGGCTGTAGTTGTTGTTGACCAAGCCGTACGGCGCGGCCGGTGTATGCGTATCATCGGCCGTCACGACGCGTTTCGGTCCAAAGGCGCCCATGTGCAGCCACACCGTGGCCGAGCCGGGGCCGCCGTTGAAGATGAAGGTGATCGCTCGCTCGGGCGGCGAGCCGCTCTTGGCGCCCTTGTCGCCTTGCGACTTGAAATACGCCACGTAGAACATGCTGGCTTCGGGGCGCGGATTCTTGCACTCATCCGGCGGCGCGTTCTGCGGCACGTCGTCCCAATCCTTCGGGTGCACTACCAGCGTACCGGCGTGCGCTTCATAGTCGATGTGCTGCCCACCGACGGTGACGCTGCCCCGTGTGGTCTGTTCTTCGGCCTTGAAATGCTCCGGTGATCCGTTCTTGTCGGACTTCGTGCAGTCGGATTTCGAATCGGAGTCCACGCTATCGGCTGCGCGCGCCGGCACTCCCTGCACGATGATGCCCAGCGCGGCGATCAGGACGAGGCGGTAGTAAATCCAGGGACGCATCTGCTTGCTGCTCCGGTGTGGCCGACAGGGGCGCCATTCTACGGTGTTCGGTCCGCGGATTTGTGCCATCGCCGGCTGCTGACGCGCTCAGGCTTTACAGCCGCTCACGCCGCCGCGTCAGCGAAGGGACGTCCTGGGATTTCAGCAGCGCCTGGCGCTGGCGAATGCGCGCCGCGGCCATGAGCAGGCGGCCGGCCCAGCGAAACACATTATTCTCCTTGACCGTGCGACGCATGAGCTGCATGCGCTGTGCGCGCTGCTCGCGCGGCATGTCGAGCGCGCGGCGGATGGCCTCGGCGGTCTCGGCCACGTCGAACGGATTCACCAGCAACGCTTCGACCAGCTCACGCGATGCACCGGCGAAGGTGCTCAGGATCAGCACGCCGTCATCGTCGTCGCGTGCCGAAACGAATTCCTTGGCGACCAGATTCATGCCGTCGTGCAGACTGTTGACGATGCAGAAATCGGCGGCGCGATAAAGCTCGAACACCTGCTGCGGATTCTGATGCTTGCCGACCAGCACGATCGGCTTCCAGTCTTCGGTCGCGAAGCGCGCGTTGATGCGCGCGACTTCGGCCACCGTCGACTGCTGCAGCGCCTGGTAGGCCGGAAGCTTGCTGCGCGAGGGCGCGGCGATCTGCAGCAGCGTAACGCGGCCGCGCAGTCGCGAGTGCTGCTCGAGCAGCAGCTCGAGCGCCAGGAAGCGTTCGATCAGCCCCTTGGTGAAGTCCCAGCGCTCGACGCCCAAACCCAGTGCGACCTGCTCGGCGATACCGAAGCGCTGGCGCACGGTGCGACGGGAGAGCCGCACGTCCGGCATCATCGGCAGCCAGCGCGGTGGCCACTCGATCGAGATCGGATCCGCCATCACGTGGCAGACGTGACCCTGCAGTGCCACCGTCATGTGCTCGTGATCGATCTGGCACTCGACGAAGCGATCGACCGTCGCCAGGAAATTGCGGCAGTGATGCAGCGTGTGGAACCCGAGGATGTCCGCCATCAGCAGGTTCAACAGCATCTCGTGCTTCCATGGGCAGACACCGAAGGTCTCGTCATTCGGCCACGGGATATGCCAGAACAGCGCGATGGTCGCATCGGGCTTGCGTGCGCGCAGCAATCCCGGCAGCAGCGCAAAGTGATAATCCTGAATCATGATCAGCGGGTCGTTGCTCGAGGCTTCGCGCGCCACCACATCGGCGAACTTGCGATTGACGAGCTGGTAGGCCGCCCAGTCCTCACCCCGGAACGCCGGCCGCACGTACGCCAGGTGGCACAGCGGCCACAGCCCTTCGTTCGCGAGACCGTAGTAGTAACCCTGCTCTTCGGCCTCCGATAACCAGACGCGCCGCAACGTGTAAGCCGGGTCCTCCGGCGGCACGCGCACACGATCGTGGCCGTCGACCACCTCGCGATCGGCACTGCCGCTGCCGTGTGCCACCCAGGTGCCGGAACAGGCGCGCATGACCGGCTCGAGCGCCGTGACCATGCCGCTGGCCGGCACCTGCACCTCGATCCGGCCCTGCTCGCCGAACTCGTGTGAATAGGGCTCCCGGTTGGACACCACCACGATCTGGGGCGAGTGCAACTGCTCGCGCACCACCTGCTGCAGCGCCTGCGGCGTCCAGTTCTCGCGGTAGTCCATTTCGATGCGCTGGCTCTCCTCCATCTCGCGCAGCACGGCGCGTACCTCGGACAGGATCGGCAGCGACAACCGGCCGGATTGGGCATTACCCGTGAAGCGCCGACCACTGATGTCGCGCAGCAGCACATTGGCCCAGCCCCGCAGCAGCAGCCAACCCGCCAGCGCCAGGAACAGCGCCAGGATCAGCACCGAGATGCCGGCGAAGGCGATCAGGTAGTCGCGTGCGGTGCCCTGCCGGCGATCGACAAAGCTCAGGTCGTGAACGATCGCGACCCGGTAGGGCGCAAGTCCCGGCGGGTTTTCTTCAAAGACCGAGACCTGCGCCGAACCGGATGGGGTCTGGAGCACGCTGCTGTGGCCGTCGGGGATCTGTTGCGCCTCCGGGCAGTCCACCGCCGCGGGCATGCGCTCGGTCTTGATCAGCGCAGTGCCGTCCGGACGGCAGATGATGAGCCCGAGCAGGCGCTGGTCGGCCGCGATTCGCACCACGTAGCGTCGCAGGCCCGTCTGGTCGTTCTTCGCCATGAAGACCGGCAGCACCTCCTGCATCGAGCTCATCAGCAGCTGCGCGCGCAGCTCGACGTCGGAGCGAAACCACTCGGTCAGCAGCCGATCGATGTACGGTAGGCCGAAATAGGCCACGGTGCCCGCGGCGAGCAGCAGGGGCAGCACAGAACGGATGATGATGGAACGAAACATGTGGCGTCCGGGTATGCCCCGACGCTAGTCGCTCGCTCCTATCAGCGTCAATCGGCGATTGACACAAACAGCACTGAAATATTTCCAATACCGACTAATCTCCGCACCCGCAACCTCACCGCCGCCGGCCTACCGCGAGCCCGAGGCGGCCGCCCCGGAGGGCGAGAATGGCCCCCCACCGGCGATCGTGGAGCGCGGACTGACCTCGGCAGCCGCCCCGAGCGCGGACCGGACGTCCGCCGTCAGCGCCAGTGAGTGGCGGCGTGCCACCTGGTCGTAGACATGCACGTTGATCATGAGCTCGTTGGGCTGAGTGCGCGCCAGAAATGCTTCGAGCCCCGCCTGCACGCCGGCCTTCGATCCCACGAACGAATAGCGCATCGCCTCGCCAATCATGAGCTTCTCTTCGGGCGACCAGAACCGCTCGATGTCATCGATCGGTGGCGGCAACTGGCCGGGACGGCCGCGACGCAGCTGCGTAAAGGCCTGCTGATGCGAGCTGAACAGGTGCTGCGCCGCGCGCTCGGTCTCGGCCACGATGACGTTCACGCAGATCATGGCGTATGGTTCCGCGAGCTGCGCCGAAGGTGTGAAGCGTCCGCGGTACTCCGACAACGCCTGCAGCAGCAGCTCGGGCGCGAAGTGCGCCGCGAACGCGAACGGCAGCCCGAGCATCCCCGCCAGCTGCGCGCTGTACAGGCTCGAGCCGAGCAGCCAGATCGGTACCTTGAGGCCGGCTCCCGGCACGGCCCGCGTGCGCTGATCGGGCGCACCTTCAAAGTAGGCCTGCAGCTCGAGCACGTCGTGCGGAAATTGTTCGGGACTGCCGGCCAGATCGCGCCGTAGCGCGCGCGCCGTGAGCGGATCGGTGCCCGGCGCGCGCCCGAGGCCGAGATCGATGCGCTCGCCGTAGAGCGACACCAGCGTACCGAACTGTTCGGCAATGACCAGCGGCGCGTGGTTGGGCAGCATCACGCCGCCCGAACCGACGCGAATCGAGTGGGTGCCGCCGGCGACGTGCGCGATCACGACCGCCGTGGCCGCGCTCGCGATGCCCGGCATGTTGTGGTGCTCCGCCAGCCAGAAGCGTCTGTAGCCAAGCGCTTCCGCGGCGCGCGCGAGCTCGAGCGAGTTGCGCAGCGCATCGGCGGCGCTCGCGCCCTCGACGATCGGCGACAGGTCCAGGACTGAGAACGGTATGGCTGGCATGCGCGGCGACTCCTGGCTCAATGCTCGTTTATGGTGGTCTCGGCCCGAAGTCTCAAGTCGCGCGAGGATGCCCCCACGTACACGCTGCGTTGACCGGACGCCCTCAGCCAGCGGTGCCGCGCGACCGACCAGTACTGCAGCGCGCGCGGCGCCACGTGCAGCACGACGCGTCGCGACTCGCCGGCGCTCAGATGCACGCGATCAAAAGCCGCCAGCGCGTGCAATGCGAATTGCGCGCGGGCGGGCGCACGGGCCGGCGGTCCCAAATACAGTTGCGGCACTTCGTCGCCATCGCTATCGCCGACATTGCTGAGTTCGAAGCTCGCGTCGAGGCCGCCCGCGGCGGCGCGACTCAGCGTCAGCGCGTCGTAGTCGAAGCGCGTATAGGACAGGCCGAACCCGAACGGAAACAGCGGCTCGAGCCGTTGCCGATCGTACCAGCGGTAGCCGATGAAGATGCCCTCCGAGTACGTGGTCGCGCCATCGATCCCGGGCGATGAACGTTCGGGATGGACCGGATCATTGGCGGGGCCATCCTCGAGGCGACGCGGCCAGGTGAACGGCAGCCGGCCGCCGGGGCTCACGCGGCCCAGCAGAAGATCCGCGCTGGCGCGTCCGCCTTCATCGCCCGGGTACCACATCAGGAGTACGGCGCGCACGCGGTCAAGCCAGGGCATCGCAATCGGCTCGGCGACATTGAGCACCACGACGGTGTCGGGATTCACGGCCGCAACGTCGCTGATGAGCTGGTCCTGATCGCCCGGCAGCCGCAACACCGGCTGGCCGCGGCTCCAGGCAAACACGATCGCCGTGCGCGCCGAAGCTGCCGCCCGAACCGCCTGCTGGTAGTCGGCGGCGCGTTGCGCCGGTGTCACCCAGGCCAGCCGAACCTGCACCGGATCTCCCTGCGACTCGCCGAACGCCTTGACCAGCAGCGGATGCGGGCCGGCGGTGAGTTCGAGCTCGCGCCGTACGTTGTCGAGTCCGTCGCGGGTCGGCAGCACATTGTCCTGTCCGGGCTGCAGGACGTCCCCGTGCAGGCTCAACGCACCGGTGGATGCGATATTGCGGTCATCGATTGCGAGCGAGCCCTGTGCGCCGAGAATCTGCAGATACAACCGGTAGCGTCCCGTGGTTGGGACGCTCAGCACGCCGCTCCATTGGACGCTCGTGCCCGCGGGCAGCGCATTGCCGCGCAGCCGGGTGAAATCGAGCGTGGCGTCGATGCCGATCGGCCGGCCTTGCGCGTCCTGGCGTGCGAGCCCGCCGCCGGGAGCGGCCGCGAGCTGCCGCGCCGGAATCGGCGTGCCGGTCATGTCATCGGCAGCCGCGTCGATCACGCGAGCGCCGGCCGCTTCGCGCAGCGCCGCACTCGGCCCCAACTGGCGCTCGATTCGGCCGAGTCCTTTTTCGCCCGAGATGCCGACCGCCACGTCCTGCAGCGCTCCGGGTCCGATCATCGCGATCGCCGCCAGATCGGCTGACCTCAGCGGCAATGCGGCGCCCTCGTTCTTGAGCAGCACCGCGGCATCGACCGAGGTCTTGCGCAGCGTCGCCGCGCTGTCGGCCAGTGCCTCGGGTGATTGGTTGCCGCGCACTCCGGCGTTGGCGGCAGCGGCCGGCGCCGGCTCGACGTGGCCGAAGCGCTGCATCTGCCGCAGTACGCGCCGCGCGGCCTCGGTGATGGTGCTCTCGCGCACGGTGCCCTGATCGAGCGCGGCGTGCAGGCCGATCGGTGCTGAATCGGCCAGGCGCGGCACCAGCACAGGGGCCGTCGGTGTTTCCTCCGGCGTCGTATTGATAATCGGCGGTGCGAGCACGATGTCGGGCTGATCAATGAGCGCCGGGGTGCCGGCCAGATAGGACGCGATGGTGCTGCCGCTGCCCGGCATCTCGAGATCGAGGCCGGCATTGATGAAATCGGTGGCGTGCATCGCCCCCCAGTCCGAAGTCAGAAACCCCCGGAATTTGAGCTCCCGGCGCAGGATCATGCTCAGGGTGTCGTGATTTCCGCATGCATAGTGGCCATTGATGACGCTGTAGGCGCACATGATCGAGGCCACGTTCGCGTCCACCGCCGCGGCGAATGGCGCCACATAGATTTCGCGAAGCGTCTGTGAATCCACGGTTACATCGGCGGAGCCTTCATAGCCGATGAAGTGCTTGGCCATCGCCATGACGCCGCCATCCTGAATGCCTGCGATCTGCGCTGCGCCGATCTCGCCGGTCAGCAGCGGGTCCTCGCCGAAGGTGTTATAGGACCGGTAGAACGTTGGATCGCGATAAATATTGATGAAGGGCTCGAGCACTACATCGATCCCGGCCGCGCGCGCATCGCGCGCGATCACACGGCCATTGGCGCGCGCATCCTCGACACTGAAGGTCGCCGCCAACCCGAGGCTGCCCGTGAGGGCGGTGGCCGGATAACGAGTCAGCACACCCGGCGGTCCGTCGGCGAATCGCAGCGACCCGATGCCGAGCCGCGCAATTCCGGGGAGGTAGCCGGCCTGGCCTTCGTTGGTCGACAGCGGTTCGGGCGCACCGTGCAACAGTTGGATTTTTTCATCGAACGTCATGCGCGCGAGCAGCGCATCGACGCGCGCATCGTCGTGGTCGGCAGCGATGCGCGAGCGGCAGCCGGCCACCAGGCAGAGCGCCGCGGCAGCGGCGTACGCCACTTTGCAATACCTCGCTGCCATTGAACGACTCACGATAGCGGAAATCGACAAGCTTAAGCTGTCGGCGGGGTCCGACGTCGTGACATCTGAAGATGCGATAATTTGCCCATGGAGGAGCCGCCCGACCGTCTGCGCAGTGTGCGCTCATATGTCATGCGCGCCGGGCGCATCACGGACGCGCAGCAGCGCGCACTGGCAACGTTCTGGCCGCACTTTGGCGTCGAGTTCAACCTGGGTCATCTCGATCTGGAGCGCCTGTATGGCCGCAGCGCCCCACGCACGCTCGAGATTGGATTCGGCAACGGTGAGCACCTGTTCGAGCGCGCAGTCGCCAGTCCCGAGCGCGACTTTCTGGGCGTCGAAGTGCATCGGCCGGGCGTCGGCCACCTGCTGCTGGCGGCTGGTAAGGCCGAGCTCACGAACCTGCGCGTCATCGCCCATGATGCGGTCGACGTGCTGCAGCACCAGATTCCGCCGGCGAGCCTCGATGAAGTACAGCTGCTGTTTCCCGATCCGTGGCCGAAAGCGCGCCATCACAAGCGCCGTCTGGTGCAGCCGGAATTCGCCAGCCTGGTCGCCTCGCGTCTGAGCGCCGGCGGACGCTTCCATCTCTCGACCGACTGGGAGCCTTATGCGGAGGCGATGCTCACGGTCTTGAGCGCCTGCGACGCACTGCGCAATTGTGCCGAGCAGGGCGGCTTCATCGACCACGTGATGCTGCGCGCCGCGACGCGCTTTGAGCGGCGTGGCCAGCGTCTGGGCCATCGCGTGCGCGAGCTGCTGTTCCGGCGCCGGCCCTAGGTGCCGAAGCTGCCGCGTATCCCATCGATCACGAACTGCACCGCAAGCGCCCCGAGCAGCACGCCGAACAGCCGGCTGATGACATTGGTGCCGGTCACACCCAGCAGCCGCAGCGCCGGGGTGGCAAGATACAGGATCCCGAGCGTGATCGCGAGCACGATGAACACCACCACCAGCAGCCCGACGAACAGCACCGGGTCGTTGGCCGTGCCACCGAAGGCCAGCAGGATCGTGGCCAGAGCCCCGGGTCCGGCAATGAAGGGAAAAGCCAGCGGGAACACCGAGATATCCTCGCGCTCTTCGCTCTCCTGCTGTTCCTTCGAGGAGGTGCGGGTGCCGGGGGACCGCGCGAACACCATTTCGAGTGCGATCAGGAACAGCAGCAGTCCGCCGAATATGCGGAACGACTCGAGGCTGATGCTCATGATCTTGAGGAACGGCCCGCCGACCAGCGCAAATACCGTCAGGATCACGGCCGAGATTATGACTGCGCGGCGCGCCATCTGCCGGCGCTGCGCCTCCGCGACCCCTTCCGTTAGTCCGACAAATAAAGGCAGAAGTGAGACCGGTTCCACAACAACGAGAAACACGACGAAGAATCGAAGCAGCTGTTGAAACATGATGCCGTGCAAAAGCGATTTGGCTCTTGAAATGCGTCCCGCCGCAGGCGCAACATGAGGCGGCACGCGTGCGCCCTTGTACGCAGCGTAAAGGATTCCACATCGGCTGAATACGGGAGCCCACAACGATGAGCGCGCAACCGGAGATCGGTGCCTGGTATAGCCTGCGCGGTGGTGAGCGGTTCGAAGTCGTAGCGGTCGACGAGAACGACGGCACCATCGAGATGCAGACCTTCGACGGTACGGTCGAAGAAATGGACATTGAGGATTGGGACTCGCAGTACGCAGGCGGCGACATCGAGGCGGCCGACGCGCCGGAGGACTGGAGCGGCTCCGTCGACGTCGATGGTGAAGACGACGCCCCCGCGCCCAACAGCGGTTATGAAGGCGACTCGCAGCTGGCCGCGGGCTACGAGGGTCTCGACCTGTTCGAAGAAGCCCCCGATCTGTTCAGGTAGCCGGCTGCAGCGCGCGAAAATCGCGCCGGCGTGACAGCACGTACAGCAGCAGCAGCGCTGGAATGCTCAAAGACGCCGTATACAAGTAGAACGGCGGATAGCCGATCGCATCCACGACCCACCCTGAGGTCCCCATCAGCAGCTTCGGCGGCAGCGCGTAAAGCGACGACAGCACCGCGTACTGCGTGGCCGTGAACGAGGCGCTCGTGAGCGAGGACATAAAGGCGATCAGCGCCGTGCCATGCACCCCCTGGGCGAAGTTGTCCAGACTGATCACCGCAGCCAGTCCCGGGACACTCGGCGTGCCATGTGCGGCCAGAATCGAGAAACCGATGTTGGAGATGATCACGAGTGCGCTGCCGATCAGCAGCGAGTGAATCCGTCCGAGTCGCGCCACGACGAAGCCACCGATCAGGATGCCGGCGATGGTCCAGATGGTGCCGTATATCTTGGCCACCGCCGCGATCTGGACGAGCTTGAAACCCAGTTCCAGGTAGAACGGGTTGGCCATCACCCCCATGGTGAAGTCGGTCAGCCGGTAGGTACCGATGAAGGCGAACATCAGCAGCCCCAGTCCCAGCCCAAAGCGCGCGAAAAAATCGATGATCGGGCAGATCACGGCGCCGAGTACCCAGCCGCCCCCCTGGCGCAGCCAATGCGGCCAGTGGCGGCGATGCTCGAGCCAGGCGATCACGCGTTGCTCCGCCAGTACCGAGCTCTGTGGTGCGATGCGCTCAGGCTCGCGCACCGCCAATGTCGTGAGCATGCCGATGATCACGAGCGCCGCCATCGTGGCGTAGCTGTGCATCCAGCCTGAAACGTCGGCGATCCAGAGCGCGCCGGCCTGCCCGACCAGGATCGCAATCCGGTAACCGAGCTGGTAGGCGGCAGCCATGGTGCCCTGCTCACGCGCGGGCGCCGACTCGATGCGCCAGGCATCGATCGTGATGTCCTGGGTCGCGGCGGAGAAGGCCAGCCACAGTGCCAGCGCCGCGACATGCAGTACGTTCACCTTCGGATCGCTGAAGGAGATCGACAACAGCGCGGCGGCGACCGACAGTTGTGCGAGCAGCATCCAGCTGCGCCGCTGGCCGAGCGCGCGCCCGAGCAACGGCAATCGCAGCCGATCGACCACCGGTGACCAGATGAACTTGAGCGTGTAGACCAGCGACACCCACGACAGCATGCCGATGGTGGCGCGCCGGATGCCGCTCTGGCTCAACCAGGCGGACAGCGTGCTGAAGATCAGCATGAACGGCAGGCCGCTCGAGAAGCCGAGCGCCAGCATCGAGAGCGTTCGGGGCCGGACATAGTTACGCAGGGATTCCAGCGTCCCGGGAGACTGCTCGTTCAATTCGGTCGGTCCATTTCCGTAATGATAACCTGCGGGTTTGAGCCACGGCTTCCATTCGGAGGGGGCGATGCGGGACTATCAGCGCCGATTCATCGAACTCGCGCTGGCGCGCCAGGCGCTGCGATTCGGCGAGTTCACGCTCAAGTCCGGGCGTCTGAGTCCTTATTTCTTCAACGCCGGGATGTTCAACGACGGCGCCTCGATCGCCACGCTCGGCGACTGCTACGCGGCTGCGCTGCTGCAGTCGGGCGTGCGGTTCGACATGCTGTTTGGTCCCGCCTACAAGGGCATCCCGTTGGTGGCCGCCACCGCCATAGCACTCGCCCGCAATCATGTGCGCAATGTGCCCTGGGTCTACAACCGCAAGGAGGCCAAGGACCACGGTGAGGCAGGTGTGTTGATCGGCAGCCCCCTCAAGGGACGAGTCGTGATCGTTGACGATGTGATCACGGCCGGCACCGCGATCCGCGATTCGATCGAGCTGATCCGCCGCGCCGGTGCTGAACCCGTGGCTGTGAGCCTGGCGCTCGACCGCCAGGAGCGCGGCCTGAGCGAACGCTCCGCGGTCCAGGAGATGAGCGCGCAATACGGCCTGACCTGTGTCGCCATCCTCACCTTGAGCGACCTGATCGCGGCATTGGAGGCGCCGGGGACCGACCCGGCATTGGCACCCAACCCCGCGCAGCTGGAGGCGCTACGGGCCTACCGTCACAGGTATGGGATCACGGGTGTGGCGTAGTTCGCTTGCGGGGCGCAGCGACACGTGCAAAATGGCAGCAGAATGGACCATCGCCGCACCATCGTTGCCGTGAGCCTGGCCGCTTGCCTGGCGGCCGGCAGTGTGGGCGCGGCCCTCTCAGCGGACAACAGTTCGAGTGGGGGCACCAAGGTCTATCGCTGGACTGACGACAAGGGCGTCGTGCATTACGGCGACAGCGTGCCATCCGAATACTCGCAGAGGGATCGCTCGGTCCTCAACAATCAGGGGGTCGAGGTCGGCCACATCGAAGGTGGCATGAACGCAGCACAGCAAGCCGAAGCGGCGCGCACGGCCGGCATCGCCCAGCAGCGCGCGCAGCATGATCAGTTTCTGCTGGCCACCTATCTATCAACCAAGGATATCGAACAACTGCGCGACGAGCGCGCCGGGCTGGTGGAAGCACAGATCAAGGCGGCTTTGATCTACATCGATACGCTCAATACGAGACTCGGCGCCATGCAGGAGCGTGCCCTGCGCTTCAAGCCATACAACAGCGACGCCAGTGCCCGGCGCATGCCCGATGAGCTGGCCGAGGAGCTGGTGCACACGCTCAATGAATCGCGCACGCAGCGCCAGGCATTGGACGCCAAACGCCACGAAGTGACTGAACTTCGGGCGCAATTCGACAGCGACATTGCGCGCTACCGCGAGCTCACGGCCCGGCACAACTGATTACTGCCGGCCGCTGTGCCCGAAGCCGCCCGCGCCACGCGGGCTGGCGCCGAAGTCCTCGACTACCTCGAGCGCCACCTGGACGACCGGTACCACGATGAGTTGCGCGATACGCTCGCCGACCGCGATCTCGTAGCTCGCCCTACCGCGATTCCAACACGACACCATCAGTGGTCCCTGGTAGTCCGAGTCGATGAGCCCGACCAGATTACC
>Ga0210394_10006340_pt1 | contig 12838 bp, 10 predicted proteins | sample IncBWC12MmetaG_FD_160121 | JGI IMG/M metagenome (GOLD analysis project Ga0210394, IMG submission 160121) | Forest soil microbial communities from Barre Woods Harvard Forest LTER site, Petersham, Massachusetts, United States - Inc-BW-C-12-M | ecosystem: Environmental > Terrestrial > Soil >... | reverse complement strand
CGAGCAAGCTGGCGGGCTGGCGGGACATCGCGCGGGCGGGGAAGCGAAGTCGCGGCTGGTGGCGCTCGAGGGGTCATATCACGGGCGGACGTTTGGGGCGCTCTCGTTGACCGGGCAGGAGAAGCATCGCAAGGGATTCGAGCCGATGCTCGAGGAGGTGACGTTCGTCGCGCAGAACGACATCGAAGGTTTGCGCGCGGCGGTGAACGACAACACTTGCGCGATTGTGCTGGAGCCGATTTTTGGCGAAGGCGGAATCTATGAATGCTCGGTGGAGTTTCTGCAAGAGTGCCGGGCGGCTGCGGACCGGCACAAGGCGGCGCTGATCTTCGACGAGATTCAGTGCGGGCTGGGGCGCACGGGGACGATGTTTGCGTTCCAGAGTTTTGGCGTGACTCCGGATATTGTGGCGATTGCCAAGCCGATTGCGGCGGGACTGCCGCTGGGGGCGTTCATCGCGAAGGAAGAATTTGCTTCGGCGATTTCGCCGGGGCAGCATGGGACTACGTTTGGAGGCGGTCCTCTGGCTTGTCGCGTGGCACTCGAGTTTTTCGCGATCGTGGAAGAAGAGAAGTTGCTCGACAACGTAAACAAAGTTGGCGCGTATTTGCAACAGGAGTTGAAGATCATTGCCGAGAAGAGTGCGGTTGCCAAGGAAGTGCGGGGGCGCGGATTTATTCAGGGAATCAATCTGGAAATTCCGGCGCGACCGATTGTAGATGAAGGGCTGGCGGAGGGCGTGCTTTTTAATAGTACGCACGATACCGTGGTGAGATTTCTGCCTCCGTTTTTGCTGGGGGAGAAGCATGTGGATAAGGGGATTCGAGTGCTGAAGAAGTTGCTGAAGAAGAAAAGGGAAAAGGCTGCATAGGCGACACGAATCGACACCGCCGTTGTCATCCTGAGCGAAGCGAAGGACCCCATGCAAGTCTGCGGCGAAATCGGCACTGCGAGGAGTTTCTAGCACGGACAGATTTTCAGGGGCTCCTCAACGAGGATAGGCAGGCGCAATCGAAATCGCACCGCACTGGCGGAAACACCTAGCGGTGTTCGTGATGGTGAACGCGGGCGTGGGGTCCCCTTCGGCAAGCTCAGGGCAGGCTTTCGACTGCGGTTGGTTCTTGCGCCGAGCGCAAGAACCAATCCTCGCTCAGGATGACAAGGCCTGGGGTTTTTCAGGATGACAAGGCCTTAGGGAGTAGGAACAATTGTCTGTAATGCTGGCAAGCGGGGAAGTTTCGGCACAGCATTATCCGGAGTTGAGCGCGGGTGCGGAAGAGTGCTGGATGGAGATCGAGGGTGGGCGCATGCGTTACCTGCGCGCGGGATCGGGACCGGCATTGATCCTATTGCATGGGTTGTTGGGATATTCGTTTTCGTGGCGGTTCACTCTGCCGGCGCTTGCGCCTTACGCGACCGTGTATGCGCCGGACATGATCGGGGCGGGATTTTCGGATCGTGTGGCCGGGATCGATTACTCCATGCCCGGAACGGCGCGCCGCGTTCTGCGGTTCATCGAACGGCTGGGTCTGACTTCCACTGAGTTTGATCTGCTCGGGACTTCGCACGGTGGGGCCGTCGCGATGTTCACGGCTGCGGAGAATCTCAGAGGAGGTTCTCATCTAAACCTGCGGCGGTTGGTGCTAGTGGCGCCGGTGAATCCGTATTCGGCGCACGGGCAGTGGCTGGCGCCATTTTTTGGCAGCGATTTTGGCGCGGCGTTGTTTCGACTCAGTATTGCGCGGATGGATTTTCTTTATCCCTATTGGCACGCCCGCATGTATGGCGACCGCAAACGCATTCCTCCGGGAACTCTTGAGGGCTATGTAGCTCCGCTGGCCAAGCCGGGTTTATTCGAGCACGCGCTGAACATTGTGCGTACCTGGACAAAGGACCTGCGGGAGTTGGAGGCGATTCTGCCGAAGCTGGCCGGCATCCCTACTCTTCTGATGTGGGGCAGCAAGGATTCGGCGGTGTATGCCTCTTCGGCGAAGCGTCTGGCCGATTTCTTCCCGAATTCCAAGCAGGTCGTTTTCCACGGAATCGGACACTTGCCTTATGAAGAATGTCCGGAGGAATTCAATCGCGAGTTGATTGAGTATTTGACGAGCGACAAGATTGCGACTTGATGCCTGGATGCAGAGAACTCCCTACGGCTACACTGACGGCGGCTGTGTCGCAGGGATTCTTCGACTGCGTGGCAACTTCGCTTTCGCGAGGTTGCCACTCCGCTCAGGATGACAGTCCCCATGACCCATCACATCCTTGATTTGCTGCGCGACGCGCTGGTGCACTACGGGTACTGGGCGGTCGCGGCGGCGTTGCTGCTGGAGAATTCCGGTGTGCCCGTGCCGGGGGAGACCGTGCTGTTACTAGCAAGTTTTCTCGCGTTCAAGGAGCAGCAGTTGCAACTGAGCTGGATTATTGTGGTGGGCACAGTAGCAGCGACGCTGGGGGACAACGTTGGCTACGCGATTGGAAACTACGGAGGACGGCCGCTGCTGGAACGGTATCGCAATATTTTCCGGATCAGCAATACAAAGCTGGCGCGAGGCGAGAAATTATTCAATCGGTACGGTCCGGTTACGATTTTGTTTGCCCGATTCGTTTTCGGAATGCGGGTGATCGCGGGGCCGCTGGCGGGAGTGTTACGCATGAACTGGAAGCGGTTTGCGGTTTTCAATTTTCTGGGAGCTGCATTGTGGGTAAGTGTAATTTCTTGCGCGGGATATTTCTTTGGAAGTCACTGGAGAGTGTTGACCCATTTCATCAAGCGGTTTGACCTGTTTTTGGGAGTGCTGTTTGTTCTCGTAGTAATCATCTTGTGGTGGAGGAGCCGGGCAGGGGGCGATGATCCCGAAGTGAGCCGATGAGAATCAACTTATACACAGGCCGACTTGCGAGAGTGGTTTTATACTGTGCGGGTGTCGTAGGCGTCGCCATCCTCATTCGGAAACGGTGCCTGTGAGCATAGATCCTGCCGGCGGGGTGGCGCTGGAAAAATTCAGACTTGGAGGAAAGGCATGAAGAAAATCGGGTTCTTACTCTTGTTGGTTACGGTCACTGTCCTGTGCACTCTGGCTTTGTCAGCCGCGGTCGGTCCAAAGGTCGTCCCAGCGGCGGCAGTTCCTGTGGCGGCTGCGGTACCGGTTCCGGTCGCCCCGGCAGCGATGCCTCCGCATCCGCACATCGATGAAGCGCTGGAAGCGATGCACGCCGCCAAACATCACTTGGAAGCGGCTGAACACGAGTTCCACGGCCATCGCGCAAAAGCGATCGAGCACCTGGATATGGCGATTCACCAAGCTGAGGAATGTCTGCGCGAACCATAGGAGTCAAGAATAATCAAGAATGAAGGCAGCGTCGCAAAAGACGCTGCCTTTTTATTTGGTTATCCCATACGGAAAATCTCTTTTGCGATTTTGCCGCGCGCCTCGATCCCGCCTATCGCGAACCGAACGTATAGCCGATCGATGCTCCGCCTCGAAAAACATTGTCGGAGTGAAATCCCACATTGTCCTGAATGTGGTAATAGTGAATCTCGGGGCGAATAAAGTAGCGGCGGAAAAAGTAGTAGCGGATGCCGCCGCTCAGGTGCTCCATGAAGTGATCGCTGCTGGTGTAGTTGACGCAGCCGCCCTGGGGGACACTGCAGAACGAGTTGCTGGGAATATAGAAGCGCGTGTCGGCGATGCCAATGCCGGCCATCAGGTCGGCGCCAAGTTTCTTGCTGATATGAGGCAGGTATAGCGCATTGAAGTCGGTAAAGATGGGCCGGTAGGTCTCACCATTGAAGGGATAATTCCCCTGCTTATACCTCCAGGAGGATTCCACGTTGAAGCCGAAGCGGGGGTATTTGAAGCCGACGTAATCGCCGTTGAGGCCAATGTACACGCCGTGCTTTTCGGCCGGGGGCTGGAAGGCTTCCGAGCTGTTATTGGCTGCGGGTGACCAAAGCGTGCTGCCGCTGACAGCAAAGTCAAGTTGTTGGGCGTAAGCGAACGTAGCAGACAGGACCATGCACGCGGATGCGGCGAGCGCGAACTTTCTCAATACAGCCCCCTTGTCGATATTAGGTTTTGCGGGATGCCGGCGTCCGGTTCGTGCATCCGGTAAGCAACCGCGAACGGCTGCTTAGCAGAATAACGCACGCTGTTGAATCGCGCAGCCCTAACGCCGAAAGTTGCGTTCACTAGAGGGGGTCATGCTTTACTCCGGACCAATTGTGTATCCGATGGAAGCTCCCACCCGGAAGAGGTTGTCGCTGCTGAAGCCTCCGGTATTAATGTTGTCGTTGTTTTGAATGTGGTAGTAGTGAACTTCGGGGCGAACGAAAAAATTGTGCCAGGCGTAATAACGAATGCCGCCGCCGAGATCCTCCATAAAGTGGTGGCTGCTGGTGTAGTTGATGCAGCCGGAAAAATAACTGCAGGAGGTGGCGTAGGGGACGTAAAAGCGGGTGCTGTCGATGCCAATGCCGCCGAACAGGTCTAGGCCAACCTTCTTACCCAACTTCGGCTGATAGAGCGCGTTGAAGTCGGTCAGAATCGGGCGGTAGGTTTCATAGCCAAAGTAGCTTGCCTGGCTGGCACGCCACGAGGTTTCAACCATGAATCCGAGACGTTTCTTGAAGCCGACGACGTCGCCGGCAACGTTAAGATAAGTGCCGCCTTTTTCCGCGATATTTCCCAAGGCCAGCTGACTCGAGCTGGGCGCAGGAGACAAAACGGTACCAGCGCCGAACATTATGTCGCCCTGTTGGGCGGCGGCAAAGTGGCATGACAGGAAAAGACCAGCAAGCAGTGCGAGAAGCGCTAACTTTCTCAAGAGAACCTCCAATCAGTTCGTGTAAACGCTAAGATGCGTCTACGAAATCTGCGGATGCAATCAAGTGGATACGAATCATCATAAGTTTTGGACGCCTGACGATTCAACTGGGACGAATGCCTTGTAAAGAAGTGTCAAGATGCCGATTCTTGACCCATGCATCTCGAACATCTTCCTCGAAAACAAAAATCTCCCACCACGTGCGGTCAAACCCGGAAGTCAGCAATAAGTTGCGCGCAAAGCTGGCCGACTACTTGATCTTTCCTCCTCCGCCCGGGGCGCGGATGTGATCGAACGCTATCGGCCCGGCGCCGAAGAAGATGAGTGCGAACGCGAGTGCAGCGACAGCGAGAGGGAACTCCAATCCGCCATTGCCTGTGAGTCCGTTGTGCAAATGAACCTTGGCGATGGCGACACATAGATCGATGCAGATGGCAAGTGCAGCGCAGCGAGTGAACAGGCCGAGCAGGATCAGCAAACCGCCGAAGAATTCGGTGAAGGCAGAGACGTAGGCCAACCACGCAGGCAATCCAAGGCCGGTGACGAGCTGAACAAAGTGGTGAAGGCCTCCGAAAACCTTGTGGTAGCCGTGGACGAACATGATGACGCCAACCACTAACCGCATGACGAAGAGTGCGAGAGGCTGCAAACGATCGAAGTAGCGCAAGTGAATACCTCCAGCGGAAAGAGGAATAGATTACAGCAGCCTCGAGTTAGAAGAAAGTAGGGATGGATCGCTGGCTCAGATGTGCAACGAGGCGTGGCGAACCATTATCGGCAAGATTTAATTTCCGAATGATTGCGCGGGATGGCCGAATTCTGGTAACGTTCTTTCGCCCCCAGGATGCAAGCTGCCGATCGGCTCTAGACGCAACTCACGCGTCCTGCGCGGTCTTTCATGGTGTTCACGATTGGGGAAGCAAATTTAGCCGATTATCGGTGAGCTTTGCCCGCTGTGCACGTTTGATCCGCGAATCGGGCGCGAAAACCCCGCAACTTCGCGGGCGGCGCGGTGTTTGGATATGAGACGGCAGTAAAAGGTTGGATGCTCAGGAGGCTGTAATGAATCGCACTTTGGGAATCGAAAAGATGCCGCGGCAGTGGGTAGCCTTTCTGCTGTTGATGATGGTTCCAGCGCTGGCCTGGAGCCAAAAAAAACCAAGTGGTGGTGGGTCGGCTCCTAAAGCGGCGCCGCAGTCTCATGCATCTGCGCCACACGCGAGTGCGCCTTCCCATCAGGCGGCACCTTCACATGGGTCAACGCCTTCGCACGGATCAACGCCATCGCATTCGACCACGGCGAGCCGTCCGGGTACGACAAGTCACACCGGTACAACCAGCCACACAGGAACAACGAGCCACGCGGGCGGAACAACGACGCATTCGGGTACGACGACGCACACCGGCACTACAACCGGCCCCCGCGGCGGGACCACGACTCATACAGGCACAACCACTCACACAGGTACCACAACGCATGCCGGCGGAACAACGACCCACACCGGTACGACGACTCACACCGGCGCGACGACGCGGACGGGTGCAGCCGGCCGTACTCCCCCGGGCAGGAACGTTTCTCTGAAAGGAGGAGGAACGGCGAACATCCGTCCGAATGGGCAGATCCGTTCCATCAACCGAAACGGGATGCAGATCTCGCACGGAGTTCGTGGTGGGCGGACGGTGGTAACGGAGCGCAACGGAGCGCGCATTGTCACTCGCGGACGAGGCGGTTACGTGCAGCGCGCTTACGTGACGCGTGGCGGCCATGCTTATTACTCACGAACTTTCTATGCTGGTGGGCGCTACCACGTGGGGCTCTATCGCGGTTACGGATGGGGCGGGCACACCTATTTTGGTTTCTACCCTGGAGTCTGGTACCACCCCGGATTTTACGGTTGGGGCTGGCATCCCTGGGGCGCTCCAATCGCCTGGGGCATCGGCGCCTGGGGTTGGGGAGGAGCGCCTTGGTGGGGATTCTATGGTGGCTGGTGGAACCCGTATCCGGTTTACGCCGCGCCTTACTTCTGGCTGACGGATTACTTGCTTGCGGATAGCCTGCAGGCGGCCTATGCAGCGCGTGCTGAAGCTAATGCTGACGCCATGGCTGCGGACGCGCAAGCCAGCGCTGGCGACAACGGCGGCGGTGGTGGAGATGCCGCGCCGGCAGCGTCAGCGGGCGTGAGCCTCTCACCTGAGGTAAAAGAGGCGATCGCGCAGGAAGTGAAAGCGCAACTCGCCGCTCAAGAAGCTCAGGCGGCAACTCAGGGTGGTGCGGCTGCGGCGGGTAATGCACCTGCTCCAAGCGGCGCGAGCGATCAAACGCCTCCGCCTGCGTTGGATCCGGCAAATCGCACTTTCGTTGTCGACTCCGACGTTACGGTAGTGGCGAATGGCCAGGAATGCGGCTTGACGTCAGGTGACGTGGTGACCCGGCTGTCCGACACTCCGGATGCCGACCAAAACGTGACTGCCAGCGTCTCCGCGACGAAGAAGGGTGATTGCGCGTCGGGTGCGACTGTTGCCGTAAAAGTGGATGACCTCCAGGAAATGTACAACCACTTCCAGGAGACACTCACCAACGGCATGGGCGAACTGGCAAAGAAGCAGGGCACAAACGGTATGCCGAAGGCTCCTGATGCCGGAACGCAGGCGTCCGATATCCCCGCTCCCGCGCCAGACACGACCGTGGCCAAGACCCTGCAAGACCAGCAGCAACAGGCCGACCAGACCGAAACTCAGGTCAAGCAGGAAGCGGCGGCAGGAGGCGGCGGGCAGTAGACGAACGTTTGGTTCGCCGCAGTACTTGATTGTTAAATCAGCATTATCGGTCAGCTTTATCAACCAACCCAGGGAGCGCCAAAGTATTGGCGCTCCCTTCTGTTATGGCGCGTTTTTTCCGAGCAGTGCGTTTTGATCTAATGTTCCCTCTAAATCTCTTGCTTACTTCCAAGGGGCATGATAAAAAACACGAGCTTTGGGAAAACTCTGAACCGGAGGGTGTTGCGATGTCGCGGAAATTGACCGATCTTGTCCCTGCAATTGTGCTTCTGGCCGTCTCAGTCCTTACGGCCTCGGTGGGCGCTGCCCAGGTTTCTTTGCAGGAGCAACTGGCCGCGCAATACAAGCTGGTGAAGATGGGATCGGACACGGGCGGCTACTCCGTGGTGGAGAAAGGTCAGCTCCTTGCCATTCAGAAGGGCGGAATCCTGTCCGTGCCCTATGGCGATCAAAACGTTCTTAGCAATAGGTACGAGAACGGTGCGATTAAGGCTCCCAACAGCCTGTCGCTGATGGGACGAAAATCGATCATGGGGAAATTTGGCAAGGAGCAGACCACCCATCTGATGGCCGTGGGCGACAAAGTCTATCCCATGAAGATTGATGTGAACGTGCCCAAGGACACCGTAACGCTTGAAATCGTCGCCTGCGACACTTGCAACAAAACTGATCCGCCAACCTACAACAAGGCGAACGTCGTGTTTCAGTTTCCCAAGGGATCTCTGGCGAACGCGCAAGCCGGACAGGTGGAGGACACGATTGGGCAAGTGCTGTCACTGAGCAACGACGACTCTCAACAGTCTGGCGATCAAGGCGGCCAGCAGCAACAAGGCGGCGATCAAGGCCAGCAACAAGCAGGGGGAAGCGGAGGCGGTCAGCAACAACCGGCAGCCGAGCAACCCCCAGCCGAACCGGTGAACATCGAGAAGGGAATGACGCCGGACCAGGTCGAGGCGGCGATGGGCAAACCCGAGAAAAAAGTGACGCTCGGTTCCAAGGTGATCTATTACTACAAAGATATGAAGGTGATTTTTCTGAGCGGGAAAGTCAGCGACGTGCAGTGACGCGGTAGCCTTGCGAGACAAACTTCATTGCAACGTCGCGTACTCGGCCTTGGCTTGCTTCAGGATTGGAATGTCCGGGTCGGCATCTTTCCAGAGGGTGAGGAAATCCTTGTAGGCGGATTTTGTTTTAGCGAGGTCGCCCTGCATGGCATAAGCCCGTCCCTGTTGGAGATGAGCCAGTACACCGATGGGATCTCCGACCATTATCCCTGGGTGATCCAGAATTTTCTGAAATTCCCTGGCGGCCTCAGCGCCTTGGCGCGCAGCCAAATACGCTTGGCCACGCGCATAGACGGGATAGAGAGCCCCGAAGAAACCCGTTTGAGTGCTGCGCGGCTGGCCCAGTTCATAGGGAACGGCAATTTGGAGAAGTTCGACCGCCTTCGCGGGATCGCCATGGTTCAGAGCAAGAAACGCGCGGACGACCGGCAGGTAAGTGAACTTAACTGACGTATCTTCGGGGAAGCTGCTTTCCAGATCGTCGGCCAGAGTTTGAGCCCGCGAAGAATCCCCCACGATAGCCAGGGCCAGGGCTGCGCCAAACTGCACCTCTCGATTCCTGGCAAGGGCAAGGGCTGCCATTGCCGTCGGCTTTGCAATGAGCTTATCGCCGTAGAAGGCTTCCCACAACGCCGCTCGGGTTTCAAATCCAGCCGCCTTTTCTCGATGAGCCGCCTGCTGCGCCAAATCGCTTGCCTGCCGTAACATCTTCGTAGCCTCTTGCAAGTGACCGGTGTATGCGAGGGCAAAGGCTTGATGGTCAGAAATTAATTCTTCCGCTCCCGATTTCCCGTGAGCCGCGGCCACTTCGCGCTGCATGCCCCCGTTGTCGCCCTTCAAGAAGGCAACGTCGTATCGCAGGAGGGCTAACAGAGGGATTTCAACCTTTTGTTCGGAGGCTTTGCGAGCAGCGTTTTCGGCTTCGTCCAAACGGTTGAGGCTAATGAAGCTGTAGCCTAGGTGGGCATAGCCAATGCCAAACTCCGGAGCGAGTTCGATACTTTTTTGGGCCGCTGCAGCTCCCTTTTCGTGTTCGCCGAGCACAGGATAAATGAAGCCCGCTAAGAAGGAGTAGGGTGTCCACTCACGAGGATAGGCTTGTGCCCACGATTCGCAGGTCAGCTGCGCTTTTTCCTGGTTTCCTGTGGCTCGTCCATCGTAATAAGCGGTTATGAAGAACTTCTCGTTGTCGCTGGCACGGTCCCGCAGTTCGTAGGCTTTTCTAGTGTTCTCGGTACCCAGATCGGTTTCGCCACTGGAACCGTACATGAGCCCGAGCGACGCGTATGCGATGGCAAATTTAGGATCGATCTCGACGGCACGTTTAAAAAAAGGAATAGCCGCCTCCCCGCCGGGAGAGGCGACAACCTTCCAACCCATGCTATAGGCCTTTAAGGCTTCGAGTGACGGGGTCGTAGCCTCGGCGAGGGAGGTGTCGTGTTTTTCGACCGTAACCAAAGATTCTCCGACTCGCGTTCTGAACCGGCTTGCAATCTGAGTCAGAGCATTCAATACGTCTTCCTTCCTTGCCACTTCTATCTGCTCTTCATCGAGGACGTCTCCGGTGCGACAATTCCTCGCGCGCAGCCCGAGTACGTACTGGCTTCCGAGATTTGCAATCGAGCCGTCCAGGACGGCGGCGCTCGCAGTGCGTTCGCAAACCTCATGGGCGAGCTCTGGAGTAAGACGTGCATCGGATGACTGGCCCATCAGGGAAAGCGTGTGCAGGATACGCTCCTCAGAGATGAGGCTGAGGAAAGGCGACTGTTCCAACTGCACGGTGAGACCTCGGCGCAGCGTCCCGTCAAACACAGGATCGCCCGTCGTATTGGTGAAATCGGCTAGGACGATTGTGTCTTTGTCCGTGAGCTTTGGGTGTGGCTGGAGATAGAAGTAGGCGCCCCCTGACAACACGACCATTGCCACGACTGCAAAAATAATTGCCTTCCACTTTCCAAGGCCAGCTGGGGCTCCTCTCTCTGCACTGATCACCATCGGAGCCGAATCCGTGTCTCGTTTCATGCGCCGCAGGTCGGCTCGGATTTCCGAGGCATGCTGGTAGCGAAGATTCAGGTCCTTCTCTAGACACTTACCGATGATTCTTTCCAATTCGGACGGCAGGCCCGCATTCAATCGCATGGGAGACACAGGCGTCCGGTTCAGGATGGATTCAAAAATCACTCCCGTAGTTTCTCCGCGGAAGGGCAATGTTCCGGTTGCCGTTTCGTAGAGCACCACGCCGAAGGAGAACAGATCGGAGCGGGAATCCAATTCCTTTCCGCGAACTTGCTCTGGCGACATGTGGGTAACCGTGCCGACCGCCGCTCCCGGGTTGGTAAGAGATTCCTCCATCGTCGAGGCATTCATGTCCATGCCCTGATCGTTGAGTAAAAGCTTGGCCAGTCCGAAATCGAGGACTTTCGCGTGTCCACGCTTGGTGACAACGATGTTCACGGTCTTGATGTCGCGGTGGACGATGCCAGCGGTGTGCGCGGCATCCAGCGCGTCGGCAATCTCAATAGCCAGGGACAGAATCAACTCAGTTTCCAGAGGACGTCCTAAGATGCGCTCCTTGAGGGTCACACCGTCGAGGAACTCCATGGCGATAAAGGAGTGTCCATCCTGTTTGCTGATTTCGTAGATCGTGCAGATATTGGGGTGATTGAGTGCAGAGGCCGCGCGGGCCTCGCGGCGGAAGCGTTCTAACGCTTGCGGATCGCGGGACATTTCATCGGGAAGAAATTTCAGGGCCACGAAGCGGCCCAGCTCAGTGTCCTCGGCCTTGTAAACAACGCCCATCCCACCGCTGCCCAGCTTTCCCACAATGCGGTAATGGGACACGGAGCGGCCAGCAGGAAAATCATCCTCGTGCGGTAGCTTGCGTGGCTCCTGCGCGATGGCCCGCGCGGCTGCTTCTATGGCGGGACTTTCCAGAAAACTCTCTGCCTGATGTTGTGCCCTCAGCAGCGAGCCTACTTCGCGCTCCAGCGCTTCGTCGCCCGCGCATGCACTGCGGAGAAACGCATCGCGCTCCTTGGGCGGACGCTCCAGTGCTGCCTGAAATAAGTGATCGACCTGCTTCCACCGATCAGAGTCCACCGGTCGCCTCGCCAGTTAGTTCACGATAGAGCCAGGCTTTGGCGGTGCTCCAATCGCGCATTACGGTGATGGGCGACACCTTCAGCACCTCCGCCGTCTCTTCTACGCTCAGTCCGCCAAAGAATCGCATTTCGACGACCTGAACTTTGCGGTGATCGATACGGGCCAGCGCGTCGAGGGCGTCATCGAGAGCAACCAGATCGGCAGCCCGATCCGCGCCCACTTCAGCGGTATCTTCAAAGGAAACGTGCGGCAAGCCGCCGCCGCGCTTCAGGTTGTGACGCCGCGCATGGTCAACGAGAATGCGCCTCATTAACTGGGACGAAACCGCGAAAAAATGGGCGCGATTCTGCCACTGCATGCTCTTGTAGTCGATCAGGCGCATGTAGGCTTCATTGACCAGAGCGGTGGTCTGCAGGCTGTGACCAGGGCGCTCGCCTCGCATGTAGCGTCTGGCGAGGCGCCTCAGTTCCTCATAGACGATGGGGGTCAACCGGTCGAGCGCGGCTCGATCTCCGTCGCTCCAGGCCCGGAGCAACCCGCTCACTTCCGCATTTTCCGAAGCGCGCGTCCCTTTCTGCGCCGGCGGCTCAAAGTTTCCCATGCCCACACTCCGGGGAATCATACCCTGCCAAGCCAGTCCTTAAAAGATAAAGAGAGATCTAGGGGTGATAGTTTCGCGCCGCGGATTGCGCCTATTTAGACAAGAGCGAAATGAGCTCAAAGATCAACCGCATACAACGCGGACAAAACTTAGGAGGCCACATGAAATCCCAATCTCTGCTGTCGCTTTCGGCTTGGTTACTCGCGGCGCTGGCGGTTCCACTGACCGCAGCCGCGCAGGATGTCCAGCAACCTACCCACCCAGCCGTCCAGTACACCGTGACCGATCTTGGCACTTTGCCGGGCGGCAATTTCAGCCAGCCATTCTTCATCACGAAGACCGGCCGCGTCGCGGGATCCTCAAACCTCGCTGACGGCTCGTCTCATGCCGTTGTCTGGGCCGGCGAACGCGCGGACGACCTCGGTACGCTCGGCGGATCGAACAGCATCGCCTTCGGCCTAGGCCA
>Ga0210394_10006338_pt1 | contig 12841 bp, 11 predicted proteins | sample IncBWC12MmetaG_FD_160121 | JGI IMG/M metagenome (GOLD analysis project Ga0210394, IMG submission 160121) | Forest soil microbial communities from Barre Woods Harvard Forest LTER site, Petersham, Massachusetts, United States - Inc-BW-C-12-M | ecosystem: Environmental > Terrestrial > Soil >... | reverse complement strand
GACCAATCTCCACCGGGAGTGTAAACCTCAACCACGATGAGTTTGTCCGCTGGAAAGTCAGGCGGGATGACGTCAACGATCTGGCGTGAAACGTTGCCGCCTCCGCGCAGGCTGCTGGCAACATCCTGAGGAGTGATCAGTTTTGGTTCAAGCTGGGCGTTAGAAGGCACTCTGCATTCGGCGATTTCGCATGTTGATTCCGCGGCGAATCTCACGCCGTTTCCGGTGGGCAGGTATAGCGCGTAAGGAAACCCATCGAAGACATTCTTGCGCTTGCCAATGCGTTGTGCCCCCTGTCCCCAGTCAGCCGCACAAACTCCGCCAAGCAGAACAAACGCCGCTTCTTCACTGTCTGTGTTGGCCTGATAAGTTTCGCCCGGCAGCAGCCGCCGAACGAAAAAGCTCATCCACTCCCACATAGCCTTATGGCGCGGCAAATGAAGCAATTCGCCGGACTGTCCCGGAGGCAGACTCCGGGAGTGCACGAGGGATTCCGTTTCGCTCATGTCGTTCTCCCCATCGGGCTAGGGCACCATCGGGGCTCGAAAAAGGGTGCTCAGAACAATCTTGCTAACCGCTTTGACAATATGGCAAAGGAACGTTCCCTTGTCAATCGCAATGAATGGCGGGGGTGAGCGTAAGGGGCGAAGGTTCTTGCAGAACCGTTTGTTGTAGGATGGCCAAGGCAGCGGAAAGAGCTAGACTTCGCGGTTAGCGAGACCTACTCCTAGGCAAGTCGGTTTCGCCGCTTCAGACGGTTGATCTCCTTCGCGGTTTGGACAGGAATGCCGATGCAGGCAAACGCGGCAACTCGGCCGGAAGACCTGGCGGAGAACTAACGCTCCCACGACGCTGTAAACTGCGCCTGACACATACATAAAGTAGGGAACCGGATGCATGATAACCTTCTTTCAGTTGGCAATTATCCGCTTCGAAGGACACCACGGTCTGTGATCCAGATCACATGAACATCATTGCAGCGCCTCCCGTTCTTCCTCGCGTGCCTGACTCGATCTGTCCTTTTCGGCCCATCCGAAAACTGCCGGCTGTCGGAGTCACAGGCTGATGTCTTCGTTCTACAGAGTGGCCGGAAACACAATGGTGAAACTATCGCCTCCCCGCACGTTTGCGATTCTCTTCGGGCTCTCACTTGTAATTGGCTGGCGTCCGCTGTTCGGCACTTTTGCCTTGGCAGTGGGTTCGGCTGAATACAGCCACTTGCTCTTAATCGTACCGATTAGCGCTACGCTGATCTTCATCGAGCGTGATGCGCTGAGGTCTGGGATCGAGCCAGCCGTAGGATTCGGTCTGACTCTGTTAGTGATCGCGATTCTGATTGGTGGCTGCTCGTATTGGGTCGGCAGTTTGCCGCGCGACGCCCAACTCTCCGTCGAAATGCTGGCGATTGTGATCTGGTGGATCGGATCTTTTGTGCTGTGTTTTGGCGCTCGTGTCGCTCGTCTGTTCTTGTTTCCACTATGTTTCTTGTTCTGGATGGTTCCGTTTCCAGCGCCATTGCTGAACCAGATCGTGGCCATCTGGCAACACGGTTCGGCGACGTCGGCTAGTCTCTTGCTTTCGGCGTTCGGTGTTCCGGTTGTGCAAAACGGCGTGTTCCTCTCGATACCAGGATTGAGCCTCGAAGTCGCCACCGAGTGCAGCAGTTTGCGGTCGAGCCTGATGTTGATCGTCACAAGCATGGTTCTGGCTCATCTTTTTTTGCGCTCGTTCTGGCGGAAAGCTGTCGTCGCCCTGGCGGCGATTCCTCTTTCGATTGCCAAGAACGGAGTACGAATCTTTGTGATCTCCATGCTTGGAACCCGTGTCGATCCTGGGTTTCTGCACGGAAACCTGCATCGCCACGGTGGCATTGTCTTTTTTTTGTTGGCTCTATTTGTGGTGTTGCTGTTGCTGTGGTTGTTGAGCAGAGGTGAGAGTGATGCGAGGCAAAGCGGGTAAGGAAGAGAAGTTAAAGCTGAGCTAAATTATTCTCCGCCTCTGGATAACGCTACGACGGTGTTCATCTGGTCCCGGGCTCCGTTGTCCAACACTTTGATCGTGAAGTTCACCGTGATCGTCGCTTGGGTCTCGACGGGTTTGCCGTTCTGCAGATAGGGCTTGAACTGCCATTGTCGGGCAGCTTCGCGGGCTGCGGTGGCCAGGATGGCCGGGCCGCCGAGCACGCGCAGATCGCGGATGACGCCGTCGGCGCCAATCAGCACCTGCAGCAGGACGGAACCCTGTACCTTCATTTGCCGTCCCAGCAACGGATACGAGGCCTCAATGGCCTTCGGCCGGGCCTGAACTTTTTCCTGATCCTGGGCCGGATCTAGCGACATCTGCACCCGCTCCGTTGCTACTGTGGCCGGTCCCTGCGCGACTGTCGCTGCAGAGGCGGGCGGCAGCTCAACGTTCACCGGTTTGTTGCCCAGGTGGAAAGTGCCGTGAGTGTTGCCAGCTACGACTTCGATTTCGAGCGGCGGAAGCACGTTCCGGGTGATCGCGACAGCGGGTGCCGGCGCTGCCACTGCCGACTTGGTTGAAGTCTTGACCGCGACAACGCGCGGCTTCGGTTGCGCAGCGGGCACGGCAGTCGGTTGGACTACGCGGTTCGGAATCCACTCGGGAGTTGTTTCGTCCGCGGCCTGTGTCTCCGCGCCACCGAACCAGAAGTCGCGATCTTTCACCAGAAGTACGGTCAGAGCCATGAGCAGAAGCACGAGCGCCAGGTACAAGCGGCTGCGGTCACGATGGAAAGCTGCGCCAACTCTGTTCTTGCCGGCTTCCCGTTTTGTCGTCTGCTCCAGCATTTGTTTGCTCTTGAGCGCTTTTGCTAGTGTGCACTACTAAGATGATGGATGACGCCGTGGAAGACAATGGCACGACAGGGGATAGGCATAGCACGTCAGGGCCATATGACTGGAAAAGGGGTTTTGGTTGAGGATGCGGTTGGATTGGAGCCGATTTTCCTAAAATGGGCAAAGTTTACTGTCTAGTACCGGGTCGCCCCCCTTTTTTTTGGCTGCAAAATACTGACAATAAACGATCTATCTTGCGACTCCCTGCTAGATCCTTGAGTTTGCCGGAGTTTCGGGCAAAATCCAGAGAACGTGGGAGTTACGACTGGCGAGTTGCGGATCGCTTTTCGTTTTGGGATTGAACGCTCGGGACTTCCCGTCTTTCGCCCCGCTGGGGCTTTTCGATCTTGTGTTTGTTTTTCCCATGGCTTGCGCCATGGGCTGCATGCTTTCGCCGCTTTGCGGCTGTATACCCGTTACAGAATGGGGCGAACACTACGGAGTCCGCGCCGCGGCTTGCCAGCATCAGATTGTCAAAGAGCTTACATTATCTCGTAGATAATGTGCTTTGCAACAGAGTATCTGATTGCAGCTTCCGGTCGGGGCGGCCCGCCAGAACTCAACCCGCTCCTTTTACAACAAAACGTAAACGTGCACCAGTCGCATGAGTTTTCGGCTCCCGCCGCCCTTCACAAAAACCGGTCTCGTGTGGCAACTGCAGACCGACGTGCGGCGGCGGTTCGAAAGTTGTGCTCCGGAACCCTCGCCTCCCACCCTTTCGCAAAGAACACCAAAGAATGGGGCACTCTTATTCTATATGTGATTTAGATTTGCAATTGGAAGGGGTGGCCGTCCTGCGTGAACGCGGAAAAGGGTGGGGCACCCGTTGTCTCTTATGTCGCCTCCAGCCCTTTCCAATGCCATCTCTGATACGGTATTGGTGAATGGCATTTTACTAGCACTTTATGGCGATAAATTTAGAGGCGTCTTTCGCACTCGCGGTATTTTTGATAGCGGTTATGTCAGGGGTTTTCCTCTTACTGGCTCTTTATGAGGAAAATCCGCGGCGCAGGCTTTCTTGCTGGGTTCGTGCGGTCGCGAGGCCGTGGGACTTCTCTCCCGCGCAAGCCGGAGGTTTCGGATGGTTTCAACTCGCCCTGGCAAGTGTGCTGAGTTTGTTTCTCGAAATGCTGATGATTCGCTGGGTGTCGTCGGAGATATCCGTTCTTGCCTATTTTAAGAATGTTGTGCTGATCAGTGCCTTCCTGGGTTTTGGATTGGGATATTACTTCTGCCGCCGCACGGTTAACCTGCTGGGGCTGGTGTTTCCGCTTTGCCTGCTGGTGTCTCTGCTCTGTTTACCGTGGGTGGCTTTGCAATCAGCGATCCGGAAAGTTCCTTACTTTATCGCGCTCACCTCGGATTTCGACTTTGTCGGTGGGCCCGGCGTCTCGACGGGCCTGTTTGCATCGTTGAGCGCGATCGTGTTGCTGGTTTTCTTGTTTGCTTTGGTTTCATTCATATTCATTCCGTTGGGACAAATTGTCGGATGGTCGCTGGAGTCCGCTGCAGATGGAATTCTCGCGTACACGGTCAATGTGATTGCCAGTTTGGCCGGAATCGTTCTCTACACACTATTGTGTTTCTGGTATCAGCCCCCGGCGGTGTGGTTCGCTTTGAGCGGGTTGATGTTGGCCATCCTGTTACGGAAAGTGCCTGTGCTCATGTGGACTTCGCTGGCAGCCTTTACGGTGTGCGTCGCTTTCGTCAGCATTGGTCCACGTGCGCCAATTCAGGAACTGTGGTCTCCTTATCAGAAAATATTGCTGACGCCGCTTCCGGCCGATCATCCGATTGAGTACCAGTTGAAGACGAACGGGGAGTGGTATCAAAAGATCATCAATCTTTCGCCGAGCTTCGTGGCAGCCCATCCGAAGTTGTTTCAGCAGGTTCCGGTGGAAGCGGTTGCCTACAATATTCCCTATCGTTTTTACCCCAACCCTCCTTCGGTGTTGGTTCTGGGAGCTGGCACGGGGAATGATGTAGCGGCAGCGGTGAGGAACGGCGCGGGACGAGTGGTTGCGGTCGAAATCGATCCTTTGATTCTGGAACTGGGGCGCAAACTACATTTCGAACATCCCTACGACTCTCCCAAGGTCCACGTGGTTTTGGACGATGCCCGCAGCTACATTCAGAACAGCCGCGATCAGTTTGATCTGATTGTTTTTTCGTTGCTCGATTCGCACACAGACGCGTCTTATTATTCCAACATCCGTACCGACAACTACGTTTACACTCTGCAAGCCTTTCAGTCCGCCAAGCGCCTGCTCAAGCCGGACGGGGTTTTTATTGTCAAGTTCTGGGTGACGACACCTTGGATTGCCGGCCGGCTATACGAGCTGGTAAATACTGTGTTTGGCCAGGCTCCCGTGGACATGAACGCACTGCAGTCCAGTTACAACACGCCGGGCCGATTCTTTATTGCTGGGTCGGCTGAGCGTATCCAGCATGTCATGAATGATCCGGAGCGGCCGTCTTATCTCTCGACAGATGACAAAGTGGGGACGTCAGAAGCCCAGATCACGACGGATGACTGGCCATATTTTTACCAGCGCGAGCGGGGTATTCCGCTAAGTCTCAAGCTGCTCTGCCTGGCTCTGGTAGCTTTTTGTTGGCTGGCGCTGAAACGCACCGGGGTCGATCTTTCCTGTTTTCGCTGGCATTTTTTCTTCCTGGGCGCGGGCTTCATGTTGCTGGAGGCTCAGATCGTAAGCAAGATGGCTTTGCTCTTCGGGACGACGTGGTTAGTGAACTCAATCGTGGTTGGCGGGTTGCTGCTTCTGATTGCAGCGGCAAATCTGCTGGTCCGCGGTATTCCTGACATTCCCTACGACCTTGCCTATGCGGGAATTCTGCTTTCGCTAGGGGTGAACTATCTGGTTCCGTTGGATGAATTCTTCCTGCCAAACGTTTGGATGAAGGCCCTGGTGGCAACGTCGGTGCTCTGCCTTCCGGTTTTCTTCGCCGGAATCGTGTTCATCCGAAGTTTCAGAAAAGCGGGGTTCGAGGGGAGGGCATTGGGTACGAACTTATTCGGCGCATTGGTTGGAGGACTTTTGGAATCGATGTCGCTGTGGACCGGGATCAAGTCCCTGGTATTGCTGGCCGCAGTTCTCTATGGCGCATCCTATCTAACTTTGAGATCCGGGATAGCTTTTCGAACTACAGAGGTTAACCAGTAGCGGTCACAACCTCAGTGGGCCGTAGTTAGCTGCTTGAGTTTTTGCTGGGCGCTTTCCCGGATGACGTCGCGCCGCGCCTCCGATTCCTTGGTATCAGAAGCCAGCAGGGCCAATGCCTTTTCGGCGTACTCCCGTGCCAGATCTTTCTCGCCGTTGGCCAAATACGCGTCGCTGAGGCTGTCGTTGGCGTCGGCGGATTCTGGATAGGCGAGGGCGTTGAGCTTCAGGATGTCCAGCGCTAACTTCGGGTTGCCCGCCTGCATATTGTCATAGCCCATGACGTTGACGAGAATTCGCGGCCACAACTGCGCTTGAGGATCTTTCTGCCGAACTGCCAGCAGTTGCTGCGCGACTTGAGCGGCTCCGCCCGGCGTTTCGATCTGATCGAGGATTGGCATCGATAGCGAGCCGGGTGGGCCACTGTTGTTCACTGGCACTTGACCCGGCGTCTTAAGCAGCGTGGTCACAAACCAATCCACGATGATGCTGGGCAGTTCGGGATGAACTTTGAACAGGTCGGTTCCGTGGCTGCCGGTGGCGGCAACGTCGGCGCTTTCATAGCCAAGCCAGGGGGCCTCTTGCCCGGCGTAGTGGATGTACTTTTTGCCGGGGTTGGGGGAGATACCGTAGAGCCATTCCATCACTTCGGCCGTGGGAGGGTAGTCGTCGTTATCGGCCCAAACGAACAGGCCGGGCAGTTGCGATGCCTGGCGCAGGAATTGTCGGCCAGCGAGTTCGGTCTGTCCGGAAAGCAATACCAGCGATTTCACTTGTGCGGAATGCCGGCTCGCCGTCTCGATGGAATTCTCGACGCCATCTAATCCGGCTCCTCCCAGGCCGATGACGTTTCCATTGACGCCAGGCTGTGAAACTAGATATTGCCACGCTATATCAATGTCAGCGGGCCTTTGCTTGCGTACTTGCGATCTCTCTTTCGGTGCCAGCTTGTCATGAGGCGTGCCGCCGCTTTCGCCAAATCCGCGCATATCGAGGGTGAGGGTGTTGATTCCGGAGGCGGCCAATTGTGCGGCAACCTCGTCCCATGTCTTACGGGTGCGGTTGGTCTGATGGAATAGCATCACTGCCGGGCCTGGTTTGGCCGCAGCGAAGTAGCTGCCCTTTAGGATTGTGCCGTCGGACGCCTTCAGGTCAACCACGCGGGCGGACAGAGACGCGCTCGCGGCTGACGCCCGATTGCTTACCAACGCGGTGGCGGCGATGAGTAGCGCCGACAGCAAGGAGAGTTGTTGTCGCCTCATAGAGGGACTCCTCAATTTGTTGAGCACATCGGCTCCGCTCAGTCTGAAGTTCCCCGGCTGGCTGGGGGCACAATCCCGTTCATGCGCAAGTACTCCACCATCTGCCCGTAGTGATCAAAGGCGTGGGCGACGCCGAATGTGGCGAGGTGAATGCGGGATGATTTGCTGCCCTCGGCGGTCTGCAACATGTTCTCGCTGGTCAGGGTGGCCGCGGCCTTGTGACCCAGGGCAAAAGAATCCTTTAGGAACTTGATGATGTCGGCTTTGGTCTTCAAGTTCTCCGGACCGTTCCCATCCTTTAAACCGTCCGGCAGTTTGTCACCAGTCAGGTGGGACCAAATGAAATAGTTGGACGCGGCGACGTGCCTGACTTGCAACGCGAATGTACGGACCCCCTTGTAGTCGCTGCCCGGAATATTCAAGCTCTCCGGAGAGAAGTTGTATTTATTCTCCGGCATGGCTTCGGCAACGTCTTCAATTTGCTTTTCAACGTTGCTGATTTCGCGGTCCAGGACCGTAGCTATGGTCAGCGCAGGCTGTTGTGCCTCAGGCGCGCTCGTGGTTGCGGCGCTCTTTGTGGCCTGTCCCAGGGCGGTCGCGGTAGAGATGAATACCGCCATCAGCAAGAAGGCCAGTGCGACTACGTCAAATCCCTTGAGTTCCGCCGTCGCGATCATCTTGGCGCGAACTGCATCATCGTTATCCGCCAGCAAAACCTTATGCGCAGCCTTTGGCTCTGTCGAACTCATATATCACCCTTTCCTGTCACGAACAGTGTCATTTTAGATTCCATTTTGGGCTTACTGTGCAATTTTGAACAGTCGTGCCACTTCAGGAACTGTACCATTCCTCATGGTTTGACTGGGTAGTCATGGGTTAGTGTCGATTGACAGTGTCGACGTTCCGACCCTCACGACTGCTCTACTTTCTGTACCGGACGCGCGCGTTTCAGGCCGGACCTCCCCTGAGGTCCGGCTTTTTGCGTATCCAACGCGACCACGCCTGCAGCCACAGCCCCAGACAGCGGTGAGGAAGATCGTATTTCCTGCTGGGGGATGCGAAGGCTAGTCGTGGAGAACGACATTCAGCAGCGAACTGTGGACCTGCAATCCGCCGTTGTAATGGATGAAACCCAACTTCCTGAAGCGGTTCATGAAAAAGCTCACTCGCGAGCGGGTAGTGCCGATCATCTCGGCCAGGGTTTCCTGACTGATCTTCGGAACCACGGTTTCTGGCACGCCCTCCTTGCCGAAATGAGCGAGCAACAGAAGGACGCGGGCCAGTCTTTTTTCGCTGGAGTTAAAAAGGTGATCGACCAGATCCTCTTCGTAGCGGATATTTCGCGCAAGTAAATACGCCACAAACATATCGGAAAATGTGTGTTCGCGGTGCAGGGCTTCCATCATGGCGTGCTTGTCCACTCGCAGCAGTTCGCACTCCGTCATCGCCACCGCGGATCCCATACGAACAATCTGGCCTGCGAGCGCGCCTTCACCAAAGAAACTCCCTTCCGTCAATACGCCGATCGTCGCTTCCTTGCCCGTTTTGGACACGACGGTGAGCCTCACCTTGCCGGTCTGAATATAAAAGACGGCGTCCGCTCGATCGCCTTGGGTGAAGATCATTTGCTTTTGCGGGGCCGCCAAGAGCCTTCTACCTTGGCCAATCGTCGCCAGGAAAGTGATGGGGTCGAATTTGCGCGCTTGGTTAGGTCGTGTGGTTAGAGTCATGTTTGGTGTCACATCAACATAGCTTGCCTCGACTGATACGGGGGAACTCTTAGCAAGTCTTACTGCAACGCAGGCCACGCATCGTAATGACGGTACTTAACTTAGCGTCAGATACGAAGAAGGAGTGGGGCTCTAAATTGGAGATCGCATAGATTTTTAGTTGCATCATAGGATTTTTCGCGGTACGATTTCCCGCATACGGATACGATCCCTATAGAAAGGAACTTCGTCGAATGGGGCGCAACGGCAATGGCAACGGGAACGGTTACAAGTCCCACTATGCGTCAGTGGATCGGTCCGATGTTCCGCAGGGTCGCAAAGGAAAACATCGGAGAGCGGTAACGGACATTCTGGCCGACCTTTCAAAACTGGACGCTCAGCAAGCAGTCAAGATTCCGCTCAGCAGCCTGAACGGCGAGAAGATGCAGAATCTACGCTCTGCTTTAAATCGCGTAACGCGAGAAAGAAATATCCCGGTGGAGACGTCGAGCGACGACAAGTACCTGTACGTTTGGCGCGCCGATCTACCGAAGGGTTTGGGAGCGGCTGAATAGCGGGCTGCTGCAGGTAAGAGTGGGAATGCCGGGCTGCTGGATCTGGTTGGGTGATCAGGTTCGGGCGATCAATCGTGGAGAACGACGTTGAGCAGCGAGCTATGGACCTGCAACCCGCCTTCTACGCCTCCGGCGTATTGAATGAAACCCAGTTTCCTGAACCTGTTCATGAAAAAACTCACGCGTGAACGCGTGGTTCCGACCATATCGGCCAGCATTTCCTGACTTATCTTTGGAACGACGGTTTCGGGCACACCTTCCTTGCCAAAATGAGCCAGCAATAGAAGAACGCGGGCCAGCCGCTTTTCGCTGGAGTTAAAAAGCTGGTCAACTAAATCCTCTTCATAACGGATATTCCGCGACAGCAAATACGCCACGAACATATCTGAAAACGCATGTTCGCGATGGAGGGCTTCCATCATCGCCTTCTTGTCGATCTTCAGAAGCTCGCAATCCGTCATTGCAGACGCCGATCCCATGCGCACCGCCTGGCCTGCCAGCGCTCCTTCTCCAAAGAAGTTTTTCTCACTTAACATGCCGATGGTTGCTTCCCGTCCGGTCTGGGACACCACGGTGAGCTTCACTTTGCCGGATTGGATATAGAAGACCGCGTCTGCCCCGTCCCCTTGGGCGAAAATGGTCTGCTTCTTGCCGACGGATACATTCTTTCTGCCATCGCCGATGGTAGCGAGGAACGTGTTGGGATCGAACTCGCGCTTCTTTTTGCCAACTATTGCTGAACTCATTAACAGTAAGTTTACTCCAGTAGGGTCATGGGTTGGCACAATTCGTGACTGATCTCGCCGAAGTGAGTTTATTCTGGGACTTGGTTGGTTTGGACAGTCATGGTTACCGCCCAGTTACTTTTCTGCACCCGCCAATCGCCGGTCCCGATGCGGCTCTGTACGCGGCTGGCCAGTGCCAAGCTCACACTTTTCCTTCGGTTTAGCCCCACAAGTGGGGCAGCGTACCGCCAGCGCGCGTTTGTCTTTGGCTGTCATGACTGCATATTGCATCATCGCCGTACCGTAATCTGGTCAATTGTGACCAGTGCATACACGTCGGAAGCCAAAATTCCTGGTTTATTTATGAAAGCGCGTTTCTCGTCGATATCCGCGAGCAAGAACGAGAATCGTGCCATCCACGGCCTCGGCTCGCATTGGATGTTCGATGGTGCCAGAGGGCGACTGCACCTTCTCGAACTGAGCGTTATTGATCAGACTTTAAAGTTCCGGGGTGAGAAGGTTACTTACGGAACTATTTGCGAGCGAGACCAAGTCGTCTCGGTTTCGTCCGGAAATCGCGCCTTTCCATCCGCGCAACCCGCAGCAGCAGAGCACCATCGGGCAAGCCCAGGATGATCAGGCATAAGGAAACACAATGCGTATCATCCCGTCCATTCGTTCGTTGCTGTTCGCGCTCATAGTGCTGGCCATCTCGGCGGCCTCATTCGCGCAAATCGGTATCTCCATTAATATCGCCCCACCTGCGCTGCCCGTATACGAGCAACCGCCCCTGCCCGCCCAGGGCTATATGTGGACGCCTGGATATTGGGCCTACAGTGACGGCGATTACTATTGGGTGCCAGGAACGTGGGTGATGGCGCCGCAAGTCGGGTTCCTCTGGACTCCGGGCTATTGGGGTTGGGGCAACGGCGGATATGCTTTCAATGAAGGTTATTGGGGTCCGCATGTAGGTTTCTACGGCGGGATCAATTATGGCTACGGATACACCGGCGAGGGATACCAGGGCGGACGCTGGGATAATGGACAGTTTGCCTACAATCGTTCGGTGAACAACGTGAACGTCACCAACATTCACAATACCTACAACACTACGGTGATCAACAATACGACCGTGAATCGCGTGAGCTACAACGGCGGCAGCGGCGGGATCACCACGCGTCCAAGCGCTCAAGAGCAGACCGCGGCCCGGGAGAAACATATCGCGCCTGTCGCGGCTCAAACCCAACATGCGCAGGCTGCCCGCGCCAACCCGCAGCAACGGGTTTCCGTGAATCAGGGTAAGCCGGCAGTCGCAGCCACCCCGAAGCCAGGAGCATTTAACGATCGCGCCGCTGTACCGGCCAAAGAAGCAGGAGCACCTTATAAACCTGCAGTTAACCGCGCGGCAGCGCAACCGCCGTCCAATACGCCGGTTCCGCATCCGGGGAACAGCGTTCCCAAGCCCGGTACTGCAGAACCCGCATCGCACAATGATGCGCCTCGTCCCCCAAGCGCCCCGGAGAAGGCAAGTGCGCCTCGTCCGGAGAACACGCCGCACACAGCACAGAATGCACCTCGTCCTGAAAGCACACCAGAGAACGCTCCTCATCAGGAGGCTGCGCCTCGCCCAGAGACGGCTTCGCGTCCGCAGAACGCGCCGCATCCAGAAACAGCGGCCCGACCCGAGACTGAGCCCCACGCTCAAAGCCAACCTCATCCAGAGGCTGCTCCCCGAGCTGAAGCCCATCCAGAGAGTGCGCCTAAACCAGAGAAAGAGGCCGCTCCGGAAGAACGGCGACCGCAGTAACAGAACCGGCAGCTTCCACGAGACGGCTCGTAGCACAGGCTACGGGCCGCTCGTTTGTGGTCTTGCTCGATGTTCCCGTCATGCTGTGACCACCTTCGCCGGCCAACTCTTTACGAATGCTCCGAAACGGTCGAGTGCCTTGGCGAAATTGTCTCCAGTGGCGGCAAAGCCCAGGCGAAAATGCGAGGGCGCATCGAAGCAATCACCGGGGGCCAGCAAGATTCCACGCTCGGTGGCGGCCTGACAGAAGGGGCGAGCATTTTCTATGTTCAGCTGGTCTCCGCTCACCAACCAAGGGAACGCGGTCATGCCGCCTTGCGGCGGAATCCAGCCTAGTACGTCACAATGGTCCGCCATGAAGCGCTCAAGCAGCTTGAGGTTCCGCGTGGCGACTTCCCGGGTCTTGCCGAGCACGGCGTCACGTTCGCGGATGGCGATTTCCGAAAGAATCTCTCCCGTCGTGCTGTTGCAGATCGAGAAGTAGGCGCGCGCGGTCCAGTATTGCTGGCGGCGCCGGGCGTTGTGTTCGATCATCCATCCCGTACGCACGCCGGCAATAGAAAATGCCTTCGACAGGTCGCCGATCACGGTGGCGTGCGGCAAGCGCGCCGCCGATTTAGTTGGCCTTCCGTGATAGATGGGATGGTAGACCTCGTCACTCACCAACTGGATTCCGCGCTCGGCGCTGAAGTCGTGCAGGGCTTCCATTTCGCCGTCGCCGATGGT
>Ga0210394_10006336_pt1 | contig 12842 bp, 10 predicted proteins | sample IncBWC12MmetaG_FD_160121 | JGI IMG/M metagenome (GOLD analysis project Ga0210394, IMG submission 160121) | Forest soil microbial communities from Barre Woods Harvard Forest LTER site, Petersham, Massachusetts, United States - Inc-BW-C-12-M | ecosystem: Environmental > Terrestrial > Soil >... | reverse complement strand
CGAGCTGCGCCTCGATGCGCAGCGCCTCGGCGCGCGCGATGTGCTGCAGGTGCAGCGTCGGGCCGGTCAACACCTCGAGGCCGCGCTTGAGGACGCTGCCGGCCGCGTGGATGCCCGCCTTGTGCTGATCGAAGCGCCGCGCCGGCGTATAGCGGCTCATGCCGACGTAAAGCCCATACGGGCCGCGATGGCGGTCGGCAAAATCAAGCAGTATCAGGTACACGTTGCAGCGGCCGCGGCGCGCGGCGCTGAAGGCGAGTGCCACCTCGTATACGGCCGACAGGCAGTCGACGTAGCGCATCGGCAGCCACTCGGGGATCGAGGGCGCCGCGCAGCGCCACAACGCCGCAAGCGCCACCTCGATGCGTGCGGCAAACTCGCCCCGCATCCACAGCTCGTGAATGCAGTGCGCGCCGGCGGCGCCGGCCTCGCTCTGCAGCGCCGCGGCGAGCTGGGCCTCGAGATCCGCCTGCGGCAGGCCGGCGAGCGGGCGCGCGGCCGGCGGCAGGGTCGCATCGAAAGCGCGCCTGCCGCGGATGCTCACGCCGCCCGCCGTACCGCTCCCGCCCCCGCCCGCGCCGCCGCGAGCCACACGAGCGCACCGACGGCCACTGCCGCCGGCACCACCAGTACCGCGTGGCCGAGCGAGCCATGATCGGACAGATAGCCGATCAGCACCGGCGAGGGCACATCGCCGAGCAGATGAATGCAGAACATGCTGAGCGCCACTGCTGAAGCGCGCTCCCAGGGGGAAACGATGTTGACGATCACCGCGTTGACCGGACCGGTGGACATGAACAGCAACAGCTCCGCGGCGATGATCGCCGGATAATAGACGGCCGGTGTGTGCGCGGTGAGGGCGAGCAGTGCCAGCGGCACCGCGGCGAGTGTCACGGCGCCGATGAACCACAGGTACGCCTGGCGCGAGAAGCGCAGCAGGTAGTCCCCGAGCCAGCCGCCGGCGAACGTGCCGACGAAGCCGGTGACCAGCAGGATGGCGCCGAGCCCGGTGGTGGCTGCATCGGGGGATACCCCGCGCTCGCGCTCGAGAAAGGTCGGCATCCACAGGGCGAGCCCACCGAGGGCGAAGGTATAGGCGGCGTAGCCGAGCACCACCAGCATGTAGGGCGGACGCTGCAGCAGCGAGAGATACACCGACAGCGCGCTGCGCCCTTGCGGCCGGGTGGCGGGGCCCGCTTCCTCCCGCGCACCGCGCGGCGGATCGGCAAGCCGCAGCACCGCGGCGGCGAGCAGCATCCCCGGCGCACCGGCGACGAAGAATGCGGCACGCCAGCCGAAGTGATGGCCGATGAGCCCGCCGAGCACATAGCCGAGAGCCGACCCGACCGGGATGGCCATGTTGAAAATCGCGAACACCCGGCCGCGGCGCCCGAAGGCGAAACTATCCGCCAGCAGCGCGGGTGCAATCGCCACGCAGGCCGCCTCGCCGATGCCGACCAGCGCGCGCCCGGCGAGCAGCTGCGGGTAGCTGTGCGCAATACCCGACAGCACGGTGGCGATGCTCCAGATGAACACGCCGAGGGCGATCGGGCGCGTGCGCGCACCGCGATCGCCCCAGGCGCCGAACAGCGGCGCGGCGACCATGTACACCAGCATGAAAGCCGGGACCAGCCAGCCGATCTGCGTGTCGGAGAGGCTCATCTCCCGCTGCAGTTGCGGCACGATCGGCGGCACCACGTAGCGGTCGAGGTAATTCAGCAGATTGATCGCGGTGAGGAGACCTAAGGCCCGAACGGCCGTGCGGCCCGCCGCGGCATCATTGCTCATGGCGGGGTGAACTTTACCGCAGCGTCTTCAGGCGGGCGCGAGTTTCAGCCGCTCGAGGTACTGGCGCACCGGCTCGCGGAAGCCTTCGCTGCTGGTGACGGTAGTGCCGCCGGCGACCACCAGAATGAAGTCGCCGCGCGGCGTGCGGCTGACCTCCTTCACGTGACGCATGTTCACCAGGCAGGAGCGGCTGATGCGCAGCATCGGCTGCGACTGGAAGGACTTCTCCGCCTGCTGCAGGGTGCTGCGCGCGTGGAAGCTGTCGCGACCGATGGTGAGCCGTACGTAGTTGCGATCCGCTTCCACCACTTCCACCTGCGACACGTCCAGCATGTGCATGCGACTGCCCGCCTCGGCCAGCACCCGCGGCTGCGCCTCGGCGCGGGCGCGGGCAGCACGCTCGAGCTGCTCGAGCAGCGCGGCCAGCGCGCCTTGGCGGTCGAAGCCGCCGTTGCCGGCCCGCCGGCGCACGCGCGCCACGGTGGCGCGAAAGCGCACGTCGTCGAAGGGCTTGAGCAGGTAATCGACCGCGCTCACCTCGAAGGCCTCCAGCGCGTAGTGGTCGTAGGCAGTGACGAATACGATCAACGGCAGGTGCTGCGGATCGAGCGAGCGCGCCAGCTCCATGCCGGTCATGGAATCCATCTGGATGTCGAGGAACACCACCTGTGGCGTGAGGGTGCGGATCGCGGTCAGCGCGCTGTCGGCGTCGCCGTACTCCCCCACCACGCGCAGATCCGGCTCGCGCTCGCAGCACTCGCGCACCGTGCGCCGCGCCGCCGGCTCGTCATCGACGATGATGACGTCCATCAATGCGCGTCCGTCTCCACGTGCGGCGTCGCGGCCGGGCCGTCGCGCAGCAGCGGCAGGTGGATCTCCGCCAGCCACAACCGCTCACCGGCAGGCGCGGCGCTGAAAGTCGCGGCCTCGCCGAACTGCACCTCGAGACGCTCGCGCACGTTCGCCAGCCCGATGCCGTGGTGTTCGGCGGTCTTGCCGGACGCGATGGTGTTCAGTACCCGCAGCGTGAGGCGCTCACCGCTGGCGAAGGCCTGCACCCGGATGTTCACCGGGCCGTCGTGGCCGGCCAGCCCGTGCACCACCGCATTCTCCACCAGCGGCTGCAGGATGAGGCTCGGTACCCAGGCGCGCGCCACCTCCTCGCGTAGCGGCACCTCGATGCTCAGCCGGTCGGCGAAGCGCTTCTGCTGCAGCTCCAGGTACAGCGTGACGAATTGCAGCTCGTCGGCGAGGCGCGAGAACTCGCGCTCGCCGGCGCTCAGCAGCCGCCGCAGCAGGTCGCCGAGCTGCACCACCATCGCCTGCGCGGCCGGCGGGTCCCAGGTGATCTGGCCGCGAATCGTGTGCAGCAGGTTGAAGAGCGTATGCGGCGAGAGCTGCATGCGCAGCGCCGCGAGGTGCGCCTGGGTGAGTGCGCGCTCGAGCGCCGCGGAGCGCAGCTGCGAGTCGCGCAGCCGCTGGTAGAAAGCGAAGCCGGTGATGAGCGCCAGCCCGAAGCTGTAGGTGACCAGAAAGCTGGTGATGCTCGCCAGCCAGGTGGGCACCTCCGCGCCGGTGAGGAACTTGTGCAGCCCGAGCCAGCCATGCATCTCCTCCTCCGGCATGGGGTGCCAGGGGTTGGTCAGGATCTCCCCGATCACCAGTGCCGGCGAGGCGAGCACCGCGAAGCCGAGGGCGCACAGCAGCTGGATCGGCAGCGCACGCCACAGGCGCTGCCAGCCGGTGCGCAGCGAGACCCACATGCAGAGGATGAACAGCGGGTACAGCAGCAGGTGCTGCAGCAGGCGCGCATCCCAGGGCGCGAACACGTGCTCGATCTTCTGGCTCGAGAGGCTCGCCTGCATGTTGTTGGCGTACATGACATTGGAGAGCGCGACGTAGATCCAGAAGACGCTGAGCACGCCGAGCAGCGGCAGCAGGCTGGTGCGACCCTCGGCGAGTGGCGCCGCCTGTGCCGCCGGCGTGCGGGCACGCTCGACCAGGGCGGCCAGCGCGGGAGCGACGCGTTCCAGGGGTGAGACACTCATGGCGAAGGGCTCGGCAGCATCGCGGCGTTCCTGCCGCGGGTCCCTCATAGATTAACCCGACAGCGCCTCACCGTGCGCTGCGGGCCGCGGAATTGGGGACGAGACCGTCGTCAACGGGGACGAGCCCGCGTGCGCCGCGCGAACCGCCGGCGCCCGGCGCGTGCGCGTGGCAGCCAGGTGGGATCGGTGGTGCCGCGGGTCGCGCGGTGCGCGCGGTACGAACGCGTGAGTTGCCGGGATCAACACGTGGCGGCCCCTCTTAGCGGCGCGGTGCGCATGGAGTCTCATATGCACGCCCGATTGCAACACACCAACCAACATTCAGTGGAGAAGCACATGAACGTGAAATTGAACAAGCGCACTTCGTTCCTGACACTCGCGGTGCTCGGTGCCGGCCTGCTGGCCGGTGCGGCGCAGGCCGCCACCTCCGGCGAAGCGACGGTGAAGGTCGCTTACGGCGATCTGAATCTCAGCACGCCTGCCGGCAGTGAAGTGCTGTATCGACGCATCGTGGCGGCGGCGCGCCAGGTGTGCGCAGTCGATACGGTCGACAGTCGCGACCTGAGCGCGCGCGCCAGCGTCCAGAGCTGCGAGACCCAGGCGATTGCCAACGCGGTGCACCAGGTGCACAGCCCCGCACTGGCCGCGATCTACAGCGCGCGCATGCACCAGGGATGAGCGCGGTGGCGGCGCGCTGTTGCCGGGCGGGTGGCGCTGCGACCACCCGTCCGGCCGCGGCTCTGCGCCGCCCGGCGGGCGGTGAGCGACGGCGTCAGCCGATCGCGGCGAGCTCCGCGGGACTCAGGCGTACCGCTGCAGCCGCCACGTTCTCTTCGAGGTGAGCCACCGAGGAGGTGCCGGGTATCGGCAGCATCGCCGGGGACTTCGCCAGCAGCCAGGCAATGCCCACCTGCAACACGCTCACGCCATGGGCGCTGGCTGCCGCATCCATGGCCTGAGTCGAACGACTTTCAAGAGCCGTCGCCGAGCCCCGCGCGATCGGCGCCCACGGGATGAATGCGAGGCCGTCGCGCGTGCAGATCATGAGCACGTCCTCGGAGGCGCGGTCGGCAAGGTTGTAGCGGTTCTGCACCGAGACTATCGGCACGATGCGCCGCGCGCGCTCGAGCTCTGCGGGGTCGAAGTTGGAGACGCCGACGTGGCGGATCTTGCCCTCAGTGCGTAAGCGCGCTAGCTCCCCGATCGAGTCCTCGAGCGGAACTTTCGGGTCCACGCGATGCAGTTGGTACACATCGATGCGTGCGAGCTTCAGCCGCTTGAGGCTCGCTTCGCACGCCTCGCGCAGGTGCTGCGGCCGGCCGTCGGGCACCCAATCGCCGGGCCCGGGTCTGAGCAGGCCGCCCTTGGTCGCGATAATGAGTCCGCGCGGATACGGATAGAGAGCCCGTGCGATGAGCTCCTCGCTCACCGCGGGGCCATACGCATCGGCGGTGTCGATGAAGTTCACACCCAGCGCGACCGCGCGGCGCAGCACGCGCTCGGCCTCGGCGGAATCCTGCGGCGGGCCCCAGATGCCGGGCCCGGTGATGCGCATGGCACCAAACCCCATGCGGTTCACCGTCAGATCGCCGCCGAGTGTCAGCGTGCCGGCGCCCGCAGCGGGCGCGCCCGGGGTCGCGGCGCCTAGCCCCGCCATACCCGCGACTCCTGCCACGCTGCCGAGGATGGCCTGCCGGCGCGTGAGCTGTGCTCCCGTGCGCATGGCGTGATCCTAGCCCCGTGCCTGCCCGAACACCATCAGGAGGAAGGGTAACGGCGCCTGCGATCAGCCGCACTGAAAAACCTGATCGCTGCGCGGGATGTACGAATCAGGCAGCTCTCTTGGCAGCTCCGGTGGCGCGGTTCGCGGCGTCGGTGGCGCGGCTCGCGGCGTCGGTGGCGAACGAGCCGACCGACTCCTGGGCCTCGGCCGCCAGTGCCGAGAACTCCTGCGCCCGGGCGCGCAGCTTCTCGCTCAGCTGCGTGCCGAGCTCCGCCTGCTTCTGCAGCAGCTCGGCGACCGCCTGGGTGCCGACTGCGGCGCGCGCGCCGAGGGTGGCACGCGCCTGCGCCAGACTGGCCTCGAGCACATCGCCGGCAACGGAATAGTGAAAGCGCGCGAAGCGCTCGAAAATCCTGAAACCGTCCTGCTGCACCTTGGCGAAGGAGCCGAAGGCGTCCTTATAGGTCTCGAGCCAGGCATTCAGGTCATAAGTAGGGTCGGTCATGGCAAGCTCCTGCGGGGCGTGGGCTGACGATAGGTCGATGCGACAATCTACGCGCCTCCTGTATGCAATGCAAGAAGAACGTCAGGCCAAGCTCTCATTCTATATAACAAACTGATTAGTAAATATTATTCTTGATATTACTGTGACAGTATTGTGACCGTTCTTTTGCAGCGCACCCAATCCGGGGACGCGGTGCGGCGGCAAGCCTCGCCGAGGCAACTGCGTGAAGCTGGGGCTCGGCGCCTTGGTAAGATGGTGGGATTGGCGCGCAACGTCGCGCCGGGGCGGACCCGAACAGCAAGATGACACAGGCCATTCCGGAGAAGATGCCGCTGAGCGAGCTGTCGCGGCACGTCGGCGAAGAAATGGGGGTCTCCTCGTGGACGACGCTCGATCAGGAGCGCATCAACCAGTTTGCGCACTGCACCGGCGATCACCAGTGGATCCACGTCGATGCCGAGCGCGCCGCACGTGAGAGCCCGTTCGGCGGCACGATCGCCCATGGCTACCTCACGGTCTCATTGATCGCGCCCACCGCGTTTGAGCTGTTGGTGTCGCGCGTGGAGCCGAAGTCGGTGGTGAACTACGGGCTGGAAAAGGTGCGCTTCTATGCGCCGGTGCGCTCGGGCAAGCGCGTCCGCAACCGCATCAAGCTGGCCGCGGTCGAGGAACGCGGCAACGGCCGCTATCGGGTCACCACCGAGAACACCATCGAGATCGAGGGCGAGATCAAGCCGGCGCTGATCGCCAGCGCCATCGCGATATTCATCGGCTGAGCGGCCGGCTCGGCCGGCGGCGATTAACGGTCTATCACCCGGCGCACTAGCTGCGCATGCGACTGCCGGGCGCGTCGTACACCGCGCCGGTTTCGGGTCGTGCGCGCCGCCGCTCGCCGATGATCTCGATCTCGAAGCCCTCGGTGACCGCCGCCAGCGCCGCCGGCACGTAGCCGAGCGCGAGCGAGCACTGCACCCGGTGGCCGAAAGCGCCGGAGGTCACCCAGCCCACCACGTGGCCCTCGTGCCAGATGGGCTCATCGCCGGTCGCATCCGCATCCGCCGCCTCGACGCTGAAAGTCATGAGCCGCAGCGCCCCGCCGCTCTGCTGCTCCTCGAGCGCCGCGGCGCGGCCGACGAACTCGCCCTTCTTCAGGTCGACGAAACGCCCGAGCCCGGCTTCGTACGGGCCATAGATCGGCCGGTATTCGCGCGCCCAGGTCCCGAAGCTCTTTTCGATGCGCAGTGCGTGCAACGCACGGCCGCCGAACAGCCGCAGGCCGTGGGCACGCCCGGCGCTCGTGAGAAGATCGTAGAGCGCGCGCTGATATTCCGTGGTCACCCACATCTCGTAACCGAGCTCGCCGGTGAAGCTGATGCGCCCGAGAAGCGTCGGTATCATGCCGACGTCGACCTGGCGGAACGACAGGAACGGAAAGGCGGCGCTCGACAGATCCTCGCGCACCAGCTCCTGCAGCAGCGCGCGCGAGGCGGGACCGGCCAGCGACAATCCCACGTACTCCATGGCGCAGGGGCGCACGCTGACGCCCGCCGGCGGCGGCTGCCGCTCGAACCAGCGCCGATAGTACGTTTCCGCGGCGTAGGTGCAGATGAGAAACACGCGCTCGGCGCCGACCCGGCACAGGGTGAAGTCGCCGATGAGCTTGCCGCGCTCGTTGAGCATCGGGGTGAGCGCAATGCGCCCCACCGCCGGCAGACGATTCGCCATGACGTAGGAGAGCCACTGTGTGCAGCCGGGTCCGGTGACTTCGAACTTCCCGTAGTTGGAGATCTCCAGCAGCCCCAGCGCATCGCGCACCGCGACGCACTCCGCGGCGAGGTGCGGATGCGCATTGGAGCGGTGGAAGGTGATCGCCTCGTTGGCCTCGGTGGCGCTGGGTGCGAACCACAGAGGATGCTCGAGCCCGCAGTAGTCACCGAACACCGCGTGTGCCGCCTGCAGTCGCTCGTAGATGGGCGTGGTGCGCAGCGGCCGCGCGGCGGTGAGCTCCTCATTGGGAAAGCGGATGCGGAAGCGGCGCGAGTAATTCTCGCGCACCTTGGCGTTGGTATAAGCCAGAGTCGCCCAGTCGCCGTAGCGCGCCACGTCCATCGCCCACACGTCCGCGCCCGGATCACCGTCGACCATCCAGCGCGACAGCGCGAGCCCGACGCCCCCACCCTGGCTGAATCCGGCCATCACCCCGCACGCCACCCAGAAATTGCGCAGCCCGCGCACCGGCCCGACCAGCGGGTTGCCGTCGGGCGCAAAGGTGAACGGCCCGTTCACCACCTTGCGGATGCCGACTTCGCCGAGTGCCGGAAAATGCTCGAAGCCGACCTCGAGGCTCGGGGCGATGCGCTCGAGGTCGTTCGGCAGCAGGCTCTGCGCGAAATCCCACGGCGTGGTGAGCGGCGACCACGGCACGCCGGCGCGCTCGTAGGTGCCGAGCAGCATGCCGCCGCGCTCCTGGCGGGTGTAGATCTCGCCCTCGAAGTCGATGGCGTGCAGCTGCTCCCTCTGCCCCTTGAGTGCCGGGAGATCCTCGGTGATGAGGTACTGATGCTCCATGGCGAGGACCGGCAGCTCGAGCCCCACCATGCGCCCGACCTCGCGCGCCCACAGGCCGCCCGCGTTCACCACGTGCTCCGCGTGTACGTTGCCGCCCTCGGTGATCACGTCCCAGGAGCCGTCGCTGCGCGGCTTGAGATCGACGACGCGCGTGTGGCGCACGATCTCGGCGCCGTTCAGCTGCGCCGCCTTGGCGTAGGCCTGCGTGACGCCCCACGGGTCGACGTGCCCCTCGATGGGATCGAACAGTGCGCCGACGAAGTGGCGCTTGTTCATGAGCGGAAAGAGCCGCGCGGCCTCGTCCACCGAGATCAGCTCGAGCTCCATCCCGAGATAACGGCCGCGCGCCTGGGTCATCTTCAGCCAGTCGAGCCGCGCGCGCGTCCCGGCGAGCATCAGTCCGCCGGTGAGGTGCATGCCGCACGACTGCCCGGAGATCTTTTCCAGCTCCTTGTAAAGGTTGATGGTGTACTGCTGCAGCTTGGCGACATTCGGATCGCCGTTCACCGTGTGCATGCCGCCGGCGGCGTGCCAGGTCGAGCCGCAGGTGAGCTCGCCGCGCTCGATCAGCAGCACGTCCTTCCAGCCCGCCCTGGTGAGGTGGTAGAGGACACTCACGCCCACCACCCCGCCGCCGACGATCACCACGCGCGCGGCGGTGCGCCGTCCGGCGGCCACTGCGCTCACTCGTTCGACACCGCGAGCTGCACCGGCGGGGTGGCGGTCGCGGCCCGCATGCCGAAGCGCTCGATCAGCCACGAGCGGAACAGCGCGATGGCGGTATCCCCGAGGCCTTCCGGCTGGGTGGTGAGGTAATAGCCGTAGCCGGCGTCGAGCGTCGCTTCGTAGGGCTGCGCCAGGCGTCCGGCGCCGATCTCCTCGGCAAACAGGTTGGGATCGACCAGCGCGATCCCCTGGCCGCTGAGCGCGTACTGCGCGGCGAGCACCGCGGTATCGACTACCAGGCCGCGCTCCACGTCGATCCTGTCGAGTCCCATCTGGCGGATGAATTGCAGCCACAGGTAGTGCCGCGGCTGGTCCGCCAGGCGGATGTGCACGATCTCGTTCGCTGCGATGAAGGCGGCCAGATCATGGCCGCGGTGCGTGGCGGCGACGCGCGGATGGCACAGGATCGTCAGCCGCTCCGACCACAGCAGGTCGGTCACCAGGTCGGTCACGCTCGGGCGCGAGTACACCACCGCCACCTCGACATCGCCGAGCGGCGGCCCGACTCCGGCCGGACTGATCAGATCGATGTCGACTTCGCTGCTGATGCGGCGGAAGTCACGCAGGATCGGCACCGCGAGCTGCACCGCGAAACTCGGTGCCATCTGTACCCGCAGGGTGCGCTGGCTGGAGGTCCCCTCGTTGCGGATGTCATCGAGCGCGTGCTCGAGGCGGTCGAACGACTTCATCACCGCCGGCAGCAGGTGCTGTCCGGCTTTGGTCAGCGTAAGCGCATGCGGCCGGCGCTCGAACAGCTGCGTGCCGGTGAGGCGCTCGAGGGCGATCACGTGGCGCGACAGCGCGCTCTGGGAGATCAGCAGCGCGTTGGCGGCGGCGGTGAAGCTGCCGTGCTTGGCTACGCCCTCGAACGCCCGCAGCGCGTTCAGCGGCAGCCAGCGCCTGTCGATGGATTTCTTGTGCACGCCATGCTCCATGATCGGGTCCGTTCGGCGCGAGAGCGGCCGCGGGCCGCATAGTCGCCCAGACGCAAGCCTCGCGCCAAGAGCCCTGCCCGCTCCAATGCCTTTTTTCGCTGTGGGTAGTCAATTTCTCGAATTTGACGGGGGGCGCGGCGGCTACGCGCTCGATGAGGGGCGGCTGCTCGCCACGCGCAGCGGCTGAGGCGCGCGATTCAGCAGCGTCCGCAGCGGCCCGACGTAGTCCTCGTAGTGGCGCCAGCGCCCGACCGAGGCGGCGCTGAGCTTCTGGCGCACCTGCCAGCGGCTGGCCGTGATGACGACGCGGTCGGTCTGGTGAAAATCCAGGCACTTCGCATCCCACGGCAGGCCGGCAAAGTCCAGCATGCGCCGCGTCCAGCCTTCCTGGTCCTCGATCAGCCCCTCGTACGGAATCTCCAGCAGCGCCCCCGGCGGCAACACGCTGCGCCAGTGCTGGGTGATGCGCAGGTACTCGCCGTAGTAGTGCGCCAGATTGTCCAGATCGTTGGCGTACGGGCCCATGTTGAAGAAGTTCTGAAAATAGATCGACAGGCAGGTGTCGAGCGGATGGCGTTGCATGTGGATGATCCGCGCCCGCGGCAGCGCGGCGTGAATCAGCCCGGCGTACAGAAAGTTGGCGGGCATCTTGTCGACCACCCGCTGCGCCCCGCCGGACAGGGCGGCGAGGCGCGCGAGATAGTCGCGTGCCATAGCGGGCATGAGGCGCGCACCGCTGTCGCCTTTGAGCTCGGCCGCCTCGAAATCCGCGCAGGCGCGATTCCAGAACCGCAACTCCCCGGCACCGAACACCGCCGGGTGCGAGGCGAGGATCTGCTCGGTGAGCGAGGTGCCGGAGCGCGGCATGCCGATGACGAACAACGGGAGCTCGGAGGTATCTGCGTCGGGCTGCTGCCGCTGCAAGAATGCTGCATCGAAGCTGCCGATCATCTGATCGACGCGCCGGGTCAACTTCGCCCGGTCGTAGGTGGCTCCATAGCGCTTGGTCAGATCATTGGCCCGCCGGTAGTTGCCGAACGCTTCGTGGTAACGCTGCACATCGTCGCAGTACTTGCCGAGGGCGTAGCGCAGGCCGATCTCTTGTCCGAGCGGCAGCGGCTTGGCCAGCAACGCTTCGACGCCCCGCAGCCAGGCGCTGTCGGCACTGGTCATTCTGCGATGGGCCGCGATGCTGCAGTACACGAAGGGAAAATCCGGATCGAGGGCGAGGGCGCGCTCGAATAGCGGCTGCGCCTCCGGGAACCGGCCGCGGTCGGCGCGCAACTCGCCCAGCAGGCACAGGCCTTCGACACTGTGCGGCTCGAGGGCCAGCGCCGCCTCGCAGCTCGCCTGCGCCTCGGCGGCACGGCCCTGCATGCGCAGCGCCGCGGCGAGGCCCAGATGCGCCTGCAGGTAGTCAGGTCGCAGCGCCAGCGCCCGGCGGAAACTGGCCACCGCCTCCTCGAGCCGCCGCAGCTCGGACAGCGCGTTGCCGAGGTTGCAGTGACTCTCGGCGCGCTGCGGATCCAGCTCGATGGCCTTGCCATAGAGCGCGACGGTCTCACGACGCTCGCCGAGCTCGCGCAGCAGGTTGGCGAGATTGTTGAGCGCCTCCACGTAACCGGGCTTGAGGGTGAGCGCCTGCCGGTAGCTCGCGACTGCCCGGTCGCGCTCGCCGCGCCCGCTGAGCACCAGTGCGAGGTTGTTGTGTGCCATTGCCAGCTGCGGATTGAGCGCGATGGCGCGCTCGCTGGCCGCCTGCGCTTCCGGCAGCTCGCCGAGCTGGCGCAGCGCGTTGGCCAGGTTGCAGTGTATGTCCGCATTCTGCGGGCTGATGGCGAGCGCCTGGCGGTAGGCGGCGACCGCGTCCGCACACTGCCCGAGCTCGAGGAAAGCGTTGCCGAGATTGTTGTGGGCCGCCGCATCGTGCGGCTCGATCGCGAGCGCACGCCGATAGAGCGGCACGGCGTCGTGCGCGCGCCCGCGCGCGCGCAGCGCATCGGCCGCGCCGAGTAGCGCCGCGGCATCGGCCTGTTCGGCTGTCGCGAGCGGAACGGTCGGCGCTGCGCCCGGCAGCAGACCGCAGCAGTGCTTGTACTTGCGGCCGCTACCGCACGGGCACGGATCGTTGCGACCCGGTTGCATGCTCGTCGTCTTCCTCGCGGTAGTGTGTCAGGGCATCGCCGAGCGCTGCCCGCAGCGGCTCGAGCCACGCCTCGTAACGGCGCCACTGGTCGAGCCCCTCGCGGTAGATCGCCTGGCGCACCTGCTCGGAGCTGGCGGTGCGCACGCTGCGCCGGGTCTCGTGGAAGCTGATGCACTGGGGCTCGAACTCGAGGCCGCAGTGATCGAGCAGCCGCCGCACGTTGCCCTCGAGATCGTCGACCACCTCCTCATGCTGCACGCGCAGGATGCGCCCGGCAGGCAGCACGCGCTGCCAGTGGCGCATCAGCTCGAGGTAGGTGCGGTAGTAGCGGGCGATGTCCTCGATGCTGTAAGTGAACTCCTGGCCCTGCGCAAACAGCTGCTTGAGGTTGCTGAAACAGCAG
>Ga0210394_10006335_pt1 | contig 12843 bp, 8 predicted proteins | sample IncBWC12MmetaG_FD_160121 | JGI IMG/M metagenome (GOLD analysis project Ga0210394, IMG submission 160121) | Forest soil microbial communities from Barre Woods Harvard Forest LTER site, Petersham, Massachusetts, United States - Inc-BW-C-12-M | ecosystem: Environmental > Terrestrial > Soil >... | reverse complement strand
GCCCGGCCCGCCCGGATGTCCCGCCGCTAGGAGCTTTCGTGCCCCGCGAAACTACCAGCGTCTCCCGCGAAGATTATCTGAAGGCGATCTGGGAGCTCGAACAGGACGATCAGGCCCCGATCAGCGCGCGTCTCGCGGAAGAACTGGAAGTCACGCCGCCCGCGGTCACGGCCGCGCTCAAGCGCATGACTCGCGACGGCCTGCTGCGCATAGAACGCGATGGCTATATTCGCCTCACGCGAAAAGGACGCAGCGAAGCCGAACGGCTGGCGCTGCGCCATCAGCTAGCCGAAAAGCTACTCACTGACATGATCGGCCTTCACTGGACGCTTGCTCACGCTGCCGCCGAGCGCCTCGAGCACGGCCTCTCTCCCGAAGTAGAGGATTTGCTGATCCGCCGCTTCGGCGCCGATGGCGCCTGCCCGCATGGTATGCCGTTGCGAGGAGGGTTGGCGCGGCTGAAGCGCACCCAGCATGCCGTCGCGCTCGCCGATGTGCCAGTCGGGCGAAGCGTGGAGATTCTGGCCGTCTATGAAAAAGACCCCAAGTTCCTGGAATTCCTGGACGCGCGAAAATTGCGCCCCGGCGTGCGCATTCGCGTCGTGCATCGCGAATACGATGAGACCACTACGGTCTCTGTTGGCAGTCACAAGGCTTACCTCGGCAAACCCGCCACAACCCGCATCTGGGGCCGCATCCTCACCGCCTAGCGGTTTTTGGCACGCATCTTTCTCGCCGTCATTCCGAGATCGCCGTCGGGCGAGCTTTGCGCCCGACTTTCCTCATCGGCGACCGAGGAATCTCTCTTACGCCCTATTAGATTACGCGGGCGTCTTGAAATAACTTCGCCGCAGGCGTAACGTTTGTGCCCCCAGGCTTTTCGCTTGCAGGTGCTCGGAGGTGCCATGAGCGTGGAAATCCAGCTTCGTGTAAACGGCAAACCGCAGCAGGGCACGGTCGAGCCGCGGCTGCTGTTGGTTCATTATCTGCGTGACGTGCTCGGGCTCACCGGCACGCACATCGGTTGCGAGACTTCCATTTGCGGCGCATGCACGGTGCTGCTCGATGGCAAAGCGGTGAAATCATGCACGCTGCTCGCCGTGCAGGCATCCGGCGCGGAAATCACCACAATCGAAGGCCTTGCTCCGAATTCTCAGAAGCACGCTGGAAACGGTGCCGGCAATGGCATCGGCAATGGCACCGGCACAGGCAATGGCACTTTGCATGCCGTACAGGAAGGCTTCTGGGAAAAACACGGCCTGCAATGCGGCTATTGCACGCCGGGAATGATCCTGACAGCTGTTGACCTGCTACAACGAAACAAAAATCCGAAGGAAGCCGAGATTCGCAGCGCGCTTTCCGGGAACCTCTGCCGCTGCACCGGTTACCAGCACATCATAGAAGCGGTGCAGTACGCAGCCAAAAAGATGAGCGCGCGCAAACGTTGAAGCATTGGCGAATTCCGCGGTTCGGGAGATCCTGATGACCACGCGATTTATAGGCAAGCCCCTCAAGCGCAAGGAAGACCCGCGGCTGATCCAGGGGATCAGCCATTACGTCGATGATCTGCAGCTCGCCGGCATGCACTATGCCGCGTTCCTGCGCACTCCTTATGCGCATGCGAAGATCCGCTCCATTGACTTATCGAAGGCGAGGCACGCCCCCGGCGTGGTTCTCGCACTCTCCGGTGCGGACGTCGACGGCGCCGTGCAGGCCGTGCCCTGCGCGGCGCAGATTCCGGACATGAAGGCGGCCGCTCGGCCCGTGCTGGCGCGTGATCGGGTTCTTTTTGTCGGCGAAGCGGTGGCCGTAGTAGTGGCGAACGATCGTTACGCGGCGCGCGATGCCCTCGACTTGATCGAAGTGGATTACGAGCCGCTCACGCCCATCGTGAATCCAGAGAAAGCGATAGCCAAAGGCGCCGTACCAATTCACCCGGGCCACAAAGACAACGTCGCCTTCAAGTGGGAACTGGAGGGCGGCGATCTGAAGGCGGCATTCAAATCGGCTGACAAAGTCATCAAGCAGCGAATTGTGAATCAGCGTTTGATTCCCGTGCCCATCGAGCCGCGCGGCGTCCTCGCGGACTACCAGCCCGGCGAGGGCCAGCTTACCGTTTGGAGCTCCACCCAGATTCCGCACCTCCTGCGCACACAGATCGCCGCCATGCTGAACTTTCCCGAGACGCTCGTGCACGTGGTGACTCCCGAGGTAGGCGGCGGATTCGGTACCAAGCTCAATGTTTATCCGGAAGAGGCCATGGTCGCCTATCTCGCCATCCAGCTTGGCAAGCCGGTGAAGTGGATAGAGTCGCGCCGCGAGAATTTTCAAGCCACAATTCATGGACGCGATCAGATCGACGACATCGAAGTAGCCATAAAGCGAGATGGAACAATCCTCGGACTTCGCTGCAACGTAATCGCCGATCTCGGCGCCTACTACCAGTTGCTCACGCCGCTGATTCCCACGCTCACGGGCCTGATGATGACCGGGTGCTACAAAATCCCCGCGGCGCGCATGGAGATCACCGGCGTCTTCACGAATAAAATGTCTACCGATGCCTATCGCGGCGCCGGCCGCCCAGAAGCCACTTACCTGATCGAACGCGTCCTGGATTTGGTCGCGGCCGAATTGAAGAAAGATCCCATCGAAGTGCGCCGGAAGAATTTCCCGCAGCCCGAGGATTTTCCCTACGCCACACCGACGGGACTGATCTATGACAGCGGCGATTATCAGAAAGCGCTGGATTTGGCTGTAAAGGTCGCCGACTACAAGAAACTGCGTCAGGAACAAGCCAAGCTGCGCAAAGAAGGGCGCTACACGGGAATTGGCATTTCCACGTACGTCGAAATTTGCGGCATGGGTCCTTCGAGCGCCATGCCCGCGGGCGGTTGGGAATCCGCCACGGTGCGCGTCGAACCCACTGGCCGCGTCAGCGTTATGACAGGCTCATCGCCTCACGGACAAGGACAGGAAACCACCTTCGCCCAAATGGGCGCCGATATTTTGGGAATCGATCCAAGCCAGGTTCAAGTCATCCACGGCGATACTTCCATCGTCCCCTATGGCATCGGCACTTTCGGAAGCCGCGCTACAGCCGTCGGTGGGACCGCGGTCTACAAGTCCTTGCAAAAAGTGAAGGAAAAGATGGCTTGCATCGCCGCGCACATTGTCGAATCCGACCCAGAGCGCATGGTTTTTGCCGACGGGAAAATCTCCGCCAAGGAATCGGCGAAGAAATCGATCGCGTTCGGCCAGGCTGTTTCCGCGGCTTACGTCGCCAAGACTTTGCCCGCGGAGATGGAGCCCGGCCTCGAGGCCACGACTTTCTTCGAGCCGTCGAATTTCACTTATCCTTTCGGCACGCACATCTGCGTTGTGGAAATTGACGCCGAAACCGGCGACGTGAAGCTGGTGCGCTATGTAGCCGTCGATGACTGCGGCAACGTGATCAATCCGCTGCTGGTCGAGGGGCAAGTGCAAGGCGGCATTGTCCAGTCGGTCGGCCAGGCGCTACTCGAAGAAGCCGTTTACGACGAGCAGGGGCAACTCATCACCGGCGAACTGATGGATTACGCATTGCCGCGCGCCACGGACATGTGCTGGATTGAAACCGAGCGCACCGTAACTCCTACGCCGGTAAATCCGATGGGCGTCAAGGGCGTCGGCGAAGCCGGCACCATTGGCGCGACGCCCGCGCTTGCGGGAGCCGTGGCCGATGCGCTCGCGCCATTTGGCATTCATCACGTCGACATGCCTTTCAAGCGCGAGAAGATTTGGCGACTCATGCATAAAGATAGCCGGAGGGCGCAATGATTCCCGCAGCATTTGAATATCACGCCCCGAAAACACTGGACGAAGCCTTGCGTCTCGTGGAACGCCATGGCGACGAAGCCAAATTGCTTGCAGGCGGCCACAGTTTATTGCCCCTGATGAAATTGCGGCTGGCTGCGCCGCGCTACGTCATCGATATCGGCCATCTGCGCGGCATGAGTTACATCCGCGAAGAAAACGGCCAGATCGCTATCGGCGCGCTCACTACACACGCAGACATCGAACAATCGGCGTTGCTTTCTTCCACGTGTCCGTTGCTTTCCGAAACCGCCGCGCAAATCGGCGACGTGCAAGTGCGCAATCGCGGCACCATCGGCGGCAGCCTCGCGCACGCCGATCCCGGCGCGGATTATCCCGCCGCCATTCTGGCGCTCGATGCGGAGATCGTTGCGGCGAATACTTCCGGCACGCGCACGATTCCGGCGCGCGATTTCTTTGTAGATATGCTCACCACCCAGCTTCATCCCGGCGAAATCCTCACGCAGATCCGCATCGCTCCGCGCAAGTCGCTATCGGGCACGGCTTATGAGAAGCTGCATCAGCCGGCTTCGGGCTTCGCCATTGTCGGAGTAGCGGCAAATATTCTCCTGGGCAAGGGCGGTAAAACCATCGAGCAAGCCGCCATCGGAATCACCGGACTTGCTCCCAAGGCTTTTCGCGCTGAGGCCGTCGAACGCGCGCTCGCCGGCAAAGCGGCCACCGACAAAGTCATCGAGGAAGCTTCGCGCAATGCCGGTCAGGGAGTAGAACCGCTCTCTGATCTGCATGCCTCGGGGGAATATCGCCGGGAGATGGCTCGCGTGTTCACGCGGCGAGCCATTGCCCGCGCCATCGAGGCGGCTCGAGGCGCCGCTTGAAGCTTGCGGGTACGGTTGCAATGCCCGCGCCTCCCGATGAAGTCTGGTCGCTGCTCACCGATCCCTCTCGGCTCTCGCGATTGCTCCCGGGCTGCGAGCGATTGGATCCAGACGGCCCGGATCGCTACAAAGCTGCGGTGAAATTTGGCATCGCGGCAATCTCCGGAAAATACGCCGGCACGCTCGAATTTGCGGAAAAGAAGCAGCCGCATTCGCTTGTCCTGAAAATGGATGGCAAAGGCTTGCCCGGATTCGTGAAAGGTGAAGGCCGCATCCAACTCGTCGCAAAGGGAGCAAGCGCTACCGAACTCACCTATACCGGCGAGGCCCAGGTTGGCGGCGTGATCGCGTCTGTGGGACAGAGAATGCTCGACGCAGCCGCGCGTAAAATCGTGCAGCAATTTTTCGAATCGGCAAAAGCAGAACTTGCATCCACGAAAAGCCCGGCAGCAGAATCAGCTTCGCAGGCCAAATCGCGTGCCAAAGGGAAGTAGCGCAAGAGGCTGAGAGATGTCATTCCGAGGAGTCCGCCTTTGGCGGACGACGGAATCTGCTTTCTCCTATGTTGTCACTCTGAGCGCAGCGAAGAATCTCTCATTCTTGTCTTGCGCTGAAGCGTATAAGTAAGCCGGTTGTAGCCCAGGGCGCCCTGCGCCAGAGCCAAAATTTTGCAGTTGTCCTATCGAACGCGCAGGGGCCCTGGGGCTTTTCTCTTGTCTTTTTATTTGCTGAGTCTTTGAGCGCGAGGAAGGAAAAACACCATGCAAGACTTGCGTTATCCCATCGGAAAGTGTCCTTCGAAGCCGGTGCTCACCCCGGACGAGCGCCGCGATGCAATCGAGGCCATTGCCGAAACGCCTAATCGCCTGAAGGCAGCCATCTCGGGACTTTCGCCCGCTCAACTCGACACGCCCTACCGCCCGGGCGGCTGGTCCGTGCGGCAACTGGTCCATCACCTGCCGGACAGCCACATGAACTCCTACGTGCGTTTCAAGTTGGCCCTCACGGAAGACGAGCCAACCATCAAGCCTTATGACGAAGCGCTCTGGGCAAAATTAAATGATTCCCAGGAGACGCCCATCGAGGTGTCGCTCACTTTGCTCGAAGCGCTGCATAAACGCTGGATCACGCTTCTACGCGGCATGCAAACCGTGGATTTTGCGCGCCGACTCAAGCATCCCGAGCGCGGCACGATGACCCTGGATGACGCGCTCACGACCTACTCGTGGCACGGCAAGCATCACGTCGCGCACATCACTTCCTTGCGCCACCGCATGAGTTGGTAGCTCCTGCTGCGTGTCATTCTGAGCGGAGTGGCCGCGCGTTTCTTCGGACCGCTTTTCGGTCCTTGCGGCCATGAAGTCGAAGAATCTCTCAGTCCTTGGCCCTTGTCCCAAATCGACAACCGACTACTCTGTGGGGCGATTTCCCGCGAAGTTTTGTAGCCCAGGGCGCGGCCGGTTTTGCCGGCCCTGGGGCTTTCTCTTGTCCTAGATTGACGACCGCGTCGCGCCAGTCGCTGGCGCAATCTCCCGCGACGTGATTTCGTAGTGGAAGCCATCGGGATCGAGGCAATCCAGCCGACCATCAGCGGTTTCCGCCTGCGGATACATCAGGAAGGGAAGCGGCGCGCCGCTCGATCCGGGCAGCGCGACATCGTGCGCGAAATTGTAGGCGATCCAGTTCATCTCCCACGAGCCGAATAGCCGCGTCCGCGCCTTTTTCACCATCTCGTCATCGAGCGGCCGATTTCCCGGCGGTTCCTCGAGCACCACTTTGCGCACGTCCGCGGGATCGACGGGAACCCAGCCGTGCTCCTTCAGGTAAACCTCGGCGCGGCAGTGCTGCGCTTTCGTTACGATTTCGGAGGCCGTGCCCAGGCTCTTGTAACCCAACTCTGACTTGGCTACGCGGATGCCATAGACGTCGCGCGCCGGCAAGCCGCTCGCGCGGGCCAAGCCGACATACAGCGCGTTCAGATCGGCGCACTTGCCTCCAAGATCCTTGGATTCAAGCATGAAACGAATGTTCCCGAGGCCGCAGCCCTGCGTTTTCGGATCGCGAAAGGTGTTGTCCACGATCCATTCATAAATCGCGCGTGCCTTCTCAACGTCTGTCTTTGCGCTCTTGGTGATCTCGGCCGCCGTGGCCTTCACGATTCCATCGGTCGGGAGCAGACGCGTCGGCCGCAGACAGTACTGCAGGTCAGTGGCATTCGCTTGCGGAGCCTTGCCGCGCTTTGTGACATCAACCGCGATATTTTTCGTGGCGATGCTGCTGGTGAGTGTAAGCATGGGCTTCACGCCGGACGGAAATTCCGCAACGACGATCCCAAGCGCATCAGCCTTGTTTCCGGTCATCCTGGCGACGCCGCCTTCGGCGTGGTAGCTATTCGAGAGGGTTCTCTGAAAAGGCGTTTCTGTAACGAGGCCGGCCGGCAACCATATGTGCGTGGTTCCGGAAGGCTTGAGCACTTCCACACGCGTGGTTAGTTCGAACGTGCGCCAACCTGCAGCTGCGAGATCTTCCGAAAGCAGGCGCGTAGCCCCAGGAAAAGCCATTCCCGCTGAGATAACGGCCGCCGACCGCAGAAAGTCCCGACGATTCATCGTCTCACCTCTTCAGCTAACACTTCTCTGATTCCAGTCTGATTCCTGCGCAGCTAACAAGTTACACTCCATTTCCCGCCCCTGCAAACTGGCCTTCGGCGGAACCGCTACGCTCGGGGTAGACTCTCGCGCTACGATGGTGCGCATGCTTCGGTATTACTGGAGGGTATCGCGAGGCTATCGCCTGCGGCCCTGGAAAAGCCCCTACCTGCGCTGGCGCATGGAAACATTCTTCGGTTCCGAAGCCGAGCCCGCCTCCGTCTCGCGGTTCCTTTCTCTCCTTTGGCGCGAACGCCGCCGCCTCCGCGAATTCCTCGTCTGGACCGACGAATACCGCCGCTTTTGAAACGCCCCTGAATCCCGTGCCGCTCCGTAGGTTCGCAAGAGACATCATCACCTTCCGATAAAGCTTGACATAAGCCGCGCGTCTTATTAGTTTCTCCGCCATAGGGTCTTAGGGGTTTTCGTATTGACATCTTGTCGGAGGTAAACCTTATGAGGCGTAGTGTATTCCACTGCCCGGACTCGCACACTTGGGGTCATCGGTTCGTGGTGGTTCTCGTGCTGGCCGTCTCAGCAGTGCTGGCTTCCTTACCAGCCTTTTCTCAAGGCAACGCCGGAAGAATTCTTGGCGGCGTTACCGATCAAACCGGCGGTGCCATGGCTGGCGCCACCGTGACCATCATTGACACGCAAAGAAATACCACACGAACTCTGACCGCGGACGACTCGGGTGAGTACAATGCCCCTAATCTGCTGCCCAGCACTTATACCGTTCGTGCCGAAGCCAAGGGTTTCAAGACCTCCGAGCGTTCCGGCATTCTCCTGGAAATAAATAAAGACCTGCGCGTCGACCTCTCTCTGCAGCCTGGCGAGCAAACCGAGAGAGTCACCGTCACCGAGGCGCTGCCCATGGTGGAAACCACCAACGCCGAGCTCGGCGGAACTTTGCAGAGCCAGATTATCGCCGACCTGCCCATGAACGGCCGTAACTTCGCGAACCTCCTGCAGCTGCGCCCTGGCGTCACGATTTATCCTGGTGGCTCGGGCTGGACCCAGAGCACCAACGGACAGCGCGCGCATGACAACGTTTACCTCTTTGAGGGTGTGAACGGCAGCGACCCCTGGATGGCACAGCCCATCATCAGCGCGGTCATGGGCGCCGGTGATGCGGGCACTCTCGTTTCCATCGACGCCATCGACGAATTCAAGACCGAAGAAAATCCGCGCGCGGAATATGGCTGGAAGCCCGGCGCGATCGTTAACGTCGGAATCAAGTCCGGCACGAACGCCATGCACGGCACAGCCTTTGCCTATGGCCGCGATGGTTCCTGGGATGCTCTTCCGTACTTCAACACGGCAGGGCTTAATGGCGGAGTGGCCCAGCCCGCGCCGCCGCTGGCGTTGGAGCAATTTGGCGCTACCCTGGGTGGCCCGATCAAGAAAGACAAGCTATTCTATTTTGCAAGCTTCGAGGATCAGCGCTACAACGTGGGCAGCACGGGCCAGATTACGTCCGCAATCACCGCGCCAGGCGTTGGAGTCGCTTCGGGCAACAATATGATCGCTTCGTGTCTGGCTGTGCCGGCTGCCGGGCGCGCGCCTCTCAGTTTGCAGATGGCCGGCCTGGACGCAAGCTGCACGCCGCTCTCGAACTATCCCGGCCTCTTCCCCGCAGTTACATCGGCCAACTCTACGATACCGAACACTTTGAACAATAATAACCGGATCGATTCCGGTATCGCTAAGATTGACTACCACATCAACGACAAGCACTCATTGAACGGTATGTATGAAATCAGCCCCGGTATCGGACTTCTCAATGACGCTCCAGGCGGCCAAACGAACAACGTCTGGCTGACCAATCAATACGCGCGATCTCAGGTTTTTAGTACGAACTGGACCTGGGTTCCCACTTCCACGTGGGTTAACGAAGTGCGGGTCGGCTATTCTCACTATTTTCAGGATTTCGAGGTCGCCGACAAGTCCCAGAATCCTGCCAATTACTCATTCAACGGCACCACTTACAACGTCAACACGGGCCAGACGAACCCCTTGTATTTCGGTTTCCCAGTTATCCATATTGCATCGGTAGGAGGACAGTTGGGCGGTGGAGGCTGGCCTAAGGTCGTCGGGCCTGACGGTGTGCTCCAACTCCTGGATCACGTCTCTTACCTGCGGGGCAAGCACGCCTTCAAATTCGGCGGCGAAGTTCTCTACAACCGCAGCACGTCTGATGTAACGTCGAATGGACGAGGCACGATCACTTTCGGCTCGGTAGAAGACTTTTTCGCCGGTGTTCCTAATTCGTCGCTGGACAATGCCGGCGGTGGCAGTGCGTCACTTCTTGTGGGTAACCTTGTTCGGCACTTCAGCTACACTGGCTATGCGGCCTTTATCCAGGATGACTGGCGTGTCAGGCCTCATCTCACCGTCAACTTGGGAATGCGTTACGAGATCACGACTGTGCCCAAGGAGCGTGGCGGCCTCCAGGGTAACTTCAGCCCTACTCAAGGTTTGCTTCAAACGAACAGCCCTTACAATGGAGACCACAACAACTTCTCTCCGCGCCTCGGTTTTGCCTGGGATATGTTCGGCAATGGCAAGACCGTGCTCCGTGGTGGCGGCGGCATCCTTTATGAACAGTTGAGCCTTGACGTGACCCAGGGTATTGGCAACTCCTTTGGGTTGCGGGTAGAGCCTACTGGCGACCTGCTATGCTCCGGTGGTGCAACGGGAACGTGCACACCTGGACCAGGCACTATCTCTGTAGCCAACGTCAGTCTCAGCAAAGGCTTGACCCTTGACGGCGCCGCGAAACCACCCGCCACGTGGAACTCTGCTGGGATAGCTGCGGGCAGCCTTGCCAATAACTGGGGCCTCAATTCTTCGAGCGGCAGCATTTTCCCGTTTGTCGCTGCCTGCGGCGACGGGACAACAACGGTACCTGGGACAACACTCAAGGCCGCACAATGCAGCGCCATCGAGGTTGATCCGAAGCTGCGAACGCCTTACGTGGAGACCTGGGACCTGGATCTACAAAGGTCTCTCACCAGCAACCTTTCGGCCGACATCGGCTACGTTGGTAACCATGGTGTCAAGCTGATCGGCGCCCTAGACATCAACCAAGATCCACTGTCTACGCTCAACGTACCCGGCGTAGGCACCGTAGTTACAGGCTCTGGCTGGAACGCAGCGAGCCTTGCATTGTGCGCGACAAAACCGAACAAAGCCAACTGCACACCGAGCGCACAAGCGGAACAGGCTGGGCGTCCTTTCAGCCAGCAATTTCCCTATCTGAAGTTCATCGACTACTACGGGAATCTCGACACCTCCAGCTACAACGCCCTGCAAGCGGTCCTGACCGCCCGCAACTATCACGGGCTTACGCTCACTGGCGGTTACACTTATGCCCACTCCCTGGGCGAATCCTCCGACCAGGGCACAAGCGGTGGTCTCGTGATTCCTGCTAACAGCTACGGCTGCTTCCGCTGCCAGCTTTACACGAGTACCGCGTTCGACATGCGCCATCGCTTCACGATTTCCGGAACGTACGCGATTCCCGGACGGAAGGGCTTTGCGCAGATGCTCGAAGGCTGGTCCGTCAATACAGCAGGGCTCATTCAAACCGGCACGCCGTGGGGCATCAACGACGTCACCACCGACTTTGCGGGCGTCGGTGAGGCCTTTGCTCGCGACAACCCGCAAACCAATGAAGGCATGCAATGGGATTTCTTCGGCAATCCCTCTGACTTCAAAGCCGTTCACAACTTCAATGGCGTGACCCCCGGGCCGACGGGCGTGACGGGCGTTCCTTACTTCCCAGGCACGTCGAATGCGAAGTGCTTGGCGCAATCAACGGCCATGGGGCCGTTGGCAGTGGCTTCCTTGACCAACCTCGGTTGCTATGCTCTCGGCGGTTCCGTGCTGGTTCCTCCTGCTTACGGCAGCTTCGGCACGATGCCCCGAACCCCCTGGCGCGATCAGGGCTTCCGCAACTGGGACTTCTCCATCAGCAAGGCTTTCAAGTTCAACGAGCGGCTCTCCGCTCAATTCCGCGTGGAATTCTTTAACATTCTCAACCACGTAAACTTTGTCAATCCGTTCGGCGGTCCAGGCGGATCAGGCACTCCTAACGACATCAATCCTTCGAAAGCGTTCAGCGCGACGGGACTCGGGTATGTCTCCCAAACTCCAGACGCCGCCAGCTCCAATCCGATTCTCGGATCGGGCGGAAACCGCGACATGCAACTCGGCTTGAAGCTGATGTTCTAGCCGCAAACCGTTTTTACCGCGAACCAAAGAGGGCCGGACCTAAAGTCCGGCCCTCTTTTTATTGTTCCGATTCCGCCCGGTCTCGCGCCTCTCCAGTTTTCACCGACTAATACCGCCGCGCTTGACCCGAATGCAGGCCATGCGCCAGATTCCGAGAAGACAACCTCTCGGGACTCATCGTAGTCTGGTTAGCCGTTGCGCGTTTTGGAGCGGGCCAATAGAGCTTTAACACGAGCCGCGAGCCGACGTGGCTCAACGGGCTTGAGGATGTAATCATCGGCGCCCAGAGACAAAGCCAACGTTTCGCTATCGACGCTTCCCTCGGAAGTTAGCATTAAAATCGGGATGTCACGCGTTAGCACGTCAGCCCGGAGAGCCTTCACCATTGCCATACCGTCCATGCCGGGCATATTGAGGTCGGTTACGATAGCTTGGGGCGGATTGCGCTTCGCCGTCTCCAAACCAACTAACCCGTCAGTCGCAATAACGACCTCAAATCCTTCAAGCTCCAAAAAGTACTTCACGACGGCGGTTATCGTTCGATCATCTTCCACAATAAGCACTTGCGGCCTGCGGGTTTCACGTGAAACATCGTTCGGCGCAGGATTATTATCTGATACGCCTTCAGCTACCGGCGCATCATCGGGTGCCGCGACCTTTAAAACTGCTTCAAGGGTCGTCAATCCCTGAGCAGCCTTGGCAATGCCGTCTTCGAGCAGAGTTCGCATGCCGCCTGCGCGTGCCGCCATTCGGATTTCGTGTTCCGGTGCGCGCCGAGTTATGAGTTCGCGTAGTTCATCGGTCACCTGTAGTAACTCGTGGATTCCCATCCGTCCTTTGAAGCCCGTTTGCCCGCATTTTTCACAACCAGGTCCGGCTCGCCATTGGCCGTTTGAAGGCAGGCGTTCAGGGCCGCCAATCTTTTCTATGGTTTCAGCACTGGGTACCTGAGGAACCGCGCAAGCAGGGCAGCATCTGCGGACCAGCCGTTGGGCGAGAATCCCGATCACGGAAGAAGCAACAAGGAAAGGTTCAATACCCAAATCGACGAGGCGGCTTATCGTTCCGGGGGCATCATTGGTATGTAGAGTGCTCAATAGCAAATGCCCTGTTTGAGCGGCTTCTAAGGCAATTCCTGCGGTTTCTTGATCGCGAATCTCCCCCACAAAAATAACATTGGGATCTTGACGTAGAATCGATCGCAAGCCGCCCGCGAAAGTCACGCCGGCTTTCGTATTGATTTGCACTTGGTTTACGCCTTCTAGCTG
>Ga0210394_10006334_pt1 | contig 12845 bp, 12 predicted proteins | sample IncBWC12MmetaG_FD_160121 | JGI IMG/M metagenome (GOLD analysis project Ga0210394, IMG submission 160121) | Forest soil microbial communities from Barre Woods Harvard Forest LTER site, Petersham, Massachusetts, United States - Inc-BW-C-12-M | ecosystem: Environmental > Terrestrial > Soil >... | reverse complement strand
GCCCCAATGCCATCAAGAACGAAAACCCAATCGCGCTTCCCACTTCGATGACTCCGATGATCTCTTCCACGGCGACCTCCTGCTAAGGTGTGCGATAGCGAAATTGCAATCGCCCAGCCAATCCACCACGCATTGAATCAATTGAGGATGTAAGGAAGGAACATCAGGAAGCCCGTGTCGGCGGAAACACGTCGTCTTATGGCAGACGCACCCCATCACGCCACGAACCCGATCCGGCTAGCGAAATTCACGCCATGTGGCACGCAGGCGTCTATACTTGATGGTAGGAGCCTACGATGGCAGACGCCGACGCCCCGCTTACCCCGCAACCGCCCCCGGCACAAGGCGCAGCTTCAAGCCCGCAAGTCTCGGGCTTCCGCATCGGTAGCATTTTCGGCATCCCCATCTACCTTCACGCAAGTTGGTTCATCATCTTCGCGCTGATCACGCTTTCCCTCAGCACGCAGTTCACGTCACAGCATCCCACTTGGTCGCGCGAGCAGCACTGGGCCCTCGGAATCATCACTAGCCTTCTGTTTTTCGGCTCCGTGATCTTCCACGAGCTAAGCCACAGCGTCGTAGCCCTGCTCTACAAAGTCCCGGTGCAGTCCATCACATTGTTCGTCTTCGGCGGACTCTCGCGCATCGAGCGCGAGCCTTCGAGCGCCAAACAGGAAATCAATATCGCCATCGCCGGGCCGCTTTCGAGCCTTTTCCTGGCCGGCTGCTTCTGGCTCGCTTGGCATTTCCGATCTGGCAACGATATGGTTGGCGCCGCTACATATTGGCTGTGGTGGATCAACCTGCTACTGGCGCTTTTCAATCTCGTGCCGGGTTTCCCGCTTGACGGCGGACGCATCCTGCGTGGCATCGCCTGGGGCATTACGCGTGATTTCCAGCGCGCTACGCGGATCGCTTCCGTCACCGGAAAGTTTTTTGCCTATCTGCTCATCCTTCGTGGCATCTGGCTGGCGCTCCACGGCGACTGGATCGGCGGCATTTGGATCGCTTTTATCGGATGGTTCCTGCTCAACGCCGCGCAAGACAGCTACGTCCAGGTTGCGGCTCGCACCACGCTAAGCAACGTGCACGCCTCCGACATAATGACCAGCGACATTCCTACCGTCGCTCGCGATATGTCCCTCGAAGAATACGTTCACGAAGTGCTTCGCACCGGACGCCGCTTCCACGTCGTAACTGGCGCAGGCAAGCCTGTAGGGCTAATCACGCTCCATGCAGCGCGCACCGCGCCAAAAGACGAATGGCCGAACACGTCCCTACAAGCCGTGATGCTCCCCATCGACCGCATTCATTCCGCATCGCCCGAGGAACCTGCCCTCGCCATCCTCGAACGAATGCAGCGCGAAGACATCAACCAAATGCCCGTAATTTCCGAAGGCCGAATCGTCGGCATGATCGCTCGCGACACAATTCTCCGCGTCCTGCAAACGCGCCTCCAACTCGGCCACCTCGCCCAGCAATAATCGATTGCGGATGGTTTCCGTCACGCACTCGTCAGAAGGCGCAATCCCTCGTGGCGCACGCAAAGTGGTGCGGCATTCCCTTACATCGCCGTCGTGCGCACAACTGCGTCGCTGCTGTAACCTAACCCTCTGATAGCACGCACGTCTATCTGACGTGTACGGGCGGGCAACCACCCGCTCGTATCCAGCCTCTCTAAGAACTGCGTGAGTGCGCTGAAGCCACCCCGAGGCCACTTCACCTGAGAACGGCAGTTCATTTCGACGCCCGTCGATCCGCATGTCTTCGCGGCGCGATCCTCGTTGCAGCCGCCGCATTCCTCGTGCCTTCTTCCCGGGCTCGCAGCGCGGCGAGCGTCCAGCAAGCAAACGTCAAGCCAAGAGTCGCCCGCGCCGCTCGAGTTGAAAACGCTCCCAAACTCGACGGCACGCTCGACGATCCCCTATGGCAGTCTGCCGTTCCCATCTCCAATTTTCTCGAGAAAGAGCCCACGGAAGGCCAGCCCCCCACGGAGAGAACCGAGGTACGAATCCTGTACACCAGGCACGAAGTCTATTTCGGCATCCATTGTTTCGACAGCGAACCTGGCAAAATCATAGCCAGCGAACTCCGTCGCGACGTCAGCCAGGATCTCGACGATCACTTTGAGATCATGATCGATTCGCACCACGACAAGCGCAACGGCTACGTCTTCTCATTCAATCCGCTCGGCACCCAGCTCGACGGTCTTATCACAGAAGAAGGCGCTAATCAGAACGGGTCTGAATTTGATCCAGGTTGGGACGGCATCTGGACGTCCGCGGCTCGCATCACTAAAGACGGCTGGACGGCGACCATCGCCATTCCCTTTTCCACTCTCAATTTCACCAAGTCAGAAAATGTCGTCTGGGGCCTTAACTTCAAGCGATTCATCCGCCGCAAGAACGAAGAAATCATGTGGGCGGCTTGGCAGCGCATTTACGGAATACCAAAAGTTTCCGAGGCCGGCGATCTGGTTGGAATCACGGACATCGGAAGCGGACGCCTCTTCGTCGTCAAACCCTACGTCCTGGGAGGCGGGGAACAGATTACCGGGACGAATTTTCACGCTCTTCACACTGGAGGACTCGATATCAAGTATGGACTTCGCTCGAACCTGGTGCTGAACGCCACGGCCAACACGGATTTTGCTGACACTGACGTGGATCAGCAACAATTCAATCTCACGCCCTTCCGGATTTCGATCCCTGAAAAGCGTCCGTTTTTCCTCGAAAATGCCGGCATCTTCAATTTTTCCACCGGTGGAATCGACCAGCTCTTTTTCAGCCGCCAGATTGGAATCGATCCCGTCACCGGCGAAATAGTGCCGGTAAATTTCGGCGCCAAATTAACCGGCTCGCTGGGCCGCACGCAGCTCGGTCTGATGGATGTCGAAACGCGGGCGAGTGGGCCGAATCCCGGCGCGAATTACGGCATCGCGCGCGTCAAGGAATCACTCTTCGGCGATTCTTATATCGGCGCGATGTATATCGATAAGCGCTCGGGAAGCCGCCATGACGCGTTCAATCAATCGGCCGGCCTGGACATGCGGCTCGTCTTTTTCAAGAAGCTGGCGTTCTATTTCTGGGGAGCGGGAACTCGGTCTCCGGGTCTCACCACGAACGCCACGGATGCTGGGATACTGCTGAATTACGATTCGAACTGGTTTCACAGCTTTGACGTGGTCGACAAAATTGGCCCGAATTACAATCCCGAGGTCGGGTTTGTTCCGCACATCGATGTGAAGGAAAAGCTTTTCGACCAGCGCTTTTCGGCCCGTCCGAAAATCAAGTACGTGCGCGAACTAAACTTCGAGGGCCTCTTCTATCGCGCCCCCAGTACTCGCAACGTCCTCCAAATCGAGCAATGGGGCGAATTCAACAACATCGGATTTCAAAACGGCAGTTTCATCGAGCTCGATCCAGTCAGCGGAAACATTCAAAGGCTCAACACTCCCTTCGACATCTACAAGCATATTTCGTTCCCCGATGGCATTTACCGTTTTGTGCGCCGACGCGCCGCGTACGGGTCGCCGCAGAATTGGCGGCTCACTTTTTTCGCACTCGAGGAATTCGGACCTTTTTATACGGGCCACCTGAATACACTCACTCTGAACGCTACTTATCGCGTCAACCCGCGGCTTTCCTTTACGCTCGGCGAAGTCTGGAACCGATTTCGTTTGCCGGTCTCCAACTTCTCGGTCGACCTGGCCAGCCTTCAGGCGAATTATTCCTTCTCTCGATTCCTCACCCTCACCACGCTCGTTCAAGCGAATACCTCTAACACGCAATCGATGAGCGTCAACTTTCGCTTGCGCTACAACTATCGCCCGGACAGCGATTTCTACGTCATCTATAACAACGGCACTCTCTTTCAAGGGCTCAACGGTTCGAATCTCCAGCAAGTGCGCGACCAGCGCATCGCCGTGAAGTACACCTATTCTTTTCAGCCGCAGCTCGGCCACGGCAAGAATTCATCGCCCGCGACTACCGATCCGCAGACCCCTCCGCCGAATTCATTGCGCTCCGAGACGGGATGTCCGAGTTACGTATCGCCGAATCCGACTCAACTGATGCGCACCACGGCCTGTTCCTGGTGACAGCAGTAAAACCTTTCGATAGGATCGATGGCGCGAAGCACGAAAGTCATCGTGCAGAGCAAATAAGCTAGGAGGTTCTTCCAATTTCGCTACATGCTCCCGCTCTCTCTCGGAGGAATTTCGGAAAGCGAATCTTCTTTGAAGCAGGCGCTCTGGCTGCTGCGGTATGGACCTTCCTTCTAACCGGATGCTCGAAGGGACCTACCGAAAAGGTGATTGCCAAAGTCGGTGAAATTCCGGTCGGCGGCTCCAAGATTTTCACCTACCCCACGGATGTCGAGCCTTGCATCCTGTTGCGTCCCTCGGGCGCGACCTATGTCGCCTATAGCCGCCTCTGCACGCATCAGAAGTGCCCAATCTTCTATCAGCCAGGTGACGATCGCTTGAATTGCCCCTGCCATGGCGCTGCCTACTCGATCGTTGACGGTTCGGTTCTCTATGGCCCGCCGCCTAGACCTCTGCCGCGCGTGGCTCTCGAGCAGCGCGGCCAGGATTTGGTCGCGACCGCGATGACTGAACCGAAGTCCGCGGCGCAGGGCGGCTAAACGAGGAACTTCTTGGTTTCGGTGCCCCAGGGAACGCCAATCTCCCGATTCGCGCCATCCGCCACTTCTAATCCACGAATCGATATCCCACGCCGCGCACGGTCAACAGATGTTTGGGCTTTGCGGGGTCTTTCTCCAGATACCGGCGCAACCTCACGATAAAATTATCAATCGCGCGTGTATCGGTATCCTCGCGCAAACCCCACACATCCTCCAGAATCGACTTCCGCGAAACCGTCCGCCCTTTGCTGCCAATCAAATGACGCAGAAGTTTCGCTTCCATCAGCGTGAGCTGAATTGTATTTTTGTTCGTGCGCAATTGCAGCGTTCCGAAATCGATCGTCCTTCCATCGAACGAAAAAACTTCGTAGTCTGATCCTGCTTCCTTGTGATTGGCGCCGGCCTTTTTCCTCGATCCCTTCTTGTCGCCGCGCAGCCATTCATTCCGCCTTAGCAATCCCTGAAGACGCGCGAGAAAAATCGGCAGCTCGAACGGCTTCGGCAAATAATCGTCCGCGCCGGCTGCAAATCCCTCGAGCACGTCCTCCGGACGCCCGCGCGCCGTCAGCATCAGCACGGGAATATAATTCTTCGATTTACGGAGTTCCGTCGCCACTTGGAAGCCATCCACTCCCGGTAGCATCACATCGAGCACAACAACATCGAACTGCTCGCCTTCGTCGCGTAGGCGCTTGAGCGCCGATTCGCCGTCGCCCGATAGCTGCACCAAGTGCCCTTCCGCTTCGAGGTTGAACTTCAAGCCATCCGCTAGATGCGCTTCGTCCTCCACAATTAGCACTCGGCTCATGGGCGGCTCCGCGGCAATTCGAGAATCACGGTCGTACCGCTGCCCTCGCCCGCGCTCTCCGCAGAAACCATTCCGCCGTGTTTTTTTGCGATCGCTCGCACGATGAACAATCCCAGCCCGGTTCCTTTCACCCTCGACGCTGCGCGGCTGCGCACGCGGTAAAATCGCTTGAAGATGCGCTTCAATTCCTCGGGCGGAATTCCAATTCCGTGGTCGCGCACCCGCAATCGCACGTGCTTTTCGTCGGGAACCTCCACTTTCACGCTCACGTCCACTTTGTCTCGCGAATACTTGATCGCGTTGTCGAGCACGTTCGAAACCGCCGTGCGCAGCTCTTCCGGATCGCCGGTTACTTCGATTCGTGCCCCCGAATTGTCCGCGGATGTTTCGAACGAACTTCCACTCGACGTACCAATCGCAGTTCCAGACGATGTTCCTGACGATGCCCCGTTCGCCGCCGATTCATACTGCAGAGCCTCCGAAGGCAAATGGTGGCGCGTCTGCGCCAGCTCGATGCACTCGCGCACGAGCCCGTCAAAATCAATCTCCACTCGATACGGATCGCTGAGCTTCTGCCCGGATTGCCCCGCCCGCAAAACCTGTTCCACCGTCCCAAGCAGTCGATCCGTGTCCATCAGCATCAAGCTGTAGAACTTCCGCCGCTGCTCCTCGTCCACTTCCCTTCGCTGCAGCGTTTCCAGATACAACCGGATCGACGTGATCGGCGTCTTCAGTTCGTGCGTCACCGCATTGATGAAACTGTCGTGCTGCTCGTTCAAGCGGATTTCGCGCACCAGAAAACCCGTGTTCAGAATCATTCCGAGAATAATCGCAAGGAAGAAAATCACTCCGAGGACCAGTAGGACGCTTTGCCGCCAGTTGAGGATGATCCACCCGACGTTCAGCGCAACGGCCAGCGCAACCAGGCAAATTCCCAGTACCAGAAAAAACGCTATCGTTTTTCGGCGGCTCGCGATTCGCACGGGATCTCAACGGAATTGTACCGCGATAGTCGCGCGGCGACGAAATCAGACGTGTGTGTGCGCTCTCAACAGGAAACCTGGGTGTCGACTCGAAGTTTTCGATGGGTGGGAAATGAACCGCAAAAAAAAATGGGGAACCAGCGCCGCGAAAAATTGCAATATAACAATCGTCCGCAACGGCAAAAACGAACGAAAAAATCTACGGCCGTGCCGAAACCAGCTCCGACGTCACATCCGGCCCCGCGATCGCTACATCCACTACTTCGTTGTTGAGTTTCTTCGACGGCAATTTCGCGCGATAAATCTGCCGCGCCATGCCCAGCTTGTTCATGACCCAAATCGCGTACCAGTTAAAGTCAACTTCGTACCACGCTAGCCCGTGCCGCGCCGACACCGGATGCGCGTGATGATTGTTGTGCCAGCCTTCGCCCCACGAGAGCAGCGCCACCCACCAGCTGTTTGTCGAAAGGTCGCGCGTCTTGTAACGCCGCGTTCCCCACGAGTGCGTCGCCGAATTCACCAGCCACGTAAAGTGCAGTCCCATCACCGTGCGCAGAAAGATTCCCCACAGCAGCCACGGCAGCCCGCCGATCGCCAGCAGCACGACTCCCAGCACGATCATCGGCACGTAGTGATATTTCGTAATCCAAACGTGAAATTTGTCCTTCGCCAAATCGGGGACGTACCGCGCCAGCGTCGTCGTGTCGTGGTGCATAGACTTGCCCATCAGAATCCAGCCCATGTGCGCCCACCACTTGCCGTCAACCGGCGAGTGCGGATCCCCCTCATGGTCCGAGAATTGGTGATGGATGCGGTGCGTGGCCACCCAGAAGATCGGCCCGCCCTCGAGCGAGAGCGTCGCGCAGGTCGTCAAAAAATATTCCACCCATTTCGGCGCCTTGTACCCGCGATGCGTCAGCAGCCGATGATACCCGACGCCGATCCCCAGGCTTGTCGCCACCCAATTCAGAAAGATCGCGAGAACCAGCACCTTCCACGAGAAGAAGAACAGCGCCGCGATAGCGCCCACATGAAACGCGATCATGAACGACGCGGTAATCCAATTGACCTCGTCGTCGCTTTTCGCGTTCTTCTTCAGAATCTCGAGTGACGGCGCAGTCTGCGACAACGCAGCAGCCTGCGACAGCGTAGCGGTCCGTGACGACTGTGCAACTGGTGATGAGGTAGCGGTGCGTGACATGGTCGAGCCCTTTCCTGATTTCCCCGTTCTTCTCTCGGGTACAGTTCAAGGCTACCAGCCCGCGTCCAACTCCTTTGTAATAGTTGTGTAATACCAGTACGTGCGCGCCCCAATGGTCATCAGCCGCATTGTGTCGCATCCTTAGAATGTGCACTTTGCAGCTGTTGGCAGGCGGCGTGTTTCATTGCGAGATTCGCGCCGCCCGCGTTCTGCCGCCACGCGCCCGCGAGGTCTCATCTGAAAGCGCGCCTACGGTTCGACAACCAGCTGGCCCTTCATCCCGCCGTGCCCCAGTCCGCAATGCTTGCAGCATTTGAACGTGTACGTTCCCGGCGTGTGCGCCACGAATTCCACCACCACAGGAGCGCCTTGCTTGATCTCGAAGCAGTCTTCCTTGGTCGTGAAGACGATGCCGGGATCGCCCGTTGTGGGCGCTCCATCGGGATAGAGGTTAATCTTGAAGCCGTGCGTGTGATCCGTAGCCGTAATCTTCAATTGCACCTTGGCGCCTTGCTTCACATGGATCGGCGATGGGTTGAACTCGTACTTCTTGGCCGTCACTTCAATCACTTTCACATCCGCCTGAGGCGCGTTCGCAGGACGCGCCAGTCCCTCGGCGACGCAAAACCCGCCAGCCAGAACCACAGCAAAAAGTCCCTTCGCAATTCGCATTCGTATGCCTCCTTGCAGCCTCAGGATTTTAATCTCACCCTCGCCATGAGACAACCGGCTTTGAATTTTCACCGTAGGGGCGGTCGCCGCGGTGACCTGCGCCCCGCCTTCGCCGTTGCAGTCGCCCTTGGCTCAACGCGGTCATATTGCAGTTCTCGATGGATGGGCGTACATTCCTGCATCGTTTGGAGGAAGCGCATGAATCTGCGTCAACATTTACAGGCACTCCGATCAGAGCTCGCATCCGCACTTGTCGCATCAGCACTCGTCCTGTTGGCGCTGGCATGTTTCAGCCTCGCCATCCAAGCCGGCGCGCAAAGGCAGCGCCCGGGAAAAGTTACCTCGCTCCAGGCGACGACCGACAAGGAAGGTTCGCATCCGTTCTCGACGGAAATTACGGAAGCCAAGAACATCACCTGCCTGAACGCAGTCTCGGAAACTCCCGGCGCAAAGCCTGCCTGCCGGATCGTGGCGCCCGGTTTCAGCGGAATTTTGGCCATCGGAAAATCCGTAAACGCCACCGGCCCCGGAACCGTCACGCTGACGTGCAGCGGCCAGGGCTTCATGCGCTGCAACGCTCGCGTCAACTAGCCGCGCGAAGAAGCCGAACCGACCAACAGCAGGTCCCTCGTCGCTTCGCTCGCTCGGGATGACACGCGTTCGGGGCGAAAAAGCGCCAAAGAAAAACACGTGATTTTTCGCTATTAGAAAAGTTTCGGTCGTTTGTTTTCTTACACTTAGGTGTGGTTCTAATCGCGGATTCGCTATTAGAAATACGGGGTGTTGACCCCTTAAGCGCGCACTGGAGACTTGCAACGCGACTAGTCCTTCACTGTCGGTGAGAAACGCTCTCTCTCCGTCTCCCCTTTCCGTCTGCATCTTATCTCCTAAAAAACAAAAAGCGCCCAAGGCGAGAATACCGCCCGGACGCTGCTTAAAATTCCAACTTCAAATTACTAAACCAGCATACCACAGTTGACGACGAATTGCCAAGAAAAAAAACCGACGAAAGCGAGAGAGCTGGCCACGCATGCGACCTCGCCGTGCGCTTTGTGAGCGGACGACAGCGCTCATCGAAATCTGCCTCGCGGTGCAGTAGAATATTCCCAAATGGCAATCGGATCACACATCATACCGCGGTTTTACCTCGAACAATTCGCGACGCCATCGAAGCGGCGAAACGCGCCTGGCCGAGTGTGGGTCTATCAAAAAGATCACGAGTCCGACGAAAGAGCGACAACAGTCCAGGGCTTCGAGAGAGGATACTTCGGATTTGTTCGGCCGGACGGAACTCTCGATGAGTCCCTGGAAACGCGGCTGGCGAAAGTTGAGGGAGACTGCCAGGACACTCTGGTCTCGGCTAGAAGCGCTTTGTTTGACTTGAGGTCGGCGTCGCGCAGAAATACGCTGGCACTTTACGCTGCCATGCTGTTCTGTCGAGCTACGCAACGAAGAAAACATAATGAGAAGAATTGGACTAAGGTTCGCACGCAGTTTGACGCACTGCTGAACGATAATGCATTCATTGCTGAATTGTGCCGAGACTTCACTAATAAACACCGGGCTGAGTTGACGCCCGAGCGCCTGACGAAAGTGCTCACTAAGGTGTGCGAAGGATTGAACCTTCCCTCCGCGACTCGGAATAGTTTTGTGGAAGAGCTTTTTGACAGTGCGGAACCTATCAAAGAATTGCTTCTCAAAAAACCGTGGCAGATATGGCGTGCTCCAGATGGCGTGGAGTTCGTGACATCGGATAACCCGCTCGTCACATTTATGCCGTATGGAAACGGCTTGCTGAACCCTGGTCATGGCTTTCGAAAAGATGGCGTTGTTGCAGCATTCCCGTTGGCGCCGAACGCTTGCTTGGCGATGGGAGTGCCTGGATCGGAATCGGTCGTCTTGGATACGGAGGCGGTTACAAGAGTAAACGAGGTCGTCGTTCAATTGTGCGACAGATTCGTATACTCGAAAACATTTTCGGAAGATATCCACAATCTCGTTGATGAACTGGGCGGGAATAAGAAGTATGGGGAATCCGCATTCGTGCCGCTCGGCATCGTCGTACCGACCGTGAAAGACTTTCTGCGGCAATATTTAGGTCTAGATTGAGACATTACCCATGGGGTTGAACTCGAAATGGCTAACTTAGACGCAATGTTTTGTGAGTTTGTCCGAGACTTCGGCGGAGAAGTAGTCCCTGAATCTGATGTGAAATGCGCCGATTTTCTGTTCTCAGACGACAAGATAATCGCGGAACTAAAAACGCTTCAGCAGGATGCTCGCCAAGAGCACGCAGCAAGATTGCAAGGTCTCGTAGACGACTGGGCAAGGCGTGGATTGATGGTGGTTTTTGGTAGGGCCACCATTTCACTGCAAAAACTCAACCCTATTTGCCAACGCGAATGGCTGAAGATTCTTCAAGCCCCAGTGCAAGAGATAATACGAAGGGCGAATCGGCAGATTCACTGGACCATGCAATCGAGAAATTTGCCGGAAGCCAAGGGATTGCTCTTGATCGCGAATGACGGGAATCTCCTCCACACGAGCCCCATGGACTACATGAACCTCGTGAACCGCGTCTTGAATAAAACGAAGCCCACAGGAGAACGGCAATATCCGAACATTCACGGCGTCGTTTATCTTTCGTATAGAGTTCGGAGTAGCAAAGAAGGACTACCTTTTTGGATTGCGGGGCATACCGAATTGGGTGACACAATCGTGAGTTCCTTCCAAGATCGACTCAAACGTGGCTGGTATAACTATGTTTCCAAAGTCACCGGACTCCCAGTCGCCGAGCTGCCAATAGACCGAGCAGCCGCAAGCGAAAGCTGAACAAATTGGAGGACTAGAATCATTTAGAAGGTAACGAACAGTTGCGCGACCGCGCCTTAGCGAGTATTTCCGCTTGTTCGTTGACAGGCAAGAGTTCGATTAGTTCCAAAATGCGCCGGAGACGGATTCCTGACTCGTGACGATTAAGAGGAGGCAACTCGATGTGATCCGCCGCATACCGGGCGAAAAGCTCACTCTCAAACCACTGTGCCCGCTGGTGGTCAGCGAATGAAATCCATGCTACTTCCAGCGCGCCGACTTCGTTAGCTATCCGGCGTAGGCGATTACCCGTGGTGATCCCGTTTTCACGTACGGCTAGATGCTGCCTCAATCTGTTCTTGACCGAGCTCGCCCCCTTTCCCGTTGTCCCGATATACACGATCTCCGACTCGCCAATGAGTCTTCTAACGGCCTGGCCCAGCCTGAAGACATAGACTCCAGACGTGCGCGGGGCACTGTTAACGGTGGCCTCGCTCCATTGGTGCCAATCTGTAATTCCCTGAATTTCAGTTGATTTCATTCAAATCTCTCGGACAAGTAATAGGCAAACACGTGATTTTACCATCGCTGTCGGAAAACCTTCCTCGATCTCGAACCTACGTGATTTTTTTCTGGAAATTCGACTACGGCTATAGTAGACTAGATAAATAGTTTGAAGATTATTTTCTTCTGTATAGAGCGTCCGGGCGGCATTTTCACCTTGGGCGCTTTTGCTTTTTAGGAGCGAGGGATTCAACATGATCGCCACGAATCCGCAATCAAAAAATGACGCAACTCATTGAAAACAAACCTCGGCGACGCGCGCTGATCGCCACACTTTCGCACTTTTCGCCGCCGCGCGCTAGTCGACAGAGGGTGCCGATTAGAAATGGCCGTAAATTATTGAAAATAAAGGAAAGTGACGTTTTCTAATCGTCGCTGAATCGAGGTTATGGAACTGCACGCTGAAGACGGATTCAAAGCGCAGGCGGCGCGAAAAGGGATGGCCCGACGAAGAAAGATGGACGGCAACAGCAGATCCCTCGTCGCTTCGCTCACCCGGGATCACGGCGGAAGCGGAGCGCAAGAAAGGAAGCCAAAGCAAGAGAGGTCCCTCGGCTTCGCTCGGGATGACACGTCAGAAAAAGAAAAGGCGAAAGAAAGACGGCGGGCGTGAAGCCCGCCGCTACATAGGCAAACGCAAAAGAGCCTTCTGAAACCGGAGATGCCAACGGAAATAAGAGAAGCAAAGGTCCGGTCAGTTCGCGGCAGTTCGGGCGGCAGCGGCGGAAGATGCTTGCTTGGTCGCGAGGAGTTCTTTCACGACTCGCAAAAGATCCTCGCTGGCGTTGCTTTTCGACAAGATGCCGTGGGCGCCGGCGGCTTGAATTTCCTTTACGGTTTGATCGGAGTCGTGGACGGTGAAGATGAGAATCTTGGTTCCGGGGGAATTGCGCCGTATTTGACGCACCGCCGCAAGCCCGTTGAGGACCGGCATATTAATGTCGAGAATGACGAGGTCCGGATGCAATGCGGTGGCTTTATCGACAGCGTCCTGGCCATCGACCGCTTCGCCGCAGATTTCCCAGGCGAGCTCTTTTTCGAGCATGGAGCGAAGGCCGCGGCGCAGCATTTCGTGATCGTCGGCAATCAGGATTTGCTTCCGCGAAGTTCGATGCGCGGACGAAGGCGCGCTCGCGTGAGTCGGCGATAACAGAGCCGGAGA
>Ga0210394_10006333_pt1 | contig 12845 bp, 17 predicted proteins | sample IncBWC12MmetaG_FD_160121 | JGI IMG/M metagenome (GOLD analysis project Ga0210394, IMG submission 160121) | Forest soil microbial communities from Barre Woods Harvard Forest LTER site, Petersham, Massachusetts, United States - Inc-BW-C-12-M | ecosystem: Environmental > Terrestrial > Soil >... | reverse complement strand
GACCGAGCCTTACGCCTACAGCCGGCGAGCCCGGCTTGCCTTCGGTCCGTATTTTGTAGGCGAATCGGAATGGCTGATTGCGCCTTGGTCTTGCTTCTTCCGGCACCGCACTACGTTATCGTGATCCATAAGTATTGGTGGCTCTGCGATGAGCCTTGTTCGAATGCCTCGCAAGAGTGCATACCCCCATGGAGACCTTTATGAAAGTAATTGCTGCAGTCCTTGCATCCACGTTCGTGTTTGGCAGCGCCATTGCGCAAACCTCCGACCCATCATCAAGCCCGCGAGCGTCGGCCGCGACGTCAGACTCGGCCATGGCGAATGCGGATGCCAAGCGCGATGCCGCGGTCGAAAAACACATCGACCAGCTTCACACCACGCTCAAGATCACCCCGGCCCAAGAGGCGCAATGGAATGAAGTCGCGGCTACGATGCGCGATAACGCCAAGGAAATGGATCGAGCGATCGACAAGCGCACCGCAGGCGCTGCGAGCGCGACGGCGGTCGACGATTTGAAGGCCTATGCCGATATCGCGCAGACCCACGCGAACGGAGTCAAGAAGATGGCCACCGCCTTCTCCGGCTTGTATTCCGCCATGTCCGACGAGCAGAAAAAAGCGGCCGATGAGGCCTTCAATCATCGCGGCCATGACGGCAAGCGCGTCGCCAGTCGATAAATAAACTGCGTCGCGGCAACTGTGCAGCGGCTCAGCGAGGAACTCTTATGAATATTCAAATTCGGTCACTTGGCATGGTCGCGCTGATGATGGCGACCTCCGCCGCGTACGCTGATGCCCGCGTCAGCGTCGATATCAATCCCTTCGGTTGGGGAGCCCCGCCTCCGGTGGTCTACGCGCCGCCCCGCGAATATGCTCCGCCTCCCGTGGTCTACTACGGCGGCGGCCATTGGGGCGATCGACACGAGGGACGCGACCGTGACCACGGTCGGGACCATGACCGCGGTCACCACGATGATGGCGATCGCCGACGCTGATATCGATACTCGGACGTCGCGAATGGTGAGGTCGTCGACGACGACACGCGGTGCCGCCGGCGGGATGTGAAACGCATCCCGCCGGCGAGCCCGCGTAGGCAAATCGGCGGCTCGATACAGCAACGATTATGGTCATATATAAATAAATTAATCAATAAGTTACACGCATATCATCATCTTTATTCTTCTCGCTTGCCGGCGAGCGTAGCGACTCAATTCAAACATCATGATTGCCGCAGGGTGCCCACCATATAGTTGACACCGTTCGCAGATGTAAGCCCCGCGACCGCCTACAGTCAGGAACTGACCACTGCGAGGCTTAGGACGCATGGCGACACATCACGCGATCATTGAGCCACGATTGATTCGGCGGCTGGCGATGCTGTCGGTCCTCCTCGGCTTAAGCTCGCCCTTGGTGAACGCCGACGAGATGACGGTCCGCACCGACCTCAAATCCGAAAGCGCCCGCCTCCTCGAGCAGCGCGACATGGCGGCCTACGATCGACGCGCCGCGGAGCTGAGACGCACGCGCGAGCTGACCCCCGCCGGTATCTGGAAGCTGTCTCTCTTCTACAAGGGCCCGGACAATTGGCCCGCGGCGCAGCCCGAGGCACCGATCTGGACCCAGCTCGAGGCCGCGGCCGAGGTCTATCTGCGCGAGCACCCGGATTCCCCCTCGGCCGTGGTCGCCTGCGCGCGCTTGCTGGTGTCGCATGCTTGGACGTATCGCGGCAGCGGTTGGGGCAGAGACCTCTCGGACGCACAGCGCAACGGCTTCGACACCTTTCTGGAACGCGCGCGCGCCATACTCGACCAGCACCGCGACGTCGGCAGTGGCGATCCGGAGTGGTACTCGCTGCGGATCCAGGTCATGAATGGCCAAGGTGTCGATAAGGCGACGATCTTGGCGCTGGCGGGCGAAGCCCTCGACCGTGAACCCACCTACCAGCCGATTGACTACGTGGCTGCAAACGCCCTGCTTCCCAAATGGGGTGGCAGTGCGCAGCAGCTGCAGCAGTTCGTGGCGCTCGCCATCGCCAAATCTTCCGCGGCCGAGGGCACTCAGGCCTATGCCAGAATCATGTTCAACATCGCGCGCGCCGATCCCGAACCGATCGCCGCTCTCGCGCAGGTAGGCGTTCAGTGGCCGGTCTTGAAAGCGAGTCTGCGCGAAATCGCGGTGGCATACCCCGACCCATGGAACCTCAATGCCGAACGTGCCATGGCCTGTCTCGTGGGTACCCAGGCTGATTACAACGCGGTGTTGCCTCGCGTATCCGCCGGCCTCATCTCCGTGGCGTGGTTTGATTCGCTGCACTCGTGGCCCGAGTGTCAGCGGCGGCAGGAGCGCGCCCGGCAACCGACAGCTGCCTCCTGGGCGCACGCGTTCGTCAGCACTGCGCCTTCCGCAGATTTTGTCGCAGCGGTTCTGGGGGGTGCCTTGGCGGCGTTGGCCGCTCTCTACTTCACGCGGCGTCCCCGCCTGGAGGACCCCACCCTGCTGGACGACGTCGTGGGCACCCAGCCGGCGAACGGCGGCGAGTATCCCCGAATTTACTCCGCTTCTCCCGCTTGGAAGGCCGGCATCGTGCTGCTCGCCGGGATATTTCTCCTGGGAAACCTGGCCGCGGCCTGGGAATTTGGGGTGATCAGCGACACGCGAGCAACGCCTCCGGGTCTCATGCTGGTGTTCTTCCTGGCGATGGTTGCGTCCGCTGCGGCCTTTTACATCGTCGACACGCTGGTATCGAAGATTGTCTTAAAAGCGGATCGGCTGGAAATTCACGAGCTGTGGCGCGTGCGCCGCATCCTTCGCGCCGATATCGAATCGCAGCAAACTCTGCGGCCGCCCAATTCGCCGGCGGTGCTGCAACTGCGCCTCAAAGCGCCGGGTCAACGCAAGATCAAGCTGCCCATCATGTGGACCCCGGATGCGGCGTGGCAGACCTGGTTCACGCCAATCCCGGATGCCGATGCCGAGGCAGCAAAGGCCTTTGCAGCGGCGATCGACAGCAACGCGGACCTGGGGGCGACACCGGCGGAGCGCCAGCAGCGGCTCGCCACCGCGCGCTCCCTGGCGCGCAACGCGACGTGGGCCAACGTGGGCTTGATGGCGTGGGCGTTTCTGTATCCGCACCCCTATGAACTCCTCCTCTTCGTGCTCGCGGCGCTGCCGTGGGTTGCGGTCTGGATCATGGCCCGAGCGCCGGGTCTTTACACGCTGAACGCGCCACGCGGCAGCGGTCGACCGGATCTCACCCTGCTGCTGATCTCACCGGGATTTCTTCTCACGCTTCGGGCATTGCAAGACGTGCAAATCCTCGATTGGCATGCAGTGCTCGTCGGCGCGGTTCTGGTCGCGCTCGTATTGATGGGCAGTGTCCTGTGGGCACTTCCGTCCGCACGTGACAAGCCCGGCATTGCCGCATTGACCCTTGCGCTGGTCATGGCGTACGGCTACGGCGTCGTCGCACTGGGCAATGCCGTGCTGGATCGCTCCAACGGCGCGTCGTATGCGACCACGGTGAACGGCAAGCACGTCACCAGCGGACGGAACCGAACGCCCAAGCTGCGCCTCGCTCCCTGGGGTCCGCGAACCACCGAGGACGATGTCACGGTGCCGTGGGATTTGTACCGCAGTGTCGGTGTCGGCCAGACGGTGTGCGTACTGCTTCGGCCGGGGGCATTCGGCATTCGCTGGTATCGCCTCGCTCCGTGCCGACCGATGTAGTTGCTGCTTCGCTATTCCCGAAGTTTCACGATAGCGTCATCCCGATCCGCGATCCACATCGTGACGCGGGAGTCGGACCACTGGCCGTTGTCTTGCTCGATCACGGTTTCCCCGGCTTGGCGCTGCGCAAAGACCCACGCCAGAAGCGCCTCGCGAGCCGTATCGAGCGTGGAATAGCCCTGGCGATCCCCCGTCTTTGAACTCCGCAGGTAGTAGGGGTGTGCGCCTTCAGCCGGCATTATCGATCCTGCGCCGGCTTGGCGCGCGCGTCCGAAGCAATCAAGGAATTCGCCGCGTCTTCGTCCTCTTTGTTTGGCGCGTCCTTGCACGCGCGTATCGCCTCCCGATAGGAGACGGATCTGGTTGCCACGCGCTTCTTCACGCAATCGATCATTTGTTCGACCGCTTGCCGTTTGCTGGCGATAGACCGCTGGGTGGGATCCGCTGCAAGCGCGAGCGAAATGATGGAGGTTACCCCGCCGATGACGACACCGGTCGCGATGCACCTCACTCCTATGCTTCGAGATACGCCCATGACGCCAGTTTCCCCCTCGAGCCACCGCCAGCAAGGGCGAACCCACGTCATTTGATGTGGGTTTTCTCCGACTCGAGGTGCTCGAGGCGCAGGCCGGGCTGTTTTGACAGTAAAATCACGCCTAATGGCGGCCTTGGCCGCCCGGCTCGCCGCGAGGTATGCATGGGAGACCGAATCCTGGTGGTGTATGGCTCCTACCGGTCAGAACGCATGGGTATCCGGCTGGCCGACTTCGTGGTGGCCGGTCTTCGCGCGCGCGGAGAGTCGCCCGAGCTGATCGATGCAAAAGTCGTCGGACTACCGTTATTGGATCGCATGTACAAGGAGTATGCGAAGGGCGCGGCACCGGCGGCGATGGAGGCTCTGGCGACCAAGATTCGCGGTGCCGATGCCTTCATATTTGTCGTCGGCGAGTACAACTGGGGCATGCAGCCGGGTTTGAAAAATCTCACCGACCATTTTCTCGAGGAATGGTTCTGGCGGCCCGCCGCGATCGTGAGTTATTCCGGCGGGCGTCTGTCGGGCGCGAGGTCCAATTTCCTGTGGCATGGAACTCTCTCGGAGATGGGGATGGTGGTGATCTCCAGCACCCTCGCCGTCGGACCGATTTCACACACGCTGAGCGCGAACGGCGAGCCCATGGGCGAAGCTGGACTCAGCCTGAAAAAGGCATTTCCTCGATTTGCCGATGATTTGGCATGGTGGACCCAGGCTGCTAAAGATCAGCGCGCCCGCAAGGCGCCCCCCTATTGAGTGCGCGTTCCATCCAAGCTTTGCGTTGTCGAACAGCAACTGCGCTGCGTTTGAATGGGAGGACAGGCGACCGATCCGTACGAACAAAACACGCAGCAATCGCCGGCCTTCGGTTTGAGCAACGTTTTGCAAAGGGTGCATTCGTAAAAATACTGACACGCATCCGTCGGCATGACCTCTCGCTGCGCATGGCCGCAGTTCGGGCACGTCAGGATGGACTCCAGGATAACCGTGCTCACGGCTTCGCAATGACCTTCGAAGGAAAGCCTGCGTCCGTTGTCGCCTGAATGAGCTTCGCCGAGTTCGCCTTGTCGGGATCAAAGGTAACGGTCGCCATTTTCTTATCAAAGTCGACCGTCGTTGAGCTTACCCCAGGCACACGCTCGAGAGCTTTTTTGACCACGATCGGACAGGTGCCGCACGTCATATTCTCCACCGCCAGCGTCGCGGTCTGTGGAGGCGCGGCATGGGCGGCGGCATACAACAGGCTCAACAGAGACATGGAACCGAGGGTGAAGCGGCGCATAAGGGGTTTCCTCTCAGCTGATCAGCAACGGGGCGTACCACGGGAAGGCAATGAGCGCCGCGAGTCCGATGACAACGACCCAAAAAATTTGTCGCTGCCGCCGTTGCAACCGCGGATTCGCGCAGGCGTCACCGGGGGCGCATCGAGCGGGAACGATGTACAGCTGACGAAACGCCAAGCCCATGAAGATCAGCATGACGCCAATGAAGATCGGCCGATAGGGTTCGAGCGCCGTCAACCGACTGATCCAAGCACCACTGATTCCCAGGGTCAGCAACACCAGCGGCGCGACACAGCAAAGCGAGCCGACGACTGCTGCCAACACGCTGGCCCACAATTGCTTAGTTGCGGTCTGCATGGGGTATAGCCTACACCACCGCGTATCGAATCGGCTTGCCTGGCTCGCAAGACCGACGGCCCACAAAGAGCTAGAGCAGAGAAAGAATCTCGGCGTTCTGGAAAACGGCGGCCTTGCGCTGCCGGCGATACAGCCATAACAGCAGCGCCATCAGCGAGCCTCCCGGCAGAATTAGCTCGATCAGCGCATAGGGCGCGAGATCGCGCAGTTTCGCCACAATAGCCGCTGCAGAGACGCCTAGTTTCAAAATCCCGGACGTACGCTGCGCATGGCGGCCACCGCGAGTTCCTTGCAGCGCGTTAAAAATCGATGTGGATTCGGTTGCGGATTTCATGTTCATCTCGTTTAAATGATCGTTGACTTACCTTAAAGACGAATACCGCAGCTCGGAATCGACACCGTCGAAGAAAAAAACCGAGCGAGAGCCCGGGCTAACCCGCCAGCATCGCGAACTGCAACACCAGAACCGAAACGGCGGTGGCGGTGATGGCGAGCAGGGCCTGCACGACCCGGCCGGCAAGGATTGGATTGATCATGTGAGTTCTCCGTTGAGTGAAATTCTTCCGACGGAGTACAGGTTGCACCGCGCGCCGATGCACGACAAACACACTGTCTGACCCCCTGTTAAGAAATACTTAACGGGGCGCGGCTGGCAATGAGTGCTGGGCTAATCCAGCTTGCGGTAAGCGCGCTCGTCGTAGAGCGCTCCGAGCATCGGCGTGAGCGCTTCGCGATAGGCTTGGGCGGTTCCCGCCTTTTGGTGCGCTTCCAATGCCGCCGCATCCACCCAGCTCTCGATGACCGTAAAATGATTGGTATGCGGTGGCAGAGTTTGCAGAATGTCCAAACGCTGCAGGCCCGACTCGGCGCGAGTCCCTTCCATATAGCGTTTCAGGATTCGGTCGTAATCCCCGACGAAGGGGGGAAGCACGTCGACATGGACCAGGAGGGTTAACGCATGCGGGGCGAGGGCTGCCGCCGAGCCGGTGACATAGGCGGTTTGCACTCGCACGTCCAACGGTGCGAGCTGCATCGGTTTCATCTCGCGCCTCAATCGTTCGATCGCCGCCGCCTTGCCGTGAGTCTCGAGTGCGGTGCTGTCGCGCCACACCTCGACGATGGCAAAACCGCTGGCCCGACCCTCCTGCGCAAAGACATCGATGCCCGATGCGCCAGGCTCACGGCGGCTCTCAGTGCGATACGCCTTGAGTGCGGCGGCCGCTCGCGGGGCCGCGCTCGCCAGCACGTCGACATACACGACGACCTGCATCGGTTGCGCTGGCTCGGGCGTCGCGGTAGTTGCTGCCAGTGCCAGCTGCGGCAAGAGGCACGCTAGGAACAAGAATTTCATGTTGGTCACCTCGCATCTTCCGGCGATTGCTGCGGCCAAGGCATTGCCCAGATTACCGCCTAGCCAGGGGGCTCGGCTACCCGCATAATTCCGCCCCATGGCCCGGCGAAGCCCAACCGTCAACCGCAATGTTAGCTGGTCTTGGCAGCTAAAAATCGAACTGCTCGACGTGGTTCCGACCGTTTGGCGCCGTGTCATCGTCCCCGAAACCATCAAGCTGCCGAAGCTGCATCTTATATTTCAGGCTGCGCTTGGCTGGACCAACAGTCACCTGCATGAATTCGTCATCGGCGGCGTCCGCTACAGCGAACCCGATCCGGATTTTGACGAAGAACTGCAGCACGTCGATGAGCGCAAGGTCGTGTTGCAGAAAGCTCTTGGGATGGATGCGCGCTGCTTCGATTATGTGTATGACTTCGGCGATGACTGGCATCACGTGGTGTTGGTCGAGGACCAACACATCGATGTCAAGCGGCCGCTATCCATCCGCTGCGATGACGGTGCGAACGCCTGCCCGCCGGAAGACGCAGGCGGCGCGTTACGCTACGCGGAGCTCCTTGCCGCGATCGCCGACCCGACCCACGAGGAACACGACGCGCTCCGCGAATGGTCCGGGGGTCAGTTTGATCCGCGGCATTTTGATCTCGAGGCCACCAACCGGGCGCTCGCTAAGATCAAGCCTTGATCGCGCGATATAATATATGTAAATTCAATAGCTTGAGATGTTATTTTATATTTTACATTATCACCGCTTCGCGGAGTGAACCATGATCGCGCACACGACCCTGGCCATCAGCAACTATCGCAAATCAAAAGAGTTCTATTCCAAGATACTCGGCCCGTTGGGCTATAAGAACAATATGGAGTTCGGCACATCCGCGGGCTTCAACGACGGCAAGAACACGGATTTATGGATCGCCAAACAGAAAACCGTCGTGCCGACGCACTTGGCCTTTCAAGCGCGCAACCGCAGGCAGGTCGAGGCCTTTCACAAGGCCGCTTTGGCGGCAGGCGCCACGGACAACGGCGCGCCTGGTTATCGTGACTATTCGCCGGGCTACTACGCTGCGTTCGTACTCGATCCTGACGGCAACAACATCGAGGCGGTTTGGTACGACCCTCGCAAAACCAAGTAGCGGTGTGTTACGCCTATTGCGAGAGTTCCTGAATCATGGCGACGACGCCCGCTAAGACCGCGCCCCCCACCCGCAGATGGCAGCCTTCAATCTCCGTCCGAGTAAATGACTGCCCCACGGTTCGACCCTTGACGGAGATTTCGATTCTGGACCCGCTGGGAACGGGATCCGCAGGTTCGATGTCAGCGAACGTAATGCTGCCGAAAAACCCATGCGTGACGAGTCGGCTTTTTATTTCGTGCCTGATCTTGCTCAGACCCGTGTCGAAAACCTCCCGAGTTAGATTGTCTTCCATGGCTGCACGTTACACCGATTTGCAGTGCGGGTAGTTGATATCGGCGCTGCGTGATACCCTCCTGTCTTAGTGGCAAAGCGTGGGCACAACGATTGAGAGTCCTCGTAATCATTACACTGGCTGGGCTTTCCGCCTGCGGTTGGTTCGCGCGCAAACCGCCGCCTCCGGACCCGACGGAGATCATCGTGACCGGGGCGCCGGTGGCTTCGCTGGTATTCATCGACGGCGTGCAATCCGGACAACCCACGGCGAGCAACGATCATCCGCAGATTTTGATGGTCGCGGCCGGCGACCACAAAGTGGAAATACACGTGGGTGACTCCGTCGTCTATCGTGAGGACACCTATGTCGGTCCCGGCGAACGCCGCGTGGTCATGGTCCTGTCGGGTCTGAATCGATAACTCGGTAGGACCGCGGCATCTAAAAGGTCCACGTCCCCATGAGCCCCACCGTGCGCGGCTGCAAGGTGTAGGCGTATACCAAAGCGGACCCGGGAGCGTCCGCGTAGCGCTGCAGCATGGGCCGCGCATCCGCGACGTTATTCGCGAACAGCCGGACATTGACGCTGCGCCAGGTCAGGCCCAACTGCAGATTGAGCAGATTGTAGGCTGGGTCGGCGCTGAGTGTCGGTGCGTAAGACAGACTGTTCGGATCGTGCTCGGTAAACGGCCCCGGATTGTGGCTGCGAGCGATTTCCTCGGCACGCAGGTAAGCGCTCGTGGTACCGGCGAGAGGCCATTCGTAGCGAGCGCTCACGTTGCCGCTCCAGGGCGCCGGCACGGACGGAACTCCGCCTACGACGGTGCCCCGATCGACGATGATTTGACCGCCCGCGGTTCGCAGCGTTCGGGTGTAGCGGACATCGACATAACCTACCGCCGCCGCGAGCTGCAATCGATCGGTCAAGAAGGCATCCGCGCCGATATCGAAGCCGGCGCTCCTGGCGACGCCGGCATTGGTGGTGAAGCTGTTGCCGCAGGAGTCCTGAAAGCGCTCCTGGATCCCGTCCCAGCGAATGTCGAATAGGTTCGTGTCGAGGCGCAGACGGCGGTCGAGGAGCTCGTTCTTGGTGCCGACCTCGAAGCTCCAGACCGAATCCGGCCCGAAGGATGAGGGATCCACCGTGCCGCCGCATCGTGCCGGTGTCCCAGGACCGCCCGCGCGAAAACCCTTCGCGATCGCTGCATAGAATAAATTGCGGCTGTCGGGCTGGTAGGACAGATCGAAGCGGGGTGTGGGGGGAAGCGTTTCACGATCACTGCTTGCCGCGAACGGTGCGGATCCCGTATTGGCGAAGCCCGCGGTATGCGAGGAACCTTGGCTTTGCAGCCAACCCACGCGCATTCCCGCCCCGGCGCTCAAGGATGAATTCAGCGACCCGCGGATCTGGCCGAATGCCGAACTCTCGGTGACGGTTTCGTAGTCATCGTCCAATATTCCAGGGTTGGCCGGTGCCGTGAGCAGGAAGGTATCCTGCGTCGAGTCTTGGCGCAGCCTCGAATAAAAGAGTCCGCCGAGCCACTTGAACCGCGCTCCGGAATCCGACGACGCCAGCCGCACCTCCTCGGAGACTTGAATTTGATGCAGGGTCAACAGCGTTGGAACGGCATCCGCATAGGAGGTCGGAAACGCGGGACCCAAAGGGTTGCCGAAGCCGCCGAAATACACGACCCCGGCGACATTCGTGGTATCGACCGTCGCGGCCGCCTGGCGATCGACATAGGAGGTGATGGCCGTGAAGTTCGCCGCGCCCAGGCGATCCGACACGGCGAGCGACCCGATCATCAGGTCGTCCACGGAAGGCTGACGCAGTAGTTTGCCGTTCTCCAAAATTTTCGGCGTGGGCGGATCCGCATAAAACGCGGGGGTGTCGTGCAGGTTCATGGATTGATAGCTGAACGAGGGCGTGATACGCGCCGCATCGCTCGGCTCGAATGCCAGACTGACGCGCACCGCCCGGCTGGCGGAGCGATTCGCATCGGCATCAACCACCGCGCCCGTGAACGGATCGATGCGATCCACGTAGCCGCCGTCGGCGCGGTACCAAGCGCTGATTCGGGCACCCACGGCGCCTTCGACCAGCGGACCGCCCGCGGCGGCGCCCGCTTCGAAGTTGCTGCCGCCGCGCTCCGTCGTCGAGACTTCGGTGCGATACATCTGGCTCGCGGTGGTCGTGCTCGGTTCATTGGTGATGAAGCGGATCGCCCCGCCCTCGGCGCCCCGGCCGAACAGCACTCCCTGCGGGCCGCGCAGCACTTCGACCTGCGCCAGATCGAAGGTCACGGGGTACGCATTGCCGAACGTCGTGTGCGGAGTCTGAATCGGCGTGTCGTCGACATAGATGCCCGTCGTTGCATCGCCTTTGTCGGCACTGATTCCGCGGATCGCGATATTGGTGAGGATTGCCGGACCATATTGCGGGCTGAAATCGTATTCGATCCCTGTGGCGAGCGCGGCGATGCCCCCGATCCCCTGAATTCCAGCGGCCTCCAAGTCATCGGGCGACAGCACGCTGATGCTCATGGGGACCGTGCTCAAAAATTCGTCGCGCTTCGTCGCCGATACCACGACCTCCTCCAGCGAATCAGCGGCGGAGGAGTTGCCGTCGGTGGAATTCGAGTCGGGGACCGTTGCGGGAACGCGCGCGCGCGGGCGCTCGAATATCTTGATGGTGCGATCGTTTAGAAATTGAAATTCGAGGCCCGTGCCTTCGAGGAGCCGCGTCAAGGCCAGCGTCGCCGGCAGACCGGCCGGCACGGCCTGAGACGTCTTTCCGAGCGCCAATTGCGACACATACACGAGTTGCAGATGCGTCGACGAAATGAACGCGGCCAAGGCCTGTTCCAGCGGCAGCGCCGCGATGGCCGCCGGGACCGGGCGCAGAGGCGATGCGTCGTCGATCGCCAGCGCATAGGTCCGGCCGACCAACAACAGACAAAGCGCGCACAGCGCGGTTGGGCGGCCTAACCGCACACTGCGTTCTCCCTTTTTATATCTTGATCGCTTGCTACGAGGGAGACTCTAGCCCGAAGTGTCGGAGGTTCGCCAGTCGCTGCATTGTTTCCGGCAACCCGGCAGGCAGCCGGGTCTCGCTAGGGGGATCCGCCGGCGCGCAGGCGGCTGCCTGCGCGGCGCGGCGTTTGATTGCCCATGTCAATTGCTGGCGAGTTGCGCCACCGCGCCCTTATCGCCCTTGGTGCGCAACTGATGATACTGCGACAACAGCGGCCGATCGACGCTGGCAACGGCCTCCGCGATGGCCTGGTTCACGCAGGCGCGGTGCTTTTCCGCGAACCCCAGAACCCGGCTGTCGAGCGACTCGCAGACTGCGTTCGCGGCCTGGCGGATCCGGCTATACACCGTAATCGCGCCGTCGATTCCGGAAAGATCGACATCGGCATAACGTACAACATATTGATGCCGCTCGTTGGTCGCTGACTCGTCCTTCGAGACATTGGATGCATGCGCTGCACTGCACCCGAAAACCGCTGCGAGGCCGAGGGTCATTGCGCGAACGGCGCTGGTCGTGGTCTTGTTCATTTCAATCTCCTTGAAAAAACGTTGTTTGGCTGTCGGCGATGGAAATGCTAGGCCCGCATGGCGCGTGATTGAATCGCGCGAAATGACTAGAGCATCGACCCAGGTACCACCGGGTCCCCGTCACCCGAAATGATTAGGCGCGGTGGCGCTGCGGCGCTGCGGCGCGGCGTCATGAGCCACGCTGCGGCCGCCACACACGCCAGACGTCCGTCTGCGCGCTGTGCGATTTACCCGGCTTTTCCTGCGAGCCGCGCCTTGGGCGAATCCGTCTTCGAGCGGCGGCCGAGGATCATCTGTCGCGCCATCTCCAGAGGATCCTCCCCGATTTTGCGATCCCCCGCCGCCTCCGCGTCGCGGGAGGCGCCGAGCTTCCCGGCTGTGGTGGTTGCGGCCGGGCGGCCCACGATCATCTCGCGCGCTTGTTGCTGTGGGTCGTGTACGCCCGCGCTGGCTGTGGCCGCGAATGCATGCGACGCAGCATCGCTGGGCGAGAATCTGCTCCCCGAGAGAAGCTGTCGGGCCTGCTCCTGTCCGTCCGGACGCGGCTGCGCCGCTGCGGCGACGCCGGCCAGCGCCAGCAGGCAAAGAGATAGGGCGATTCTGGCAGCCATTGCGCTTTTCATAGA
>Ga0210394_10006332_pt1 | contig 12849 bp, 11 predicted proteins | sample IncBWC12MmetaG_FD_160121 | JGI IMG/M metagenome (GOLD analysis project Ga0210394, IMG submission 160121) | Forest soil microbial communities from Barre Woods Harvard Forest LTER site, Petersham, Massachusetts, United States - Inc-BW-C-12-M | ecosystem: Environmental > Terrestrial > Soil >... | reverse complement strand
CACCTTCCCTGTGTATTGATTCACGAACACCTGTCGCGGCAGACGGTGGTGGCTAGGCATGACGGTAAACCAATACGACCGATCCGGTCTGACCGATGGGACATAGACTGTGATGATGTCTTCAGGTTGCAATACGGCAGCGGCGCTGGCTGCAAGCTGTGTTACGCGAATCCGTTGAGCTTGTGGGGTCACCTTGAAAATTGATGGCTGAAGGAAGGCGTCGATTTCATCGGAGAACGCGAGCACGGTCCCGGACACGCCCGAAATGAGAAGAAACAGACCCGCAACCAGTCCACCGATGAGGTGGAGGTTGAACAGGACCAAGCGAATGCGAGTGTCACGGTTCATCCCTTTAGACAGTCCAGATTGAACGATATTGTAACCACGATCAAAGACGCCGCCAATTGAATGAACGCTCATCAAGACTGCAGTTCATTTCCGCAGCGTATGCTCTTTGGCATGGTCGCGGGCGAATTACTGCCGACTCTGACCTTTGACAGGTTTTCGCCTGCTCCGGCGATCCTGGTCACGATGGGTGAAGAGTCGGCGACAAACCGGCCCTGAATCAAGAAGCTAATCAGGGTATTGGCATGTGGACGGATGTCGTCATCGTACCGGAGCGTAATACCCGGTACGAACTTTGACGTTCGTCACTCGGTCGGGCGGTTGGATTTCAATCTCGTGGAACGCGCCGTCATGCCTAAGGCCTGCCGGATTGTATACAAGCCGGTATCGGTTTCGGGTCTCGGATTCGTATTCTCCTATCGGCTAACACCCTTGATTCTCCCTCGCCGGTGACAAACTACAATCAGCCTGCTTTCTACGGCTACCATTCAGTGACCGGGCAGCCCCTCCGGACGCAGCCCTATTTGCACGAGCCCTTCGACGTTGCTAGCGGCTTAAATAGCCTGCCCCCCTCACACGAGATTGCGGAATCGATGAACGACCCCTACATTGTTAATGAAGCGCCGAACTGGACGTGCAGAGAGTCTCTTAGAGCCCCTTACCGTCTGACCGAAGCGATGGATTGCTACGCCGTCAGCGACGGCCATCGTAGTTGTTCTCTCTGAGGGTGGCGGCGAATGAGTTGGCGAGGGAACGCATGTCGTTTACCACGAGGACACGAAGGGGTCGCGAAACTTTTGACATAGCATGCACTCTTTCTAAGCTGTCGCACGACTTTCGGGGACGATTCTGCAATGCGAGGGAGCGCAAACGTCAGTTCGGCGCACTGCGAAGCGTAAGATCGGGTAACTGAATCAATGACAAGGTAACCGCGCGGCGCGTGAGCGCCGCGCTCTTTTGCCCCGGCCCCAGCCCGTGGACTCACAAGTACTACCTCCCCCAAGTTGCTCGATGGAATTGCCCGACCGATGGCGTTGTGAATATCCTTTCGGTCGTCGGAGAGCAAATTCAAACGCTGCAGCCGAGAATGGATGCCGCTGCCGCGTGCTCCTGTCTGTCCGCATCTGCTGGAGGTCAGGATGGAGTCGCTGTCTCCCTTTCCCGCAGGGCTCTTGCATCCCCTACAACATGCCGGTTTTGCCCGGCGCTCGACGTAAGGTCGCCTGCTCGGCAACTGTGCAAAAGCTGGGCTCCTTCGTTTGAAGCAATCTAAGGTTGGTATCCGTCCGCCATCCAGCGAGCGAATAGTTCAATGCGAGTTTGAGGCCAGGGACCTTCTCCTCGCGGAGGTGGTGGCGGCATCACCGCACCACCGATGCCTCGAATTCGATCGTAGATGATGGCCGCGTGCGTCTTCACGTCGTCATGACTCGCCAGATCGAAAGCCTTACTCATGGCATGAATATCTCGGTCCGTGAAGAGCGGACGAATGTCCTCTTGAAAACTCACCGGTTTTGCCATTGACCTCACCTCTATGGAATTATCCCGTGACTGTCGAATTTATCACTTCAGAGCCACCTGCGAATCGAGCCGGAGCCGATCCAATTTTGCAGTCGGAGAGATGGATACCCGCTCGCTGCATCGGCGGGAGCGTAAGGCCGCGTGGCCTCGGAAAGCACGGATGGATTGTTTTGTTATGTCCGTGGACGAAAAACAATCGGTGGGAGGCCCGGAAGCGGGCATGGCTAGTCATCTTTCGAATACGAATAGATCAGGTGCCGCACCTTGGGCTCCGCCGCCGCGTAACTGCGCGGTCGTTCCTCCAGTTGACGGTCTCCCTGGGTTTGCCGCTCGTGTGGTGCAGGTGCTCCGCCCAGGAATTCACCAGGAATATCTCCAGATGATGGTCCGCAACTGCAGTGTCACGGAATATTCCCCACCGATACGCGCCATCGCGGCGCCGCGTACGACCATATTGACGAATTTCTTCCAGGAACTCCGCTTCCCGCTCTCGGGGTACGACGTATTCGACTGTGACCAGTAACGGTCCCCGGAGCAGGTCGTTCCCGATCTCCTTGACCACGACTGGCATACGCCAATGGTTCCAGGTACTAAGATCCGCGGGCGAATCAGGAAGCTTTGTGAAGAGGGCAAGCGCCGTAGTCGCCGCGGTTCCTACACCGGCGTAGAGCAAGGCCGCATGGATGCCGGCCCTTTGGGCAACGGCTCCCCAGGCAGCGCTCCCCAGCGCGAACGCACCCTGATACACGAGGAAGAAGATCGCAAGGACTCGCGCGCGCACCCAGTCCGGCGCCAGGTTCTGCACCAGAGCGTTGATGAGAGAGATGAAGGCGACCCATGCCACGCCGCCAACCAGCATGATGGGAGCAAGTGTGATTAACCTGTGTAAGCCGCTGACGGCGATGAGCGCCAATCCCAGGATCCCTACGCCGCCCGGCACAACTGCTTCCGTCGACCACCTGGCGCGGGCCGGTTGCATGACCAGTGCGCCGGCAATGGCGCCAGTTCCAAAGCACCCAAGCAATATCCCATGTCCGATTGCCGACTTATTCACGCTTTTGGCGACCGTTGGGAGCAACGTAAAGAGCGCGCTCGGGAAGAAAAACACAACGCCGGTACGGACCACCACGGTAATGATTCCGGGGGAGTGACGGACGTAGCGGAGGGCGGCAACGGTGGCTCCCTTCAGCGTCTCGGAAGGCGGGGTCCGCTTGCGAATTGGCCTCTTCCACCTGGCAGTCACCAGGATGACCCCGGCAAATGACACAGAGTTCATCACAAAGGCCGTGGCGACGCCGGCTCCTGCGATGGCTCTTTGCTCTACCGGTCGGTCGAAAACTCTGCGAAAGGACCTCCAGTTCAAGATAAGCATTCAGAAGCGGAGATCTTGCCTCCAATCAATGACCGAAGCATTTCCTCTGACGCCTATTCAAACAAGATCTTCGCCATCATGCCCTTGTCTTCATGCTTCAACAGATGGCAATCAAAGAGCGACATCCCCATTTTGTGGCATTGTTCCTGTGCGACGGGCCACTCGATTCGATCTCAATTCCGCGCATTGACGTTCCAGGCGGCATGAGGCACCCTAGGAGATAATCATATGAACATTGAGCGCGTCCAAGTCGGTGTTAAGGTTGTTTTGCATGTGGCCGGCCGCATGAACGCCGAGAATGCCGCTCACTTTGAATCAGAGTGCGAATCCTGTATAGCGGAGGGGTTTACGAGCCTCATCGTCGACTTAGGCGATCTGGTATACATCAGCAGCGCAGGTCTTCGTTCTGTCCTCATGATTGCCAAAAAGTTGAAAGAAAAAGGCGGAGTGCTCCGGATCTGCCGTCTGACCGGCATGGTCCGGCAAGTGTTCGAAATCACCAAACTCACCCAAGTTTTTCCTCTGCACGACTCAGTCGAATCGGCGGTTACAGAGGGCTGAGCGATAGCTTACCGGGTGCACCTAAATCGCTGACGCTGGTTGTAAAAGCCAAATTGCTCGGCCTTGTTTCCGAGCCTGTCAGGAAAGGGGAAGCGAACCTGCCGATGCACGGTGGCGATGTACTTCGCATCGCATTAGCTCTGGTGCCGGTTCTTCTGTTTCTTGCCGCACTTCGAGCGCTGGACAGCTATAAACTGGTCTCCTCGCGCGCGGTCCTCGGATCGCTCGCGGCCGGCGCCATGGCCGCGGCGCTCTGCTTCGCATTCAATACCTTCATTTTTCAACAGTTCCCTGCAAGCGAGGATCACTACGCCCGCTTTGGCGCTCCTGTGGTGGAAGAATCTGCCAAAGCGATTGGCTGGATTTTCCTGATCACAACGGCGAGAGTAGCATTCATGGCCGATTCAGCCATCTGCGGGTTCGCCATAGGTGCGGGATTCGCGCTGGTCGAAAACATTTCTTACCTCCATTTGCTGCCGGGAACCGGGCCAGGTACCTGGATCTTGCGTGGGCTCGGTACTGCCGTCATGCACGGAGGCGTGGCGGCACTCGGAGCGACTCTCTCAGCCTACTTGCTGGAGAGCCGGCAGTGGCGGAGTGTCCGCCTTTTCGGACCCGGGCTCGTGGCCGCGATTGTGCTTCACTCCCTATTCAATCAAAGTCTGCAGTTTCCCATAGTATCCATGGTTGCAGCGGTGGTCGGGCTTCCGTTGATCTTGGGCCTTGTTTTCTACTTCAGCGAACGGTCCCTGCGGCGTTGGCTCGGGGGCAAGATGGACCGCGACATTGAGATACTCGGCATGATCAGGTCCGCACACTTCGAACAGACCCGAGTCGGCGCCTATTTAATGTCTCTGCAGGACGCCTTCCCTCCGGAACTCCGCGGCGACATGCTGTCGTTTCTTCAGTTGACCATCGAACTCAGCGTGCGCGCCAAAGGCAACCTGCTGCTTCGGGAAGCCGGTCTCGAAGTCGCTCCTGACCCCGAACTGGAGGGCATGTTCACGGAGCTGACCTATCTGGAGAAAAGTATTGGACCGACCGGAATGCTGGCGATCCGGCCGCTGCTCTCGCAGACTCCCCGCGATCTGTGGGAGATGCATCGCCTTGGGCAGGAGCTGCGCTGAGGCTCGGTGCCGGGTTGGCAGCAAAACAGGCACACCTACGGCCTGGCCCGATGTATCATACGGAACAATCCGGAGATCGGAAAGCATGAATCCTCAAGGCGAGATCACCAGCCTGCTCACCGCCTGGGGCAAGGGCGACGAAGGGGCGCTTAACGAACTAATGCCACTCGTATACAACGAGTTGCATCGGATAGCGAGACGCGCCTGGAAGGGGCTGGATCAAGGCAACACTCTTCAGCCTACAGCGCTGATCAATGAGGCATATCTCAAGCTGGCTGGCGCCGAAAACGCCTCTTTCCAAAATCGCTGCCATTTTTTCGCTGTCGCCTGTACCGCGATGCGGCAGATCCTGGTGAATCATGCCCGCAGCCGTCATGCTCGAAAGCGCGGCAGCGGGCAATTCGCCGTGTCGCTCGACGACGTCCAGCCGGCGGTGCATCAGGAAGCTGCCGAGGTTGTGGCGCTTCATGAAGCGCTCGAACGTCTGGAGACCATCGACGCGCGCAAAAGCAGAGTTGTCGAGATGCGCTACTTCGGAGGCCTGAGTATCGAGGAAACAGCCGAAGCCCTGGGAGTATCCGTCATCACCGTGAATCGCGACTGGCGACTGGCGCGCACATGGCTGATGCGCGAGATGAAGGGCCAGGGGGCATGAATCCACTGGCCGATTGGGAAGAGATTGAACGGCTGTTTAACGAGGCGATCGATCTTCCGGTGAACGAGCGCCAAGACCTCCTCGCTTCCGCGAGTGCGCCGGTCAGGGCAGAAGTTGAATCGCTCCTCAAAACGGACGAGGAAGCGTTCTTCGCCGCGCCGCCCGTTCATCTCGCGGCGGACCTGCTGGAGAGTCAACCCAGTGCGCTTAGCGCGGGCCAGCGCATCGGGAAGTACGAAATTGTATGTCTGATCACCGTTGGCGGAATGGGCGAAGTCTATCTGGCACGTGATGAGTCAGCAAGCCCGGTCGCGCTGAAGATTCTGCGCCGGCATCTTATTGCGAGCCCGCACGCAGTTGACCGCTTCCAGACGGAGGCTCGCGCAGCCTCGGCACTGCACCATCCCAACATCGTCATGGTTTGCGACTCCGGAGACTCGCCCGCGGGGTTGTTCATCGCGATGGAATGGGTTGAGGGTCCCACCTTTCGCAAGCTGATTGACGCTGGCCCTGTGGATGCCGCGCAGGCCATCGATTGGTGTGAACAGACCGCTCGCGCTCTGGCAGCAGCCCACGCCGCTGGAATCGTTCATCGCGATATCAAACCCGAGAACATCATCCTCCGCAATGACGGAGTGATGAAGGTGCTGGATTTCGGACTCGCCCGCCTTGCCGGACCCGTGTGTCTGGAGCCGAACTCCACAGGGGCGTCCGGAACCATATCCGGCACGCTCTCCGGCACGCTACTGTACATGTCGCCTGAGATACTCGGCGGCGAGATGGCCAGTAGCGCATCGGATGTGTTCTCGCTGGGTGCGTTGTTTTACGAGCTGTGGACGGGGCGACATCCCTTCGCGGGGATCACGCCTCTGGATGTGTTTGAGGCTATCGAATGCCGTATTGTTGCGGCGCCTTCCACGCTGCGCGCCGACATTCCTCCGGAGATCGATGCATTGATCTTGCGCATGCTCGATCGCGATCCGGCGCTGCGTCCTTCCGCGAGCGAAGCCTGTGACGTCTTCAATAGATTTTCAGCGAGAACATAAATTCGGTTCCGGTGTGTCCTGCGTCGTCGTGCGCCGCCGCAAACCCGGACGAGAAGGTTGACTTCACCTGAGAGAACCACACTAGCCGGAAATCGATTTGAGCACCGCCGTCCACGTGGCCACTTCGCTGATCGCCAAGCGGGTTTGCCCCGAGAGCGCCCGTGAACAATACGAGCCTTGCCCAATTGCTGTAAAGCTTTGTGGTTCCCAGATTGCGGAAGTGCAGCGGCGTCAGATCCCATTCGGCGAGAGACTTGGCGAAGCTCCTTGCGCCGATCTGATCGATGTGAACGCCGGGAAAGCTATAGTACTCGCGGTAGCGGCTGAAGTCGCCCTTGTCGACCCAGTTGTTCCCGAAGGCGCCAAAGTAGAAGTTCGCGAACGGATCGTTCGCGTCGCCGGCCGCCGCGCCCGCCGACGAGCGGATCCAAAGCGACGAGTTTCTGAGGGGGAGAAGAAATCCTCTGGTGTACTCCCCCCACACGCGGGGAAAGGTCTTGGGGAACGTATCGTCCATCTCCGCGCTCACCTTCCACTGCACACCGCGTTCCTCTTCGATCGCGCCTAGCGATTTTTGCAGATCCGAGTATGCCAGTTCCGCTGTGCCGCCGACAAACCGAGTGTGCGACGCGGTTACGTTCTGATAGTCGGGTAGCCGGTCCAGGCCGGAGTATCCGGCCAGATTCATGGTCAGGTTGAGCGTGCGCTCCGAATCGTGAATGAGGCTTTTCTTCTTTCCGCCGACCAACCCGAACCCGCGGCGCCCCACTTTCGTTGGCCCGAACAGATCGTAAAAATCGGCTCTGTTGAAGTATCCGGAGAGCCGCCAGTCCCAGTAGTTGGCGGCCAACTCGAAATGAAATCGATCTCTCAGCGCCGACGAACTGCCGGGAGAGTAAGACAGAGTCGTCGCGATATGGCTGACACCCAGGCTGTCGCCGAAATCTGCGCGCACGCCCCCAGCCTTGGCATCCTCGTAGCCCTGCGCGATCGGATAGATGGACTGCAGCCCGATGTGGCGCAATGGACGATAAAAGCCCGCATATGTGCGCAGTTTGAGATCGTCAATATTATTCCGAGACTGAAGCTTCCACGATTTCAGTTCCGGGTATTTGTCGATAACAGCTTGTCCCAGGTACGGAATCGCGCTTACATCATCGATCACTCGAACCGGCAAGTTCACCAGACGAAATCCCCGGGTCGAATACTCAAACGCTGCCAGGGTTCCGTCCGGGAGCAGCAGCGGCCGGAAGAGTCCCGTCTCAGAGTTACTGAGTGCCTCGAGCTTCTTGGTCTCCAGATCGATACGAAACAGATTCGACGCGCCGGTAAGATACGATGACCCGGTCAGATACCGGCCATCTGGTGAAAAGGTGAAGCTGTCCGGTGAATCGAACTCGAAATCATGCAGGACCTCATGCGCCGTCTTTCCCTCCAGCAGGTCGACCGTCTGGTAACGGACGAGTCGTTGAGTCCCGGTCTCATCGGTCAGCGCGCCAGTCAGTTGCGTTCCGTCCGGCGAGAAATCGAGATTGGAATAATTGGAGGCGTAGGGAAGCGTGTAAAGCACTTTCAGCGATTTGAACGGAGCCTCCAGGCGCACAATGCTCGACAGGCCATTGTTATGCATCACTCCCCACAAAGAGCCGTCTTTGCGGCAGAAGACAAGATCGCCCACCCGCATGTTAGACCCGATGAGAACCCGTTTGCGGGTTTGCAGGTTGAAGACATACAAACCGCGCAGTCCACGATTGTTATTGGTAGTAAAGAAAAGCCGGCGGCCGTCGGGATCAAAGGCGAGTGAAGCGACATCGTAAACCGCACCGCCGCGCACTTCCGTGAGATGTTCCACCCGTCCGGAGTCGAGATGAATCGCCGCGAGATACGGCATGGCGCCGGTGTGCCGGACAGAGACATAAATCACATTCTCTTTCGTGTCGTAGTAGGAGCGCGAAATGGATCCAAGGATTTTCGGCGAGATCGATTTCACCGCCGTCACCGGATACTGCCGGATTAATTTCAGGTTGGCGTCCTGCCACTCCCGCTCGCCCGTAATCCACTTCTGCCACTCTTCGCGGAGAGACGCACCATATACTTTGCGGAACTGGCTTTCAAAGTACGCGCGGCTCGAGTTGCTGCGGACAAGCCACGAAGTAAGTTTCTCCGGGCCATACTCGTGCGCCAGGTAGTTCATGAAACGTGTCCCGTACAGATACGAATTGGCGCCCACCTGGAAGTCAGCAGACGTGCCTTCCGACTCGAGACCCACCACGTCGTACATGTATCGCTTGTCGCGGGCCATTGCGCGGAACATCATCTCGTCGTAACCGCCCAACGCGCGTCCAAGCCCGCCGCCCATCCACGTCTCCATAAACACTGCCCCGCCCTCATGGAACCAGCGTGGGGAGTATACGCGCGGGCTGGCTAGGAAACTGAAAGGGATCGAGAGCGGATCGTCGCTATTCGGCATGACCTTTCCGGAGAAAATCCTTCGGAACATCGCGTCGCTCGGGGCCGCTTCGTCGCCCATCACGATGTGCATCAGTTCATGGTTGGACATCAGCCCCATCCGCTCAGCCGATGGCAACGTCTCGAAGACCTGATTGAATGGCTCGATGCCAATCTGAATGAAGTTAATGGGCACAGTTCCCGCGCCCCCATATCCTGAGTCGTCGAAATCCTGGATTAGGATGGTGATTTTGCCTTTCGGCTCATAGCCGAATTTCTCGCGATAGAATTGCGCCGCGTTTTCCATCGAGCGGATCAGCAATGGAGCGAGATATTCGTGCTGGGGTGAATAGTAGATGATCCGGAACTGCTTGGTTTCCTGCGTGTAGAGCCGCGGCGGCTGGGCCCGCGCCGGAAATCCGCCGGCCAGCAATACGCAAAGCATCAGCGGCCAAATGGCGCTGGGAAGAGTCAATTTTCGCACGGGCCTGATTCCGCCCCCTACGGGTCCTTCATCCATGAGCAGATTCCGAGCATCGGTAAGCTAGGGGCGGGGGTTCCTGTTGCTTTATTAAGAGAGGCGCCTGCCTCTTAAGGGCAATTACCGCTTGATTAGCGCCTGAATCTGACCAGTTGTTCAACTAGAACATCTGGCCGTTGTTCATGAACAGTTGGCCGTTATTCAACTGGTTCAACTGGCCGTTGTTCAGCTGGAATATTTGGCCGTTGTTCAAGAAATACATCTGGCCGGTGCTCAGTTGAAACATCTGACCGTTGTTCATTGCGACTGCCTGACCGTTGGTCAATAGGGCCACCTGACCGTTGTTCATCTGGAACGCCTGGCCGTTGTTCAGTTGATACATCTGGCCGCTTTGCAGTGCAACCAGCTGACCGTGGTTCAGCTGGTACACCATGCCGTTTTGGATTTGAAGCATCTGGCCATTTTGCATTGCAACCACCTGGCCGTTTTGCATTGCAACCACCTGGCCGTTGTTCAGTTGATAGAAATGACCGTTATTCAACTGAAACATCTGGCCGTTCTGCAGTTCCGGGATCTGATGGTTCTTCATCCGTTCGGCGGTTGCCTTCATTGCCACCGGAGCAGCGCCCGGAGTCACCGACGCGTCCGCCGGCTGCTGGGCGCGATACACTTCGCGCTGCCCGATGGCGCCCTGTCCGTGGCGGCTCAAGATCGGTGGAAAAATTCCGAGCAAATATACCAGGCCTCCCGCTATGACGACCGCGGCGCACCCGAAGAGTATCAACCTTTTGCTGTTCATGATCTGTTCCCCCTCGACCTGATTCTTAGCGGCGATGTGACGCGCGTGGTGGCCGCTCATTGTAGATAACAATAACGCCTGGTATTTCGTATCATCATCGGCCAATTTATTCGATCTGGCAACTGCCTTTGGGTCGCCGCCCCTACCGGCCGGGGCAGATGCGCCCTTTCAGATACCGAAATGCTGTGGGCGTTTGGTAGCGGTCCTCGGACGGGAGCGCTCGTGGCATGTGCCATGCCGCCAACCGCCCGTTTCATATTTCTCACTCAAAAGCAAGCCCGATTCAGCGCTCAATCCACCTAGACATCGAACGGAGATCAATTGTGCTCTCCGCGAGGCAGTGCCAACTTGCGGCAGCGCAACGTGGGTCTTCTGTGGCTTCGATTCTGCTCGGCAAAGACTTCCTGCCTTGGGCATCCTTCCTGAAATGCGTGTCCTTGTTTGAGAATCGCATCAATGATTCGCCACGAGTTACGCCAGTGAAGCTAAGCTAGTGAAGGTTCCGATTCCAGGACTGTCCTTTCAACGGCCTCAACCTTTTATTTGAGGACTCTGCCTAAACCGTGTGGCGATCATTAGGGAGGATCGCTCCGGTGCCTCCGATCGAACACCCAACGTCTGAAGACCACGGCGGCCTGTCCTCAGCGAGAACGGCGCCCTGGGAGCGCCTCTGACCGTCGCTGTCAACCAGACCTTAAGGTAAAGTCAGCCATGGCTTCTGGGATGGCCTCGCACATCATTGGGAGCCTTAGAAGTTCATCCGGCGATACTGGCCTAATGGTGAGTCTGCTGCTCGTGCACGGCCTCTCCTTCTCAAAGTGCGCTCGCGTCTGAGGGCTACAACACCTTCATGAAGACTGCCGGTGCCGCGATCGTGGCTTTGAATCGGGATATGACTTCGGTCGGCAATTTTCGGCCTATGCCTGTATCAGCCATCATAGGGTCTCCACAAATACCTCTATACATACAAGTCGATTTCAGATACAGTATGTATGTTAAATGAGATCTACAGCGAAGTGAAGAGTAAGGAGCCTTAGTATGGAAATGCGAGAATTTGGGGGCACCGGAATACGGGCGTCAGTGGTCGGGTTGGGCTGCAACAACTTTGGTATTTATCAGAACGCTGCGCAGGCTGTAGCCGTCGTTCGCAAGGCGCTCGATGCCGGAATCAATTTCCTCGACATGGCCGGCGAACATGGCAGTGGGCTAGAGGAAAGCCTGGTAGGCGCTGGGGCCGCGCCGCAAAGAGGTAGTCATCGCCACGAAATTCGGGCAAGCAGAAATGCTCGGGCTCAAGGACGGCAACATGGTCTTCAGCGAGGACAAGACTCGTCAAGGCGCTTCCCGCCGCTGGATCATGCAGGCCGTCGAGGAAAGTCTGACGCGTCTGAAGACCGACTATATCGATCTGTATCAGGTGCATATCGCCGATCCCGAAACGCCGCGCGAAGAAACCTTGCGTGCGCTCGATGATTTGGTGCCAAGGCAAGGTGCGCTCTCGGCGAGGCAGCGACCTTCGCCACCGCAGACGACTTGAACACATCTCAAGCCATTGCTGCCGCTAATGGCCTGACGTCCTTTGCCTCCATGGAGGCCAACTGCATTATCTTGGTGCGCGACGCTGAGATGGCGATCATACAATGAACATTGCTCTGTGGGTCTTACAAATTCTGTTTGCCGCGCTCTTCATGCTGCATGCGGTGCTGCACCTGTTCCCGTCTCCCCGATTGAAGGGGATACTCTCCGAGCAGAACATTCCGGTCAAACGGACGATCGCCACGTGGGCGGAGGTCGTGGCGTCGCTCGGACTGATCATTCCGGGCGCGGTCAGCATCGCCACATGGCTGACGCCGTTGGCTGCGCTCGGTCTCGCTGTAGTGATGGTCGGGGCGACAGCGTTCCATATGTCCCGGAAAGAGATTCTCGCCACGGTCGCCGCCGCGTCCCTCGCGTTGATCATGATCTTCCTCGCCTGCGGCCGCACCTTCGTGGTCCCGCTCCACTAGATGACCAATTCCAAGGGGTCACCCGTGGTCGTAGGCGGCGCGACAAGCGCCGAGCAAGTCGTGCAAAACGCGGCGGCGGGTAAAAACCGCCGATTCACTCACCGAACGCTTCAGGTGCGCCGAATAACCTAAACTTCCGGATTCCGGGCGGATTACGCGCCATTCGGAGAAAGCGCTGCTGAACACCGAACGGGATCAGGAACGGCAAACGCTATCCACTTTGACGGTTCTAACGCGCAAACCGGGAAAGTGCCATTGCGCAGACTCGGCGCCGGCATAAACGCGGCATAGAGAGAGTGAAGTCGCCACTGTGCTTTAGGCGACGCGCCGCCCTTGATGCGTGATCAGCCGGTTCAGCACACGGCCACAGGGACATCCGAGAAAATCTTGAAAAGCGGGCACGGCGTACCGCCCTCGTCGCCGGGCATCTCCGTGTAGTGAACATTTGGCACGGCGGTCCTCCCGCCACAACGTGTGTAGGGCAGAAG
>Ga0210394_10006330_pt1 | contig 12849 bp, 28 predicted proteins | sample IncBWC12MmetaG_FD_160121 | JGI IMG/M metagenome (GOLD analysis project Ga0210394, IMG submission 160121) | Forest soil microbial communities from Barre Woods Harvard Forest LTER site, Petersham, Massachusetts, United States - Inc-BW-C-12-M | ecosystem: Environmental > Terrestrial > Soil >... | reverse complement strand
GGTTAACTACTTTGATTCCGTGGAATGAATAGAGGTCTAGACCACATGGCCTATAACCGACGCGATCAAATCGGCCACTGGGTCACCAAAGAGCAGCGCACACAACGGCCATGCACGCATGCCTGCTGTCGCGGCTACCGGGCACACCCCAAGAATTACCCCATTATCTTGCCCGACCGTACCCTGCGCCGCGCCACCGACGAGGATCTGCAAGCCCACTTTCACAGGGTGAGCCGCAGCGAAACCCCCAGCGCACGCAAGGCAGAGGCGCAGATTCTCCACGAGATGGCACGCCGCGACCGCGAGGAAGACAAGAGAAACGCTCGCGCGACCGCCCGCGCTGCCCGCAGCCAGGAACGCGAAGTCGAGTACGAGCGGATCAAACTCGACGCGGAGGCGCGGACTAACGGGCACCTGGTCAACGCGACAGGCCGCGCACGGGGAATCAGTGACGCCGAGATCCTGACCGGACGCGAAGATATATTCCACCGGTACGCGACCGACGAGGCACGAGACTACTTCGCGGCCCATCCCCGGCCGACCGCTAGCCACTTCCGGGGCAAGGACACGCGGGTAGTGGAGCGGGCCACCGAGTACCGCCGCAAGAAACGCGGAGTTGTCTCCCGGCACGGCGGCGGCCGGACTGGCGGGCAGCGCGGCGGTCCAGGCCGCTAAGCGGGTCGCTGGGGTGGGCTTTCCTGCTGCCCTAGCTTTCGTTTGATATGGCTACGTAGCCGTCGCGGCCGGTCAGGTCGGCGCTCATGTGTACCAGCATCCTGCCGTCTAGCTCTCTGGGCCGGTCATGGAAGCTGTACGCCGACACTTCTGCGATGTCGCCAATCCCGCGCTCTCCGCCGACCTGCACGGGCGTGTCGGGAGGATAGCTTTGGAGCGCGGCTATCAGTTCCCCACAGGTCGCCGGTGCTTGCGGCGGCTTAGCCATGGCGCGGCCCTACCCCTCCCCGCTCGTACAGCCAGTCATGTGGCTGGCGGTCACTGTCTCGTCGTCATCTTCGGCGCCGCAGTACGGGCACACGTAGACGGGGCGGCTCACTTCAGGTCGGCCCGCTCATCGCCGCGGTCCTACCCTCACTGGACCCGGCCGTCAACGGAGCGGACCATCGCGACCACTGTCCGGGCTTGGACGTCTTCGAGCAGCTCGCCCTCGAACCGGCTGCCGGGACCGGACCCTTCGCGTACGTAGTTGTTCTCGATCCGTCGCAGCGTGTCCGCCACGGTACGGATTAGCGGGTCACTGGGTCTCGGCTTGTTCGGTGAATTCACTACCTCAGCCATGGCGCGGCCCTACCCCTCCCCGGTTGTACAGCCAGTCATCGACCACGGAGTAGTCGATGTGCGTGCCGCCGTAGGGGATGTTGGCCTGGTCCTGGTGGCCGTGGATGGTCTGCCCGGGGGGGATTACTGCTTCACCGTTCCAGGCGGCTACGAGCACGTCGCTGGCGGCGTTCTGGAGGACGGTGGACTGTGACCCGTAGGCGAAGGGCTGGAACCCGCCGGCGAACACAGCCTGGCCGAAGGTCTGGTACCAGGCGGGGTCGATGATGGTCTCCAGGTCGCATCCGATGACGCGGGGGCCGACGCCGGGTCCTGGTGCCCAGCCGAGTTCGCGGGCGGCGCGGACGGCGAACTGCCCGGCCTCGGTGGCGTTGTCGGTCATGGCGGGCACCCAGTAGGGGATCTGGCGCAGGCCGCGGAACGGCGCCCAGGCGGTCGCCGGCCACACGTGGGTGGCGCGGGAGCCGCCGATGTAGCCGAAGGCTACGGTGCAGCCGGGCGGGGGCGTGACGGGCGGGTAGGCGGCGTCAAACGCGCGGTACAGCATGTGTTTCCCCCTCATGGCACAAGCAGCTGCATGCTGCGTTTGTTGGCTGGGCGCGGCACCATGGACAGTGAGTGCATAGATACAGGTCCGCTTCCGCTTCCAGGGCGTTCTGGAACTGGTTGAGGGATTCTTCCGAAAACATCAGACCAGTTCCCCCCGCTCGATCCTCGCTACCAGCTCGTCGCCGAAGACTACGGTGCAGTCGGGCGGGGGCGTGGCGGGCGGGTAGGCGGCGTCAAACGCGCGGTAGAGAGTCATCGGGTCAGCTCCCCTGGCTTCACGTACCAGCCAAGGCGGCAGTCCCAGATGGTGCCGGGTTCCCAGCCGTGGTCCGCACGCCAGTCCACCAGGATTCGCCGCACGTCCTCTACGAGGGCGATGCGCCCGCTGTCGGGGCCGCGCAGGTCGCGCTGCCAGTCCCGGTTGGCGATCCCGCCTGTCCAGCCGCTCATGCGATGGCTTCCGCTTCTTCCGCGCCGGGGCAGTGCTCTGCGATCCACGCTGAGGTGATGGCGCGGAGTTCCCCGGTCGATGCGAGGTCGAGCTGGACGCGGGGCATGGTGCCGGTGTCTGCGGCGCCGTTGAGGCCGGGGGCGGGCTCGGGCGGCAGCAGCACCGTGTCGATGCTGGCTGCTGTCTTTTCGAGGTATATGCCGATGGCGCCGCCGCGGGGCAGTTCGACCGGGCCGCCGACTGGCGTGTACCACGGTTCCCGGTCGCGTACGAGTGCGGTGCGGGCGGGCATAGGGTCGGGTGGTACAGCCGCGGGCGGGCTGGGTGCGGACGCCCGCGGCTGGCCTTGCCGGTGCCGTCCCGCGCGGACGGCGCGGTCTGCGGTCTGCTCGGCCAGCTGGGCAGTGCGCCGGTCGGCGCGGCCTTCCTCGTATCCGATGTCACGCTGGTTCCTGCCGTAGAAGTAGATGGCGAGCAGGGCCATGCTGAGACATAGCACCAGCCCGGCGATCCCTTCCCAGATGATGGTGGTGGGCATTTTCCGGTCCCCCTTGCTAATTTTGCTAAGCCTGCACTTGCAGTCGCACTTGCATCGGCAAGTGCGTGGTCTGGTGTCCATGGCCGGTTCCCGGCCGGTCCCATGCTGGTTAGTTCGGTGTAGCCAATGGTGCGGGCGGCGTTGCCTTCCTTGATCCAGCAGGCGATCAGCGGCACGGCGCCGAGCGTCAGGGCGAGCTGGCGCAGGGCTGTGCGGTCGGCCGGGCGCACGGCGGCGGCGGAACTCTTGCATTGCACGATGACAGTCTCGCCCCGCTTCAGCCCGATCACGTCCACCTTGCCCTTGGAGCCGCCCGACTTGATGACCAGCGAGTACCCGTTTTCTTCCAGGTGGTGCTTGACGGCGCGCTCGAGGTCGGCGCCGTTGCGGTAGCCGCTCATTTATTCACCGCTTCCTCAAGTGCCTCCATAAACGTGGTCAGGAACATCGGGTCCCAAGCGTCCTCGGGGCGCTTGGCCTGAATCCATCCGATCGTCATCAGGGCAACATCCCTGCTGACCGTGATCGACACCCGCGGGCTCATGGCTGCTGGCCTTCGGCGTGGCCGGTGAGCGCGTCGTGGAGTGCGGCCCATTGCGCGGTGGTGATCTGCGGTGGGGTGGTGCGGCCGGTGATGTGGTCGTATTCGTCTAGCAGGTCGGTGAGGAACTTGATCTGCTGGCCGCCGTAGGCGGCGTAGGCGACGGCGGCGTAGGCGTCGGCGGCGGCGGCGCCGCCGTAGGCGTAGGCGTCGGCGGCGTAGGCGGCGTAGGCGGCGCCGGCGGCGGCGTAGGCGTCGGCGGCGCCGCCGTAGGCGTCGGCGGCGTAGGCGTCGGCGGCGGCGGCGGCGGGCGGTTCATTCCGGGTAAGCCAGGCGCGGGCCTTGCCGATCCGCTCCGCGGCTGTCGCATGCCGCTTCTCGTCCTTGATCAGCGGCAGCACCCGCTCAGCCGCCCACGCTGCCAGGGCAACGCTGATCCTGTTGTCAGCCGCGCGGTCGCCGGTTGCGGTGCCGAGGAGCCGGGGCACCAGCGGCCACAGCTGCCGGCGTGCGGTGTCGGTGATGTTGTCGTTGACCCTGATGGCGACGCGGCGCAGTACCCGGTGGGTGCAGGCGGGGGCGTCGGTCCATTCGTCACCGTTGCTGGCGAGCCAGGCGACAGCCTGCATGACACAGGCGCCTTGTCCGGGGGTGTCCCCGGCGCCGGAGATCAGGTTCGGCATCTCGATGGGGATAGTCATGACTGCTGGTCCTCCCGCTCTTTGTCGATCTGGTCGAGTTTGTCAAGCATCCAGACGAGGGCCTGGTCGAAGGTGACTTCACGGTGCAGGGGGTCGGCGGCGCGGAGCTTCCTGGCGCGGTCCTGCACCCGCTTGAGGGTGGCGGGGTAAACCCGCTGCGCGACCCCGGCGTTCTTGAGGCTCATCAGGTGCCCCGTCCGTGCCAGGGGCAGCCGATGAACGTTGCGTCCAGGTGCCAGGTCCAGTGCTGCCAGGTCCAGGTGCAGATGCAGGAGCGGGGGATGCTGGCGGTGCTGGCCACGATCGCCTCGTCGGTGAGGGGGCCTTGCGCGTAGTCCAGGGCGCTGCTGGTCAGCATGTCGGCGGTCATGACGTGCGCCCTGTGGCGTGGTCCCAGTCGTCCCGGTCTTCCGGGCGCATGACGGCCGGGCCGTCTACGACTGCGGCGGCGAGTGCCAATGTTGCGTGTACGGTGGCCAAGTCCAGATGCCAGCGGGATGAGCGCATGGCGCCTCTCGCTTCCTGGTCCGGCGCTGCCCAGTTCTGGTACTGGTATATAGCGGCGGTGATGGCTGCTTCAGCCTCGCGGTAGTGTTCCGGTCCGGTCATGTGATCACGTCCCCGCGTGCGGCGCGCAGCTCGGCGTCGTGGAGCAGGTCGCGCCATGCGTGTGACTCGTCGATGGTGAGCTTGATTTCGATGCCGAGGATGACGGCGGCGACGCTGTCGTTGCTGTCGGGCCGGGCTGCGAGGCGCGCGTCCCCGCTGGTGCGCATCATGCCGGCCGGAATCGGGTCAGGCATCGTTGCTCTCCTCGAGCTGCGCGGCCTGGCTGATTTCCCATAGGCGGGAGTCGCAGGCGGCGTCGGCCAGCAGGTGCATGAACGTCTGGAGACCTTTGATGCTAAAGGTGATCTCGATGCCGCCGGCGTCGATGCGGACGGCGGCGTGGTCCTGGTAGATGCTGACGCCGAGGCCGCGGGTGTCGTCCACGGCCCCGGTCAGCGTGACGTTTGCGCTGGTCATGGTTCAGGCCGGCTTCTCGACCGTGACGGACCAGCAGTTGCCCGGCGCGTCGGTCGGGCCGAAGTAGCTGACAGCTGCCGATGCGAACCAGGATTCCGCGAAACCCTCAGCGGCCATGTCCCTTACCCACTGCTCACCCTCAGCGCGGTAGGCGAACTGCGCTGTGCGGCGCTCGGTGAGCTTGTTGACTTCTCCTGGCTGCGGAACGTTGTCAACGTCCGCGGCCACTGTCCGCCAGGTCTCGGTGCTTACTGTCCCGATCATGTGGGTTCCTTCCCCGCTCGGCGTGCTTACGTAGTAAGCGTAACCCGTCCGCGTTACTACTGTCAATACATTCCGAACCATCCGCTGTGTAGCGTTACGAGGGGGTCGCGCGCGTGGGGTGGTTCCCGCTATGGCTGACGTGGTCAGGGGTTACCTTGGCTGGACTCTCAGGTAAGCCACCCCTTCGAGCCGTGGTGAACTGCGGAGCAGTTTGCCACGGAGGGGGTTGACTTTGACTTGCTCTACCAGCGGAGCTGGTATCGAAAGGCAAGGCCCCGCCGCAAAGTCCGGCTAAACAATGTGGAGTTGTGACATGTCAAACAGAATCCCTGGCGTTTTCGCGTAGAAGGCCGGGATGGCAGTTTGATAAGCTGTCGCATGCGTCAACAGGTAACGCCCATTCAACCGCTCCGGGGCGTGGTCCGCAACTAACGCAGGCGGATTCAGTAGGGGCGGTCTATGCGGGGAAGCTTTGTTCCCATCCCCGGCGCCCCCCGGCGCCCGCGAATGCGACACGCCGGGGGGCGTATGCATTTCTGTTGCGCTTGTTAACGATCCGCGTTTCCCGGTATGTTTGGTGGCGACCGGACGACTTGGATGGGAACCGTCCGGGGGGTGGGGCCGATCGCGACAGTCCCGCACTTTCCCGAGATACCGGCCCGGGTGGCCGCCCCCGTGCCACTCCCCGTTCCGGGCCGGTATCTCTCACAGACGGCCACCCCCGTTTCGTTAGCGCGACGGCGGCAGCGGTGGCCCGAGGCCCCGGCACCCTCCCCCGCTCGGGAGGCCGGGGCCTCGTTTTGTCAGGCCCCCGCTGTAAGCTGTCCCGCGATGACGGGCGGCGCCGGGGAGTGCGGCCAGGCTGCATGCCGCTCCGGAGACGTCCGGGTCAAGCGGAGGCGCGGGTTCAAATCCCGAACCGGCCCGCCTGTCAGAACCTCGTCTTGCCTGACCCGGCGCCGCCGGACTGGAGTGCCGGGTTCGCTGTCCATTTCTCGCCCCGGACGCGGGCCTGCGCGCGGGGCCATACCCGGACCCGCACCGGCCTGGCCATCCTGCCCTGACCGGATGGCTTGAGCTCATCTCCCCAGGTCAGTTTCAGTGACCAGTCGGGGGTGCGCCCGTAGTTGAGCGGCGCCCGCCACACCAGGTAGTAGGCGGCGCGGGTGAACGCCCGCTCGTGCGCTGTCCGGCCGCCCGCGTCCGGCGCGCGGAGTTCCGCGCGGGTCGACGCGATCCACATCTGCACGCCCTGCCCGTTCCTGGAGGCGCGGATGGCGCGGAGCATGACCTGCGCGGCGGCGGCGTCGTACCTGACCGACAGCGGGTCACGGGCGAAGCTCACGGCGCTTCCCGCGATTGCGCCACATGAGGCCGATGGCGGCTGCCTCGCACGCGATACAGCCCATCAGCCACCAGTCGCGCTCGCCCGGATGAACGATGCTCATGACGGCCAGCGCTGCTGCCGCCAGCAGGAGGAACGTTATGAGCGATCTCACCGGGACACCAGGGAGTGCAGGCCCTTGCGCTTGATCTTCTGGGGTGCTAGCGGCGTGTCGACCCAGGAGATGAACGCTTCTTCGGTGGAGGCGTGCATCAGCACGAACTCGTGCTTGGCCCGGTCCAGGCTGTCGAGCACGGGGAGCCAGTCGCGGCGGTGCCCCAGCAGTTCCGCGAACCGCTCGGCGTCCGCCCGGTCCTTGGGCTTGAACACGGCGGTCCACGCGGTCTCGGAGTGCATGTCCCGCAGCGCGCCCTGGGGGCGCTGTTTCATCGCGACCAGCTGGATGCCGAGCGACCGGCCTTCCCGCCAGTACTGCTGCACCGTCACCCGCAAGTTCCCCGACAGTGACTCGACGTACCCGATCTCGTCAAAGCCCATGACCGTGTTGTTGGGCTGCCACGCCCGGTCCAGCAGGGCGGTGATGTGCCGGTCGTAGAACGCCCGCCGCTCCAGCCCGGTCTTCCTGGTGCGCGGCCAGAAAATGACGTGCGTGTCGCGGATCTCATCGACGGTGTGCGCGACCGGCCAGCCCAGTTTCCCGAACACGGCGTCATCCTGCTTGGTGACCACCAGGATCGCGCCGGGCATCCGCTTCGCGTCGGAGTAGCGGGCCGCGTCGAACCGGTACCGGTCCTGGAGCACGGTCAGCATGAAATGGGTTTTCCCCGACCCGGACGGGCCGGTGATCTCCATATGCTCGCGCCGGTCGCGTGCCGCGCCGCCCCATGCGTCCATGAAATCGGGGCCGAGCACCGACCACGGCACCCGTTCCGGCGCGCGGAAGTTCGGGTCGGACGCCCAGTGCCCCGGCGTGGTCCGGGCGCGTGCCTCGTCCGGCTCGACGTCGTCCGGCTGGACGGTCATGCGGCGTACTGGCCGTAGTCGGGCTGCTGCGCATCGGCCGGCAGCTCCTCAAGGGTGTGGTACACGTGGTGCGCCATGATGACGGTCGCGACCGGCCAGCATGCGGCGGCCAGGTTCATCCACAGCATGAACTGGCCGCCGGACCCGGCGAACCAGGCGATGAGATCCGGGGACTGGCACACGATCTCGGTGAGGGCGTCGGAGATCTGCGGTCGCTGCTCCACGAACGTCCCGCCGCACGCCGGGTCACGCGCCTGCCAGATCCGGCCGGGGATCTCCAGCGCAAAACTGATCTTCGCGTTGATGTCACCGCGGACCCCGGCCGTCACCCGCGTCGGCTTAGCCCGCGGCCCGCCGCTCGTCTTCTGGCCGCCGCCCCGCCGCCAGTCACGGCGGGCGTGCGCGGGCTCAGGATCAACGGAGACGCCCTCCCGCTCATCGGGGGGCATCTCCGCCCCCAGGCCGGCGTCGGGCGGCTCAGGGTCGCTGTCCGGGCCGATGACGCCCAGGTCTTCCCAGGCGTCCAGGTCGTCGTCGGGGCCGGGCAGGAGCCGCACCGGCCCCGCGGGCCGCTGGTCTTCATGCTCGGAGTAGTAGATCTCCAGTTGCGCGGCGCTGAGCCTGCCGCGATCGGAGACATGCTCACCATGCTCGCGGAGCCACGCGCGTATCCTGCTGTTCGCGGTCATGCCCGCTATTATCGCTTCGTGCGCCACCTGTGCGTTCGTAGCATTAGGGAGTTTTTTCGTGGCAAAGCTGACAAAAGAGGAACGCGCCGCGCTTGAGGCCCAGTTGGCCGACGACGACGCCGCCGACGACGACGACGACGACATCGAGATCGGGTTCGGTGACGGGTCCTACGTGAAAGGCAAGTACCGGCGCGTTTCGGAGGCGGCGGCGGCCCGCGGCTTCAAGCTGCGCCCCGACCCCAAGCCCGAGGGTGACGGCAAGGGCGACGGCGGCACGGTGAAGCGGTTCACCGGCGGCCGTAGGACCGGCTGATGCCTGATTTCCAGATCGGCTCCACCCGCCTGTTCGGCCACGCCTCCCGCGACGAGTTCCTGAAAGACGTAGCCGCCGCGCAGGAAATCAGGGAACGGCAGCAGGCCAGGACCCTGAAATGGTGGTCCGAGGCGTCCGGCAACACCACCGCCGGGGGGCTGTTCATCCCCCTGCCCGACCAGGGCTACGACTGGAACCTGAAACTGATCTCGGTGCAGGAGAACGCCTCCGACACGCTCCAGGCGTTCATCGCGTCCTCGGCGCCGTCCGCCGGGTCGACGCCGCTGCGGCTGATCTCCAATTTCGGCACCGCCGCGACCAGCCAGGTCGCGACGTGGTCGTCATCGCAGATCTACATCCGGCGCGGTGAGGGCGTGTACCTGCTGCCCGCCGCGCACAACATCACCGCATGGTTCATCACCGCTGAGCAGGCCATGGCCGAGATGGCGTACAAGGCGTACGACTAAAGGACCCGGGAGCAGCTGACATGACCGACCCCGACCATCAAGCTCAACCGGAACTTGAGACTCTGGAGCACGGCCGGTACCGGGTGCTCTCTACCCCCGATCACGGGATGGTGATCCTCCGCACCGCCGCCACGTGCGACCGGTGCGAGTCGTGCGGGTGCGGTGAGAAACGCGAGCCGATCGGCCCGATCCCCGGCACCGTGCTGAAGATGATGCAGGCGGTCGGCGCAGGCAACGGCGGGAAACTTCCCGGCCCGAAGGAAATGTTCGCGGCGATGTCCGCGATGCGGGCGGGCCGCCGTGGCTAGCGACGAGTATGAGGCGCTGGCCGCGCTGGCCGGGCAGGTGCGCAAGTCGCTGCACTGGGCAGTGTTCCTCATCATCTGCATGACGGTCATCCTCGTGATCGACTTGCAGCTGAAAAAGGCCATCGGGGAACTAGCGGTGGAGGTGGCGCGTGGACGAGGACCGGCACCCGCTGCGGCAGGTGATACTGCTGCTGATCGTGACCGGGATCATGGCGTGGTCGGAACTCCCCGACTGGCAGCGGGCAGCGATCCAGGCGAAAACCGCGGCACGGACCCGGCGGGCGATAGCGTGGATGGCCCGGCGGTGCGGGCACGCCGCGATGGGCGACGAACTGGCGGGGCACCGTGAAGCCGCCCACGCCGGCTACTCGCTGGCCTACCAGCTGTCGCGGGTACGCGACCGGCTATGAGCCCCGAGGCGCTGTCCGCCGCCATCGCCGGAATCGGGGTGACCATGTCCCTGCTCGGATCGGTGTTCATCACCGGGGTGTCGCGGGGCCGCACCGAAACCCGGCTGGCCATGCTCGAAATGAACCAGGACAAGCTGGCCACCAAGGAGCAGCTCACCGGGGTGAAGGAAGATCTTGCCGAGATCAAGGGCATGTTCCGCATGACGCTGAGGGACGGCTCTGATGGCCGTCAATAAGGTTGAGAAGCTGATCATCAACCTGGACATGCAGAAACCCGTGGTGTGCAACTGGGATGAGTGCGACCGGCTGTCCCGCACCTCCCATCAAGTCCGGCTGCATGAGCACCAGGGCTCGTGTGACAGTGTCCAGGCGCAGTACGGGCGGCACGTCATCATGTCGTTCTGCTCCGACTCCCATCTCGACTACTGGATCGCATCGTCCGGGTGGCGGGCGCATGACACCGCGGCGCGGAACCGCGGCCAGATCTACGGCCAGCACTCCGCCGGCATGAAACGGAGCATGCTGTGAGCAAGCTCGTATTCTTCACCGCCCACCCCGACATGCCGACCGCGTACGCCTCCCAGTCCGCCCTCATCCTCAAACGGCTCAAGGCCCTGGGGCATGAGGTGGCGGTGGCCTGCACCGCCGGGCAGGTATCCCACCATTCAGTGTGGGAAGGCATCCCGGTGTTCGGCTGCACCCCCTACACCGAAACCGGCGAAGACACTATCCGCGAGGCCGCCGCCGCGTTCGGCACCGACCTGGTCTTCACGTTCCTCTGCACCTGGATACTGAAGCATCCCCCGGTGTGGCGGGACCTGCGCACCGTCCACCTGACCCCCGTCGACTGCGACCCCATGTCGATCCGCGACTACGCGGTCATCGCGGAAACCGGCGGCATGCCGGCGGCGGTGTCCCGCTTCGGGGAGGCCATGATGCGCAAAGGCGGCCCCGGCCGCGAGCCTCTCGACCCGCTGCTGCTGCCCCACGGCACCGACCTGAAAATCTTCACCCCCCCCGCCGACCGGGACGCGCTGCGGCAAAAGTTCGGGTTCGCCGGCAAGTTCATCGTCGGCATGAACTTCATGAACAACGACAAGTTCCGCAAGAACGCGCAGGAAGCCATCCGCGGGTTCGCGCTGTTCCACGCGAAACACCCCGACTCGCTGCTGGCACTGCACGCGATCCAGGCGCTCCCCGAGGGATACAACATCCCCGCCTACCTCCGGTTCCTCGGCATCAGCGCCGCGGTGCGCTGGTCCCCGCAGTGGGAACTGCTCACCGGCATGATCTCCCCCCGCGACCTGGCCGACTGGTACGGCGCCCTGGACGTGCTCCTCGGCACCGGCAACGAGGGGTTCGGGCTGCCCGCGATCGAAGCGCAGGGCTGCGGCACCCCCGTCATCCTCGCGGACGCCTCCACCGGCCCCGAACTCGTCGGGGACGGGTGGCTGGTCCCCGGTCATGCCTGGTACAACGACACGCATAAAGCGGACTGGCTGCACGTCACCCCCGAAGATGTCGCGGAAACCCTCGAAGAGGCATACGAGGATGCGGCGAAACGGCGGGACGCCGCCCGCGACAACGCCCGCCGGCATGACATCAACACGATGATCCGCGACCACTGGGAACCGGTACTAGGGGATCTCGGGTGATCAGCTACGTCTGCGACTGGTGCCAGCGCGAACTTCCGCTGAACGGGATCAGCAAGGTAACCGTGAAGAACGTCTACAACAAGAAAGTCCGGCTGCACATCTGCCGGGACTGCGGACGCTCCCACATGCCGCAGCACGTGCAGTCGAACCTGTCATGGACCGCCGATGACTGATCTGGCGGTGCTGGTGCCGTCGCGGGGCCGCCCGCAGAACGTGGCGCGGCTGGTGGAGGCGTGCGCGAAAACGTGCCGCGCCGATACGGTGCTCGAGTTCGGGTTCGATGACGACGATGACGCGCTGGCCGCGAACATGGCGGCGGCGAACGGGTGCCTCATGACGGTACGGCCCCGGATGGGTCTGGCGAAGTGGACCAATGCCCTGTCCGCCTTGCATGAAGACGCGACCTGGCAAGCGTCGATCGGTGACGACATGGTGCCGGTCACGGACGGGTGGGATGAGCAGCTGTGCCAGGCGGCCGGTCCCAGCGGTATGGCTTATCCCAACGACCGGAGACGCGATGACATCCCCGAGGCCGTCGTCATCAGCACCGGGCTTGTTCAGGCTCTCGGATGGTTCTGTGAGCCATCACTGCACCACTGGTACGTGGACAATGTTTGGCGCGACCTGGGGGCCGGGGCAGCTGTACTCAGTTACCTGCCCGCTGTGCATGTCATTCATAAGCATCCGAACGTCCCGGGCGGCGACCCCCCCGACCCCACCTACTGGGACGCCGCCACCCTGATGGCCGCCGACATGGCCGCCTACCAGAAGTGGCGGATGCAGCGGATGCGCGCCGACATCGAGACGGTGAAAGCATGCCAACGGTAGCCGAACGGCAGCTCGCCGCGTGGCAGGCCATCGCCGCGGACTGGCCGGTCAGCCACGACGCGCAGCACGGCAGAGACACGGCCATGTCCGCGCACAACCGGGCCTGGCGGTGCGGCGACTGCCAGAAAGGCGTCGCGCTCGCCTACGACGATTCCGGCCGCCGCTACCAGTACACCGATGAGCAATGGCTGGCGCTGATCGTGCTGCATCTCAGGAATCACCACCCCGACCTGGACCCCGGCATATGACCGCGCTCCGCGACGACTACACCGCCCGCCTGGAAACCCGCTCCGACATGCAAGACCACCTGCCGTTCCTGCGGGACACCGCCGCCGCCTACGGACGGATCGTGGAACTCGGCGTCCGCACCGGGAACTCCACCTGCGCGTTCCTGACCGGGCTGGCCGACGCGGGCAGCGGCCACCTGTGGAGCATTGATATCGCG
>Ga0210394_10006328_pt1 | contig 12851 bp, 11 predicted proteins | sample IncBWC12MmetaG_FD_160121 | JGI IMG/M metagenome (GOLD analysis project Ga0210394, IMG submission 160121) | Forest soil microbial communities from Barre Woods Harvard Forest LTER site, Petersham, Massachusetts, United States - Inc-BW-C-12-M | ecosystem: Environmental > Terrestrial > Soil >... | reverse complement strand
GCGCCGCCCCTCGACCACGCGTGGAACGATCGAAGCGTTGTGCAGCGTGTTCGAGGCCCTTGCAGCTGAGCGGCCCTTGATGCTGATCGTTGACGATTTGCAATGGGCTGACGACGCCAGTCAGCAGATGCTCGATGCGATCCGCGCATTGAGTCGTCCGATCTTTTTACTGATCGCCACGCGCGCCTTGGGCGGCGACGATCTGACGCCGGGGTCCATCACGGCAATCGAGCTCGGTCCTCTCAGCCGGGAGGCGGCGGCGCCGAGTATTGAGCATTTGCTGCCTGGCGTGGACCCCTTCATTGTCACTGAGATTCATCATTACGCCGGCGGGATTCCACTGTTCATGGAGGAACTGTGCCATTCGGCAGCAGCCGACGGAGACCGGCGCCCACTCGAAAACCGGCTGGCTGGTGCCGCGTGGCTCAACTCGTTGATCGAGTCGCGTGTCGCGAGGTTGCCACCGGGAGAGGCCGAGATTGTGCGTGCGGCGGCTGTCATAGGAAATGTGGTTCCGGCGTGGCTGCTGGAGCGAATCACTGGCCATGGCGAGAACGACCCGCTCGTACTCGCATTGGCTGAGCAGGATTTCTTGTTCCCGTCGGAGCAGGCCGGTACGATGCGTTTCAAGCATGGCATTACACGCGATGTCGTGTACGGCGCGGTAAATCTGCGTCAGCGCAAATTCATGCACCTCGCAGTGGCGACCGCGCTTGGCGAGTACGCTTCCGAGACCAATCCGGAGGACCAGTACGAAGCGCTGGCCTACCACTATGCCGCCGCAGACGTACCCGCGATGGCGGCACACTATGCCGAGCTGGCCGGCGACAAAGCTCTGGCGGCATTGGCATTGGATCGCGCGCGAACTCAGTACTCGGCAGCCCTTTCCGCACTGGACGGGCTCGAACCCCTTCCGCGCGAGGGCCAGCTGCGCTGGTGTGCGGTGGCGCAGAAGCTGGGAATGGCGTGCGTGTTCGACCCGCTTGGGCTCGCGGACGGTGTCGCCATATTCGAGCGTGGCGTCGCGTTGGCACGGCAGAGCGGCGATCTTGAGGCGACCGCACGAGCGGAATACTGGCTCGGCTACATCAACTACGCCAAAGGCCGGGCGCGCGAAGCCACCTTGCACTGCGAGTTGTCATTAGATCTTTCCAGCCGCATCGGCGACGAGCGGCTCGCGGCCCAGGTCCGCGCTACGCTCGGTCAGGTGCTCACGTCAGCCTACGACTACGACCGCGCACTTGGTTTGCTCGACACCGCGATCGACGGCAAGCGCAAGCAAAGCAAGCCCGGCGGCCACATAGCGGTGGGGTCGGCATATGCGCTGGCCTGCAAGGGCTGCCTGCTGGGTGACCGGGGCCTGTTTGCGGATGCCGAAGGTTGCTTTCAGGAGGCGCTCGCACTTCTGGGCGGCTCCCCGCATCAGGTGGGCAGCTCGGTTCGCGGCTGGATCGCCGCCGTGTACATGTGGCAGGGCCGATGGGAGGAGGCCCTCCGGGTGGCGAACGAGGGAGCGCACATTGCGGAGCACGTACGAAGCCGGCAACTGCTGGCGATGAGCCGCGCGCTTGCGGGTTATTCGAGCTGGATCCTCACGAAGCGCCCGGAGGCGTTGAAGATGGTGCGCGACGCGACGACGTGGATCGAAGATCGGAACGGCGCATTCTTCACATCGCTCAACTACGGCTGGTTGGTCGACGGCGAGGTGGAGCTCGGCCGGCTGGAAGAGGCACGACGCCACGCCGCACGACTACTCATGCGGGCGCGGCAGCGCGACCGGATTGGCGAGGCCATGGGCTGCCGTGCGCTTGCCCGCGCAGCGGCCAAAGCCAATGACTTTGATCATGCCGAGCGCTACCTCCGGTTGGCGCTGCGCTCGGCCGAGGCGCGCGGTTCCCCGCACGAGCGCGCGGTGACGGATCTCTGCCGGGCGCAGATCGAGGCCGAGCGCGGACGACCGGACGAGGCGACAGTCCGGCTCGATGCGGCCTGCGAGGCGTTCCAAGCAATGCACATGAGCTGGCACCTGGAGGAGGCACGCCGGCTAAGGAATCGCCTGTAGCGCCGGTAGCTTCTGCAGCACACCGTCGAACTTCCCCGCAACGGCTGTGAAACCGTCACTCGTCGGGTGCAATTCGTTTCCCCACATCTTCTTGTAATCGGCTGCCGCCAGCGTACCGCGTACATCCACGTGCCTCACGTGCTCGTGACCCGGCTGCGCCGCGACCTTCAACTGCATGCTGTTCAGAAGGTCGATCAGCGTCTTCATGACTGCAGTGCGCGGACCGAGATCGAGTTTGTTGTATTCCCTTTTCAAGAAAGCGGGTTGCAGCCACGGACCCCGTGGAGGAAGTTTCAAGTATCTCCCATCCGGAATCGGATAGTCATAGCCGTGGATGAGAATCGGGATGATTTTGTGGAGCCAGCGCTGGCACAAGCATGTGATGCTGTCCAGAATAGTGCCCAGCGACTGTGCCATTTGCTTGTCGATCAACTTATCCACCTCGGAATCGATCAACGGCGGCAGGCCCGACCCGAAAACGTTCAGCAGATTCTCGAGCCCGAAATCGACCAGATCGTTACCGCCGCCAGAAAGCAGGATGGCCTGGGGCGGCTGGCCACCAGCGGTTTTCTCAAGCTCCTGAGAGAGCAGTTCGAGTTGGGCGCCTTCCGTCATCTTCTTGAGGCTGGTACCCGCTTCCGCAACCGACGTGCCTGAGTAGCCGATGTCATTCAGAAGCGACTCGAATACGTCAATAGCAAAGTAGTCGAACCACGAGTCGCCCATTCCGAGAAGGTAACCCCTGCTCGCTGCGTTCAGCCGGATCAATTCGGGCGGCGTGGCCTGCGAGATCTCGCCTTCGGCCCGTAGCCGGATGACCCGGTCCCTGGCAAGGACGGTGGCGCGCTTTCTTAACTTCGCTATGCGTGTCTTGAACACCTGATCGCACAAATGTTGTCCGGGATTGCCGGGTTTGGTGCCGCGTTGGTCGTCACTCATGGCGATTGACTCCTGTCAGTAGAGAAGTTCTGTTGGTGACTCTGGAAGTCGGGGGCCCTCGAAAGTGAATGCCAGCGGCACGGGACTCGGGCGCATCGACTCTTTCACTTCCAGCAGCGCACTCAGCACGCCCAGGATCACACCCATGCCGGCGCCATAGCCGGGGCAAGCATGAACCGGGCAGGACTGCGGAGAGCTTCTATGGCCGCCAAATATCGGGTAGATGTCTGGGTCGCCCCTTTCGAGGCATTGCTGCGTGGCGGAGACGATCGAGAGGACCACGATGTCATCTGGATCGACTGGAACCTTGCCAATCGAGTGGGCGCACTTGGCAGTGCGCCACACCAGTTCCGGCGAAGGCCGCAATTGCATGGCGTTGATCAACGGCGTTCTCAGCAGCGCAATCGCTTTCGTGTACGGCTCCGGATTCGCCGGATTTGGTGCCGCCATGGCGGCACGAAGCGACCAGAAGGTCCCGTCACGGAGCCATTCATTCAACGAAAGCCGCAAGTTGCCGTCGACGGTGGGAAGAAACCCCATCATGGCACCGACCATGGTCCGTGCCACTTCGTCATCGCGCGCGGGATCGTCGAACTTGCCAAAGATGGCTTCCCCAATGCGCGCCGTTGGCCGAGTACCGGCCTTGCGATGGTCGCGAACAAATTCGCGAAGCGCCTCAGTCAGGGTGGACCCATACTCGCACCCGAAATCCACGACCGTCTTTCCGGGCCGGGGCTGGAAGATATACCGAGAAGGCGCGGTGAAGTTGCCCGGGTACAGCGGCCGGTCGCCCGGCTTCCAATCCCATCGCGAACCGCCCGCCTCGAGTCGCTTCCCGGTCCCAGGCATGCCGAACCAACTCTCGCATAGAAATGCCAGCACCTTGTCTAAAACCTCCTTCACTTCAAGATTGAGTTCCCAGCGACCCGGGTCGGATGGGCTTGGGACCTTCATTTCTTCGCTGATGAAGTCGCTCAGGATGTGACTCGCCTGGGAGCGCGTTAGATCGAATGCTTCCTGCTCGGATATCTTCCCGATGGCCGCTCTCGTTGCCTCCGACTGCTGATCATAGGGGCCGCCCTTCGAAAGCCTGTCCAAGCCGAGGAAGATCTCACCGATCGATCGCACCATCCGGTCGTGGTACCCGCAAACCGAGTAGTTGCCCTCCTGGTCGGTGAACACTTTCATCACTCTGTCGCGGTCGGCGACGAGCACGCCATACGGCGTACGCAAGACACCGTCGTGATACTTGCGGATCGCCGCCCATACCGAAGCACTGATGAACTTCTTGTGCGCTTCAGGGTCCTCGAGAATGTTTTTCCAAGCGGCGGCAGCTTCCCTCGGTCCCCGGTCGCGTTCCAGCGATTGAAGCCCTTCGATCAAGCGTTGCCCCGCTGATGAGGACCAAACCGGGGCAACCGGTGAGTTACCGCATTCGGCAGCGTTTTTTAGCTTCCAGAGCGCACGGATGGACGGTGTGAATAGATACGCACCCCATTCCAGGCGAACAAAGGGTTTCGGATCCCCGAGTGGCAAGTCGGAACCGTCCAACGCAATGCTGAATACGAATTCGCCATGCTGCATGTCATCGTATTCGAAACGCATGTAACGCTTTTGACCGTTTTTTGCGACTCCCAAGAGCGGATCGCTCTGACCAGACAAGGCCCCACTGCTGTTGCCACCGTTGATCCAGCGCTGCACCACCTCGTACTGCTCGCCAATGCTCGCGTTGTAGGCCATGAACAGCAGTCCGCGCTCCTCTTCGTTTACAAGATCGTCGGCTTTGCCGCTGCTTGGTTCGATGTACCGCGGTCCGTACGACATGCCTCGCCGCGCAATGCGAGGGGCGCGCGCACCGGGAGCCTCGTGGAAGAGCGGTATCGCGCTCCGCGGATTAGCCCGACGGATGTGCGCCTGAAACGGGCACATTCGGCCCTGCTGGTCGCCCTCGTAGTCAAAGTCGTTGCCACTGCCTGGGGCGACCAGCGGATCGCCGTTCCGCCATCGCCCCACCATTTTTGCGTAGACCAACTCTGGACCCAATCCCGTGGCCTGACGCGCCGCGTCAACCGCCTCACGCAGCGCCTCTACATCCTGCTTGAGCTTGCGAATCACTAGAAAGCTGCCGTTGCGCATGAAGTCGAGCCGCTCGCGTGCCGCAACGGGATCCTCGGAGTTTTCAGGATCGGGCTTCTGGTCGGCGGCGTTGGCGTATCCGAGCAGCAGTTCACCGAGCTGCACCTGATTCGGGTAGGTGGTGACACCGGACTTGGGCGGGTCGATCGACGGCTGACTCACCCCATCGACGAAACCGAAGTGCTCCACCGCCTGCCCCTGAGCATTCCTGTACTGGCGCATCGGCTCAACCGCGAGCAACCGTACGCCACTTAGACCATCGAGCAGTTCCTTCACTTCACGCGCTATTGCTGGCTCAGGATCAATGATTTGCCTTGCGCGCGTGGAATTTGACCCTGCCCGCAACTGCAGGACCACGTGCACGGCGGACAGTTCGACGTGCGCCGGCTCCCCGTTCACCGGCTTTGGCGCATTGAGTGTCGGCAGGTGCCAGCGCCTCGGATGATTGATCCGCAAGTCGCCGAGGACGCTCGCGCGGGCCTCCATCCCCTCGCGAAACTCCTGTGGGAACCAGGCGAGCTGGGTCTCAGTCAGGCCGACCGCGCGCAGCCCCTCGTAGGTGAACGCGATGTTCGTAACCAGTTGGCCGGGCGCCAACGATTGGTCATCCGTCGTCACTTTCGGAATGAGGCGGCCGAGGAATGCTGCCGCGGTGCCCGGGTCATCGAAACCAATCAGCAACAGACAGCCGTGCGAAATGCCTTTGTAGTCGCGTACGATGCCGCCTTGCACTTCAGACCGATCGTACGAGGGTGTGTTTGCGGGCAGTTGGGGCGTTGCCCTAGCCGGCACTGGCACCAGGAGCCAGTCAAGTTGCCTGCCGAATCGCTTTCTTGCGTCCTTCAGCAGACTTGGGGTTTTTATCACCAGCAGGAACTCGAGCAGCAGGTCGCGCGCGGCGCGGTGCAAGTACTTTCCGTCTTCCTCGGTCGGCACGTAAAAATCGGCCAGCCTATATAGGACCGCCAGAGCCTGCAGGCCCTGCATGGCCGCCTCGATGATCGTTTGCGGGGGGTCCCCCTGGCCTGCCTTGGCCGCGTTCCAGGCCAGCCTCTCGGCACTCAGCACGGCCTGTCTCGTCGCGAGGAGATCCGTATCCTTGAGCCCGGGTCCTTCGCGGTGCAGGCATTCTTCTGTCTGAAGGTACTTCACGTCGTCGACCGTGAATTCCGGCGTTCCATAGAAAAACGCCGTCTCGATTTGCACGCGATTCGCCCATTCGACCCACTCTTCGAACGTGTGATCGTAGGCGCTGACGTAGCCCACTGTATTGCAGAAAATGACGTCAAGCAGCGTGCCGACTTTCTGCCAAAGCACGCGAATGTAGTTCTCCCATCCGCCGTCGAAGGTCACCGCAAGCAGCACCTTGTCTTCCGGTTCGAGCACCGCCACCCGCACCGAGTGGATTTTGCCGACGCGCTCCACCGCGTCCGAGATCGGGCGCAGTAGCGCGTATTCGTGCGATGACGATCGTGCGCCATTCAGCGTCTCGAGAAGGCGCTTGACCCGCGTTTTGTACGAGACGGATTCCAGGGACGGCACCAGCCCGGGCTTAATGGGTGCCAACAGGGTCAGGTCACTCGATCCCGCCAGGCTGCGGGTCTTGACAATGAATTCAGCTCGCATATCGCGTCCCTCGCATGCGGCGAAACGCTACATATTCTGTTCGTCAGCCCAATTTGTCATGGTTTGCGGGGCTTGTACGACGCAATGGGATCTTTCTGGTCTGGCATTCGATGACCATGCGAATCAGTGACGCGTTGTCTACGCCTTGTTCTGGTGGGGCTCCCGCATATTCATTTTAGTCCACGACTCTCGTGAAATCACCATAGCCGCCGAGCATTGGTGCCCTGGCCTGGCCAATGCGTGGCGCAATTTCACGGTACATCTTCAGGAACTGCGCTGCACCGCCGCAACGACATCCCGCAATGCTTGCTCGTCGACAATAACTATCTTGCCGCGACCGAGAGCGAGCCACCCATGTTCCTTCCAGCTTTGCAGGTTCTGATTTATGGCCTGTCGGGAGAGTCCCAGGAAGCGCGCCACATCCTCCTGGGAAATTCTCAGCTCCACTCCCTTCGGTGTCTCGTGCCCGTGAAGTTTTCCCAGGCTTAACAAACGCCGCGCCAGTCGCTCCGGCACACTGAACAATGCCGATTCTTCTGCTAGGCCGCTTGTCCAGCGAATGCGCTCGCAGAGAAGTTGAACGACGTGGCTTACGAGCTTGGGTTCACGCTCCAACAATTGGAGAAAGTTGTCCCGCGTGATGATGATCAGCTCTGACGGCGCGGTGGCACTGGCTGTGGCTGTACGGTGACGCCCATCCAGGAGCGCAATCTCACCAAAAGTATCGCCGGGCTCCATGATGTTTAGAAACACCTCCCTGCCGTTGGGCGAACTGGCACTGATGCGAATCTTGCCGGTGACGACGCCGTAAAGCGCATCGCCTGGGTCTGCCTGTGAAAAAACTATAGCGCCATTGCGATAGGAACGCCGGCTCGAAAGGGCTGAAATCTGCTGGATCGTCGCCGGGGGCAGGCCACGGAAAAGATGGGTGCGCTCCAAAATAGTCTGCGCAGTCATAGCCACAACTCGATTCCTCTCGTGAAACCTGCGGGCAGTGTACGTCTTGTGTCGTCCACTTGACAGAACCTCACTCTGAATGCGCTCACGATGGCTTCGACGGTGAAAGAACATCGATTTCGTGCATCAATACATAAGGAGCTAGCTATGAAAAGTGCGATCAAAATTCGGTCTCAGACCATCGCTTCCATTCTTGCCACCGCGATCGTCGCGTTTGCCGGCGTCTCGAAAGGCGGCACTGCATTGGCTGCAGAGCCCGTGACGTATTCCAAGACGGTCACCTACGGCGACTTGAACTTGGATTCCACTCAGGGCGCGAGCGTGCTCTATGCCCGGCTTCGCCACGCCGCGCAGGATGTATGCTCGCCCCTCGAGAGCAAAGAGTTGACCCTCAGGAGCGCATGGCAGACCTGCGTCAGCAACGCCCTGACCTCGGCGGTGGCGCAAGTCAACAAACCCAACGTCACGGCCCTGCACATCCAGAAGATCAATCGCGCCGGCAGCGGCAATTCTTAGCTGAAAGCGGTCATCCAATCAGGAGATCACGATGAATATTCAGCATTGCAAAATTCCTGCCTCGACGATGTTTCCGATCTCGCTGGCGGACTCCCTCCGTGCACGCGACACCGCATCCTCAATCAATTCACTGGAGATTCCAATGTTTACAAATATCCGCAAATTAGTGATTCCAAGCCTGCTCGCCCTCATTGCGGGGATCGCGGCAATGACTCCCATATGTACTCACGCGGAGGATTTCTCGCCGCGTTCTACACGCGTGAGCCTCGCGAATTTGAACCCAAATTCCGTCGAGGGCGCTCGCAAAGTCTACGCCCGCATCGAAAGCGCCGCTTGGACGGTCTGTGGCGAATCGACCATGGATATCGACGTAATGTACCGGCATGGACCGAGCGAATGCGTCAAGGAGGCGATAGCTCACGCAGTGCGTGATGTGCGGAGCTTCGAGCTCGCGCAGCTGTATATCAAGAAAAATGGCGCCAAGCTTGCCAAGCAATACAATGTTACGACCGACATCCTTATGGCGAGCAAATAAGCTCCGACTGGCCGAGAGCAAAATCGCTCTCGGCCAGTGAATTAGTTGCGAGCAGCCTGGCGCATCGGGGAATCGCAAGATATCGGCGATCTTCAATTCCCTGTCAGCATAAGCTCAAACAACGCAGCTCACCGCCAGCGCAAGTCCTGCGGGATCACCTTTTGATTGCGCAAAGCGTCGACCTCAGCGCGCTCGCGAAGTGCGCTAGCATGACGCTCTTCGATGACGCGTTTGAAACGCTCGTCACCGCGTAATCCATCGAAGACCGTATCGGCATCGAGCAGCCACGCATCCGGAGCCCAACCTGAGCGCGCAAAAGCGGCGAGCTCTCCGATGGCCTCTTCCGTCCGTCCAAGAAGGACAAGGGCGCGAGCGCGCTGCAAGGTAAACCACATTGTGCCGCGCCGGTTTTTGACAGCGGCGAGGTCCGTTGCCGACAGCGCCATCTCGAGCACCCGGCGCGCCCGCAGCGTATCGCCGGCGCGTATCATGAGATCGCCCAACCCGATCTCCACGCCCATGTCGCCGTTCATCGGGACTCTCGTGGTAGGTGTTCCGTCGTTCTGCCATTTGATTCTCGCCTCCTTTTCAAAGAGCTCCAATGCCCTGCATGGGCTCGTGGAAGATGAACGATCGGTCGCATGTCTCTCGTAACCACTACGGGTGGCTATACAATAATGGAGTTCTCGCTGGATACTTCAACGAGACCGAGACCGGTGAAGTGGCGTGGGACGGGAACTCGTACAGTGGATTCAACACCACAACACTCAATTTCTACCCGGTTCCGCCGGCTACGACGCCAACGGTGATTGTATTGACGGGCACGGCAACGGCGACACGGATCGCGCCGTAATTCTAGTCTCAGTCACCGCCTTATGTTCCCGTCATCCGAAATCCTCGGATGACGGGACCATAACAATTCCCTCGCTGGCAAATACCCATTGTGGGTAGTAAGATACCCACAATGGGTATTAAGAAACGAAAACCGAATAGTCGAGCGCCGGTGCATTTTGGCGCTGCTGACGCCCTGTTCACAAAGGTGCAGCAGCGCGTTTTGGCCCTCTTATTTGGCTACCATCAGCGAAGTTTCTATGCAAATGAGCTGATCGCCCTGGCACGTTCTGGGTCAGGTGCAGTTCAACGTGAGCTCGCCCAGCTCGAGGCAGCCGACTTAGTGACCGTCAAACGAATCGGTAATCAGAAACACTATCAGGCTAATGCGTTGGCGCCCATCTTCGAGGAGCTTCGCGATTTGGTTTTAAAGACACCGGGTCTTGTGGACATTTTGGCGCCCCGCTTGATGATCCGTGAGGGCCGCAAAGAGAAAGTGCGACAATCTGTCGCTGAAGGGATCGCAACACGTATGACTGGCTCCCCTGTGGAAAAACACGCCGTTGGTATAGTACCGGCGACGATCGAGCACTTGCGCGGAGACATCGCGCAACTGTGCAAGCGTTATGGGGTCCGCGAGCTCGCGCTGTTTGGTTCCGTTTTGCGCAGCGACTTTGATCCAACGTCGAGCGACGTCGACGCGGCTGTGAATTTTGGGCCGCCCGTCGACGATTCGTTGGCGCGTCAATACTTTGATTTTAAGACAGCGCTGGAGCACTTGCTATCACGGCCGGTGGATCTAGTGGAATTGGAGGCGATGCCCGATACGCGTCTCAAACGCATCATAGAACACACGAAAGTGCCTATCTATGCCGCTGCGGCCTGATGTTTTTCTGGAGACAGCGCTACTCGCACTGCGGCGAGTCTCCAAGTTCCTGGGCAATCGCTCGCTCGGAGAATATCTTGCGGATGAGTTGTGTCAATCGGCGGTGGAGCGCCAGTTGGAAATCGCGGGCGATGCGTTGGGTCAACTGCGAAAACTCGACGCAGTGTTGTATGGCAGAATTCAGGACGGCGACCTGGTCGTGGCGTTTCGCAACGTTCTCGCCCACGGCTATGCAACGCTCGATCATCGACGCGTCTATGAGATCGCCTCCGGTCGAGCCGGCGAGTTGCTCAAGACTCTGGAGACACTTCTAGCGCAGATGCCTGAAGCGTGAGACGTGAACGACAATAATGGAATCCATATATTTGAGTGCTGCGCGGTATGAAATCAAAAAATACGGACAACGGCAAACTGCGGATCGGGGACGATTGGAACGCGATCCGCATTATCGCACTGTCACAGAGCAACCCGCTCAAGGCGATTGCCGAGTTCGTCGAGAACAGCATCGACGCGCACGCGAAGACCATCACGATCACTCGCGGCCGGGAACACGGCGCGCATTATCTGGCGATCAAAGATGACGGTGACGGGGTTCCGCACGATCCCGAGGGACGTTACGTGCAGGGCCTGGTCGACCGCAGGATGTACCGGCCCCAACCGGTTCGATCATGCGTAGCCGTGCTCGTATACCTCGGTTTGTCCGGGTGCATTCCTATGCGCTATTCGTATGAGCACATTGATGTTCCTGACGCTCGGTACTTCAAGAGCATTTGCTATCACACTTTCGGACCTCCAGCGGTCGCCTACTATCCCTTCCACGGCATATTCATCTCGCTCGATGTGACGAACACCATTGAGCTCGGACTGCATCTGCCGGCCGGTACGACCGTTGTGTTAAACGGCAACAGCGTGCACATCACAGGCAGCGCAGGTTCAGGCTCGATCGACACGACAATCCCGATTCGTGCGGCTCGACACGATTACGTCAGGGAAGGTGATCCGCTAGAATTTAGCGCGCGAGATACGTTCACGTCCGCAGATAATTTCGGCCCACTCCTCGGCGACACCAGCAACGGACGTAATCTCTGGTACTCGTTCATCTCCGTAACATCCGAGCCAATCCCGCACGTCATTCAAACACCACGCGGACTGATTCGCGGCACCGTCGAACTGCCACCAATTACGATCAACGGCCAATCTTACAAATCCCAATCGATCCCCTTCGAACGCCGAGTTCACACCGAAATCTCGCCTATCAATTGTTAATGGCCTCCATGTCCAAAGTCGTCAACGCAGCCGTGAGCCGACGCTTACCCCTGCGAGTTCCTAACGCCCGCGCCCTGAGAGCGGTTCGCGAGCCGTGCTGCGCCCGCGTGACATGGGGGGGAACGGCGACTCTTACTTCCTGTCGATCTGGATGTTTTCTTTGGTGCCGCTGCGGGAGACGGAGATCATGATGCCTATGCCGATCAGGATCGCGACTCCGATCAATGTCCATGCAGTACCTATCCTTTGCAGCACACCCAATTTCCAGAGCGCTGCCAGCAGGCCGCCTATCAGGATCACGAAACCAAAGAGATACATACCTGCCCATTTCATGACCAATCTCCGATGAAATCCGGTTCTGCAGCTGCAAAGGACAAGTGACAATTTGCAAGCTTGGCCCGAGCTGCTGGATGCAGCTGAAGGCTTGCGGCCGCAAGATGCCAGTATCGGTAGAATACCTACCGACGGGGGTGCCGTCTGTCTGCCAGCGAACACAGATAAGTAAGCACGAATCGGAGTGCTGCGACCGCGCGTCGTCCGTAGTATCGAGTTGCAGGATCGGCAACCGGAGAGCTGCAATGTCAGACGCAAATATGGGACCAATAGAGATGCCCACTCAGGCCGTCATGCGACGCGCCGTGGCGGCGCGTGATTCCCATTTTGACGGGACGTTCGTGTACGGGGTGGTGACAACCGGTGTCTACTGTCGCCCGTCATGCGCCTCGCGGCCGGCCAAGCCGAATAATGTCCGATTCTTCTCGGACCCGGATGCAGCAGAAGGGGCGGGATTGCGGGCATGTAAGCGCTGCAAGCCGCGCGTCGCGCATGATCGGACCGTTGAGCTGATGCAGGCGATTGCGAGATACATTGAAGCTCACCCGGAGGCGCCGCTGTCTCTGCAGAAGTTGTCGGAGCAAGCGCACCTGTCGCCCGCTCATTTGCAACGCACATTCAAGGCGGTACTGGGTATTTCCCCGAAAGCTTTTCATGATGCGTCGCGACTGCGAGTGCTCAAAGGCGCATTGAAGGCGGGCAAAAGCGTGCTGGACTCGATCACGGCAGCCGGATTTCAGTCGACGAGTCGCCTGTACGGCCAC
>Ga0210394_10006327_pt1 | contig 12852 bp, 9 predicted proteins | sample IncBWC12MmetaG_FD_160121 | JGI IMG/M metagenome (GOLD analysis project Ga0210394, IMG submission 160121) | Forest soil microbial communities from Barre Woods Harvard Forest LTER site, Petersham, Massachusetts, United States - Inc-BW-C-12-M | ecosystem: Environmental > Terrestrial > Soil >... | reverse complement strand
TCACAATCGTTACTTCGCAACCCTTCCCGAAGTACTGAATGCGGTCAATGCCTGCTTCAATCGCTGGCGTCGACCGAATGCAGTATTGCGTAGACTATGCTGCATTACTTAAGACGCTATGTTTAGTTGTCCCTTGTTGGTGACGTGATTGACTACTACGACCGGGGGTACTCCGACGTGCGTGTGTTTGCAGCCAACGCAGCAGACGGCCGCTGTTATCTTTCTGATCGCCTCTTCAAACGGTAGGGGGAGAGGCAGGGCTTCGCCGGCACGGCTATAGAAGATCGGAGCCAGCTTTCCACGGAGCCCCCGGTGTTCATCCTTCCAAAGATCGACGGAAAGGACTCCATCCCTTCCGCGAAAGAGCGGCTTCGAAATAATCTGTGGGCGCACCTGTTCTGGAACACGCAACAGAGTATGGAGCGTGATCGCTAGCTCCCAGGTCCGGCCGCTGCGAAGCATCTCAATGCGCACCATGCTTTCCGCGAGCAAGACGGCATGACGGCCATTCACGGCAATCGAGTGGATGGACTGCAGCCACGGAAGCGCCGACCCGTCCTCCGCGACGAAAGCGCAGGCTCTCCCCATGTCAGAGACTGCGCCGCCCGACTCCACGCCGCGGAGTACATAGCGCCTGGCCAGGTGTTGATGTTCGAGCGAGACTCCAGGCGTGCAGTAGATGCCTCGCTTCTGAAGCGCTCTAAGCGCGTTTGACGGCAACGCCAGTCCGTAAAGAGCATGGCGAGAAGAGGCGGTTCCGCTTCTCTGCTTTTCGGAAATACTCATCGCTCTCGCTCTCTACACCATGGCGCGCTTTTGGATCGGCTGACCCAGCGCGGCGCGAATCTCCTCTTTCGTGCAGCCGGCCCAGCATTTGTAGAACCGGGGATCTTTGATCTGAATGGCGAGGTTGTCGCCCGAGCGGTCGTGGCCGGAAGCTGCGCAGGAGGGACACCGCGCCCACCAGTTCCGGCTGTCCTTGCGCGTCGTCCGCACATAGTCGAGAATTCGGAACTCCGGGTAGAGGGGAGATGAGGCAGGCGGAGTATATTGAATCGCGGCGACCGGCCTGTACGCTTCGGGCAGGCTCATCCCCTCGATGAATGTCCTCAACTCTGCCTGAGTCAGTTTCGTTAACCGCTCGAGATACGCAAGTTGAGCTTCGGGAGTGGGCTCAGCTTCATAAAACCAGTAGCGCCGATTCGTCTTCCGGTGTACGCCGAGCGGAGCACGGATCGCGTTGCCGTACTCTCCGAGTTCGAGCTTGTCCTGGCGCGGGAAGACTTCTATGCCTTCCTTCAGACCGCCTCCCTTGACGGGAACGCCGAGCCGGAGCGCGAGGTTATAGACATAGATCCGGCATTCGGACGCCAGTAGCGGCTCGGCGCCAAAGATCCAGAGATGACCGCCACGGCGCGATTGTTCGAGAGCAGCGTCCACTCCATCCTGCTTTAGTACCCATTGAAGTTGAAGCAGGGACTCTAGAGCCCCGTCGAAGTCGGCGTCGATTGCGACCCACTTCGAGCGCTGCGTTTCCGGATCGATTGCGTAGAGGCTGATGGTGACGTCGCCATTGAGGTGCATACGCACAACGCCATCATCGAGCAGTTTCGGTTCTTTGGTCTTCCAATCCCGTGCCGGATAATAAGGGACAGAACCGTTCCGCAAAGGTCGCTTTCCCTGGATTGCGTAGGCCCGCCGATTTACGAACAGCCGCATGAAGCTGCTTGCGGTTTCGCGGCTTACACAGAACTTGGCATACATGGCTACTCCCCTCCTTCATCCGTTGTCTGGTTGTATCCCGGGTCCGAAACTCGGTCAAATTTTCTGAATGGGCGACCAGAACACGCTGGCCCAGCATCTCTCCTCGCCCGTTCCGGTTGAAGGCACTACGCGGCTTTGCTCTTTGGGGCGACGACGATCTTCACGAAGTTGGGCGTGTTCATGGAGGAAGCTGGCACCGGGTTGGGGGCCGCGTGGCCGTGGGCTCTTCCTGGCGCGGACCAGGCGGACGACTGAACCCTGGCGATCGCGCGGTTGATCGAGCGGGTACGACTTGCGGACAGACGCATGACGGCTCCTCCGTGGGAAAGGATGGCTTTGTTTGATTGGTGCGCGGTGAGGCGGGCTAAGCGTTGGCCGGCTGGAATTCAGTGAGCAGCAGGCCGGGCTGCTCAACCAGGCGGAACAGGTCGTACTCCGAGAACGCGCGGTCGAACTTCTCTGAGGTGAACTGGTCTTTACACCTTTCGAACGACAGCAGGTACCACTACTCGCCCAGTCGATCGAACGCGTAGATCGCTCCTGATTCGCTGTTGTCGGGCACCATCTGCAGGAGCAGGACGCCTTTGGTCGTCTGGACCCAAGCGGGTGGCAATGGCCTCGCCCCAGTTCCAGAAAGGCAGCGACCGTTTGTTCGATTGAACTTAACTTGCGGCACGGTACCGCCAACTGAACATCTTGTATGCGGAGATCTTTCCTAAGCCGGATTGGATGGCAATTCTCCTTCTTCTGAGTTGGGGTTGACGGAACGGACCGCAGCACAGAAGATCCGGCTCTTCCGTGTCAGCAACCATATCCGAGTGAGAGATCCGAGCAGGGCTGCTGCCGCGCAGGCTGAGCTTGCAGCCTGCGCATCGTATGATCGCCACCCGCTGCTTTCAACCGCTTGCCGCCGGAAGTCAACCACTTGTCGCTAGTGATTCGCATTACGACTAAATCGCTTTACGATGATTGCGGATCCAGAAGGAGCGAAAGGGAACCAATGTCCGCCAAGTCAGTCACAATTAGCAGCGATCGATGCCGACGGTTTTGGACGTGTACTCTGGCTCCTCTAGAAATGACAGCCGGGGAATGTTTGCAATCGAGAACGGGAAGCCCTTGCGATGCGAGTAGACTGTAGGCGGAGAGGCGAAGCCGCATCCCTCCGCCTGAATACCTTGGCCGAATTGTCAGGACCGCCTCCGGGGTGGAACATCGGACGGCAGTGTGCCCTGGTGGTGAGTGTCTCGGTAATCTTTCTCATCTTACTGAGCCTCAATAACTACATCGATGCTGAGCTGGCGGGCTATAAATCCAGTCTGTGGAATTTCGTAGGGTTTCCCATCGCATCCTTCGGATTGTGGATTTTGTTCACGCCGGGCATCCTGGTCTTTATCCGCTTCGCGAGGAAGTCAATCTCCTCGCGTGTTCTCTGGGCCTTGGCCCATCTGCTCGGCGCGGCGATCATCATGGTGGTCGATGCGATCGGGTGGATGCTGGTTCCCTCCTCGATCCGTCCAGACTTGGCAAGCATTCCTCGCCCCTCGTGGAAATTCATTGAGATCAACGTATTGCAGGGGCTGCAGTGGAATCTATGGATGTACTGGACGGTTGTCGGGATAGTCTATGGGTTGCAATATTACCTCGACATGCGGGACGCTCGCCTCTATGCCGCAGAGCTCGAAAGCGAGTTGGCGCAGGTGCAACTGCAAACACTCAAGCAGCAGCTTCGACCGCACTTTCTTTTCAATACGCTGAACGCGATCTCCGGCTTCATCCATACCAACCCTCGTGCTGCCGACGACATGATCGGAAATCTCAGCAATTTGCTGCGCCTGAGCCTGGATAGTGGCGAGGTGCAGAATGTACTGCTCAAAGACGAATTGCACGCATTGCAGTTGTACATCGATATCCAGCAGGCGCGGTTTGGGAAGAGATTCACGGTAGAGATGCGCATCGATCCGCAGACACTGGGAGCGTACGTTCCCCACCTGATGCTGCAACCGCTGGTCGAGAATGCTTTCCATCACGGCATTTCAAAACGTAGTGCAGGGGGTCTGCTACGGATCGAGTCGGACCGCCGGGACGGCATGGTTCACTTGCTGGTAGCGGATAATGGCCCAGGATCGGGTGGACAAGCAGCAGGCCATGGCAACGGAATCGGGTTGAAGAACTCAAGGGCTCGCTTACGCAGACTCTATGGCGAACTCGCCTTGCTCAATATTGCCGACTCCGCGGCTGGCTTCACGGTTGAAGCTGTATTCCCGTTCGTCGGCGAATCGGAGGAATTGCGTTGATGATGGCCACAGCAGGAGCGTTGCCTATTCGGACGGTGATCGTGGATGATGAGCCTCCCGCGCGCACTCGCTTGCGTTCGCTACTGGAGGAAGATCCGGAAATCGAGATTGTGGCCGAGTGCGATGACGGCGCGCGGGCCATCGCGGCCATTCAGCAGCTCAAGCCAGCGCTGGTATTTCTCGATGTTGAAATGCCGGAAGGAAACGGGCTCGAGGTGCTGAACTCACTTCATTGGCTACCCGCAACGATCTTTGTAACCGCTCACCGCGACTACGCCGTTTCTGCCTTCGAGGCATGTGCGCTCGACTACCTGTTGAAGCCTTTCACGCGTTCGCGCTTCGCGAATGTTCTGGCCAGAGCGAAGCAACAGATCGCCCGCAACGCACAGCATGAAATCCTCAAGGAGGACGCGCCTCAGCACACTGCCGGACGGGCGCCAGCAGACCTGCTCATTCTTAAAGCGGCCGGTAAACTCGTCTTCGTCAGAACCTCCGAGTTGCAATGGATAGAGGCGGAGAAGGATTATGCGCGGCTCCATCTTCGCCGTGGCTCCCATTTCATTCGCGAGACGATGGCGAATCTGCAGAATCGGCTCGATCCATTTGCATTCGTTCGGATTCATCGATCCACGATCGTCAACATTAACGAAATCAGCGAAGTCACTCCGCTGGCGGGCGGCGATTGCAATGTTCTTCTTCGCGATGGAACTGAATTGACTTTGAGTCGCCGATATCGACCGGCGCTGGACCACTTTTGGGGTCGCGATATGGTTAAAAACGTCGATCTTTCACTTCCTGAGAAGTCCCACCGCGATTCTTCCCGCTCAACCCGTTAGCCCCAGCCGCAGCGTTCAGGGCCGCTTCGGGTCAGGGGCTTCTGGCTGTTTAGTCGAAACCACTCCATGACCTTCCAGAATCAGGTAGAACCGGTCAGCAGCGAGGTTGCTAATCCTCTCAATCTTTCCATCCGGCCAGAGGACTTCGGTCCGATCCACTCGCTCATGGCCCCCCAGTCCAAAGTGGATACGAAGGTCGTTCTGCGACAGGTAGCTTCCGCCGCTGATGACTTCGCCCAGTTCGACCAAATCTCCCGCAGCCGCTCGCACCCTTGCATTCAAAGCCAGCCGGTTGCTCTTGACGCCCTCTAATTGATAGCTGATCCAATGGTTCTCCGGACCGCCTTGTGGGCGCAGAATCATGGGTTTACCCTTCAGGTTCTCAACTACTGCTTCAAGTTTGCCATCGTTGAACAGGTCGCCAATCGCCAATCCGCGGCTTACCTGTGGAGTCTCGATCGCAGCTCCCGCCAACTTGCTGATGTCCCTGAAGGTCCCGTCACGCTGATTCCGGAGCAGTAACTTAGGCTCAAGGTATTTAAGGCCCGAGATCACGCTCTCCAACTGCGGATACACATGTCCATTGACCAGAAAGATGTCCGGCCAGCCATCGTTGGCGAAATCGACAAAGGCATCGCCCCACCCCACATATCCTCTTGTTGCTTTTGCAATTCCAGAGGGCACGGAGACATCTGTGAAGCTCATTCCGCCATCATTGCGATAAAACGCGGCGTATTCGCTGTCGAAGTGCGAGATCAAAAGCGACATACGCCCGCTATGCATAGAATCGCCTAGGGCAATTCCCATATTGGCTTGCCTGGAGCCGCTCTCGCTCAGCGCGACGCCGGAAGAGAAGCCGACTTCCTCGAAACTTCCCCAGCCATTTCCCTGGTAAAGATAGTTCGCCCCGCCGTCGTTGGTGACAAACAGATCGAGCTTGCCGTCGTTATTGAAGTCCGACCAGATTGCCGTCAGGCCGTAGCGGTGCTCCTCGTTTCCCACGCCGGATTTCTCCGAAACATCGGTAAAGGTTCCATCCCTGTTGTTGTGATAAAGATTGTCCTTAGAGCCCTTCATGCCTCGCGGGCCGCACTGCACATCGATGCCCATGTATCTGCATGAGTCGCTGGATCCAAAAGCAGCCATATCGTTCAGATCGAAATCGACATAGTGCGAAACAAAGAGGTCGGCCCAGCCATCCCCGTCGTAGTCGCCAAACGCCGCTCCGGTAGCCCACATGCGGTCGCCGCTCAACCCGGCGCTTCTGGTCACATCGGTGAAGGTGCCGTCGCCGTTGTTGCGATAAAGCACCACGCCGCCAAAGCAGGTCACCAACAGGTCCGGCCAGCCGTCGTTGTTGAAGTCTCCCACCGACGCGCCCATCGCCCAGCAAGGAAACCCCACTCCGGCCTTGTCGGTAACATCGGTGAACGTCCCATCGCGGTTGTTATGAAACAAGGCGCTGCGGGCTTTCTGGCCATGGATTGCCATGTCTACACTTTGTGCGTTTGTAAAATAGATGTCCGGCCAGCCATCGCGATCGTAGTCGATCAGCGCCACACCCCCGCTCATCGACTCCACAATGAACTTCTGTTCGGGGCTCGACAAATGCTCGAAGTGAATCTCAGTCGAAGAGGTAATATCAACCAACTCCGGATAGTTGCGGACTGCGTTGCCGGATTCTACCGCCCCGGGTGAACTCGCGGCCCCCTGCTGCGTCGGCGCAGGCAGCACAAGAGAGATCTGTGCTTGCGCCACGCCCGCCGGGAGGAGGCATAAAAAGACAACCTTTAACAGTTTCAGAGGTTCCATTTGAGCGCTCAGACCGATCAGTTCCTGATCACTTGGCAGCTGTTGATTCCTTTGTTGGATGGAGTTTCCTGAAGATCGTCTCGTCGTCGGCTTTCTGCAGGCTGCGAGTCTTCTCGAACTCAGCCTGTGCCGCGTCTTTCCGGCCCGTCGCCTGGTAAAAGCGCCCCAGATGCCAATGAACATTGATGTCGTTGGGACTTAGCTTTTCTGCGATCTTGAATTCTCGCAGGGAGTCGTCGCGCCGCCCCACATCGCCATAAAGTGTGCCCAGGTCGAGGTGCGCCAGCTCAATCCCCGCGTCGTGTTTGAGGGCCTTCTCAAGCAAAGGCAGCGCGGCGTCGCTATGGTCCTGCTGCATCAGCGAATCCGCCAGGTAAGTCAGGGCCTGCGCGTGCGTTGGCTCGTTGGCCAGCTCGGCCTGAAACTCGCTTGCCGCTTCCGGGTACTGCCTCTGCGTCCACAGCAGGTACCCCAGGCCGAAGTGAACGTCGGGCTCCCTCGGATCGGCCTTTACGGCGGCGCGGAACTGCTCGATCGCGCCGCCGAAGTTCTTCAACTCATCGAGCGCCTCGCCGGCCAGCATATCCGCCTCGGCTGATTCCGCATTCAGAGTCAGGATCTGTTGATACACATCAAGAACGCATTGGTAGTTCCTGGACCACAGACAGCTGTGGGCCAGGGCGAGCCGCAGTTGCAGATTCTGTGGATCGCGGGAGACTGCCTCCATCAGATAAGGGCGGGCCTCGAGGTAATCACCCAATCCATAGTGGGCCATCCCGATCAGAATCGTCAGACGTTGCGCGTCGCTTGGGGAGGGTGGCTGGTGCCTGACCAACGATTTGAATTCCACGAGGGCCTGCTTCAGCTCCGCGCCCTTGAAGAGGGCCAGGCCAAGGTTCAACCGCAGTCCCGGCATGTCGGGTTCGAGCGCAAGCGCCCTCCGGTAGAGGGGCACGGCCTCCCGGTAGTGTTCCCGGCGGGCTTTGAGAAGACCAAGGCGCGCGTACGGCTCCGCGTTTAACGGGTGGTCCTTCATAAACAGGCGCCACAGAGCCTCAGCTTCGGCGTTTTTGCCCTGTTGTTCCAATTCAAGCGCCGCTTGACTCTGCTCCGCAGTGCCTGAGGCAGACTGGCCCAGGCAGTGGACGGCAGCCGTGGCCAGCATCATCGTCAGTTTCAGGCAGCTCTCAAGTCGCATTGCGGGTCTCATTCCTCCTTGTTTCTGCGCTATTTGAGGTCAGCCAATCGTGGCCGCCAGAAAGAAGGGAGGCGCAGCAGGAGTTTCCTGCCGCGCCGCGGTCGTCGGTTCAGGTTAGAAATTGAACTTGCCGCCGAACTCCCATTCTCTCGGGTCCTGTGCGCCGGTCACGAAGCCGAAGTTGCTGCCTGCTTCCCGGGTGTTGAAGTTGTTGAACTGGGTGTGATTGAAAGTGTTGAAGGTGTCAGCGCGGAGTTCGAAGTGAGCCCGTTCCGTGATGGCAAATGACTTGTAGAGGGAAGTGGTGAAGTTGGTGCGGCCCGGTCCGACCACAGCGTCCCTACCCTGATTGCCAAAGCCCAGGTTCGGACCACCTTGCCACGCAGCTGTGGGCGATACGAAGGTTCCGTTGTTGGCCACCCATTGATAGCCGGTGTTGTTGCCGACCGTTTCTTTCCCCTTGGGGTACAGAACTTTGCCCGCCTGGTTGGCGCGGTTGTTGTAGCCCCCACCCAGTCCCACCGTATCCGCAAAGCCGCTCCCCGCGCTATTGCCTGCCCAGGGCAGACCAGACTCGGAGATAACCGTCCCGGCTATCTCCCAGCCACCAAGCACCTCGTGCGTCAGCCCCGTGCCTTGCACGAACACGGGCAGTCTGTAGGTGTAGTTGGCGTTGAGAATCTGACGCCGGTCCAACGAGCCGGAGCCTTTGTCGTATTTGAGATTCCACGGATTGGCAAGGGTGTTCAGATCGCCGCTGCCCGGCTGGGAGTCGATCTCGTGCGACCAGGTGTAGTCGACCTCAAAGCTGAGCCCGTGGCGGTTCTGCTGGCGTACTCCGGCCTGAAAGCCGTTGTAGGTGCCCGTCTGGAGGTTGGTGATCTGGTTCATGCCGCCAAACCCAGCGTAGGTGCGCGCGAGCAAAGTCGGAACAGTCTTGAGAGCGCCTGTAGCGGACGCCTGACGGACTGCCATCGGGGTGCTGAGCGGAAAATTGTTAATCGGCAGGAAGTCGTTCTGGTGCCAGGCCTGGTTGCCGACATACTGAACGACCAGGATCAGCGCAGGAACGATCTCATGCTGCATGCCCAGGCTGTACTGGCCCACGCCCGGCGGCGGGTAATTGCTCGAGAGACTGGTCGGCCCCTGTGTGAACAGCGGCGAACTGGCTGCGCCCCCGCTCTGCCAGTTGAAGTTGGGGTTGGTCAGTTCGACGTTAGAGGACGACGGTGTGTTGACGAAGGGAGCTCCGCCGGCCACATCGTAGATGTCGTTTCCCTGGATGCGCTCGTAGAACATGCCAAAGCCTCCGCGCAGCACGGTCTTTCCGGTTCCAGTCAGGTCATAAGAAAAACCGACGCGGGGCATGAAGGTCTTCCAGTCGTTCTTGACCAGACCACGCGGGGTTCCACCAACGCCGGAGATTTCCACACCGTTCAGATAGAATCCGGTGCCGTTGACGGTTTCGAGCCCGGGGCTGGCTCCCGTGCAACCGGACGTGCTGACGCCGGTGCAGAAGGCGCCGCTTCCGTTCGGATCGAACACCGGTGCAAGCGCGGCCTGATAATGCGCAGGATCGAAGTTCGAGAGCGCATTCTTGCGTTCATACACGTGGGGCAGGCCATCGTAGCGGAAGCCATATTGCAGGCTGAGGCGACGCGTGACGTGCCAGTTATCCTGCGCGTAAATAGAGGGGGTGTTGTTCACGTAGTGGAAGATGGGGTCCGATTGAGCTTGGCTGAAGCCAGTGCTCAACCCGAGCAGGAAGTCAAGATACGAATCGCCCGTGAGCAGGCCCGAAGGAGTTCCCGCTACGGAGTTCCAGCCGTCATTGAAGGTGTAGCTTCCCTCCGACTGCGCGCCGTTGATTTGATTCTTCGTGTAGCGGTTATAGCCGCCGCCGAATTTCAGTTGATGCTGCCCCTTGGTAAAGGAGACGCTGTAGATTTCAGCAAAGTCCTCTGCGCCGTTGGTCCACGGATCGTTTCCGGGACCCCAGGTCGTACCGAAGGTTCCGAGCCCGATGTTGGGCAGACGGTTGAGCGCGTTTTGTCCCGTGAAGTAGGTTGCGGTATTCCATCCCGAGGGCCTCACGAAGCTGCTACCGCCGGCCGCGACCGGCGCGATTTTGATCTTGTTGCCGTTGTAGTTGAACGCTGCCTCAACAAGTACATCGGGTGTGAGTGCCCCGGTTAGCTTGATGACCGAAGCGTACGACGGGTTAGAGAAGTTGGAGCCGACCGACGGGTAACTGTCGGCGTTCCACAATATGGTGGAATAAACCTGGTCCGCCGCATCGTGGATCAGGTGGCCCATCAGTTGCCACTTGTCATTGAAATTGTGGTCGACGCGGACAATATCGTCCCGATCGGTAATCGGCAGCTTGCCCGCGGGAGGCGTGAACGTATCGTTCGCGTTGGTGGCGGCGGGAACATTCTTGAGTGTGCCAAAAACGAGCGCGTTGGGATCCAACAGGGTGCCTGGGATGGTGTTGTTCGGAAACGGAGTCCCTGGAGTCAGGCCGGCGGCCGAGAGTTTCGCGTTGAAGGCAGGGTCGAGGGTGGTGGGCACAAACAACTGATGACCGACACCGGCGGCCAATTGAGCTGCATTGTTGAAAGCCGGGACCACATAGTTGAATGTCGTCGGCGACGTGACAAGATCCGCGCTGGGAACGGTGTTGATTGGGTTGGGCGATTGGCCGTTGATTTCCTTGCGCCACTCTTCGTTGACAAAGAAGAATGTCTTTCGCTGGCTCGAGTTGTATACGCGAGGAATGAACAGCGGACCACCGAGGTTGCCGCCGAATACGTTATAGCGCAACTCCGCTTTCGGCGTAAGCTGCCCGTGATTGTCGTCGAAATAGTTGTGGGCATCGAAGGCATCGTTGCGGCCAAACTCCCAGACACCGCCGTGAAAGGTCCGCGTACCGCTCTTGATGGACATGGTGATGGTGCCGCCCGATGAGATGCCGTAGTCCGGAGGATAGTTGCTGGCCAGCACCTGGAATTCGCCGAGGGCCTCTTGCGAAGGCATGACGGAATCCTTGCCGCCGGAACCGCGGTCGTAATCTTCGCCGCCGTCGGTGATATAGACGTTGTGGCCCGAGTTCAGCCCGTTGAAGCTGATAGCGAAGCTGGCGCCCGTTGAGGTTGGCGAGTTCGAGTCCGGCAAGTTGTTGCTGGCGCCCAAGCCCAGGGCCGCCAAGGCCACAATATTGCGCCCGTTGGTGGCCAGTTCGGTGATCTGCTGGGAGTTGATCAGAGTGCTTACCACGTTCGAGTCGCTCTGCACTGTCAGGGCATCGGCCGCCACAGTCACGGTTTGCGTCTCAGCGCCGACGACCAACCTGACGTCGACGCGAAACGTCCGGGAAATGTCGACAACCACGCCATTCAGCTCGTACGCTTCGAATCCGCTGGCCGTCACCTTCAGGTTGTAGTGAGCGGCGTTCAAACCGGAGATGTCGTACAACCCGGTGCCACTGCTCACGGTTGAATGCGATTCGCCAGTAGCTGGATCGGTGAGGACGATCCTCGCACCGCTAACCACCGCTCCACTCGGGTCTGTGACGATGCCGGTGAGATTCGAGTTGTTCTGGGCAAATGCTCCCGCGCATGCCAAAACGAATGACAACCGCACCAGAATTAACGTGTATCTCGCTTGTCTCATGTGACCTTCCTTTTCAAAGTTGTTCCCTTTGGTGTTTCTCGTTTGTCTTGCTTTTTCCCCATCGTTGTGGGAGTTGGGTTAAAGTGCATCGAACCATCGTCGAGACGCGGATTCGCCTGCTGAAACGAATCGAAGCCTCGCCGCAGAATCGCCATGAGTGAATTCCCCAGCGCCTGCGCGCACCAACTCCTGTCGATGCCCCGCTCGATTACTTGCGGTTGATCGACCGCAAGTCAGCAATCGTAGACATCCTAGAGGGAATCGGATTCTGTGCCAGCTGTCTTGCGACTACCGGTTATCTCTCCGCGACAAGTGGTCGAATTGGCGCGGCGATGAACGCGCGCGGAAACACCCGCCTGTTCTGATGGGATTGAGTGAATTGAAATGGAGTGTCGGGCGAATTGCTTAGGCGCAGATAGGCGGTAGGCCACTGCGAAACAGCGTCTGAGATGGCATTGGGAAAGAGATCATATCCTTTATCCTCCTCAACTCTTTCCCGTCACCTCAACCTCGCCATGTATTCAAGGGGATAGTCAGAAAGGAAGTCTTTGAGCGGGCATAACCCAGCGCGTGCCGATTCCGTTCAATGACCGGGCAAAAGAGGTCAATGCAGATTCAATGAAGCGTCAATGTCACGTAGATAGAAGCACAAAAGGCATTCGAGGGAGTACCTCGCCCCGCGCAATCGAACTACGAAGCTCCGAAATCGAGGAGTTCGCGGAGCGGCACAATTTCTGAGCTCTCTGTGTTGGTCAGCGTGAGCGTCTCGAAGAGAGAACGGCGGAATGCTTCGCTCAGTGCGAAGCCGATTCGCTTCCGAGTCGCGCGCAATTCCATGGCGAGCAAATACAAAATATCGTCACTTGCCGTTAGGTACAAGACAGTATCAGTGGTCTTGTCTCTATCAAGAGCCTCACGAATTGCGTCATAACGGGATGCCGCCTTCGCGCTTCTCTCGTATTCGATCCCGATCGTTCGTGTGCATCCGTCGGCTTCGATCTCCGCGACGGCGTCATAGTCTTTGGCCGCTCCGCCGGCGGCAACCAGGTTCCGCGAGGTGATCTCTACGTCACTCTTCCACGACCGAAGCAAGCCGGATCGGGCGAGAGCCAGATGGATATTGACCAGTTCCAGCGCGTGAGCGACCTTCGACGGATGGAGAATTTGCTTCGTGTCACTGGGCAACGAGACCAGGTAGTGACCGCGCGACTCAAGACATTCAAGACCCTGCTGTGTAATTCCATAGACAGGTTTACCCAGAAACTGCTGTCAATTC
>Ga0210394_10006325_pt1 | contig 12854 bp, 7 predicted proteins | sample IncBWC12MmetaG_FD_160121 | JGI IMG/M metagenome (GOLD analysis project Ga0210394, IMG submission 160121) | Forest soil microbial communities from Barre Woods Harvard Forest LTER site, Petersham, Massachusetts, United States - Inc-BW-C-12-M | ecosystem: Environmental > Terrestrial > Soil >... | reverse complement strand
GGGGAGAGCACTAAGGAAACCGTTAAAACCATTGCGCGGGGAATGCCGGGCGTTTTCCGGTGTGACCGTGGTGACTACACTCGTATGCTTATTTTATTTTGCATGCGAGGCTGCGGGCGCGCCGAGCGCCCGGCATTCCCTGCGCCCTCTGATTTCTTAGGGGGGGCACGAATGGCAAACCTCGCGCGAAACAAGCGGCGAGATCGGGAAGCTGTGCCCGTGGATGGGGAGCAGCCTCGCCAGCGATTTCCGTCATGCCCGGCCATAGTAGTCGGCCTTGCGCAGACTACGTAAACTTGTCTGCGTTGCCGGGCATCCACGTCTTTCTTGGCGGGTCAGAAGCAAGACGTGGATGGCCGGGACAAGCCCGGCCATGACGGATTGGTCTTAGGCCCGCCATGCCCATAGGCACCGCTTGCCCGTTGTTAGTGCTTGATGTCAGCCGTATCAGGTGTTCTGCTTAAAAAAGCTGCTGGAGCACGCCGTCTGTGTCGATCTTCGTCGCACTGCACCACGTTACGCACTACAAATACGACCGTCCGATCGACCTCGGACCCCAGACCATCCGCCTGCGGCCGGCGCCGCATACGCGGACCCCGATCCTGAGCTATTCACTTAAAGTCACGCCCGCAAATCATTTCGTGAACTGGCAGCAGGACCCGCAAGGAAACTGGCTCGCCCGCTTTGTATTTCCCGAGAAGGCCAATGAGCTGAAGATCGAAGTTGATTTCTCGGCACAGATGACCGTGATCAACCCGTTCGACTTCTTTGTCGAACCTTATGCCGACAGCTTTCCGTTTGAATACACCGCCGATCTTAAGACCGAATTGGCGCCTTACCTCGCAGCCATCGAGCCCGGGCCGCTACTCGCCGCTTACCTCGCGGGCCTCAAGCGGGAGGCGACCTCTACCGTCAATTTCCTGGTCGATCTCAACGCCGAGCTTCAGAAAAAGATTCGCTATCTCATCAGGATGGAGGCGGGTGTTCAAACGCCGGAAGAAACACTCGCCTCTGGAGCGGGCTCCTGCCGCGACTCGGCGTGGCTGTTGATTCAAACCCTGCGGCATCTCGGCCTCGCGGCGCGGTTCGTCTCGGGTTACCTCATCCAGTTGCGCCCCGACATCGATCCGGTCGAAGGGCCGCGCGAGGTCGAGAGCGATTTTACCGATTTGCACGCCTGGGCCGAGGTGTATCTACCCGGCGCGGGCTGGATCGGGTTCGATGTCACCTCCGGCATGCTGACGGGCGAAGGACATATCCCGGTTGCCGCCACGCCGCATTACCGGACCGCAGCGCCGATCAGCGGCGCCGTCGGATTCGCCAATGTAACGTTCGACTTCGAGATGAGCGTTAAACGAATCCGCGAGGCGCCGCGGATTACGCGACCGTTCTCCGACCAATCCTGGGAACGTCTCGACAGGCTCGGCGAACAGGTCGATGCCGATCTGAAGGCTGGCGATGTGCGCTTGACGATGGGAGGCGAGCCCACTTTCGTCTCGGTCGACGATCTGGAAGCGCCGGAGTGGAATATTGCCGCTGTCGGCCCGACCAAGCGTCGCTTTGCCGACGATCTCATTCGACGCTTGCGAACGCGCTTTGCGCCGGGTGGCCTGCTGCATTACGGGCAGGGCAAATGGTATCCCGGTGAAAGCCTGCCGCGCTGGGCGTTCGGCCTCTTTTGGCGCAAGGACGGCGTGCCGATCTGGAAGAACTCCGAGTTGATCGCCGATGTCGAAGGGCCGCACAAGGCCCAGATCGCAGAAGCTCAACATTTTGCGGAAAAGACCGCAACACGGCTGGGGCTTGATTCCGAATTCGTCATGCCCGCCTTCGAAGACCCCGGCTACTGGCTGCAGAAGGAAGCGGGCCTGCCGCCAAACGTCGATCCCAGCGATTCCAAGCTGTCCGACCCGGAGGAACGCTCGCGGATGGCGCGGGTGTTCGATCAGGGTCTTACCGAGCCGAAGGGATTTGTCCTGCCGATCCAGCGCTGGAACGCGGATGCCGGCAAGTGGAAGAGCGAACGCTGGAAGCTGCGCCGGAACAACCTGTTCCTCAGTCCGGGGGATTCGCCGATGGGGCTGCGGCTGCCGATCACCTCGCTGCCGCATATTCCCGCTGACGAATATCCCTACGTCGTCGAGCAGGATCCGCTGGCGCCGCGGGAGGAGGAATTGCCGATTTACGGAGGTGCGCCGGCGGAAGCCGCGCCGCATCAGGAGGTGCAGGAACAGCAGCTCAAGGGCAGCGGCGGCGTTCGTACCGCCATGTCGATCGAAATCCGCGACGGCGTCTTGTGCGCCTTCATGCCGCCGGTGGAGAAACTTGAAGATTACCTGGAGCTGGTTACAGCCGTGGAAGCAACCGCCGAGGAAATGCAGATCAAGGTGTATGTCGAGGGCTACCCGCCGCCGTTCGACCCGCGCGTCGAGGTGATCAAGGTGACGCCCGATCCCGGCGTCATCGAGGTCAACATTCAGCCTTCGACAAGCTGGCGCGAGGCGGTCGATATCACCTTCGGCCTTTATGAGGATGCCGCCAAGATCCGGCTCGGCGCCAATCGCTTCCTGATCGACGGCCGCCATACCGGCACCGGTGGCGGCAACCACGTCGTGGTCGGTGGCAGCAGGCCAGCGGATTCGCCGTTCCTGCGCCGTCCGGATCTTCTGAAAAGTCTTGTGCTGTACTGGCAGCGGCATCCGTCACTGTCTTATCTGTTCTCGGGCATGTTCATCGGTCCGACCAGCCAGGCGCCCCGCATCGATGAAGCGCGGCACGACGGACTTTACGAACTGGAGATCGCACTCGCTCATGTGCCGCCGCCCGGAGGCAAAATTCCGCTGTGGCTGGTGGACCGGCTGTTCCGGCACATTCTGGTCGATATCACCGGCAATACCCATCGCGCCGAAATCTGCATCGACAAACTCTATTCTCCCGACAGTGCGACCGGACGGCTTGGCCTCGTCGAGTTTCGCGCGCTGGAGATGCCGCCCGATCCGCGGATGTCGCTTGCACAGCAATTGTTGATCCGTGCCCTGATCTCCAAACTCTGGCGCGAGCCGAGCGAGGGAAAATTCGTGCGCTGGGGCACGACGCTGCATGATCGTTTCATGCTGCCGCATTTCCTGTGGGAAGACTTCCTGGATGTGCTCGGCGAGTTGAAGCAGTCCGGTTACGAGTTTTCATCGGACTGGTATGCCGCCCAGCTCGAATTCCGCTTTCCCGTGTTCGGCCGCGTCCACCATGGCGGCGTTTCGCTCGAAGTGCGCCAGGCGCTGGAACCCTGGCATGTTCTGGGCGAGGAAGGCACGGCCGGCGGCACCGTGCGCTATGTCGATTCCTCGGTCGAGCGGCTGCAGGTCAAGGCATCGGGTTTTGTCGAGGGTCGTCACGTCGTCACATGCAACGGCCGGCGGATGCCGATGACCGAAACCGGGCGCTCGGGCGAGGCGGTTGCCGCCGTCCGCTTCAAGGCGTGGCAGCCCGCTTCCGGGCTGCACCCCACCATTCCCGTCCATGCGCCCCTGACATTTGATTTGATCGATACCTGGAACAACCGCTCATTGGGCGGCTGCGTCTACCATGTCGCGCATCCGGGGGGGCGGACCTACGACACCAAACCGGTCAATTCCTACGAGGCGGAGGCGCGCCGGCTCGCCCGGTTTCAGGATCACGGCCACACGCCCGGCAGAATCGAACCGCCTCCCGAGGAACGCACAATTGAATTCCCATTGACCCTCGACTTGAGGACGCCACTCCTGCATTGAGATTGGGCGCGCGAGGGGGAGTAGGTATGGCGGGGCAGGCCGACCAAGGAAGCGGACAAGGAAACAAGGCCCGCCCAGGCAGCCGGCGCGTGGCGCAGTGGATGCGCGACTATGTGCCGCTGCCCGGTATTCCCGACGAATATATCGCCCAGGACGGGACGCCTCGCGCGGTCTGGACCCGCTTCTTCGAAGCATTCGCTTCGCTTGCGCCCGCCGAGATCGAGCGGCGCTTCGGAACGGCCGATCGACATTTGCGGGAAGCCGGCGTCAGTTATCGCGCGCCGGGCGACACGTCCGACCGGCTTTGGCCGCTAAGCCATCTGCCCCTTCTGATCGACGAAACCGAGTGGCGGCAATTGACCGCAGGAATCGTGCAGCGCGCCCAGTTGCTGGAACTCGTGCTCGGCGATCTCTACGGCGAGGGCCGGCTGGTGACTGAGGGCGCAATTCCCGCGGCCGCCATTGCCGGCAGCCCCGAATATCTGCGTGCGGTTTGCGGCATCAAGCCCCCCGGCGGGCGATATCTCAGCCTCTACGGGGCGGATGTTGGCCGCGGGCCGGATGGGCGCTGGTGGGTGCTTGGCGACAGGACGCAGGCGCCGTCGGGCGCGGGCTACGCGCTTGAAAACCGGCTGGTGTTGTCACGTGCCTTCGCAAGCCTCTACAAGTCGATGAATGTCGAGCGCGTTGCGCCATTTTTCGAGGCGTTCCGCGACTCGCTTCGCGCCGGCGCCGACCGCGACGAACCGCGCATCGGGCTGTTGACGCCCGGCCAGTTCAACGAAACCTATTTCGAACATGCGACGCTGGCGCGTTACCTCGGCTTCCTGCTGGTCGAGGGCGAAGATCTCGCAGTCAGCGGCGATCGCATTCATATCCGCACCGTCGCCGGTCTGAAGCGGCTCGATGTGCTGTTGCGCCGGGTCGACTCCAACTTTCTCGATCCGCTCGAACTCAACGCCTCTTCGCAACTCGGCGTTCCCGGCCTGATCGACGTCCTGCGCAAGAACGGCATCGTCGTCGCCAACATGCCGGGCTCCGGGGTGATGGAAGCGCGCGCGCTTCTCGGCTTCCTGCCACATCTGTGCCGGCGCCTGCTGGGCGAAGACCTGAAGATGCCGCATATCGCGACCTGGTGGTGCGGACAGGCCTCTGCCCGCGAGGAAGTGCTGTCGCGGCTCGACGAGGTCGCGATCGAAGGCGCCTACCGCAGGGACGTTCCCGGTTTTCCGGGCAAGAGCCCCGTGCTCCCAAGCGAGTTGCCGCCGGCCGAACGCGAGCGGCTGAGGAATGCCATCAGCGATCGCGGCATCGATTTTGTCGGCCAGGAACTGGTGCGCCTCTCGACGATGCCGGTGTGGGATCAGGGGCGGATCACCCCGCGCCCGTTCGTCTTGAGGGTTTTTGCCGCCGCAACGCCGCAAGGCTGGACCATGATGCCCGGCGGATTCTGCCGGATCGCCGAGCAGGCGGATGCGCGTGCCGTATCGATGGGGGACGGTGCGCGGGCGGCGGACGTATGGGTGATTTCCGACAGAGCGGTGCCGGCGACGACGCTGTTGCCGGCGGTCGATACGGTGCGGATCAGGCGCATCGCCGGCTGGGTTCCGAGCCGGGCCGCGGATAATCTATTTTGGCTTGGCCGTTACCTCGAACGCGCCGAGGCGACATTGCGGCTGGTTCGCGCGCTTGCGACCTCGCCGCGCGATCCCGCCAGGGGATCGTCGACCGTGCTTCATACGGTGGAACGGATCCAGCGGCTTCTTCTCGCCTGGGGCGCGATCTCGCAAACGGCGCGGACGCAGCCGGCAAAGGTCGTCGCCGAGGCGCTGCAAAATGAGGAGCGCTTCGGTTCGGCCCTGTCGCTGGTGCGCTCCGCGCAACGCACCGCGACCTCGCTGCGGGAGCGCCTTTCGCCGGACGCCTGGCAGGTCATCACCGAAATGGCCGAACGTCTGGCGCAAGAGGTGGAAGACGATGACGGCGTCGTCAGGGCCGCCGAGCTGACCTTGCAGGAACTGGCGAGTTTCGCCGGTCTTGCTCAGGAAAACATGAACCGCGCCGCCGGCTGGCGTTTCCTCGAAATGGGCCGCCGTGCCGAGCGCGCGATCAATACCGTACGCTTCGCGCGGCAGTTTGCCTATGACGAGGCAACCGGCGAGGATCTCGACGTGCTGCTGACGCTGGTGGATTGCCAGATCACCTACCGCTCGCGCTATCTCGTGGGGCCGTTGCTGGCGCCGGTGCGCGACCTGGTGGTTCTCGACCCCTACAATCCGCGATCGGTGGCGTTCCAGGTTTCTGCGCTAAACGACCACGTCGCGAGCCTTCCGACTTTGAAGGAAGGCGGGCTGATCGAGCGGCCGCAACGTCTCGCCGTCGCCGCCCAGGCTGCGCTGACGACAGCCGAGGCCGCAACCCTCCATACCCAGACGCTGTTTGCGCTCGAACAGGAGCTGCTCAATCTCGCGGACGCGATCGGGCTGCACTATTTTCCGCACGGGCCGAACGCCTCGAGGCCCGAAAAGCTGACGGGTCTTGCGTGATCTACGACATCCGTCACGTCACTACTTACAGCTACGAAAGTCCGGTCAACTTCGCGCGGTGCTCGCTGCGGCTGGAGCCGAGAAGCGGCGACGGGCAGGAACTGGTTTCTCACACCGTCGATATCAGGCCGCGTCCGACGGACCGCACGGTACGGCGAGACTTTTTCGGGACGCACACCGAAAGCATCCTGATCGAGACCGCGCATCGCAATCTTCGGATCGATTCCCGCTCGCGCGTATCGGTGTCGCGCAGCGCTCCGGATCGCGGCGCGCAAAGCCGCTCCTGGGAGAGCGTCCGCGATGCGGCGATCGAAGTCAAAAGCCTCGGGCCTGAGTCCCCGATCGGGTACGTCTTCGCAAGTCCGCTTGTGCCGGTGCAGCGGCCGGTCACTGCGTATGCCTCAGCGAGCTTTCCGCCGGCAGGCGGCATCCTGGCCGGCGCGGTCGATCTTATGCACCGGATCCGTACCGAATTCAAATACGACCCGAAGGCAACCGTCATCTCGACGCCGCTCAAAGAGGTGTTCGAAAAGCGTCACGGCGTTTGCCAGGATTTCGCCCATGTGATGATTGCGGGCCTGCGTGGCCTCGGCCTGCCGGCGGCCTATGTCAGCGGCTACCTGCGGACTATACCGCCGCCCGGCAAGCAACGCCTGCAAGGCGCCGACGCAACCCACGCCTGGGTATCCCTGTGGTGCGGTGAAGGGCTTGGTTGGATCGGTTTCGATCCGACCAACGATATCCTAATCGAGAACGATCACATCGTTCTGGCGGTCGGGCGGGATTTCTCGGATGTATCCCCCGTCGACGGCATCATCGTGGGGTCCCGGAAGCAGAAGCTCAACGTGGCGGTCGATGTGCTGCTGGTGGAGTGATCAGCCTTTCATCGCATGGTTCGCGACACCGAATTTTAACTATGTCTTAACAAGACACCCTTCCGGCGGCCCGATATCGGCATCGGTAACACTCTGATTAATCGTCCCACCCTAGATTGCTCATCAAGCAGGCACCGGTCGTGCCCAAATTCAGGTGGAAATGATGAGCATCACGTGGATCACAGGCAATGGGCTCTCTTCGATGGAGGCCCGCCTCTTCAATCAGATCGCCACGTTCAGCGCCACGGGCCTCGCCATGTCGATGGTCCTTGTCGTGTGCGGTTTTCGGGTTATGAATCCCTGGTTCTGAACCGGTTCTGCGGTCTTGTTTGCCGTAAGCGCCGAGATCAGGATGTTGAGGTCCAGCCCGCGTCGATTTCCCGGGAGCCTTTTCCCAAGATATCAATAGACAGCGCGTGCCGTTTTGCAACGGTGCGCCAGATCTGCTTGCTTAACTGGCCGTTGCGCTCCGCAACGGCGCTTCGCCTTCGGAGCGCAGGTCGCCGAAGAATTTCTCGACTTCGCGCGATAGCAGCTCGGCAGTCGCCGCCAGATCGCCTGACGCCGAAAGAACCGACGAAGCACCCTTGTTGGTGTTCTCGATGGCGTCGCTGAGCGAGCCAATATTGGCGACCAGGGTTGAGTTGCCATCGGCGGCGAGCTGTGCGTTTACCGAGATTTCGCGGGTTGCCGAATCCTGCTGCCCAACGGCGTCGGCAATGTTGGTCGTGACCGCATTGATCTCGCGAACGGCGGTACCTATCTCACGCACCGCTTCAACCGCATTTCGTGTCGAGATCTGGATCATGCTGATATTCTGGCCGATTTCGGCGGTGGCCTTCGCGGTCTGCCCGGCGAGTGCCTTGACTTCGTGGGCGACCACGGCGAAACCGCGGCCGGCATCGCCAGCGCGCGCGGCTTCGATCGTGGCGTTCAGCGCCAGAAGGTTGGTCTGTTCTGCAATCGCCTGAATGAGGTTGAGCACGCCGTCGATGCGTTGAGTTGCCGCGGCGAGACTTTCGATTTCGGCGACCGATTTTTCGGTGCGCTGGCCGGCTTGTTCGACAACCTCCGCCGATTGGCGCACCTGTCGGCCGATCTCCTCGATCGAGGCGGACAGCTGTTCGGCCGCGCTGGCAACCGCGAAAACGTTGCTCGAGGCTTGTTCCGTGGCACGTGCTGCCGCGTTCGCGCGTCCGGTAGCGTCAGATGCCACACCGGAAATGGATTTCGCGGTGTCGCGCATGGCAGTGGCATTATCGTTCACGGCGCCCAGTACGCTTCCAATCGCGCCGCGGAAGGCCTCCACCGAAACTTCGATTTGCCGGGAGCGCTCCTCGCGCGCCTTGGAATCCAGCAGCACCTGGGAATTGAGGTTGCGGTTGCGATCCATCGCTTCCTGAAAGACCCCGATGGCGCGGGCCAGCGCGCCGATTTCGTCCTGCCGTTCGGTATGCGGAACCTGCACGCCCTCCGCGCCTTCGGCGACCCGCCTGATGGTGGTCGTGATCAGCGAAAGCGGCCGGGCGACCGAGCGTGCAACGATGAAGACACCGACGGCGACCAGAACCAGAGCCAGCCCGCCGAGACAGGTGAGAAGGAAGGCAAGCTGGCGATTGACTTCGGTCTCTTGAGCGATTCTCTTGCCGCGTTCCGCGTAGACCTTGGAGAGGGCGGCGAGATCATTGTTGAGAGCAGAGCGCACGCTGCGATTGGCGTCGTTGTCGCCCCATTCCCGTCCGGCATCGTGGCTGACTTCGATCGCGCGGCGAACCAGCTCTTTGCGGAATTCGACGAATTGATCGATCCGTTTCTTGAAGGCTGCAAATTGCTCGGCATCGTCTGCCTGGACGATGGATTGCCACTTTTTGACGACTTCAACAAGCTGATCACTGAATTTGTGCAAGCCCTCGCCGTACTTCTTCACGACCGGCAGATCGGTCGACATGTAGATGCCGCGGGATTCCATCACCACGGCATAGACCAGCGAGTTGACGCGCTCGACGTTGAGCGCGGCCAGGTTTGCGGTCTCGATGGATTGTGTCAGCTCGGCGCTGCGACGGGTATTGTGGTCCGACAGCACGGTAATGGCTGCCGTCAGAAGCGCGAACAGGGCAAATATCGCATAGAGCTTGAAGGCAAGCGAAAAGCTTGAGGCTTTCTTCGAGCCCGATTTTCCAAATGAATTCATTATGGCTGGCACTCTCGGCCTCACGCTGGAGGCCAGTCGGTATCTGACGGCCGTCACGAGTAACTATGTAAAATTTCCCTGTATAAAATGTTAACCTTTGCTCTCTCTTTCGGCGAATTGCTGTGTCTGGGATGCTTCGGCCCGACTCCGAGCGGCTGCTTGATTCGATATGCCGCGGCGTCCGCGATCTGTCCTCCCCAGCCGACGAATTCCTCCGACGGATGGCTCACATCGGAGGCCGCTATTTTCAAAGCGGAACGGTCATGCGGATGTGCGGCGGCCCGTCATGCCCAGGGAAAATTGCTCTCAAGATAGGCACCTTAACGGATAGTTCGCTCTTTTATGACTAATTTGGCGTCATCTGTCTTGGGGGATCGCTCGCCCCAGCCCCGCCAAATCGGAGACGTACCGTGATTATTTGGTCAAGCAAGACTCTGATTCCTGCTCTCGCATTCACGCTTGCTCTTGTTGGTTCCGCCGCCGCCGGTGGGCCGACCAAGGATGAAGCCGTTGCCATGGTCAAGAAAGCGGTAGCTTTCATCAAGGAGCAGGGTCCCGAGAAGGCCTATTCTGAAATTACCGACAAGGCCGGCAAATTCCACGATCGAGATTTGTACGTCGTCGTCTATCAGCTCGACGGCATGGTGCTGGCACACGGCTCAAACCAAAAGTTCGTCGGCAAGGACATGAGCGACGCGCAGGACGTCGACGGCAAACTCTACGTCAAGGAGCGCGTCGAACTCGCGGGCAAGCAGGCATCATTCTGGCAGGACTACAAGTTCGTCAATCCGGTCGACAAGAAAGTCGAGCCGAAGGAAATGTATTGCGAGAGGCTGGACAACACCGCTGTCTGCGCAGGAATTTACAAGTCCTGACCCACAGTAACCGGCGTTGTAACTGCCCATCGAAGGATTGACATGCTCGGTTGGATCAAAAATATCGGGCTGTCCTGGAAAGTTCAGCTCGCGCCCGCCTTCCTGGTCCTCGTTTTGATCGCCGTCGGTGTCTACGCCTTGTTGGCGTTGCGCTCGAATCAGGCTGCCGTCGATGCACTTGTCTCGGGGCCGGTGCGGCAGTCGGAACTTGCGAACGATCTCACCACCAGGGCATGGGTGGCGCATGCCAAGCTCTACCGTCTCGCCGCAACCGCGGCCAATGAAAAGGATGAGAAGAAGGTCGCAGCTTTCGCCAAGGAAGCCTCCGTCGCCGCCGCCGGCATTTCGGAAGCGTTGAAGGCGGTTGAAGCTGCTCGCAGCGACCGCCAACTCGAGGCCTTTGAAAAGTTGAAAACCGCTGTTGCAGGTTATCTCAAGCAATCGAAGAACGCGATTGAGATGGCCGACGGCGACGCTGGATCGGCGCTGATGTTCATCAAAGGCGCGGAACGAAATTTTGCCGATATCGAGAAGTTGACCGACGACTGGATCACGCGCAGCAGCGACAGCAAGGATCGTGAGATTGCGCGAGCCGGGATGAGGCTTGATCAGCAGCAGTTGACGCTGACCGTCGTCCTTCTCATCGTGGCTTTCGCGGGCATCGTTGTTTCGTTCCTGGTCGGCCGGGGTATTTCGCGCCCGGTGGTCGCGATGTCAAAGGCGATGCGCGAGCTCGCTGCGGGCAATTTCGGCGTTCAACTGCCGGGCCTTGATCGGCGCGACGAAGTCGGCCAGATGGCCCAGGCGGTCGAAGAGTTTAAAGTGCAGGCGGTCGCCAAGGCCGAATCCGAGACAGCCGAACGCGAAGCGAAGAACCGCGAGCTGGCGGCGGCCCGCCGGGCCGAGCTCCACAATCTGGCCGAGGGATTTGAGACCACGGTCGGAAACATCGTCGAGAACGTTGGCTCCGCGTCGAGCGAGCTGGAGAATTCGGCGGTCATTCTGACCAAGAGCAGCGCGGCAACCCAGCAGCTCAGCACCGTTGTCGCGGCAGCTTCGGAAGAAACTTCCGCCAACGTCCAGTCGGTGGCCTCCGCAACGGAGGAAATGGCCAGTTCCATCAATGAAATCGGACGTCAGGTAGCGGATTCCAACCGGATCGCCAATGAGGCGGTCGACCAGGCGCAAAAGACCGACGCGCGGATCGCGGAATTGTCGCTTGCCGCAAGCCGTATCGGCGACGTCACCCAGTTGATCACCACAATCGCGGAGCAGACCAATCTGTTGGCGCTCAATGCAACCATTGAAGCCGCACGAGCGGGTGACGCGGGTCGCGGCTTTGCAGTGGTCGCCCAGGAGGTCAAGGCGCTCGCCGCGCAGACCGCCAAGGCCACCAGCGAGATTAGTACGCAGATCGCCGGCATACAGGCGGCAACGCACGACTCGGTGGTCGCAATCAAGGAGATCAGCGGCACAATCGGGCGGGTTTCCGAAATCGCGGCGGCCATCGCAGCCGCTATCGAGCAGCAGGGCGCCGCGACCCAGGAAATCGCCCGCAATGTGCAACAGGCAGCCATTGGTTCCACGCAGGTCGCAACCAGCATCGCCGACGTCAACCGCGGCGCCGGTGATACTGGTTCGGCGTCATCCCAGGTGCTCTCGTCGGCGCAATTGCTTTCGAACGAAAACAAGCGTTTGAAGGCCGAGGTCGCCAAATTCCTGGCTACCGTCCGGGCTGCATAGAATCTCTCCAGCTGATAGTCTTGGACGGAAAGCCATCGCGCCGGCGCTGATGGTCTGGAGCGAGCATGGCCTACCGGCATGCCATAGGTAACACCGCATACGTTTTCGACGATCTTCGCGATCTCCTCGCCAAGGCGAGCCCGCCGCGCTCCGGCGACCGCCTCGCGGGTGTCGCCGCCGAAAGTGCCGAACAGATGGTGGCGGCGCGGATCGCGCTGGCCGATGTTCCCCTCAAGCAGTTTCTGCACGAGACGGTCATTCCCTACGAGAGCGACGAGGTAACCCGTCTGATCGTCGACAGCCACGACGCCACGGCCTTTATGGCCGTCGCCTCGTTGACCGTCGGATCGTTCCGCGACTGGCTGCTTTCCGGAAAAGCCAGCCGGGAGGTGCTCGGGAAGATCTCGCGCGGGATCACCCCGGAAATGGCGGCGGCGGTTTCAAAATTGATGCGTAACCAGGACCTCATTCTGGCGGCCAAGAAGTGCGAGGTCGTGACCGCCTTCCGCGACACGATCGGTTTGAGCGGGCGGATGAGCGTGCGACTGCAGCCCAATCATCCCTTCGATGATGCCCAGGGCATCACCGCCTCGATACTGGATGGCATCCTGCTGGGCGCGGGCGATGCCTGCATTGGCATAAACCCGGCAAGCGACGATCCAGCCACCATCGGCAGGCTCCTGCATCTGCTCGACGAGATCATCGGCAAATTGCAAATTCCGACCCAGGCCTGCGTGCTGTCTCACGTAACGACGACGCTTCAATTGATCGGCGAGCGCGTTCCCGTCGATCTGGTTTTTCAGTCGATCGCGGGCACCGAGGCGGCCAACCGGAGTTTTGGCGTCGATCTCAAGCTG
>Ga0210394_10006324_pt1 | contig 12855 bp, 11 predicted proteins | sample IncBWC12MmetaG_FD_160121 | JGI IMG/M metagenome (GOLD analysis project Ga0210394, IMG submission 160121) | Forest soil microbial communities from Barre Woods Harvard Forest LTER site, Petersham, Massachusetts, United States - Inc-BW-C-12-M | ecosystem: Environmental > Terrestrial > Soil >... | reverse complement strand
CAAACGCGTAAATGTGTTGAAAGCGATGCATTTTTTTTAATGGTTTATGAAAAGAAAGTCTGATAAGACCTTTATTTGCAATATCTTCATCATAGCCACTAATATTAGTAAAGGTGTGGTGTTTAATATTGTGTTGCACTTTCCAAGTGAACACGCTTCCACCTAATAAGTATATGGTTTTACCCATAAGGTTGTTAAGCCACTTTTTTTGAGAAATAGAATCATGAGCCGCATCATGCATAACCGACATTCCAACACCCGCCATTCCAATTCCCATTATTATAGAAAACAAAAAAAACAACCATGCTGGTAAAGACAGTGTTAACACCAATATGAAAGGAACAAAATAAAGAGTAAGCATCACTATTGATTTTATAGTCATATTTAAATTACCTTTTGTAGAAAGGTTTTTCTCTTTAAAAAAATCATTTACGTTTTTTTTTAGGGTTGTAGCAAATTGCTTTTTATCATTACTCACAAATTTTACTGTGTTCATTAAACAACGCGTTTTTACCTCCACATAATGGGAGATTTATTAGTCCTGAAAAAAATGAGGTTAAAAAAGAAGAGTGATTAAAAACGACACAGGATATATGATTTCCTCCGTTCTTCTTGGCTAAAGATAGTTTAAAAAACGAACTGATGTGCTGTTAAAAAGTGTTGCTTTCTCAAAAGCAAATATTTCTCTAAAAAGAATGCTCGAATTGAAAAAAGAATTGTCTGTCTTCTTTTGAAATTGCATAGTCAAAACGTAAAATAGTGTTTACATTCCAAGCTATACGCAAGCCCAAACCCTCAGCATATCTATAATTAGAGCCATAAGTTAAGTGCGAAAATTTATCGCCCACCCCTCCAACATCAAAAAACGGAACACCACTTAAAGCAATGTGTTGTTTTAATAATACAAACTGAGCAAAGCGTGCGCGTAGCTCTATATTAACAAAATCTAAATAATTGGCCACAAAGCGTGCTTGCTTATAACCACGCAAAACAAATCTGCCTCCTACTACATCATATACGCCACCCTCTGAACCCCACTCTTCCATATATTCATATATAGGAGCGTTTCCATTAAGCGCCGCTATACCTGCACGCGCAGAAAAAACCAGTTTTTTAAATACAGAAGGAAATAGGCGTTGATAAATTTTAGCTTGTGCAAACACTTTATTAAATGTGTAGTTAGAGCCCAAAGCTTGTAAAGATAATTCGTCGGTAATTTCGGCAAAAACACCTTTACCGGGGTCACTTTCTAAATCGCGTGTATCGTAAACCAAACCAGCCTGCAGCATAGAAACCGTTGTTCTGCCCAAGCCCAATGTTTTGCCGTTTAAAAAGTCGTTTTGCAAAAGCGAGTTGCCACCAAAAGTATAAAGTCCAAAGCTTGCGTATCTAAACCCCACAATGGCACGCATCTTACTTTTAAAAAAAGAACGTTCAGCACTTAAATCCAACATTAAGTTGTTTTTTTCCTCATAACGGTTATAATTTTTATCATTACCGCTTAATGAATTAACATAATTATCGTAATTATTGTAACTAACTCCCGTTTCCGGATTAGTTACATGCGCAAGACTTTTTTCGGTAGCTCCAAAGTAAACCATGTTAGGGTCATTCTCATAAATGCCTTCAACTCGTACCCGCCATTTACTATTAAAAATATAGGGTATATCTAAGCCAAGTACGATTTCATTCTGCGATTTTGTAGTGTTAAAAAGCGACAATGATAACTTTGCACGATACGGACTATAATTAAATAAAGGGTCAGTTTTTTTTCCATTAAAATACAACATACCCTCTACCCCATAACCAAAGCCATTTACAGGATCAGAGCTTAATTGTGGCACTGCGGTTACATAAGCGCCTTCTTTTTTATGGGCTATATCTTCATCATCTAATTTTTTTTCACTGGCAATAGAAAAAGGCAACTTTACAGAATCTTGCTGAGCCACACTGCAGAAAAAAGCCATCCAGAAGGCTATAGATAAAAGTATTTTACTCATTACTTTTAAAGACGACGCAAAATAATTTCATCAGCACAAAAGTATAAAATTATTGCAAGGCTTTAAATTTTATAAAACTAAAAGGCAATAAAAAAGAGTTTATTAAAAAACCCTCGAAGTACTTCGAGGGTTTTTGTTTGTGTAGTTTAATATTAGTGTCTATAAAATATTACTCCTTAACTATTTTTTTAGTTACTGATATATTATCGCTGCTAATTTGTACCATATAAGTACCGGCAGCTAGGCCACTAATATCAACTGATAAATTGTTATCTGATATAATAGCACTTAAAACTTCGCTTCCAATTAACGAAAATATTTTTACACTTGCTTTATTTACAACAGCATTTGCAAAATTAATGTTTAAAGCATTGGTTGCGGGGTTAGGATAAATGCTTACGTTATTAGCAGCAAATTGTTTTATACCCGACATACGGTTATTGTTTTGGTTACTATGCGATTTTACTTTAGCAGCCAGTGTACTATTGTTACCGTTTAATCTTTGTGTTGGATTACAGTTAAACCCTGATGCATCTATACGCCAGTTGGCAATGCCTGCAAAACTAGTGTAATTAGGATCGGTTAAGTTGGTTTGATTTCCGGCTGCGTTACCTATTGATACAAATATACCTGTGTTGGCATTATCGCGCATTAAATCAAAAGACGATACAGGTGTAACAGTTGTACCCTCTACGCTATATAAATTCCAAGTAAAGCTGCCGTTATTATTATTAACGTGTACGGTATTATGATACGGACTCATTATACTATAATTACCACAAGTATCGCGAGTTTGTAATTTGTATTGATAAGTTGTAATATTTGGGTCTCCGTTTGATGGGCCTATAGAACGTGCTGTATCAATAAACTGACTTAAAGCACTATACGGTTGTGCACCTATGCGCTTAAATGTACCTGTACTAACCTGGCGATATACAATGAAACTATCAACATTCCCATATGGTGTTTTATCCCAATATACAATATTATTAATTGACATAGTATCGGTTGTTACCAAGCAAATACTTGGCACAGGTGGGGTAAGTACATTAATAGTACCCATAGCGCTAAAGGTACATGTAGTTGCTGTATCGGTACCAATAACAGTATAAGTAGTTGTTACGGTCGGAGTTTCGGTTATATGATTTAAAGTATCATTTACGCTTGTGCTCCAGGTATATGTATTGGCACCTGATGCAGTAAGGGTTGTAGGGTTGTTACCTGGGCAAACAGATGCACTGGTAACAGTTACGTTAGGAAATATAACCATTAAGGTAACCGAATCAGTATACGCATTGCTACAACCTATTATTTTACAACGATACTTCCAGCCGTTTTTTGCCATAGTTACATTGCTAACGGTATCGTAAGGGTTGGTATAACCAAATCCCACTAAATTAGACCACCCAGTGCCTTTATTAATTTGCCATTGCCATCCTGTTGCATTTATTAAAGAACTGCTTGTAGTAAAGTAAGCTGTACTGCCTAAACAAACAGGGCCTAAGGTCGGTTGTAAAACTACAGTTGGCGCAATGCAATTATTTGTTATTTCGCGTACGATATTGTTCCCTTGGTCAGCCACATATATATTGGTAACGCCGCTTGTGCCACTGGTAACTGCTGTAACGCCTGTCGGACTATTTAAGTAAGCCGTTGTTGCCAATATATCATCGCCATTATAACCATTAGTGTTCGTGCCGGCAATGGTAGAAATAAATCCGTTAGACTGTGTTACTTTACGAATACGGTTATTCCCCATGTCAGCAATATATAAATTACCTGCGGCATCAAATGAAATGCCTGTTGGGTTATTTAGGCGAGCTGCTGTAGCTGCTGCACCATCACCCGAAAACCCGGATACATTACTAGCATTACCCGCAAAATTATTTATAATACCGCCACTTACTACTCTAATACGGTTATTAGATCTATCACATATATATAGGTTATCATTTATATCGCAAGCTACATCTGTAGGGTGATTTATTTCAGCTGTTGTAGCCGACCCACCATCACCCATACTACCAAAAGCAGCGCTACCAGCTACGGTAGATATAGTACCTGTACTATTTACCATACGTATATGGCTACCATTAAACTCAGCTATGTATAAGTTATTATGGCTATCAAAACAAATACCCCAAGGCGAGTTAATGTACGCCCCTAGAGCAGGTCCGTTATCACCAGTAAAACCACCACCCGCATAAGTACTTATAATACCCGCGCTATTTATCATACGGATAGCCCCATTGTTTTCGTCAGATACGTAAAGGTTGCCCACAGCATCAAAAGTCAAATATCTTATACTGCTAAATGTAGCTGCGGTTGCCGCGCCACCGTCACCAGTATAACCTATAGAACCAGTACCGGCATAGGTAGAAATTATACCCGCCGTGTTAACCATTCGTATTACGTTAGCCGCATTATCAGCTATAAACATATTACCTGCTGCGTCAACAACAACATCTTGCGGTTGCAGTTTTGCAGTATCTGCCAAGCCACCGTCGCCGCTATAACCGTAACCATTCGCACCTGATGTACCTGCCACGGTGTAAATTTTTTGCGCGTTAACTGTAAATGCAATTAGGCATGTTAATAATAGTAATTTTAATTTCATATGTATTTGTTTTAAAGTTATAATCAAAAATAAAATAAATTTTAATATTTATGCTTACGTGTTTTCTAGTATTTATTTTTTTATTAAAAAAGTTTTATGTAAATTGTTTTTGTGAATTTTATAAACGTAAAAAAACCCGATAAAGTTTATCGGGTTTTTTGTTTTTACCAGAAGGGTTTATCCCATAATTAATGTAGAATAACCACTCGCTTATTTACAACAAACCACTCACTGTTTATAAGACTAAGGTTATAAACACCCTCTGCTAAATTGCTTACATCTATGTTAGTTTTACCATCTATAATTTGGGTTAAAGCAAGCTTGCCGTTAACATCAAATAGTTGCATAGTTTGTTTTTCTGTTGAATTAGTTTCTATAACAAAATTACCCTTGCTTGGATTAGGGTAAACCGAGACCAAAGCGTTTGCCAAATGGTTATTAGCAATATTTGTGGTAGAGTTAAATATTAAATCAAGGTCATCAATCCACATAGTGCTATTTACTTGTGGAGCCGTAGTAGAGCTAGAAAGCAAAACAATAACCATTGTATCGGGTGTGCCTGAAAGAGAATAAGTAAGTGGCTGTGCAAACCTAACATAAGAGGCAACACTAGCAGTTTGTGCAAATTTTGCATGCCCAACAACATCGCGTTTATTAGTGCCAGTATTCCATTTACTCAACGTAATTTCTACCGAACCGATATCTGCACCAGAAGGCGTATAACGATACCACCCTACAATAGAATCAGGACGAAGGTTGTAAGCAACACCACCATCAACAACTTGTGTGCTTGTATTAATGGTGCCGGTAGCAGCAATGCCCGGTGCGGTTTGACCAAAAACACTTAGTGTTTTTAATTTCATAGCTAATGTGCCGCTATGAAACTCTCCGGCAACAGCCGTTTTTACGGCAGTTCCTGCACAGCCACAGAATGTAGATATAGATTGGTCGATGGTTCCCCAACCGGTACAATTATCATAACTACCCTGGCTTGTCCAGTTTTCAAAACCCGGATTAGGTATAGCATTTTGTGCATTTACACAGCTAAAAAACAGTATTGTTATTGTAGTAAGGAATAGATTTTTTTTCATTTGTTTAAATTTAATGAATAGCAAACCTATGTAAGAAAATAAAGAACCTAAATAGAGTGATTAACTCATTTGTGTAGGATAGTTACTCTATGACAACTTGAAATTACTTTCGGAGTTTATTTTTCTTTCTCGAATTTAAATTTCCACGACGCATATTTATATTGCTCTACATCTTTCATCACTTTAAAAATAGTACTTGCCCAATAATTTCTTATTCCAAATCCCGACGGAGGGCCTTCGGTAAATTTTTCTGTATAAATAATTTGTTTGGTTTTTATATCAAAAAAAGTCAGGTAGTATATTGCTTGTGTTTTTGGCTTGTTATAACTTTCTACAATAAAAACAAGTCCTAAGCCTTCTGTTTTTTCTCCTCCGGTATAACTTGATATAATTGAAGCTACTGTTTCATCTGCATTATCAAATTTATATGGATTAAGACTCATCATCTGTGTTTCATCAATGTCTTTATTATGTTTCATCACAGGAGCTAAATCATTAAAAACATTTTTCTTTCGGAATGATTTTGCTACATCGTATTTGTTAGCTTCATTAACCACCAACACATTCCATGCAAACATGATGTTTTTTAACTGCCCTGGTTGACAATCTTCAATAAACTTAGCTTTAGAGTAATCTATGCCATACCAAACAAGGTCATCTCCAAAAATGGCATTTTTATTGGTTTGGGCAAAAATGGATGAACCAATTAATAACGAGAAAAGAATTAGTTTTTTCATGCTGGATTTAAAATGTGCAGCAAAAGTAAATATAAAGGGTTAAAAATTTAACTCTCTCATTTCTTTATATACTCTTAAATTTAAACTTATTGTTGCTTTTAACTTTATTAAAAGTTAGCTTGCGCATTATTAAATTTTATTCAGTAACGGAGAAAGCCGAAAAGCCGTAGAACAAATGTGTAGGTAGCATACAAAAACTATCTATGGATATATTAAAATCATTAAGTAATCAATCGCAGTATTCTCAATCAAAACTACAATGGATTATTGGAGCCTGGGTGCTTGCAAGTGCGGTTGAAGGGAAACCTAAAATATCTGCTAAAGACGGCGATTTAGCAGAAGAAGACTACGATAAAGCATCTTTATACTCTCTTCTTTATTCTCTTTACAGTTCAATGGGAGATGTTGAGAACGAATTTGGAGTAAAATACGAATTTACGTTTAACACATGGGGTTACTCGTGGCCCGATAAGTGGTCAGCTTCAGGCATAAAATCAGACGATCCACAACGTTTTGGAAAAAATTCCTATACCGGACATTTTCATTGGCAAATAATAAAGGATTTTATCGCTCAAAAAGACGGAAAAGTGCATTTGGTTGAAATGGGCTGTGGTACCGGTGCCGGAGCGCATCATATTTGCAAAAATGTTTTACCAAATTGTACGTACGAGGCGGTAGATATGCAAAAAACTGCCATTGAAACTTGTAGACGCAAACATGTTTCGGAATTAAACGGACGCTTGGTAGCAACCCATGCAAATGCTACAGAGTTAAGTGTAAAAGATAGCTCTGCCGACATTGTTGTTGTTAATGAAACTCACGTTACCGAAATGGTTGGTGTGGTTACTCCTGAGGATGAAAAGTTTTTTCAAACAGCTTATCGGGTTTTAAAACCAGGGGGGTATTTGGTTTGGGCAAATGCAATTCCTACCGGTACTTGGCAAGCATCTTTCGATTATCTAAAAACAATTGGAATGAATTTACTTGAGGTTGAAGATGTTACTGACCTTGCAATAAAAGCTAGAGATGAAGATGCTCCGCGAGCAAACAAGTATGTTGAAGATTGTTTAAACCGATTTGTTGGATTTAAAATTCCGGTTCTTGGCGCAAGAAGAAGGCGACAAGCCCAAGAGGGGCTTAAGAATTTCTTTCGCAGTCCGGAAACCAGACTTTATGAAAACATGAAAGACCGCTCCGACACTTACAAAGTTGTTTTAATGCAAAAAGCGTAATTTTTATATTCATTAGTGTAAGATTCCCCCGTTAGAAAGTAGCGGGGGATTTATTGAGTAATAGTGCCACTATTTGCTTCCGTAAAATAAATTAACAGATTTAATGTAATATTTCATTTTTAATGATAAAATGTTAATTTTGTTTGGCTTAAAACAGTTCATCCAGTGTAGTCAAAATTTATACTGGATTTATTAATATAAAATATTATGGCAATTAACTTACAAAAAGGACAGAAAATTGATTTAAAAAAATCAAGTGGTTCTACATTAAATGAATTTTGCGTTGGTGTAAACTGGGGTGCTATTGAAAAGAAAGCTTTTTTTGGATTATCAAAATCGGCTACACAGGTTGATTTAGACTTGAGCTGCATTATGATTGATTCGGCAAATAAGGTGGCAGATTATTTATACTCACCTCAGTACAAACCAGATTTTTTGGCTAAATATGGCTTGGCACCCGGTAAACTTGTTTCAAAAACCGGGTCTTTAAGGCATTCTGGAGATGACAGGGCAGGTGACAGTGGTGGAGATGATGGTTTAGATAACGAGGTTATTTCGGTTAATCTTGGTACCGTTGATTCTAGTATCACACAAATTTTCTTTTTTTTAAATAATGTTGGAGCCGAAGATTTTTCTCAAATTCCTTATGCAAAAATAAGGATGTATGAAGGAACGCCTACTAAAGTAAAAGAAGTATTTGCTTCTTATAATGTTTCGGCCGAAGCTCAGTTTTCTGGCAAAAAAGCGCTTATTATGGGTAAGCTTTATAAAAAAGATAATGAGTGGAAATTTAATGCAATAGGAGACCCAACAGAGGATACTTTTTTAGGCCAAACAATTCAAAGAATTGTGAAGTCTTATTTATGAAACTTGAATTCGTAGATGTACACCATGTTTCATTTGATTTATGGTTAACCTTAATAAAGTCTAATCCTCAATTCAAAAAAGAGCGCAACAATTTATTTAAGGATTTTTTTAAACTCACTCACTCTACTGATTTTATTATGTCTCATTTTAAAAAATGGGATGTGCGTTTTACAGCCATTAATGAAAGAACAGGGCGTAATCTGGATGCTGAAGAAATGCTCTTAATAATTCTCTCCGATCTTCAACATGATATACAAAATATAGATCAAAACACTTTAGAAATTTTTTTCATACAGCAGGAAAAACTATTTTTTGAAAATCAGCCGGAACTGATAGAGGAAAAACTACCCGATTATTTAGCCGACCTTGTTGATCGAGGAATTAATGTTAGTGTTTTAAGTAATACAGGGTTTATAAAAGGCGAATTATTACGTGCATTGTTAGATCATTTCAATATCAGTAAGTATTTTAAGTTTCAGTTATATTCTGATGAAATGTCTTTTTCAAAGCCTTCCGGTTACGTTTTTCAGGAAGTGTACAAAAGTGCTACTGATTATAAAAAATTAGCAACAAATAACATATTGCATATTGGTGATAATCATTATGCAGATGTTCTTGGGGCTAAAAATGCAGGGATGCAAAGCGCTTTAATAAACTCTAACAATATTTCTTTATTAAATTTAAACATTCATCCCGAAAATATTTTTAATTAATGTTTCATCATTTCTCTCTTCACAAAATAAGTAATACTTCCCAAATAGGTTTTGATGCTGCCGATTACAGCAAATTTAAATTCGGAGACCCTAATGTAACTTCTAACTTTGGAGCAGATTTAGCAAAGAGTTTTTTAAATTCTTATAAAGATCTTCTGCTTTCACACAGTGATGTTGTTTTTTTGCCAAGTCCCTTCAATTATATCCCTACAGCATCTTATTTTTTGTCGCAAAAATTCAAAAAAACCGTCAATTCATTTCTTTTTCATCAGCATAGAAGAGCTTTATTGGAGTCGAAAATTCACCGTTATAAAACCTATAGCGAAGATTATGGAAGCCTTAGTTTTGAAGAAAGAATAAAACTCATTTCTTCCGACACCTATCATATAGATACTAAATTTTTAACGAATCGTTTGTGTATATTTTTAGATGATATAAAAATTACAGGAAGTCATGAGTTAATTATTCGAAATATACTTAAACAAAATAATGTAGAAGGCGAATTCATATTTGTTTATTTTGCAGAGTTAACAAACCCGGAAATAACACCGGTTTTTGAGAATTATCTTAATTATTATCACGTTAAAAGCAATAAAGAAGTTTCTGCTTTATTAAACTTGCCTGATATCCAATTAAATACAAGAACTATAAAATTTATTTTAAATGAGAATAATCCAATAAATTCATTTATTTTAGAATTGCCAAATCACACTATAGAAAGAATTATAAATTATGCTATTGGCAATAATTATCATTTGATGAATGAATATAAATTAAATTTAGAAAAAATAATAAAACACATAAATTATGGCAATTAACTTACAAAAAGGTCAAAGAGAAAATTTGAACGCTCAAAAATTCACCATTGGGTTAGGTTGGGATACAAATACGAGTTCAACTGGTGCCGCATTTGATTTAGATGCTTCTGTTTTTTTAATTGGAGCAAACGGCAAAATTATATCCGACGAGTATTTTATTTTTTACAATAACACTAAGTCTCCGGATGGTGCTGTTGTTCATACAGGAGATAATTTAACCGGTGCCGGAGACGGAGATGATGAATCAATTACTGTAGATCTTTCAAAAATTAATTCAGCTGTTACAGAAGTTTGCGTGGTAGTAACTATACATGATGCCGATACCAGAAAACAAAATTTCGGGCAGGTTCGCAATTCTTTTATACGTGTTTACGATAATGCAAATACAGTGCTTGTAAAATATGAACTTGATGAAGATTTTTCTATTGAAACGGCTGTAGAATTTGGAAGAATTTATAAAAAAGAAGGTCAGTGGAAGTTTGAAGCGGTTGGTGCCGGAATGAAGGGCGGGTTAGAAGACTATTTAAAAAAATATAATTAACCAAAATAAACTAATCATTTAATAATTAAAATTATGGCAATTAATCTAGAAAAAGGTCAGCGAATTAATCTTGAAAAAAGTAACGGATCAAAACTTCAAAACATATGTGTTGGAATGAATTGGGGAGCCATTGAAAAAAAAGGTCTTTTTGGAACCTCAAAAGAGGCAGTTGATTTAGATGCAAGTTGTGCAGTTTACGATAGCGAAAAAAAGAATATTGATACAGTAAGTTTTCGTAAATTAAGGTCAAACGATTCAGCTATAAAACATAGCGGAGATGACAGGACCGGAGACATGGATGGAGACGATGGTTTGGATAACGAAATTATATCACTAGATCTTTCAAAAATAAATCCTAAGGCTGATTACGTTGCTTTTTTTGTAAATAGTTTTAAAGGGCAAGATTTTAAATCTATTCCTTTTGCATCAATTCGTATATATGAGGGAACTCCTACAAAAGTAAATGAAGTATTTGCCACTTATAATATAGCTAATGACCCTTCTTTTGCCGGAAATGTTTCTATGGTTTTAGGTGTTCTTTACAGAAAAAATGGCGAATGGAAGTTTAATGCCATTGGTACCCCCACTAAAGATAAAAGATTAGAAGAAACGGTTACTACTATACAACAAAATCATCTATAAACTAAAAATACTATGGAAAATAAAGATTTAATTGCTCAGGAAATTACCGGAGTAATGGATAAAGAAGGTAATGTAAACTTAGCAAAGATTCCACCTGCTGAAGAAGCTGTATATCAATCACTTTCTAGTCAGTTAAATGAAAAGGATACCAATTCGATAATAAACTTTGGTTCTGAAATTCAAAATTCAATTGCAAAACAAAGTGATACTTTTTTAACGAATGTTAGAACATATAACTCGGGCGATGTTGGTAGCAATATTAATGAATTACTAACTGAACTTAATTATATTGATGTTGATCAATTAAATCAAGGACCTTTTAAGCGTTTCATTTCTCGCATTCCACTTTTAAATAAACTAGTAATAGATGTCAAAAAGTTGTTTCAACAATATGATAAAGTTACTGCAAACGTCGAAAAAATAAGCAATAAAGTTAAAGCCGGAATGATTAATTCTGTTAAGGATAATGCTGCCTTACAAACTATGTTTGATGCCAATATCAGCATGATAAAAGAAATTGAAAAACTTATAATAGCCGGGCAGATTAAGTTTAAACAATTATCGGATGAGTTAGCTGAAATGGAAGCAAACCCTTCTCAATTTCAGGATTATCAGATATCAGACAAACGTGATTTTATAACGCGTTTAGATAAACGTCTTGCAGATATGAAGGTTGTACGTTTTATTATGTTACAATCATTAGCACAAATAAGAGTAGTACAAAACAACAACACTTCAATTGCCGAAAAGGCCCAATCTATTTTAACAACTACAATGCCCGTTTGGAAAAACCAATTAACATTGGCAGTTGCTTTACAAAGACAGAAACAAAATATAGAAATTCAGAGAAAAGTTTCAGAAACCACCAACACAATTCTAAACAAGAATGCCGATATGCTTAAACAAAACAGCATTGAAGTAGCAAAAGAAAATGAAAACACAGTCGTTTCTTTAGAAACATTGCGTAACACCACAAAATCTTTGATTGATACTTTGAACGAAGTGAAACAAATACACGAGCAAGGCACGCAAACAAGAAGAGAATTAGATAAGGGCTTACAGGATTTAGAGGCTGAACTAAAAAAAGGAGTTACACAATAAGATCATTAATAATGATGTTAAATGTTAAGCAAGGAGCAGGTAGAAAATTTTAATCAGATAATTGCCGAGAGTAATAAAAAACTATTGACATTAAAAGTATTATCAAATTTTTTTAATCACCCTGCCCTAATTGCAATCTCTATACGAACTCAGGTTATTCACAATCTTTTTGAAACTAATGTTAACTTAGATATAAATAAGCTCGAGCTTTTTCATATTCAGTACACAAATAGTTTAATCGAACTTTTTCAGAAATTAAAAAAAGCAAAGGAGCAAAAATACCTACTCATTTCGGATGAGATATATATTAATGAGGGATTTATTAATAAGCTAAAAGAAGAATTATCGGGCAGTAAATTTTATGAAGAATTAAAACTCCATTCTCAACTCATGTGTAAAAAGTTAGAGGAAATTTACAATCTTTTAGCAAACAACAACTCAGGCAAATTTAGTTGGTCTGAAGTACTTGATTTTGCTGCACAAAAAGCTTCTGAGT
>Ga0210394_10006322_pt1 | contig 12856 bp, 9 predicted proteins | sample IncBWC12MmetaG_FD_160121 | JGI IMG/M metagenome (GOLD analysis project Ga0210394, IMG submission 160121) | Forest soil microbial communities from Barre Woods Harvard Forest LTER site, Petersham, Massachusetts, United States - Inc-BW-C-12-M | ecosystem: Environmental > Terrestrial > Soil >... | reverse complement strand
CGCCGATGTGCCGCGGCTCAAAGTCAAGTGGGCCTTCTCCATGGCCGGCGGCGGCCAACCCACCGTCATCGGCGATTGGCTGTTCATCACGAACCGGGGCGGCAAGTTTTACGCGTTGGATGCCAAAACGGGCTGCGTTCACTGGGCCATCGAGGACGCCTCTTCGCGCACGACGCCGATGGTGATGCGATCCTCTATAAGCCCAAGCGGCTGGGCGACCTTCGTGGGCGCCGGCAAGCGCGTGCTGCGCGCCATCGACGCGCAGAGCGGCAATGAGATATGGCACAGCGAGCCGCTCGAGAATCACATGGCCTCGGGACTGACCGGCACCCCCGTGGTGTCGGGCGATCAGATCTTCGTACCCGTCTCCTCCGGCGAGGAGGCCGTCGCCATGCAGCCGGGCTATGCCTGCTGCAGCTTCCGCGGAAGTCTGGCGGCGCTCGACCTCAAGACCGGCCGTAAACAGTGGCAGACTTATATGATCACCGAGCCATTGCAGCCGACGCGTAAAAACGCCAATGGCGTTCAGATGCAGGGCCCGGCGGGCGCTCCTGTCTGGGCCTCGCCCACGGTCGATGCCAAACGCGGCTTGGTTTACGTGGTCACGGGCGACAGCTACACCGATGTAATCACCGATGGCGACGATGCCATCGTCGCTTTGGAAATGAAGACCGGCAACGTGCGCTGGAGAAATCAAGTCACCACCCGCGACAATTTCATCATGGGCTGCAGCGGGCCTGCCAAGGGCGCCAACTGCCCGACACCGACGGGTCCTGATTTCGACTTCGGCGCCACGCCCATTTTATTCAAGCACGGCGCAAAACAGGTTCTCGTCGCCGGCCAGAAGTCCGGCATCGTCTATGGTATCGATCCGGACAGCGGCCGCACGCTGTGGAAGGCCAGCGTCGGCGTGGGTTCAGCCTTGGGCGGCGTTGAGTGGGGAATCGCTGCGGACCAGAACTATGTGTTTGTGCCGATATCGGACATCGGCGAGCTGTTCAGCGAAATTGCCGTAGCCGCCGGCGGGCCGCCCTTGCCCGAGTATCAAATTCCGGGCAAACCGGGTTTATCCGCGCTCGATCCCTTCACCGGCAAGATCAAATGGCATACGCCGGCTCCGGTCGCACCATGTCATTACGCGGGAGATCGGTCGAAGGACTTCACCAAGGGTGCCTGCGTGCGCGCGCAATCGGCGGCGCCCAGCGCGACGCCAGGCATCGTTTTTTCCGGCACCATGGATGGCTGGTTTCGAGCCTATGATGCGTCGACTGGCAAGATCGTGTGGGAATTCAGCACCACCGCGCAAACCTACGACACGGTCAACGGCAACCATGCGCAGCCCGGCGGCGGCATCGACGGCATGGGGCCGGCGATCGCCGGCGGCATGGTGTACACAATGTCCGGATTCAACGGCGCGGCGCGCACCGGCAGCAATGGCATCAACGTTTTGTTGGCATTCTCAGTCGACGGAAAATAACACTGCCGGCGCTACTCCAAACAAACCACGAGTTTGGCTGAGTGCGTGCGCCAGTTGATCGGAATCACGAAGGAACGCGTATGCGGAGTCGTCACCTTCTGGGTGTCGTGCGCGATGACGATTGGCACCGATATGACAAAATTCTTGCCGAAGTCGCGACGCGCATTCCCGGAAATGGTGTTCGCCACTTCGCCCACCAGATCCTTGATGTTCTCGTCGCTGGTATCGGTTTCCTGCATCCGCATCAGCAAGACAGTGAGCATGCCGCGCGGCGCAGTGAAATAAACGATGCCTTTGCGCGCGCCGGTAATGCCGATGACCCCGGTGTACTCGTAAGCGCCCGGTTTGCCGTCGGTGACGAGATAGGGCGAGCCGACGGTAGCCGCCTGTTGCGCCGACGTCTCGAAGTAGTTTGTCGTGCCTTCGACAAAGGTGCGGATTTCTGCTTCCTTGAACATCTCAAGCCTCCGACAACAGCTCTTCCAACGCATCGTTGAGCTGCCGGTCGGTGAATGGCTTGCAGAGGAATCCGTTCGCCCCCTTCTCGATCGCTTCCACCGCGGTGGCCTTGTCGGCCAGAGCGGAAACGACCAGGATCAGTACATCGGAATTGATCGCAATCAATTCCTCGACGCATTCGATGCCGTCCATCTCGGGCATGGTCAAATCCATCGTCACGACATCCGGCCGCGTCTTGCGGAACATTTCCACAGCCGCGCGGCCATTGCTCGCGGAGCCCACCACCTCCAGGCGTGCGATCTGCTGGGAGCGTTCGATGCGCCGCCGAATGATATTCGAGTCATCGACGATCATGAGTTTCAATGTGGCTTTTCTGCCGTCGGGGATCTCCATCAGGCTGCTTCCGTTTTCCCGCCGCGTTTAGCCGGCGGCATGCTCAAGGTCAGACGCGTAAATTTTCCGGGCATGGTGGCGACCGACACCTTGCCGCCGACCTGCTGTATGAGCCCGGCCATCATATTCATTCCCACCCCACGCCCCGCATCCTTGGTCGCGCTCTCGACCGTGGAAAACCCCGATTGAAACAACAACGAAAAAACCTGCTTCGCATCCAGCGTGGCCGCCTTTTCCGGGCTGATGAATCCCTGCTTCAATGCGGCGTCCTTGATTTTTTCGGTCGACAAACCCTGGCCGTCGTCTTCGGCGACAAGCTTGTAGCCCGCCTCGCCGAGATCCTGGAACATCAGCTTGAGCGCGCCCTTCGAGGGCTTTCCGGCGGCGAGTCTGTCCGACACCGGCTCGATGCCATGCACTATCGCGTTGCGCACCGCTTGAACCGCGATGTCCTTGACGATTCGCCGGTACTCATCCGGCACGGTGTCGAAACCCATGCATTGAATCACCGCTTCTTTATCGTTTTCGCTTGCGACGCGGGCAGTCAGCTGCTGCAGCATGGATGTCATGCCGCCCTCGAGCTTGGGCTGGCCTTCCGCGCTGCCATTTTCGAGCACGGCGGTTTCGGTGTGCAATTCATTGCTGCTCGCGCCGTGCAGACGCGCCAGGCGCGACACCAAGTCTCCGACGGATTGCAGATGCGTGAGCAGGTCATCGAGCTTGATGACCAGGGGAAGAAAGTCGTTGCCCGACAAGTCTTCTTTTTCCCGCAGCAGCTTCAAATCATCCTCGAAGGAGTGCGCGCGGCTCTCGATCGAGGACAATCCCAGTGCCGCGGACTCGCCCTTCACCGAGTGCACCTGCCGGAACAGGGTGTCCAGCTTCTTGCGGAACGCGGTCTCCTCGCGCGCCGGCTCGCGCAGCACCGCGTTGATCATCTTCATGGCGGCGTTGGAATCGCTCAAAAAGGAAGCCAGCTGCTTCGGATCGACGTGCAGAATGCCCAATAGGGTATCGACCTGCGCCTGCGCCTGATTTTGCGACGATTGCAATTCGCGGGCGAGATCCACGCGGGCACTCACGTCCGATACCGACACCAGCACGTGCGTGATCTTGCCGTCCACGCGTACTCGATGGAATTCAAACTGTAGATAGCGTGTCGAGAGCTTGCCTTGGCCGTTGTCGAAATGAACTTCAACCTCGCCCAAGGGATTGATGCTTTTGACCAGGTTCTCCTTGGTGCGTTCCGACCAAAGGATGCCGACGAACTTCACGGCGGTCGCGAGAGTCTTTTCCGACACCACATTCTTCAGCAACTGCTCGAAGTGAAGTCCGGCGAAGTCGGTGCGCTGAAACAGCGATTCCAAGGCGCCCGAGTAGGACGCGCCGATGATCAGTTTCTCGTCGAGCAAAAACAGGCCGTCTTTGACCGTGCGCAGGATATCCGTGGTCTGCTGACGGGCCTCGCGCAGAATTGCGTCCTGCCGCTGCCGCGCGAGCAACAACGTCGTCACGAGCGCCGCCAGCGCGACCGCGATCAGCAGGCCGATGAGCATGACGAATCGCAGCTGGGTGGCGGAGCGCGCGTTGCCGGTCTGCAACTCATTGACGATTGCGGTCAGTTCGTTGTCGAGCAGCGGTACTACGTGCCGGCTGGCGCGGATCGCAGCGCTCACATCGCGCTCCAATTGCCTGCCGCTCTCGTTGAGGACGGTGCCGGTGGACTCGTTGTCCTGGTAGGGCACTCCCTGGAATTTAAGCAGCGGGTTGAGCGATTCCTTCTCCTTGGCCCAAAGCTCGCGCAGGGCCGGGGCATGTTTTCCGGAAATCGATTCGCCCGAAGCCGCCGCGCCATCCGTGCTATAAGCGCCGCCCGTCATGGACAACCAGCCTGCCGGTAGCGGTGCATTCATTTCGCGCAGGCCCGCCTCGAGCTTCGTGCTCGCGTCGCGCAGCTGATCGAGGGATTCTTGGATGTAGCCGCGATTGGTCAAGCGGTCATGCATCGCATCCAGCGAGGCGCGAATCAGGGCCGGATGGCGCTGCTGCTGTCCGACAAATTTGAGCGTCAGCGTGCTATCGGCCAATTCACTGGCGAGTTCCAGGCCTGGTATCAGCACGACCGCAATGAAGCTCAACGCGAGAATGATGACCAGCACCACAAGACCGCCGGCGGAAATGCGCGGCATTTTAGTTTTGGTGAGACGAGGGTTCATGAATTCAAGGGCTCCGCTGTGGGTTGCTGATTTTCCGGTTGGTCAATTCCGCGCGCACGCCATCCAAGGCATCGAGGAACTCCGCGGCGGACGCGTATCGATCTTGTGGAACTTTCGCCATCAGTCGTTCGACGATTGGCTGATAAATCTTCAGATTCTCGGGCAGGCGCGGTATCGGCGCAGAGCGGTGAGCGGCCAGGATGTCGGCCAGTGTATTGCCCCGATACGGCAGCGTGCCGGAGAGCATCTCGAACAGCACGACTCCGAGGCTGTACAAATCGCCGCGCGCGTCCGGTTCACGGTCGTCGATCTGCTCCGGGCAGACATAGTAGGGCGTTCCCGTGCAATCCTCGGAGCGAGTCGGATCGTTTGCCATGAACTGGGTGCGCGCGGAGCCAAAATCGATTAAAACCAGGCGATTTTCGTTGGTCAACATCAGGTTCGACGGCTTCAGGTCGCGGTGCACGATACGCGCGGCATGGACGATCTGCAGCGCCTCGCCGATCTGATGCGCATAGTTGACGGCATCGGCTTCGCTCACAGGGTGTTTCAACCGCTCCCGCAGGCTGCCGCAGGGAAAATATTCCAAGGCCAGAAACAGAAAATCGTCCGTAATGCCGAAATCAAGCACATTCGCGATCGATCGGTGATTGAGTTTGGATAGAATTTCACATTCTTTCGTGAAGCGCTCGCGATCGGCGACGGAAACGACCTGCTGGCCCTTGATGGCCTGGATTTTCAAGGCCACCGGACTCGCGAATTCGCTGTTGCGCGCCAGATAAACGCTGGCCGCCGCGGACTGCGCAATTTTCTTCAGCAATGCATAGCCGGCGATTTCAGGCTGACGCCATCTATCCACCAGCGCTGTCTTCGCGGTGCCGGCCGTTTGCGGCGGTTCGATCAGGGGCTGCAGTGCGCTGCACAGTTCGCCGACGACCACGGAATGTATCGGCCAGTAATCGCTTGCCCCCAATTTCATTGCACGCGCGGCTGCGCGTTCGTTGCCGCCGCGCGCAAACACGAATATCGGCAGATTCGGCGCCTGTTTGTGCAGCTGCGCGAGGGATGCCAGGGCTGCCGCACCGGACTCCGGCGGGCTGAATTCAACGATGAACATCACGGCGATGTAGGCGCGAAGCCGCTCGACTGAAATGGCATCGAAGCCGGCACGGGTGACGGTGTCCGCATCGATTTTGGGCATTGCACGCCGCACCAGTCCCGCAAGCCTCAATCGCAGCTCCAATTCGTCGTGCACGACAAGACAAAGAACCGTGCCGCGACTCCGTTCAACCGGAATCGGCGCGTCAGTCAGTGTAGGTTGCGTCTGGGTGGTCATCACGTGAGACTATTTCGGAACCCGAAACACGATCCGAATCATTGTGGCTACCGGGATCGGCTTGCCGTCTCTCAACACCGGCTTGTAACGCAATCGGCTCACCGCCTTGGCCGCCGCTGAGTCAAAAACTTTGGCCGGCTCCGAGTTGATTATCTTCACGCTCGACACCGAGCCATTGGCGGCAATCGTGTAACCCAGTTCGACCCACCCTTCCACATTGTCCTGAATTGCCCGTGTGGGATACAGGACCTCGAGTTTGCTGATCCGAGTCAACGAATTTTCCGACATCTGAGGGAGATTGCCGATCAGCGCTTTCCGCTGGCGTAATTTTTCGTTGAACGCGTCCAGGTCGGTAGAGTTGCCTACTTCGGCCGCCAATTGCACCAGTGCCTCGGATTTTTCCAAGTCGCCGCCAGCAAGAGCCGAATTGGCGCGGTCGAGAATCTGCGTCTGCACGGTGACCGAGAGCTGCGCAAGGCCGCTGTTTTTGGGATCCGCCGAACGCAGCTGCTTGAGGTAGTACAGCGCACTGTCATTCTCGGGATCGGTCAGTTTTCCCTGCGCGAGCCGCGACTGCGCCAGCTCGAGAAATTGCGGTTGATCGGGTTTCTGCGGCACCGATTGGTTGCGCGCGGCGCTCAGCTCGTGCTGCAGGCCGCTAATCGCCGCCGCCGGCGCGCCCAGGCCGCGCATTTCGGTCAACGCTCGCTCGACTTCGCTGAAATGGCGCTGTTCGACGCCGCTGTGCGCCATTTGCCACAGCCGCTTGAGCAATTCTTGCGTTGCAGCCTGCAATTGCGCCGCATCCGCGCCGGCCTGCTTCGCCTGATCGAGGTAGTAGAGCGCGCTGTCGTTATGCGGATCGAGCAGATGATCCTGCTGCAGGCGTGCGTCGACCAGTTTGAGCAGGCGGGCGCTGTCGAATTCGACGCGCCGTCGATGCAGCTCTTCGCGCAGTTGCGCCAATTTCGCAGGCGGCAGGGATTTTGCATGCGCCGCCTCGTCAATGAGCTGCGTCGCCCGATCGAAATTCTGCGCGTTGATTGCAGCCGTGATCTGCGCCGGACCGAATTCGGCGCGCAGACTCGCGATTTTCTCATCGAGCGCGGCGAGGCGGCGATCACTCGCATCGATGCTTCTGGCGGATTCCAAGAACTGCAATGCAACGTCGAACTTGCGATCATCGAGTGCAGTCTGCACTCGTGCGATCAATATTTCCTCGAGACGCTGCAATCCTTGCAGCGCCTCGCCGTTATCCGGGCTGATGATCAGCACTTCGCGGTATAGGGATAACGCGCTGCCGGCCACCGGATCTATGAAATGCCGATCGAGCATGGCTCGCTGCGCTTTCTCCATGAGAGCGTCCACTTTCTCATCGGCTTCCGCAGTCGATCTGCCGGGTGCGGGTGTCGCAGCGACCTTGTTCGGCGCGTTCGGTACCGCGGTTGCTGATTTCGTCTCTGGCGTGGTGTTGCGCGTGAGCGTGAAGACCGCGGCGGCAGCGACCAGCACGCCGGCTATGATGGCGGGTACGAGCCAGGGTATCTTGCGCCCCCCGGACGCTGCAGATGGGGTCGCTGTGCCGTCACCCATGAGCGCCAGGCGCGAATTCACTTCCTCTTGTGCGCTTTCCAGTGCTTGCGCCAAGCTGTCGCCGGCTACCGGCAGCGGCACGTGAGCGACTATTTGGCGATGTTCAATCGGGTCCGTCCATGCACTCGCGCCGGCAGCATCGTCCAGCGCGACGATGGCAAAACGCGGCGAATGCAAATGCAGGCGCGACAATACGGCCGCGGGATCTGCATGTTGGCGCGCATCCCACAGCACGATGCCGGCTTGTCCCGCCGGGGTGGAACCGATGAGCTCGTCGATGGAATCGAGCTGCTTGAGGATCAAGCCGGCGTTCAGGTCCGCACCGATCTGCGGCCATAGGGCTTCGTCGCCGGTAACCAGAAGCACCGCGAGTTTTTGCCGTTTTCTGACCGATTGAACTACCGGCTGGTCCGGCGGCTCCGGAGTGGTAAGTTCATGTTTTCGCAGACTCTTCGGCATCGTTATAGTCCCATATCGCGATCGCCATAAAACCAGTTGTGCCGCGCAGCGACCATCATTCGCCGGCCACGAATGTTTGTGCTCCGCTTAACACATTAAGAGTCCGGCAAATGACGGGTTGCCGACATGCTTTGGGTCACATTTGCGCGCGTCCGCAGTGCGGAATAGGCGCTGCCTTAAGGACAAATACGAAAGATGAGAACTGCTTCGCAGGGACAAGGGTTCGCCCGGCAAATGCTAAGGCGCGAAGCCCTGCCGCTCGATCAGGGGAAGTATGACGTCCAGCGCGCGGACGCACAGATTGAGACCGGCGTCACAATTCGCCGGCGCGCCCGCACCGAGTGCTACTGTTTGGTGCCCTTGAAGGTTCCTTCGCCAAGCTGGCCAAGCGATACCTTGCCGCTCATCGAATTGCCATCAACCTTGCCCGTATACTTCACCGCAAGCACTTGGCCTTGTGCATCGACTTTGTATTCGATGACGACGTCGTTGCCCGTGACGGTTCCGGTGACCTGCGCTTCGCCGAGTTGACCCTTGTAGCTGCCGGTGAGCGCATCGCCCTTTTGCACGAGCACAAACGTGGGGCTGCCGCTGCCCGCTCCGGTTTCCACCGCCATGATCCATGTGCCCGTCACATCGGCAGCACTCGCCAGTTGCGCGACCGCGAATGCGGCCATCGCGAACAACGCACCGAAGCCCCACTTGTTTTTCATCGTCATTGCCTTTCCCCTGCATGAGATTGCGATCCGCGTGAGTGTGCATCTTAAACGTAAGCGGACCTCGCACACAATGCGGTATTCTGAGCGCTCAAGTATGCGAGTCTTGCTCGTTGAGGACGATGGCATGATCGCGCAGGGCCTGCAAACGGCGCTGCGCCAGGCGGGCTTCGCGGTTGATTTGATGCGCGATGGCAGCAGCGCTGCGGCCGCATTGCAGACATCGGTCTTCGATGTGGTGTTGCTCGACCTCGGGCTGCCGCAGCGAGATGGAATTGAAGTTCTGCGCGCATTGCGCAGGCGCGGCGACACCACACCGGTGATCATTCTCACTGCTCGCGACGAGATTCAGCATCGCATTGCCGGACTGGATGCCGGCGCCGACGACTACATCGTCAAGCCTTTTGATCTTGACGAGGTGATGGCGCGTATGCGCTCGGTGCTCCGCCGCGCCGGCGGACGCGGCGACTCCAGTATCCAGCACGGCGACCTGCGCTTGGATCCGGTATCGCGCACGATTGAGCGCAACGGTACACCGGTGAATTTATCCGCCCACGAGTATGCGGTGCTGGAAGCTCTATTGCAGCGGCCGGGCGCCGTGTTATCTCGAACCCAGCTCGAGGATCGTCTCTACGGCTGGGACCAGCCAATCGGCAGCAACGCCGTCGAGGTGTACATCCATGGCTTGCGGCGCAAGCTGGGCAGTGATGTCATTCGGACCTTGCGCGGTGTCGGCTACTTCGTGCCCAAGATATGAAATCGATTCGCGCGCGGCTGCTGATCGCGTTGATAATCCTGGTGGCGCTGATCTCGCTGCTCGCGGCCGGGGTCACCTATCGGCGCGTTTTGGATGAGACGTCGACCCTGTTCGATTATCAGCTGCGCCAGATGGCGCTCTCGCTGCGCGGCCAGGTTTCGCTGGCGCCGCGCATCGAACTGCCGCCGGATCAGGGCGATACGGACTTCGTGATTCAAATCTGGGATCTGTTCGGCGCACGTACCTACTTATCGCGCCGCGGTCTACCGATGATCAACCAGACGGTTCTAGGCTTCGCGGATCTATCATTGCGCGGGGAAGCCTGGCGAGCTTACGGTCTACAGACGGCGGAGGGCGTGATTCAGATCGCCCAACCGGTGCGAGTGCGCGAAGAATTGGCGCGAGCCGCCGCGGAACGGGTGGTGATACCCCTCATATTGTTGCTGCCGATCATGGTCGCCGCGGTCGCTTGGATCGTGAATCGCGGCTTATTGCCGCTGCGCTATGTGACCGCCGAGGTGCAGCGGCGGGATGTACGCAGCCTGCGGCCGCTGGGCAGCGAAAACCTGCCGCGCGAAATCGAGCCGCTGGTCAGCGAACTGAATCGGCTGCTGGCGCGCCTGCAGAAGGCATTCGATGACCAACGCGCCTTCATTGGCGATGCCGCCCACGAGCTGCGATCCCCGCTCACGGTCCTGCGACTTCAGTTGCAACTGCTCGATCGCGCTCCGGATGAGTCGGCGCGCAGCGAAGCACGCGGGCGCCTGGGTGCTTCGGTCGAACGCGCGATTCACTTGGTGGAACAGCTGCTGACCTTGGCGCGCAGCGATCCCCAGGCGACTGCCGGCGATTTCGAGTCGATCGATTTGAGCGCCGCGGCAGCGCAGGGAATCACCGATACTCATGACCTGGCTATCGCGCGCAACATTGATTTGAGTCTCGATGCGATGCCGGGCATTCTGGTTCGAGGAGACGGTGAAGCGCTGCGCACGCTGGTGCGCAACCTTGTCGACAATGCCGTGCGCTACACCCCGCCAGGGGGATCTGTGCAGGTTCGTTGTCGGATCGCGGCCGAGGGAGCGCTGTTGGAGGTCACCGACAGCGGCCCTGGTATCGCCGCAGCGGATCGCGAGCGGGTGTTTGACCGTTTCTACCGCCGGGCAGCCGCACAGGAAAGCGGTACCGGCTTGGGACTTGCAATCGTCAAGGCCATCGCCGAGCGCCACAATGCGCGCATTCTCCTCGATGAGGCGCCGGGCGGCGGCCTGCGCGTCGCCGTAAGCTTTCCCAAGGGCTCTTAAGATTGCCTTAAGGAAGGCATGCGAAGCTGCCGCCTACAGAGCAATTGCTCAACTCGCTTACTTTGTAGGAGATCACATGCAAATTCGCACCAGTACACTGGCGTGGTCGGCGGCAGGCCTGCTCGCCCTCGGCGCCGCAACGGGCTTGTGCGCCCCGGCTCTATTGCAGTCTTTGGCGTCGCCGGCCGCCGCAGCCGCTTCCGCCGATTCAGGCCGCGACGCACCTTCGCAGCCCATACCGCTGACTACAGCGCCGAATTATCGCGCGATCGTGGCGCGCAATCAGGCCGCAGTGGTCGGCATCACCACCGCCGGCCCCATCAACACGTCCTCGGCGCAGGAGTTCAACTTCGGCAATCCGAACGGCGACGACAATCCTCTGGGGCAGTTTTTTCGCGGACTGCCGATGCCGCGGCCGCATGGCGTGCAGCACGCGCAGGGCTCCGGATTTATCATATCGGCTGATGGACTGGTGCTCACCAATGCGCATGTGGTGGACGGCGCCAAGGAAGTTACCGTCAAGCTCTCCGACCATCGCGAATTCAAGGCTAAAGTTTTGGGCGCCGACCGCAGCAGCGACATCGCCGTGCTGAAGATCGATGCTCATGATCTGCCGACCGTACGTATCGGCGATTCGGACCAGTTGGGCGTGGGCGACTATGTGCTCGCCATCGGCGAACCCTTCGGCCTCGAAGAGACGGCGACGGCCGGCATCGTCAGCGCCAAAGGCCGCTCGTTGCCTGGCGATGGATATGTGCCCTTCATTCAAACCGATGCGGCTGTCAACCCCGGCAATTCCGGTGGGCCGCTGTTTGACGCCACCGGCGCGGTCGTGGGCATCAACGCACAGATCTACAGCAATTCCGGCGGCTATCAAGGCGTGTCGTTCGCCATTCCGATCAATCTGGCGGTGCAAATCAAAGACCAAATCGTGAAGACCGGCAAGGTCGTTCACGCACGACTGGGCGTCGAGGTGCAGACGCTCGATCAGTCTCTGGCTGATTCCTTCAAACTGAAGACCCCCAACGGCGCACTCGTGGCCAAGGTTGTTCCCGACAGCGCTGCGGCTGCGGCGGGCGTGAAAGTGGGCGATGTCATCCTCAAGTTCAACGGCAATCCGATATTGGATGCCGGTCAACTGTCTGCACGCGTCGGTGTCGCGGCCCCCGGCGACAAGGCGTCGCTCGAGATCTGGCGCGATGGCAAGACGCTGTCGCTGACCGCGATCATCGGCAACGCGACGAAAGTGGTTTCCGCCGACGAGAGCCCGGGTGCTTCCGCACCCGCTCGATTGGGCTTGGCGTTGCGTCCCTTGAGTCAAGAGGAACGCCGGCAGGCCGGTGTTGCCGGCGGTCTCATTGTCGAGGATGCCCAAGGCCGCGCGGCCGAGGCAGGTATTCAGGCAGGCGATGTGGTCCTGTCCGTCGACGGCACGCCGGTGCAAAGCGTCGAGCAACTGCGCAAGATGGTGCAGGAGCACAGCAAGCAGATCGCGCTGCTCATCCAACGCGGTGATATTCGGCTTTTCGTTCCGGTGACCTTGGGGTAGCCGACTCTGATGATGGTTGCGCCGGTACGCGAAGATTCGAGTACCGGCGCTTCCCCTGCTTACATTCGTTCGACGATCGTCACGTTGGCGACCCCGCCACCCTCGCACATGGTCTGCAGCCCGTAGCGTTTACCCCGCGCGCGCAGAGCATGAATCAATGTCGCCATGAGCTTGGTACCGGATGCGCCGAGCGGGTGACCGAGCGCGATGGCGCCGCCATTGACATTGAGTTTCGCAGGATTGGCTCCGGTTTTTTGTAACCAAGCCAAGGGCACCGATGCAAACGCCTCGTTGACCTCGTAAAGATCGATGTCGTCGATCGCCATCCCCGAACGCTGCAAAGCGCGACCGGTTGCGGAAATCGGCTCTTCCAGCATGATCACGGGATCGCCCGCCGTGACCGTCAAATTGACGATGCGCGCGAGCGGCGTGAGCTGATGGGTTTTCAATGCTCGCTCGTTGACGATAAGCGCACCGCTTGCACCGTCGCAGATCTGGCTGGCGTTGGCGGCCGAAATTACTCCGTTTTCCTGCAGCAGTTTGACGGCAGCGATCGCCTCCAACGTCGCATCGTAGCGAATGCCTTCGTCCTTCGTATGC
>Ga0210394_10006321_pt1 | contig 12858 bp, 8 predicted proteins | sample IncBWC12MmetaG_FD_160121 | JGI IMG/M metagenome (GOLD analysis project Ga0210394, IMG submission 160121) | Forest soil microbial communities from Barre Woods Harvard Forest LTER site, Petersham, Massachusetts, United States - Inc-BW-C-12-M | ecosystem: Environmental > Terrestrial > Soil >... | reverse complement strand
GTTGGAATCCGCCAAGCGCGTGCTCGCGCCAATGCCGTGTGAAACGCTCTTCGGTCACTTGCAGGAAGGGCGCGGGCTCATTGCCGCCCGCATTGTGTACCGCCACCGCGAGCGGAGCGAGCCGCTCGGCCTGAGCGACGAACTGCTTGGCGTCCTCGGCGCGCGCGGCGTCGCCAACGATATAGGTCACTATCGCGCCTGCATCCTGCAATACTCTGGCGGTGGCCTCGAGCTTCTGCGCATTGCGCCCGGCAATCGCCACCGGATGTCCGCCGCTTGCGAAGCGGCGCGCGACGGCCGCCCCCAGGCCGCGCGACGCGCCCACGCCCACAATCAGTACGCTCGACAGCGACGCTTCTCTCAGCTTCGAATCCATGACTACCTCCAATCCAACGCCTCCGGCACAACTCTGCGCGATCACGTGCCGGCGGGGTCGACCAGCTTTCCTCGTTCAAGCAGATAAGGCTACTTGCCCAATCCGCGCCTCTCGAATGGGCAAATTTATGAGCGCGGCGGCAGCCGCCAGGGCCATATCTGCGTACCACATCCACTGATAGTCACCGAATCGAGCAAGCGCGAAACCGCCGAGAAGAGCGCCAAGAAAACCACCGATCTGGTGTGAGAGCAGTGTAAGGCCGAACAGCGTGGACAGGTACCGGTTACCGAATAGCTTGCCTACGATGGTGGCGGTGGGTGGCACTGTGGCCAGCCAGGTGAGTCCCAGGCCCACAGCGAAACTATAAAATGTCCACTTGGTTTTTGGTGCGACCAAGTACCCGCCGATCAACAGCGCGCGCGAGGCGTACATTGCGGCAAGAATGTACTTGCTGCGAAAGCGCTCTGTGCACGAGCCGGCAATGAGACTGCCCAGGACGTTGGCGAGGCCGATGAGGGCCAGCGACCAGCTCGCCACTGTCGGCGGCAAGCCGCAGAGGTTTACTTCTCCCGGCAGATGCGTCACGAGAAACGCAATGTGGAAGCCGCACGTAAAGAAGCCCGCATTCAGCAACAAGTAGCTGCGATCTTCCATCGCATTTTGCACGGCCTGCCATGGCGCAGACCCATTGGGGCCAGCGCCGCCATGCACGCGACCTGCCGGACTCATCACGCCCACGAGAGGTAGCGCGCCCATGGTAAGCACCGCGAGCGACCACATCGCACCCATCCATCCGAGTATCTGGATCAGGGTTTGTGCGAGCGGGGCGAAAACGAATTGCCCCAACGATCCCCCGGCGTTGATGATGCCGGCCGCTTTGCCACGCTTATCTGACCTGACGTGCCGCGCTGCCGCGCCTATCAGCACTGAGAAACTACCTGCGCCGGAACCGATTGCCGAAAGGACGCCAAGCGAGAAGATGAGGCCGACGCCCGATGTCATGAACGGCGTCAATGCCATGCCGATCGTTAGCACGAGCAGGCCTCCGATGAGGACCTTCTCGGGTCCATAACGGTCCGCTACAGCGCCACAGACCGGCTGGACGACACCCCACATCAGTTGCGCGACGGCAAACGCGAGGCTGATGGTGGTGATGCTGAGCCCGGTTGAGCTGTTAAGTGGTGAAATGAACAGTCCGAGCGATTGTCTTGCGCCCATCGTCACCATCAGGATGGCGGCAGCCGCAAGCGTGATGACCCACGCGCTGCGTTCCTTACTTGGCGGCATGTCGTGTAGACGCTAGCGCTCTGCCGCGCCTTACTTCGTGTCGCTTCGTAATCATCATGTTCAAGCGCTGTTCAAAGCGCGGCGAGGGCAAGCGCGATGCCCTGTCCGCCGCCAATGCACAACGTGACCACGCCGCGTCTGAGACCCTCGCGACGCAGCGCGTGCAACAGCCGAGTCGTCAGTACCGCACCGGTAGCACCGATTGGATGGCCGTGGGCGATGGCTCCGCCTTCGACATTGACGACGTCTTCCGGAAGACCGAGTTCTCGCAGGACCGCGAGGGGCACGGCCGCGAACGCCTCGTTGATCTCGATCCGCTCGACATCACCCAGGCTCCAGCGCGCGCGCGCCAGCGCTTGCCGAACGGCCGGCACCGGACCGATCCCGAACATTCCGGGCTCAACCGCCCCTACTCCGTACGCGACCAAGCGTGCAAAGGGCTCCAGGCTATTCCGTTCTGCAAATGCCCGCTCGGCGACGATCAGCGCGGCGGCACCGCTGTTCAAGCCCGGCGCGTTTCCGGCCGTGATGGTCCTATTTGTGCGAAATGCAGGCTTGAGTCGCGACAGCGACTCGATTGTCGTATCCGGCCGATTGTGTTCGTCTTGGTCGAAAATCACGGATCCCCTGCTGCCCGGCAATTCGATTGCGGCAATCTGGCCTTTGAACTTCCCTGCTGCCTGCGAGGCGCTGAATCGCTGCTGAGAACGGGCCGCCCAGTGATCCTGGTCCTCGCGCGTGATGCGGTATCTTGTAACTAGATCCTCGGTGTGCCAACCCGAGTGCTGGCCGCTGATGGCATCGTTCAGACCATCAAGCAGCATGCTGTCGCAGATCTGCGCGTCCCCCCCCATCCGATAACCCCAACGCCCGCCCGGCAGGAGGTAGGGCGCCTGATCCATGTTCTCCATGCCACCTGCCACGGCGAGTTCAGCATGGCCGAGCCAGATCTCTTGCGCAGCCGACGCGATCGCCTGCGCGCCAGATCCGCAACGCGATTGACCGTCATCGCCGGCACCGCCACGGGGATACCCCCTTTGAGCGCGGCTTGCCGGGCCGGGTTCATGCGGTTGCCAGCTTGGATGACGTTACCCATGACGACGCTTCCGATGCGTGTCACATCGACACTCGAGCGCCGCACTGTTTCGCGAACCACCGTAGCACCGAGATCGACTGCCGGTGTCGCTTTCAATGTTCCGTCGAATGTTCAAATCGCCGTGCGAACGGGGTAGCACTGGACGACTTCTCGTGCTTGCACGCTAATCTCCGTTGCCCCCGGCACTGCTCCGATCTTCGCCCTCGACGCTCGCATCGATCCGGCCAAGCGGCGGCGTTCGCCACCCACCGCCCAGCGCTTTGACCAGTAACACGCTGGCATCCATGCGTCGGTTTAAGATGCTGACGCGGGACAGTTGCGCCTGCAGGGCGGTCGTCTCCGTGCTTGCAACCTCGAGATACGTGACGAGCCCCGCCTTGTACCGGTATTGAGCTTGTTCGAGCGCCTTACCCGTGGCCGTCACGGCAGCGGCCTCGCTGATGCTCTCCTGCTCAAGCCGGTGTAGGGCGGCCAAGTTGTCCTCCACCTCTTGATAGGCCGTGAGCACGGCATTGCGATAGTCGGCCACCTGCTCGTCGTATTGCGCATGCGCCTGCGCGGACTGCGCCCTATGTCGCCCGGCGTCAAAGACGGTGAGCAGTCCAGTTGGGCCCAAAGACCACATGCGACTCGGCGCATTAAACAACGTCGAGGCGTTGGTGCTATCGAAGCCCGCTGTGCCCGCGAGGCTGAATACGGGAAAATACGCGGCACGGGCAACTCCGATTTGCGCGTTGGCGGCAGCGACTCGCCGTTCTGCTGCCGCCACGTCCGGGCGACGCTCCAGCAACGTCGACCGCAAGCCAGGATCGATCGGCGGCAGCGCGGTATCGGTCTCCAAGGGATTCGAATCGAGGTGGAAACCGGAGGGGTTCTCGCCGATCAGCACGGCGATCGCGTGCTCGCTTTGGGAGCGTTCGAGGGCAATGTCGGCCGCCTGCGTGCGGGCTGTCTCGAGCTGCGCCTGCGCTTGATCGACGTCGGCTACAGCCGCTGCGCCGCTTCGGTACAACTGCTGCGTCAACTGCAGAGACCGCGAATAGTCCTCGACGGTCTTCTCGAGCAATACTTGCTCCGCGTCCTGGCTCCTCAAGGTGTAGTAATCGGTGGCGAGTTCTGCATGCAGAGCGAGATCCAGGGTCGCAAGGTCCGCGGCGCTCGCCTGCTCATTGGCCTTCGCGGCATTCACGGTGTTGCGTACCCGACCCCAGAGGTCGAGTTCGTACGATAGATCCGCCTCCAGATCGAAATTGTTCAGAGTCGGTTCCCGTCCCGTCGGAAATCCGGGCGAGTTCACCGAGGTGCGTGCTCGCGCTACCGAGGCGCCGAGACTGAGCGTTGGAAAGAGATCCGCGCGTGCGATGCGCGTCGCGGCCCGCGCCTCCTGCAAGCGCGCGAAAGCGGCCTTTAGATTCTGATTGGCGCTGCCGACCTTGGCCTCCAAGGCATCGAGCTGCGGGTCCTGGAACAGCATCCACCAGGCTCCGCGCGGCTGGCTGTCGAGCGGCCCCGCCTGTTGCCAGTCCCCCGCCTCCATGTAGACAGGCGCCGGCGGCGGACTGTCCGGGGTCCGGTAAGTCGGTGCAAAGGAACACGCAGCCAGCGCCGCGAGGTTGAGGGCCACAATCCCCGACCAGGTTGAGCCCTTCATGAGGCGTTAGCCCTCCTCTTTGGAGTTTGCGCGGGCGGCGCGGCGGCCACGCGCACCATCGCACCATTGACGATCGAATCCGGCGGATCGATTACCACTGCATCGTCGGCATCCAGTCCGGACAATACCTCGATGGTGTTGCCGAAGTCGCGGCCCTGGACGATGCTCTTGAGTTGAATGCGCCGATGGGCGTCGACGATAGCGACCTGCAGCCCAGGGGCTCGGAAGAGTATGGTGTTGGCGGGCAGGCGCAGCGACTGTGCATTGCCCGCGAGCTTGAAGTGCACTTCGGCGTAAGCGCCTGGAAAGAGTTCGCGTTCGGCATTGTCGAGTTCCAGCTCGACTTGCAAGGTCCGTAAGCCAGGATCCAGGGCGTTGGAGGTACGTACCAAGGTCGCGGTATACGCCCTGCCCTGCTGTTCGGTGAATTGTAGTTGCGCCTGGAGCCCAGGCTTGGCAAGCCCCGCATAGAGCTCAGGAACCTGTACGTAGATGCGGAGCTTGCGAGTGTCGGCGAGCCTGAACAGCTCTGAGCCTGCGCTCTGGCCCGCGTTGATCAATGCGCCGATATCGGTATTACGCGCAGTGATGACGCCGTCAAAGGGCGCGACGACCCTCTTAAACGATTCCAACTCGTGCAAACGTGACACGTTGGCCGCGGCAGCTTCCGCGGTCGCCTTCTTGGCCGCGGCGTCGCCGGCCTTTTCCTCCGCGTCCTGCTTCGATACCGACTCCGTCGCGAGCAGTTCCTTCCAGCGCGCGTTGGTGGTGTTCGAGAGGGCTTCGTTGGCCCGTGCCGTAGCGAGATCGGCAATCGCTTGGGCGAGCTGCTGATCGACTTCCGGCGTATCGATTTCGGCCAACAGCTGGCCCTTCCGCACCGCGCTGCCGATGTCCGTAGACCAGCTCTTTAGATAACCGTTCGTGCGTGCATAGATTGGAGCCTCGACGAAGGCTTGCACGGTGCCCGGCAATATCAATTCCTCGCCCAGATCGGTGCGATTCGGCTTGACGGTGACGACCGTCGGTGTGGCATCGTTTGCCGTCTCCTTGCTCAAGGAACTGCGCGCCATCACGCGATCGACTTCTCCCCACGCCGCCAGCAGCAGCGCGACCATGAGAAGCGCCAGGAAATATAGCTTCATTCTGCGCGGGGCTCTGTCATCCGGAGGAACGGGCGACGGGTCAGACATGAGCGTTCTCCACTGCATCCATAGGGTGCGCCGACTTACGTCCATGAATGATCGCAAAGACGGTGGGCACAAAGAACAGCGTTGCCACGGTGGCAAAAATCAGACCGCCGATGACGGCGCGTCCGAGGGGCGCGTTCTGCTCGCCGCCGTCCCCGAGTCCCAATGCCATGGGAATCATGCCGATGACCATGGCGGTCGCCGTCATGAGAACCGGCCGCAAGCGCGTGAATCCGGCTTGCAGCGCCGCTTCGAATGCATCGTCGCCCGCGTTCATGCGCTCGCGCGCAAAGCTGATCACCAGGACGCTGTTGGCGGTGGCGACCCCCATGCACATGATCGCGCCGGTGAGTGCGGGGACGCTGACGGTGGTATGGGTGAGAAACAGCATCCAGACGATGCCCGCCAGCGCGCCGGGCAGAGCAGTAATGATGATGAAGGCGTCGAGCAAAGATTGGAAGTTAACCACGATCAGCATGTAAACGAGCACGATGGCCGCTGCGAGTCCGATGAGCAATCCATTGAACGAGGCTTTCATCGTTTGAACCTGACCGCGCACCGCGATCCGGGAACCCTTGGGCAACTCCTTCTGAGCCGACGCGACGATTTTTTCAATCTGCGCGTTGACGTGGCCGAGATCGGTACCCTCCACGGAGCCGAAGATGTCGATGACGGGCGTAGCGTTGTAGTGATTCACCACGGCGGGTGCGACGCTGCGATGAATAGTGGCGACGCTCGACAGTATCTGCGACGCGCCGCGTGGCCCGTTCAAGGGGGTGTTGCTGAGATCGTTAAGATTTTCGAGCCGGAACTGAGGAGTCTGCGCGACGACCTGATACTGGGTTCCACTCTTAGGATCGATCCAAAACGACGGCGCGGTCTGGAAGCTCCCCGATAGCGAGACCAGCAGGTTGCTTGCAACCGCCTGTTCGGTAAGCCCAACGAGCTGCGCCTTGCCTCGATCAACGTCGACGTTGAACTGCGGGTAATCGGCCGATTGCTGGATGTGCAAATCGACGGCACCGGGGACACCACGCAATGTTTGCAGGAGGTGGTTGGCGAACTCGCGGTTGTGCTGAACGTCGAACCCAACGATCTGGACATCGATCGGCGAGGGCAGACCGAAATTCAATATCTGGCCGATCATGTCGGCGGGCAGGAAGGCGAACGTAGCGGACGGGTACGTCGCGGCCAGTTTGGAGCGAAGCCTGTGCACGTAGGTGGCAGTGGGTTTGTGATGCCTCGTCAGGTTGAGGTAGATGTCGGCGTCGCCCGGACCGACTGGCGCGGAGGTGCTGTACGCCAGATTGATACCGCTATACGGCAGGCCGATGTTATCCACCACGTTGACGAGCTCCGAGGCCGGAATCACCTCGCGAATCGTCGCCTCCACGGCGTCGCAGAGCGCGGCCGTTTCCTCGATGCGTGTGCCGGTGCGCGCCCTCATGTGCAGCTTGATCTGACCGCCGTCCACGGTTGGAAAGAAGTCCTGCCCGAGGCCCGGCAAGGGACCTAAGGGAAAAGCCAGAAGAGCGGTGGCTGCCATGCATCCCAGAAACACCACCGCGAAACGCGGACCGCTGCGCAAGGCCAATTGCAAAAGACTCTTGTAGTGTTCACGAAGCCGCCCGAATCCGTCCTCAAAGCTCCTCTGCAATCGGGCGAGCCCGTGGCCGCGCTTCATTCGCGTTTCGCTGTCGTGCATTTTCAGCCAGAACTTGGCGAGTGTCGGAACCAAAGTCCGCGACAACAGATAGGAGGCAAGCATCGCGAACACCACCGCTTCGGCCAACGGAATAAACAAGAACTTTGCGATGCCCGCAAGAAGGAACATCGGGATAAAGACGATGCAGATACATAACGTCGACACGAGCGCCGGCAGCGCAATCTGCTGTGCACCGTCCAGGATCGCCGTCTCTACGTCCTTCCCGCGCTCGAGGTGGTAATTGATGTTCTCTATGGTGACGGTCGCATCGTCCACTAGGATACCCACTGCCAGCGCGAGTCCGCCCAAGGTCATGATGTTGATGGTCTCGCCGATCGCCGACAAACAGGCGATCGATGCGAGAATAGACAGCGGAATCGAAATCGTAATGATCAGTGTGCTGCGCCAACTCCCCAGGAACAGTAGGATCAGCAGGCCCGTGAGCGCACCCGCGATCACCGCTTCTCGGACCACACCCGAGATCGCTGAGCGAACGAATACCGACTGGTCGCTGGTCGTTGCGATCTTGAGTGTGCTCGGCAACGATGCGCGAATCTGCGGCAATTTCTGGTTTATGCTGTCGATAATGTCGATCGTGGAGGCTTTGCCAGTCTTCAGCACACTCATCAAGACCGAGCGCCGACCATCCACCCTGACGATGTTGGTCTGCGGCGAGTAACCATCGCGCACGTGCGCGACATCGTGAATGTAGGTTACGGTGCCGTTCTGAGCGCGCACCGGCATATTGTTCAAGTCCGCGATCTGCGTTGGACTCGCATTGAGCTTGACAAAATATTCCAGCGGCCCGATCTTTTCGGTGCCCGCCGGCAGTATCAGATTCTGTTGGCCGATGGCGTTGACCACGTCGTTGGGCGACAACGCGTTTGCGCGGAGCGCCTGCGGGTCCAGATCCACCTGGACCTGGCGCTGCTTGCCCCCATAGGGAAAGGGAATCGATGCGCCGGCCACCGTCGCAAGCTGGGTGCGCAGGAGCGTGTTCCCGACATCGTAGATCTGTGCTTCCGACAAGCTATCGCTCGATAGCGCGAGCTGCAAAATCGGCACGCTTGAGGCGCTATACGAGAGAATAAACGGGGGGCTGGTTCCGGGCGGAGAATAAAACAGCTGCGTCTGGGAGATCGCCGTGATTTGGCCAAAAGACAGGTCCTGGTCCACGTCGGGTTGGAAGAAATATTTAACGACCGCGATGCCATTCACCGATTGCGATTCGGTGTGCTCCACGTCGTTGACAGTGGTTTGGGCGATGCGTTCGGAAAAGAGAACGATGCGGTTGGCAATCTCCTCCGGCAAGATCCCGCTGTAGCGCCATATCACCGCGGCTATCGGGATCTTGATGTTCGGAAAGATGTCCGTTGGCGTTCTCAGGATGGCATAACCGCCCATGAGGACGATCAACACCGCCAACATGAAGAAGGTATAGGGTCTTCGTAGAGCGACCTTAACGATCCACATCGGTTACTCCAGGTGAATAGCCAGCGCGCTGGGAAATGCGCTTCAAGGTTATCGGTCGTCCCCGGACAACAGTGCAGTTCGCCGCAGACACGATACTAAGCATCATGGGATGACCCCGCGAAAGTCATGAGGCTTGGTTCAGTTGGAAACGCCGATCGAGGTCTCGACTCGCCTCACACCCGGGACCTGGCGTGCGATCGAGTCGGCCGTGTCGATCTCTAAACCAGAACTCACCACACCATGTAAATAGACCACATGATCTAGCGTCTGCACTGTGATTGCATTCGGCTCCAACTCCAAATGTTGATTGAACTGCGAGCGTATTTCCGCGGTGATTTTCGCGTCGCTGGGGGAGCCGTCGGAGCCCCCTTTTGCGGCCGTGTCATACAACGCACACGCCGAAAGCGCGGCGGTCAGGCTAACGCCGAAAGCCAAGGCACGAAGTGATCTGTGCGTGTGGCGGAGATATTGCGCAATGGCCGCGCTGATGACGGAAGACGTGGATCCGTGGTCAGTCCGGGTTCGGCTGACGCTGCGCTCTAGCGCGCGAAGGAGCGTGATGGTTTTTAACATGAGTCCTCCAAGTGGTTGGAGGACAAGTTAGGATCGGCGCATCGCACTGCCTAGCCTATATCTCTCGATAGGTATCGCGGCAGGCGATACCAGCACAGACAGGGTTTCGTTGAACTAACTATATCTGTCCGAATCAGGACGGCGGATGTCGGGCGAGGGATGCCGTCAGTGCGCGGTCTGCCTACCGTCGCCGGCGACCGTCACCGTGCACGTCCGCCCCACGAGTGGGTGGCAGGTGCCCGGCGGGCGAGCGGACCTTCCGTCAACGCCGGAAGCGTGCCTGTCATTGCAGCGCGAGCGGTCGGCTGTGGAATCGTCGGCGCTTGACGGTCAGAGCGCTCGAGACCGTCGACAATGATTGCTTCTCTTTGGAATCCTCCTGCGCTCTCCCGCTTGAGGCGGTCGATAAACCAACGGCCTGCCGGGCCGGGAGGGCTGTCCGTCCGATACACGGCCAACATGGTTACCATGTGGCCCTCCGGGGGAGCACCTTCTTCCACAATCTGAACGAGCGCACCGCTCGCCAGATCCGCCTCGACAATATGCAGGGGCAACGCGCCAAACCCGAATCCTGCGCGGATGAAGGCATGCTTGGCGCCGAGATCGGTGAGCAGCCACGTTTGCGGTGAGAGCACGCGGTGTTGGACGGCTGGCGAGCGAGTGGAGCTCTCGGAGTGGACGAGCTGAATGTGCTCGGCGAAGATGGCGGTTGGAATCGGGGCGCGGTGGGACGCCAGCGGGTGCCGTGGTGAGACGACTAGGGGCACACCGACCGAAAGTAGTGGTTCTTGCGTCAGCCGCGGTAGCGCGGGCGTCATCGACGTGCCAACGCCGACGCTCGAGCGCCCGTCGAGTACGTGTTGGGCCACGGTCCCCCACGACTCGACGTAAAACCTTAAGGCGGTGGGCGCGAATCGCTCGTGGAATGCGGAAACGGCGCCGATGAACGGCGCGATCGGAAACATGGGGTCGGTGACCACGCTCAGATCGGGTTCAAGTCCACCGGCCAGACCCTTTGCTCGGGCCTTGAAAAGATCGACGTGGCCCGCGACCGCGCGCGCCTCGGTCAGCAGTGCGCGACCCTGATCGCTCAGCGCCGTAAAGCGAGCGCCTCGTTCAAAGAGCTTCACACCGAGCTGTCCTTCTAGGTTCGCCAAGGTCTGGCTCACCACGGACTGGGCACGGCGCAGACGGCGGCCCGCTGCTGAGAAGCTGCCCTCATCAGCCGCCGCGATGAAGGTGCGCAATTGATCCAGCGAGACACCGTCTAGCATATGTCCTCCGACAATGGCTTCTGTCCAACTTTATAAGCCACCAAGCCGAACCCATCGGCGTGCGGTCTTTTTCAGCATGCTTCGACCACGCAATCATCCGAAACGCTGCCCAGCTCATCTCGAACGATCGCGGCAATCACGGCACCCTCCAGCTGCTAACGACGCCATGTTCGCACCTGTGTTATATTATGTGTATATGCCCATAACGGAACGAATCAAAACGAATATGCACAGAAGCTTCGACGATTTGTAGCGGGCACGATCCAGCCGCACGAGGGGTAAAGTGCCCCTTGTCCCTAATTCCCGGTAGCAAAGGATAAGCTGACCGAATACCCGCCGCGTCCATTGACTGCGTCGGCGCGATCTGGTGAGTGTATTGGGTCACTGAATTTGCCTCTGGCGGTAGCGTTCAAGCCGACCCGATGCGAGATCGGCGTCCGGACACCGCGAAAGCTGCGAAGAGGTTGCCTCGGGAAGACCCTGCGGGCAGCAAAACTTCCGCGCCCGGCTACGATCAGTTAGAAGTCTTACCGCCGTCGACGTTGAGGATATGCCCGGTGATGAATGATGCTTCATCCGACGCGATGAAGACGATCGCGTTGGCAAGCTCCTCCGAGAGGCCGAGACGGCCCATCGGGACCGTGGTCACCAGAGACGCCTTGTTCTGCGGCGTGCGCGTAAAACGGGTCAACATGCCAGTGTCCGTAGGACCAGGCGCCACGCCGTTTACACGGATTCCGGACTTGGCGATCTCGAGTGCCACAGATTTGGTGATGCCCTCGACGGCGTGCTTGCTGCCGACGTAGACGGAGGCGCCTGCCGCACCCTCGTGCCCGTACGTCGAGGAGATGTTGACAATGCTACCGCTGCCCTGTCCTTGCATGACACGCACTTCGTGCTTCATGCTCAGGATCACGCCGAGAACATTCGTGTCGAAAGTCGCGGCATAGCTTTCCGCGGTCTGGTCCGTGATCGGACCAACCTGGCCCTCGGTGCCCGCATTGTTCACCGCGACATCGAGACGGCCAAATCGTGCGACGGTCTGGTCAACCAGAGCGCGGACGTCATCCTCCTTGCGCACGTCGGCGTTGATGAACACGGCCTCCGAGCCGAAAGCGCGCAGCACCTTAGCGAGCGCCTTCCCGGGCTCATCACGCCGACCGGCAACCACCACCTTCGCGCCCTTCTTGGCGAAGGCGAGCGCCGCGGCGCGGCCGATGCCGGTCAGAGCTCCTGTGATCAAAACGACTGGGTGATTCATTGCGCTACTCCAGGGTTTCGGCTCGTACCAACAACGTGTTTTTTAACAAAGGCTTATCCATCGAAAGCCCTGCGTCCACAGCAGCGACCCTAGGCTCGCATGGCGGGCTTGAAAAAGACTTTGTAAGCTGAGGGCATACTTCTGAGGCATGGAACGGCTATGGAGTTAAGGCACCTTCGCTATTTCGTGGCCGTGGTCGAGGAAGGCAGCCTTTCGACGGCCGCCGAGCGCCGCCTGCACACTTCTCAGCCCTCGCTCAGCCGGCAAATTCGCGATCTGGAGTACCAAGTCGGGGCCGAACTGCTGTCGCGCAGTGTTCATGGCGTCGAGCTGACCGCTGCGGGGAGGGCTTTTCTCGACCATGCCCGGCTAGCGCTGGCTCAGGTGGATGCGGCTAGCGAAGCGGCCCGGCGGGCCGCTCAACCAGCGAAGCGGACCTTTGCCCTCGGCTTTCTCACCGGGCAAGAAATGGACTGGCTCCCGGAAGCCATGCGTATCCTTCGCGACGAATTGCCCAATATCGAGGTCACGGTCTCCAGCCAGTATTCCCCGGACCTCGCCGCAGCCCTCATGCGGGGCAAGCTCGACTTGGCGTTCCTCCGCCCGGAACCACACGTGGTTGATCTGACGTTCAAGACTGTGGCCAAAGAGCCCCTTGTAGTGATCATGCCAAGCGATCATCGCCTTGCCTCGCATGAAACCATCAGTGTGCAGGAGATCGTAGGCGAGAAGTTCATCCACGTCTCGAACACCGCCCCTGTGTTGCGCACGGTCATCGACGACTATTTGAAGCGGTCCGGCGTCGATATCGCGCCGGATCACGAGGTGGACAACCTCGCGATGGCGATGTCCTTAGTGGCATCAACGCGCGGCGTCGCGCTGTTACCTGCCTACGCGCAGAATTTCCTTCCTTGGTCCGTCATGAGCCGCCCCCTGAAAGGCGAGGTGCCCACGATCGATCTTGTCATGGGC
>Ga0210394_10006320_pt1 | contig 12859 bp, 13 predicted proteins | sample IncBWC12MmetaG_FD_160121 | JGI IMG/M metagenome (GOLD analysis project Ga0210394, IMG submission 160121) | Forest soil microbial communities from Barre Woods Harvard Forest LTER site, Petersham, Massachusetts, United States - Inc-BW-C-12-M | ecosystem: Environmental > Terrestrial > Soil >... | reverse complement strand
GAAGTCTGCCGGAAGGACGTCGTTGGTGCAGAAGCCGTAAATGGCGCAGGAAGCCGTGCCCAGGATTTCATCGGTCTCGTGTTCCGCGACCGTGAAAAAGTCGAACTGGCCGCCGGAGATCGTGCCGGTGCGGAAATACAACGACACGCTGTTGCTGACCGTAATCACTCCGTCGTAGCAGCCGGTGGTGCCGAGCGTGCAGAAGGTCGAGCCGTCCTTCTCGAGTCCGGTGGCAGGCGGACCGAAGCCCAGCGCGCGCTGGAGCGAAGTTGTAAGTGAAACCGAATCGCTACCGAAAGGGTTGGTTGCGGGCACGCTGTCATTGACGGCGGTGATGTCGTTCGGATCCGACTCGGAGGCGATGAGGAGGTTCCGGTAAGTAATGTAGCTGGCGTCGTTCGTCAACCAGTCGCTCATGCCCAGCCCCGTGGCGCCGAGTGTGATGTAGATACTTGAATTGGCGTTCTTGAAGGCGCTGCTGTAAAGGGCGGCAATCGTGGTGTTCAGGGTATTGCAGGCAGTCGCCGACGCGGCGGTTATGGTGGCGTCGCAGGTGTAGACAATGCCGCTGCCGGAAACCGCGGTCGTAATTTGATTTGGGAAGGACGGCTGGGAACTGGGCGTTGCCGTCTCCAGCCTTGTCGTCTCCGGAGGGTGCGCGGGAGAAGGTGGAGATGCCGGACCGGCGGATATCGATCCTCTCCTTACCGAGATCCGCCCTGGATCGCGCGGGGAGACCATCACGTCGACTGTCTCGGAAGCCTTTCCGTCGACCGTCACCCTGAGCGCGGCGGAGCCGGACGGCAGGTTCGGCGGGAACAGCGCACGGATCTGATTACTCGAAACCGCGAGCACTTGCGCTTTCCGCCCGCCCACCGCGACCACGGTGTTCTCGACCGTGCCGAAGTTGGAGCCGAATACATATCCGATTGATCCCGGACTAATCGTCGGCGACGACGGCGGGTCGTTAGCCACTCCCACGACGGTCGGGGTTTGCGCCTGAGCCTGGATTTCCAGGACCGCGGCGATACAACACAAAATCAGTTTTCCCATTCCAGGCCAGTATACAGCGGACCGCGCGCTGGAGAAAATGCTGCGTTCCAGCCCGGGCGTCGTGTTTTGCGCTTCAGTTGGCCCGTGCGGCAACGGCAACGGATAGTAGACGGCAGGCTGTGGCGAACCTGCCGGCGAGAGGGAGACAGAATCGACGGGGCCTGCTGTCACTCCGGCCGCTCCGCCGCTTCGGCCCTGTGCCGCCCCTGCGCCAGCCATCGCGCACGAAGTGGCGCCGCGGCGCTAGCAGCCCGTGGCGGAAGTGGCTGGCAGGTCGGAGACCTGCCCCACATGGCTGTAAAGCGTTGATCGGCGGTGGTGGGCAGGTCTCCGGCCTGCCGTTTTCGGGCCTGAACGACTCTTACCACGGTCTGCCAGGCCTTGCCAGCGAGCCGAGTGTCGGATAACATCTAAGCACTCGCACACATAAGGGTGAGGAAACTGCGTGTCAAAGCGATTCGATAAAAATGCGATTTTACTCCTTGGTTCAGAGCCGGTAGTACGCTCGGTGATAAAAGAAGCGCTGGAGAATGCGGGTTATGTAGTCATGGCAACAGGGAGCTTAGGGACCGCCGTCGACATGCTCGCTGACTGCAAGTTCGGCTTGTTGATCATCCCTCCCTACGTTGACAACATCCCCGGACACGAAGCTGCCAAATACCTGCGCGCAAGGAACCCTCACATGGGGGTCCTGGTGGTGGCCGGTCTCATGGATGACGATCGGATTCGATATCGCGCCAAGCTGGAAGGATTTGAGATATTTCCTCCGCCCTTTACCGCTGCTCAACTTATCACGAAGGTCGATGAGGTTCTGAAGACTGCGCAGCAACGAGCGGCACACGGAGCTTGATAAACGCAGGGCATTCTCGCGGAGGCTTCGAAGGGTTTCGGAGACGCGGCGATCTCCCTTTCGAATTCGCCTTCGCCGGGACACGGCCGCCTCAGGCACGCCAGTTTCACCGCAATACGTTAGTGTACTTCTGAAGTGACCGACTCAGTCACCACATTTCGCCCGAAGCACCATCGAATCAGCGCGACTTGGCGGCGAAATATGGTGACGGTCCTGGACTGTCCCAAGTTTTCGGCCGCAAGCGTCCCGGTCAAGGAGAGCTTGCATAATAAGGGCTTAGGAGCCGGATCGGTACTAAGGTATCGCGCGAACTAAAGCCGGAATCTTATCCCGCCGATCTAAGCAACTTAAGGCCGGAAGCCATGGGAGCCTTTCTCAAATCCTTGCGCTGGTCCGCGGTCTGGGCGCCGCCGCTCGAATCCTGGACCATGGACCGCAACTGGAACCGCGCCGAGGGCGAGCGGCTCCTCCAGGCGCACAACTACGAAGAAGCCGAGCCGTACCTGGCGCAGGCGGTCGCGGAAGCCGACCGGCACTCCATGTCGGTGCCCAAGCGAGTCAGACTGCGCGTTCAATTAGCCGAGGCCCAGCGCAAGCAGAACAAGTTCACCGAAGCGGAGCAGACGCTGCGCAGCGCCATCGCTCTGGCAGCCGAGGTGACGGACGGCGCGGGATACTTGCTGTGCCTAGACGGGCTGGCCGAGGTCTTCGCGGCACAAGGGAATTTCGCCTCGGCCGAAAGAGTATCGCAGGAAGGCGTGCGCATCGAGGCGGAGCTGCCGCACCCGGATCCGCTGCGAATGGCGCGGAGAGTGCACCGGCTGGGGATCTCGCGCTACAAAGGCGGCCGTTCCGGCGACGCCATCGCGGCTCTCAAGAAGGGGCTCGAACTGCACGAGCAGGCGTATGGGCCGGAACACGAGGAAACCAATCGGGTGCTGAGCGAGCTGGGCGCGATCTATCGCGCCGAGGGTTTGCATGAGGAAGCGCAACGCTGCTTGCGGCGGTCGCTGCGCTTCCACCAGAATACGTTCGGCGCCGAAGATCCCCGCGCCATGCACGATCTGCATCAACTGGCCGGTTCGCTCGAAGAATGCGGAGACACGGAGGCGGCCGCGCACGAATACGAGCGGATGATGCATCTGAAGTCGCGGATACTCGGCCGCGATCTGGAAGAACTGGGGGAGATGCAGTTCAGCCTGGCCAGTCTGTACATGGGCTGGGGCAACTATCCCCGCTCCCGCGAGTTGCTGTTGGATTGCATCGGGACCTTCAAGCGCATGGGCGGGCCGCGCCTGGCGGTGGCGCATGAAACGCTGGCCCAGGTGGAGGAATATTCCGGGCGCTTCCACGACGCAGCGCGTGAGCTGGACCGCGCCGGCAAGGTCTGGGAAAAATGCCCCGGCCGCACAGCGGAGCTGGCCGCGAATCTGGAATACCGGGCGGAATTGCTGGATCAGCTCCGGCGCAAGCGGGAGGCTACGTGGCTCCGCGAAAGAGCCACCAGCCTGAGCCGCGCCGCCGGAGCGTAGCCTGTACTTTCCTGCACAAAAGAGCAGCTATGGCAGGTCTGTGACCTGCCATTTTCGGGCATTCACGAGGGGCGGTCACAGAGTAGAAATCGGCGCTCCCGATTTTCAGCCACTTACGGAGCCGTGACCAGAGGGAGCGGATGACCGGCTCCTTTATTTGGTCGCCGCCGGGGCAGCGGCGGCTGGAGCCGCAGTCGCCGGCGTCAACGCAGTTCCGATGGCCGGGCTAGTCACGGTCGCCGGCTCCTGCGTGTAATTATTCCGCGTCACAAGGGTTTGATCGGAATAAAACGTACGGCTGCCGGTACTGCCGAACTGTTCCGGGTTGGCGTTGATCGCGTAGCCGGTAGGAGTGGCCGTCACGGTGAAAATGTAGCCGCTCGCGTGGCCGTCGGCCAGATTCTTGGGGATGATGTCGGCCGCGGTCGGTCCCGCAGCGCCGCTCGCGGGAGGGCCCAGTTGCGTCAGGCTGGCGGCGTACTGCCCGAATTGCGAATAATACTGGATCTCGGCCTGGTGCAGCGTCTTGATCTGGGAGATCACGGCGGTCTCATGCGCGGCCATGAGCTGTTTGCCCATTTGGGGAACCGCGATGGCCGCGATCACCAGGATGATGGCCATCACGATCAGAAGTTCGATGAGGGTGAAGCCTGCGCGGGCTTGACGGCGGTTGCGTACCATACCTATATCTTAGACGCCCGGAACCTGCGAGGCGTGCAGACGCGCGCTTGCTTTAGTGCACCCGCTCCGTGCGAACCCGAGTGATGCGTTCCTTGGTGACCAGTTCATCGAAGATCGCCAGCACCTGCTTGCGGTAATAATAGGCCCGCTGGAGCCGCGCCTGGATGCGAAGCTCATTGCGATGGCGGCGTATCAGCTTGTCGAACAAGCGTTTAGGCACGTCGATATCGTTGCGCAGGGCGTCGGCCGAATGGCCGCGCAAGAACAGCCCGTAGAACAGGGCCGCCTCGCGCTGCGGCGCCATAGGGTCGATCTCTTCGAACAGTGCCACGGACATCGAAAAAGGCTCGTTTAAAAAATCAGTATAAAACCACGCGGGCGTTCTGGCAATAGGGGGAGTATGGATAAACGCGGGTTAATTGTCCGACGGCGTCCGCTCGATGTGATCGATCACCAGCACTTCCAGCGGAGCCTTGCGCGGCTCCAGCTTGAGCCCGATGGTCTCGAGCGCGGCCGGGATGGAATCCCCGGAGGCAGTTTCCATCAGCTTCAGAGCCTCCGGCGGCATCGCCGCCCCGGCGATGACCGCCGACCGGATTATCATGGCGCGAAAATCCTCCGGCGCAAATTCCAGCGTGAAATCGTAGTTGCCCTGGATGTTTGTCATATCCACGATAGGCCGGTCTGTAAACCGCTCCAACACTGCTCCGAACCCCTCCATCGTGACCTTCTTGCCCTCGAACCGATTATTCGCATATGAAATCGATATCGAGGACCCCTTGCCCAGATCGATGAACATGTTCGCGGTGCTCGACGCCGCGACGACGTTGACCGCGCCCTTGCCGGCGTCCGCGCCCTCCGGGGCCTCGGCTGGCGAAGCTTTAAGCTTCGGCCCGCTCTTTCCCGCCACCAGGCCATACACCGGAAACTCCTTCGACTCGCGATGCGTCTTCATCTGGAACCTGTCGGCGAGCAGCGCGCCCACCATCTCATGAACCTGTTCCGCCGTGGCCCCCGCCGGCAGCTTGGCCACGATGTCGAAACGCGCCGAAGCCATCCAGTCCGGCCCTTGAATCTGGTAATCCTTCACCTGATACGCCATGCGCACGTAATCTTTGAGCGAGAGCAGCACGCAGCGCACCTGCGCTCCGTCGATGTGCACTCCGGCGGTGACTCCCTGCGCGGTGACCGGCGCCGACGGCTTGATGGAGGCCACTTCAAACTGGGGCTGTGCCTGAAGCGATACCGCGAACCCGGCCCAGGTTAAGAGCAACCCATGCCACACGCAGCGATTCATGTTGTGTTGTTTCTTCCTGCGCCGTGCGCTATTCCTGCGCGGGCATTTGAGCGTCGCTATCGCGCCAGGCGCTGAGCTTCAAGCGGCGGCACACCCAGCACAGGCCTTCGTTCGAGTTGGGGGCGCACTCGCTCGAGCAAACCACGCATCTCCGCGGCTTCTTGAAGCGATCCGATTCGATCGCCAGCCGGGCTTGCTCCAGCAGAACTTCCGGAACGATGGGCTCCGCGAGGGGCGTCGATGCCGGCGGCTGCGGTCGTTTCCGTTTCACAATCTCAATATAACAGGGTTGTCCAAGCCCATGTTACAATCCCGTGGTTTACAATCACCCGTGGTTTACAATGAAAGGTTCGCCTCACATGTCAAAAACCGCATTCTTATTTCCCGGGCAAGGTTCGCAGTTCGCTGGAATGGGGAAATCCCTCGCCGAGGCCTACCCCGCAGCCGCGCGCGTGTTCGAAGCCGCCGACGCCGCGCTGGGCTTTTCCCTTTCACGCCTGTGCTTCGAAGGCCCGGAGGAGGAACTCGAACGCACCGAAAACACGCAGCCCGCGCTGCTGACCGTCTCCATTGCCGCGCACACTGTTCTGCGCGGCGACGGACTCAGGGCCGATTACGTCGCGGGCCACAGCCTGGGCGAATATTCGGCGCTGGTGGCTGCCGGATCGCTCGACTTCGGGGACGCCTTGCGCCTGGTTCGCAAGCGCGGCCGGTATATGCAGGAGGCGGTTCCGCCGGGCGCCGGCGCGATGGCGGCGCTGCTGAAGCTGCCGGAGGACGCGCTGGCGGGTGTGCTCGCCGCAGCGGGGCAACATGGCGAAATCGTCACTGCGGCCAATCTCAATTCGCCGGACCAGATCGTGATCGCCGGTCACGCGGCCGCGGTCGCGCGTGCGATTGAGCTGGCCCAAGCCGCCGGCGCCCGCCGCGCCGTGCTGCTTCCGGTCAGCGCTCCGTTTCACTGTCCGCTCATGAAACCGGCGCAGGAGCGTCTGAGGGCCGATCTCGACGCCGCCACATTCCGCGATCTCAGCGTCCCCTTGATCAACAATTGGCAGGCGCGCGAGGTTCGCACCGCGGCGGAGGCTCGCGAGGGGTTGTACAACCAAGTGCCCAATCCGGTGCGCTGGGCCGATTCCATTCGCGTTCTGGCTCAGGCCGGCGTGACGCGATTCATCGAGGTCGGCGCGGGCGGCGTGCTCACCGGGCTGCTGCGCAATATCGACCGGTCGCTGACGGGAGTGAGATTCGGCGAAGCCGCGGATTGGGAGAAGGTCGTCCCGGAGGCGGGCAGAGCGGCTTGGACCTGTCGGTAGAAACACGCGGCAGCCGGGAGTGCGCGCACCTCCAAGCCGGCCCGGGAACCGATCGCGCCGCACCCCGTTTTGGGCGAGTTCCTCGGAGGTAGAGAGAACCAGACTCATGTCACATGTTGTGGCGCACGCACTTTGCGTGCCGCGTCGATAATCGTGTCGACGCTCGGCTGGCGTCCGCATGAGTGCGGACGCGGCAAACACAAAGTGTTTGCGCCACACCGGTACGGGTGCGCGGCTCGATAAAATCGGATAGAATCTTTGGAGGTTCGGGGCGCGCGATGGGCGCGCACTGCTGGCTGCGTAGGAGCGAGGTACTCATTTAAGACATGCAGAGTCCACGCCAGATTCTCTTGGGATTGTTGACAGCTTCGCTGGCCTTCACCGCGGCTGCGAACGCGCAATCGGCCGGCCAACGGGTCGTCCGCAAGGCGCCCACCGCCGCGGATTGGGAAGCGATCGCAAAGCTTCCGGATTTCACCGGCGTTTGGGAGACCGGTGGAGGCGGCGGCGGACGCGGCGCAGCTCCAGCAGCGGGCGCTCCCGCGGCAGGCGCTCCTGCGGGTGGTCGAGCGGGCGCACCCGGTGCGGCGCCTGGGGGCGCAGGCCGAGCCGGCGGACGTGGAGGCGCGGGCCGCGGCGGCCCATCGCTAACGCCTGAGTACGCGGCCAAGGCGAAAGCGACACCACCTCCCACAGCCGAAGAAAATCTCACGGCCAATTGCTTGCCGCCCGGTCTGCCTGGCATTATGGGCCAGCCCTATCCGCTTGAGTTCCTGATGACTCCCGGCTTGGTGACTGTCATCAGCGAGGCATACACCCAGGTCCGTTCCATTTTTACGGACGGCCGCCCGTTGCCGGAAGATCCGGACCCCACGTTTTACGGCGCCTCGGTCGGCCATTGGGACGGCAATACGCTGGTGGTGGATTCGGTGGGATTCGCCCAGGTCCCGCGCGGTCTCAACTTCCCCTATAGCGACAAGTTGAAGATCACCGAACGTTTCCAGCTCACCGAGCCCGATACGATGAGTATCGAGACCACCGTCACCGACCCGTTGGCGTTGACGATGCCCTACTCGATGGGGACCAGAACTTTGCGGCGGCATCGTAATTGGACGCTCGCTGAATATATCTGCGAAGAGAATAATCGCAATGGAGTGGACGAAAACGGTAAGGCGCGCATCAACCTGGCCAACCCGGAGGCGTCGCCCAAATGACGAAAGGTGCTTCTATGATAATGCGGAAATCGGCCTTGAAGTTGGTCCTCCTGGCCGGCCTGGTGGTGGGCGCAGCCAGCCTGGCGATGGCCCATCACTCCTATTCGGCCTTCGACGTCACCACGGAGAGGGTCCTCGTCGGATCGATCAAGAAATTCGATTGGAGCAACCCGCACACCTGGGCCTGGATCGACGTGGCCAACGAACAAGGCGGCGTGGATACCTGGGGCGTCGAAGGGATGAGCCCCAACTATCTGGCTCGCCGGGGCTGGAGCCGGACCACTCTCAAACCCGGCGATAAGCTCACCCTCACCATTCGCCCCATGAAAGACGGAAGCAAGGGCGGCATGTGGGTGACCGCCAAGCGGCCCAGCGGCGAAATCCTGCTGATGGGCGGAACGATTACCGATCCGTAAAACAACTCCGCTGTGGTGGGGCAGGTCTTCGACCTGCCATTTTTTGGCTCGTACGACTCTAGCTAGCAGCCCGTGGCAAGAGTCCAGACAGGCTGAAAGCCTGCCCCACCAATCTTGCAAGCTGATGACGTCGCGTGGTGGGACAGGCGGTCTCGCCTGTCTTTCCAGATGCGGGCTGTTAGCCGATGCGCGCGCGTCACTTGACCAGTTGGACGATCCGCGCCGGAATCTTTTGCAGCAGTTCCCATTGGGGATAGCCGGGTCCACGCGGGAAACCCGCGTTGGGGGGCTTTACGCCGCCCCCGTCAATGTTGTTGTAGAAGCGTACATCGAACTCGTCGGGATGGGGCAAGCGGTCCAGCCTCACGACAGCAGCCCCATCGCCCAAGTATCCCGGAGCGAATCCCATCCGCTGCTCCAGCTCCCGCAGCGATGCGCCCGCGATGGATTGCTCCGTGGTAACGTAGCCCTCCACTTGCACCGCATCGCCAATTTGCTGCCCAGGCCTCAGTTTAAACACCTTCACCGGCCACTTCCGCGGTTCCTTCCAAGCGTCTATCACCAGCTGCTTGATCACATTCAGATCAAGCCCTTTCGTGGCGCGGGCGTAGGGCGTTTCCGTCGTTGCCGCCGCAGCCGTCCCGTCCTCCGCCACGGCCGCTTTGGGAGCTCGCCCCGCGGCCGCCTTGCGTAGAAGAAGAGCTGAAACTGTGGCCACACCGACCAGCATGACGGCCTTGGCAAAGTGTTGCGCAGCGGTATCGAGGTCGGCAGAGGTTTGCGCGGCCACGACCCCCGTGGCATAGGCGATCAGTTCCTTGGCGGCATCGACGGCTGTCTTGCCGACAATCGCGGCGCCGGCCAGAAGAATGATCAAATCGGCCACTTCCCCCACCCCGAAGAATTGGGCTACACCCAAGACAACGAACGTCCCCGCCATGATCTCCAGCGATTCGGGCGAGATCATCGCCAGCACCAAACCTTTCGCCTCGGCGGGAAGCAGAGGTATCGAGCGGCGCAGGCTTTCTTCAATTTTCGCGGTCGTGCTCATGGCGCTCACATTGAGCGCGGGCCCAGCGGCGGAACCAGATGGATCCATATACACCTCCCTGCTCGTTTACGCGTAAACCGGGGACTAATCGGCTCAACGTTCGATCTCACCCGCAACCGAGCCGTCACCCGGAGTTTCCACCCTGATGCCAAGTGGCAGAAATCAGCGGTGGATTCTCAAAACCGCTTGCTCACGCGCGCGGTTCAGAAAGCGTTTCCGAACCGCGACCGTAAGGGAGCGCCGCTCTTCTTCAGTTCGACGCCGGCCGCGGCCGCTGATAAGGATGGTCGACGCCCTTCTGAGCTTCCTCTTGCGCGTCATAGCTGTTGTCCTTGGTGCGCAGAGCCTCCTGGTATTCGCTCAACGGACACTCGTGGCTGATGTCGCATTGGTCTACCTCAGCGAACGCGTTTTGCGAAAGACCCGTCGGAACGATGCGCCAGGAGTGCCTCGAGTTTCGGATCCCGCTCAGCCCGTCAGCGATCCGCCTGAAATCCCGACCCCCGGCTGACCGTCACCGTTTCGCCGGTTCCGCGACCCGCGCCAGTTGTCTGTCAATAGCCGCCTTCAGCGCGGCTGCGCTTGTGGCGCCTTCGATGCGTTCTCCATTGATATAGAGCGTGGGGGTGGCTGATACATCGTGGGTCCAGCCCGCCTCCAGGTCTTGGTCAACAAGGGCAGCCCCCCCTTTTCCATCCACGCAGGAGCGGAAGCCTAACTCATCGAAACCTTGATCCTTGGTCAACCGCGTCTGCTCAGCGATCTTGGCGTCCAAGTTGTTCGTCCTTATCTCCAACTGATGATCAAACAGGTAGTCATGAAGCCTCCAGAACAAGTCCGGATTCTGGGCGCCTATACAGGCCATCGCCTCGGCAGCGTGACGAGCCCACGGATGGCCCGGCAGCGGAAAGTTGAGGTAGGCGACGCGCACCGCGTCGGGATACTGGGGCAGCACTTCCTTCATCAGAGTCTTCAGTCCTCGGGCGCAATAGGGGCACTGGAAGTCAGCGAAGACAGCGATCGTGACGGGGGCGTTCGGTGACCCCACGGCTGGAGGCGTCCGAGCGCTTAGGAACCGATCGATTTCCGACTTGATCCGCGTCTCGTGTTCACGCTCTTGCTGTCGCGGATCGGCGAGAACGTCGAGAACCTGCGGCGCGAGGAAACGTTGATCCGGCGACAGATAAAACGTTACGCGGGAATAGGGATCCGAAGACACGAACTGAAGCCGTCTGTAGCACGTCTTCTCCTCCAGATTCGAGGCAACCAGAGCCAAGGGAGCGCTCGCAGGGAGGTTAGAAAGCCTTCTCACGTACTGGAGGAGAACGTCTTGACCTTCACGGCTGAGCGCGAGACAAGAGCTGGGGGCAGCGCCCTGCCCACGCAGGCCGCAGCAGAGGAGGAGGAATCCGGTGCACTTGAAGGCTCTATGCGCAACGCTCAAGTTGACGGCTCCTAGCGGGAAAAATCCTCTGGTACCATCCACTGGCGTACAGATTTTCCGGCTTGGTCCACTTGGACCCACTTAAAGACGCCGTCGGACCAGCCGATCAAACCGCCCAGTTGATACTCGTTCACGCCAGCGTTCAACCTCGCTTGGTACGATGCCGCGCTCGGACCCAGGGCTGTGAGGAGCGGAGAACGATTGAAGATAAGCTGCATGACTGGCGGCGGGGCGGCTGAGCCGAACCGGTTGTCAATCCCGCCAAGCCATCCGGATTGCCGAGAAAGGGGTGGAACGGGGTCGGCCTCAGCAATCTTGTCCTTGAACGCCCTCACCAGGATCAGGCTGCTGCCCGCCGTTCGCGTGAAGCCCAACATGGCGGGCCGGAAAACCATGTGTGCGACAAAGCCCTGGAACCAGGACCGGAAGGTGTCATCGCGCACATTCAAGATTTCGAATCTTTGAAGGTTTCCTTCGCTGTCGACCCAAACCTGCCCCAGGGCCAAGTCCACAACCGGCACGCCCTTCACGTCATTGAGGTCGAGGGTGAGCTTCAGCCAGGAATCGGTAGTCGGTGCTTGGGCGGTGACTGGAATACGCATGACGTCGTCACTTGCGCCTATCCGCGGTCTGTCCCCAAGGATTTGGCTGACCATCCAGACCCTCGCCTCCACCGGCTCGGTAGCGGGCCCAAGGGAGGCCGCGTGGCTGTAAAGCTTCCTGCTCTCGCCCGGAGCAACAGGGGCGCGGCTATTGCGCTCGTTGGCCTCGCCTGCAAAGGCGAGCGAAAAGCACAAGTTGCCGGCTGCATCGTAATACTCCACATAAAAACGTGCCTGCGAAACCGGCATCCCTGCAGCGTTTTGGACGACAATGGCCCCCTCCGTAAGGGCAACATTCTCGGTGAGTTCGGCGCCGCTTACCCGCCAGCTAGGCGACATCGATTCGTCCGCGGTGACCCGGAGCACATGCGTTGTGAAGCCGGGAACCAAGCCGTTCGACTTATCCTGTGCCCGGGAGCCCGCGAGCATCACAAGCAGAAGGGACGCAGATCGCCCTACCTGGTGGTAGCGTCCGAAGGGTCGCCTTGGTGTATTTAGTGTGGGCATGAGGATGATGCGTTAACTGTCGTCGTCCCGGTATGTGTTATGGAACTCTGACCGAAGAAGGTTATATTGAAGGTGGCCGGGACGCCCCCGCTCATTCCATAAGGCGGCCCGAGGATGTTGGCGTGCCCAAATGCTCCGACGCTGCCGTTTATGGTGCACGTCCACGGGGGATCATAATCATAATAATCCAGGTCAACGCTCCCGGTGGGCATACCGACCGAGCATGTGCCTGAGCTAATCTTCGTGGTACAAGCCGTCGAGGAGGGAGCCAGATTTGCCGCAAACGGCATATTTTCCGACCGACTGCCACAGTATTGGCTCGTGAATGTGCCGGTGCTGACCGTGAAATCGCAAGAGACCGTCTCAGCAAATTCGTACAAGGGAACGTAGGACTCCCCGACACCCGAGCCGGGCGGCCCGGCAAGAAGTAGTCTGTCCCGCCAGACTCATCGACGGTGCCGTCGAAGTAGCTCACTTGGTAGGCGTCCCAGCAGTACCCGTCCGGCCAACCTTCCTCAAACTGATCGGCGTAGTAGTTCATGTAGACATCGTTTTCGCTCTCGAGGTCAATCGTCAGCGGGGTACTGGTATCGACTGACGTGTACCAGTTTACCTCGGCGTCCTCGTCATCACACGACGACGGGGCAAAGGTAAAGGAATCCGTCGAGGACTGCCCCAGGTCCACATAAACACACACGTAATAGTAATAGCTGGAAGCGTGGTCGAGGGTGCTTTGAGCATACGCGTAGAAGTCACCGCTGGGTTGGTCCCAACTGTAGGACATCGAGGTCGTAACCTCCTGCGCGCAAGCGAGTGAGCAAGCCAGTAGCCCAATGTAAATCGCCCGGCGAAAACCATCTGCCAAAGACTTGTCCATTCTCGATCCCCCCCTTTAC
>Ga0210394_10006318_pt1 | contig 12862 bp, 12 predicted proteins | sample IncBWC12MmetaG_FD_160121 | JGI IMG/M metagenome (GOLD analysis project Ga0210394, IMG submission 160121) | Forest soil microbial communities from Barre Woods Harvard Forest LTER site, Petersham, Massachusetts, United States - Inc-BW-C-12-M | ecosystem: Environmental > Terrestrial > Soil >... | reverse complement strand
GACTCCTGCCTCACCGCTGCCGCCACCAACCTCGGCCTCACCGCCATCAACAACCACCACGACCACGAGGACCACAAGACCCACGAGACCCACCCCACACAACCGAGCATCGCGCCATAAAGGAGAAGCCATGAACGAAAGTCCTGAACCGGGCCACTCCCCTGAACCGGCCAGCACTGCCGACGCGATCTACGCGCTGCTATCCACGGTGTCGCGCCGCGCACCACGAGAACGCAGCCTGACCGCCCTCGCGACGCTGGCCACCCTCGCCCGCACCGGCCCGCGACGGATCACCGACCTGGCCGCCATCGAAGGCGTAACCCAGCCGTCGGTGACCGCCCTCGTCACCGCCCTCGAACGCGACGGACTCGTCGAACGGCGAAGCGACCCCAGCGACAAGCGCGTCGCACTCGTCGCACTCACCCCGGCCGGCCTCGACTACACCCGAAACCGGCGGCAAGCCTCGACGACATCCCTCGCCCAACTCATCGACAAGCTACCCGCCGACGAAGCCGCCACCCTCACCGCCGCTGTCCCCGCATTGCTACACCTACACGACCTCGACAACCAGGAACGCGAGCCGACCTCACGCGCAACCCGAACGGCTCGAGCCGGCTCCAACCAGCCCCGTCTACGCCGGTAGACCCAGCACGCGCTTCGCGATTATCGAACGCTGGATCTGGGAAGTGCCTCCGCCGACGGTGAGCGCTCGACTGAACAGGAAGCCCCAGTGCCAGCGCCCGACCGGTGCGCCGAGAGGGCCGACATCGTCGAGCAGACCACCGGTACCGGCGAGATCCTTCGCCAGTTCCATGAGTCGCTGGCCGAACTCGTCGGCGAAAGTCTTCTTGATCGACGCCTCCGGACCGACATCCTCACCGGCGACCAACGCCGCGACCATTCTGGTGTCCAGCGTCTCGACGATCTGTGACTCGATGTAGAGCTCCGCCGCGCGCTGGATCATCAGCGGGTCGGCGATACCACCACGCTCCCGGATGAGGTCGAACAGATCCGCGGCCGTCGGACCGATTCCCCAGCACACGCCACCGCGGGTCAGATTGAGTCGCTCATTCGCCAGCGTGATCTTGGCAAGGGCCCACCCCGCGTTCTCCGCGCCGATCCGGTGATCGAGCGGCAGCCGGACATCTTCCAGGAATGTCTCGTTGAAGTGGGTCTCGCCGGTCATCTCACGGATAGGCCGCACCGTCACACCGGGTGTGTCCAGCGGCAGCACGAAGTAGGAAATACCCTGATGCTTCGGAGCTTCCGGATCGGTGCGGACGAGCAGGATCCCGTACGCGGAACGCTCGGCCCAGGTCGACCACACCTTCTGCCCGTTGATGACGTAGGAGTCGCCGTCACGGACAGCGCGGGTGCGCAAGCTGGCCAGGTCGGACCCGGCTTCGGGCTCACTGAAGAGCTGGCACCAGTACGCACTTCCGTCGAGGATCGACGGGAGGTAGCGGGCCTGCTGCTCGGCAGTGCCGCCGGCGAGAATGGTCGGACCCGCCCAGCCGATGCCGATCGGGTTGTCGGGGAACTTGACTCCGGCCCGCTCGAACTCGTCATGGAAAATGAGCTCGCTCAGTTGGTCGGCGCCCCGGCCCCATGGAAGCGGCCAGCCCGGGGCAACCCAACCTGCCCTGGCCAGTTCCTCCGCGCTCGGATCGGGATGGGCCAGCAGCCACTGCCTGACCTCCTCGCGGCGCGGGTCGTCGGTCCCCACCAGATCGAGTTCCATCGAACTACCTCGACATCCGGGCAGGGACAGCCTCGGCAGGCTGCCGGTGCGACGTGCTTGTCCCGTCGCAGGCGATCAATGGGATATCAGGCCGAAGACGCGGCATGGCACACTCTCCACTTCCCTGGCGGGCAGTCCTACCGTGAGACACATTGTCTCAGTACACTACGGCACACGGGGAATAGCGGCAAGGCTCGAACCGGGACCGGTAGGCGTCCGAACCTGCCGGCAGTCGCGCCGGTCACCCCTTCGTTGCATCATCGACGACAGGGGGGTAAGCATATATCGAACGATAGATACTACTCATGGAGGTTCCAATGGCCGAGGCATACATTATCGACGTGGTGAGAACCCCGTCCGGGCGCGGGAAACCGGGCGGTGCGCTCTCCGGTGTCCATCCGGCAGCACTACTGGGTGACCTGCTCGCGACGCTCGCGAGCCGGCACAGCATCGATCCCGTCCTGATCGATGACGTGATCACCGGCTGCGTCGCGCAGATCGGTGAGCAGTCACTGAATATCGGCCGCAGCGCCGTGCTCGGCGCCGGCTTCCCCGACACCGTGCCGGCCACGACCGTCGACCGCCAGTGCGGGTCCAGCCAGCAGGCGGCACACTTCGCCGCGCAGGGCGTAATGGCCGGCGCCTATGATCTGGTCATTGCCTGCGGCGTCGAATCGATGAGTCGCATACCCATGGGTTCGTCGACGAACGGCGCTGACCCCTTCGGCCCGCGCGTCTCGGCCCGTTACCCCGAGGGCCTGGTCAACCAGGGCGTTTCGGCCGAGCTGCTGGCTGCCAAATACAAGCTGGACCGCACCACCTTGGACGAGTTCTCGGCGCGCTCACACGCTCGTGCGGTCGCATCGGCCGCATTCTTCAGCGATGAGATACAACCCGTCCACATCGTCGACGAGACAGGCGAGCGGACGGTGGCCACCGACGAGACCGTCCGTGCCGCGACCACGGCCGAAGGTCTCGGGTCCCTGAAGCCGTCCTTCGCCGATCCCGCCCTCACCGCGCGCTTCCCTGATATCGACTGGAAAATCACGCCGGGCAACTCGTCCCCCCTGACCGACGGCGCGTCCGCGGTCCTCATTGCGAGTGCAGCTGCGGTCGCGGCCCACGGCCTCACCCCACGGGCCCGCTTTCACGACTTCGCCGTCGTCGGCAGCAACCCGATCTACATGCTCGACGGCCCGGTCCCCGCAACCCAGAAGGTACTCAAACGAGCGGGGCTAAGCCTCGACGACATCGACGCATACGAAGTGAACGAAGCATTCGCGCCGGTACCGCTGCTTTGGCAGCAGGAACTCAATGCCGATCCCGACAAGCTCAACCCGCGCGGCGGGGCGATAGCGCTCGGCCACGCACTCGGCGCCTCCGGCACGAGGCTCCTCACCACCCTCCTGCACCACCTGGAGGTCACCGGCGGTCGCTACGGCCTGCAGACGATGTGCGAGGGCGCCGGGATGGCCAACGCAACGGTCATCGAACGGCTCTGAGACAAACCCCGACGCTCCAGCGCGTTGAGGTCTCGGCCAGAACAAAGAACTGGGCGGCGATCATGGTCCCTGATCGCCGCTCAGTTCTGTAAACGGGCGCCCGACGCGTAGGCAGGCCGCGAACCGTAGACGAAGCAGGGCCGCCTGTTCGGTGCCGCACGCCGGAGCCAGTGATGGTGGCCAGGAAAGCTATGCCGGAGGCATCCGGATCGCGCCGTCGAAGCGGATCGTCTCGCCGTTCATATAGTCATTGGTGATCACTTCAAGCGCGAAGCTCGCGAATTCGTCCGCGGTTCCCATCCGATTCGGATAGACGACGCTGCGTCCGAGCCGGGCCTTGAATTCCTCGGTGTCCGGGACCTTGTCGTAGATCGGTGTGTCGATCAGCCCCGGCGCGATCGTGTTAACCCGAATACCGTGCCGTGCCAGATCCCGCGACATCGGCAGGGTCATGCCGACTATGCCGCCCTTGGAAGCCGAGTAGGGCGTCTGACCGATCTGCCCGTCAAATGCGGCGACCGACGCCGTGTTCAGGATCGTGCCACGAGACGTGCCGTCCGCCAGTGGTTCGGTCGCTGCCATCGCCGCCGCGGCAAGCCGCGAGCAGTTGTACGTCCCGGTGAGGTTAACCCGGATGATGGTCTCGAAATGAGCAAGCGGGATTGGCTTCAGGTCCTTGCCGACAAGACGAGAGGGCGCGCCGAACCCGGCCGCGTTGACGAGTACCCGCAACGGAGCTAGCTCACTCGCCGCCGCCACGGCTGCGCCAACCTGCGCCTCGTCGGCCACGTCGGCCAGGACGAACACGCCATCGATCTCAGCGGCAAGCTTGGCGCCGAGCTCCTCCTGCAAGTCGAGCACGACGACGCGCGCTCCCCGACTTGCCAGCAGCCTGGCCGTCGCCGCACCGAGGCCGGACGCGCCGCCGGTCACGATTGCCGAAGCATCAGAGATATCCATGGGAAATCCTTCCGTATCTATGCTGAGTCGCGTCGCTGCGCCGAGGATGCATCCACCCGAGCCCCGGCGTCTTACCGAGCGCGGGGTGAAACACAGGGCCCGCAAGGCGCGCAACCTGTCAATAGAACTCGGCGCCGCCACTGATACCGCGGCGCCGCCGCTTGATAATAATCGTCACAACTGACCGAATCGACGGAACTGATCCGTAACCTCCCTACCGGCCACACCGGGCAAGAGTGCCACACCCGGCACCTCATACCTCACCCAAGAGACCGAGACACACTGTCTCTTTCGAACTTGAAGGTATACCACCCAGGAACCTGATACAAGGTGTCTCTCGGCAGAGAATTGTGGATGAACAGCCAGGACATCGAACTCGTTGTCACATCCCCGGGGCTCCCTCAGGGACGGGCAGCACGTCCGCGGTGACCTTGTCCTCCCGGTTCAGCCTCGACAGGATGCCGCGCGCGCCCCTGCCGGCCCTTCGCCGGCTCATCTCCCTGCTCGCGAGCGCCACTGCTATCAGCAGCGCCACCCCGTTGAACAGCGGCGTGATCCAGTAGTCGTTGCCGAAAAAGGTCAGTTGAACGCCGCTGACACCGACCGCCAGCGCGTAGAGCGCCAGCAAGGTTCCCCATACATTGGCTCGCCGTTTGATCTGGGTAGCACCGAAGAAAACCGCCGCGAATGCCGGGAACAGATAGGACGGTCCCAGGTCCGGCGTGAACAGCAGATTCTGACTGATCAAAAGAATGCCAGCTATACCAGAGATAATGCTGGACGCCACCAGCGAACCCCAGATGGCGGCATCCGTCCTTACACCAGCCAATCGCGCTGCTTCGAGGTTCCCTCCGGTCGCGAAGAGCGCACGGCCGACTGCGGTATGTTCGAACACGTACCAGACGGTCAACGCCACACCGAGAAGTATGTAGACATCGTAGTTTATGCCGAACGCGGTGCCCTGCGTGACGGTCTGGAACCAGGTCGGGAACACGCCGGTGATCTGCTGATTCGAGCTTACTCGAAGCATTCCGGCGGACAGCAGCTCACTCACGCCAAGCGTCGCGATGAACGAATTGATATGTAGCCTTACCACCAGGAATCCGTTCAGGCAGCCCACGAGAGCACAGCCAGCCACACCGCATATGACCGCGACAACGAACGGCATGCCCGCTTTCATGAGCGCCGAGAAGATGACGGCCGCGAACGCGAGACTCGTCCCGATCGAAAGATCGAATGCTCCGGCTGAGATCGGAATCAGCACCGCCAGCGCAAGCATGCCGACCGTGGTCTGCCCTGAGAGGACCAGTTTGAAGGTCGTCGCCGTCGGGAAGACGTGCGGCGCAGTAATGCTGAAGATTACGATGAACACGAGCATCAGCCAGGCCGCACTCAACCTCTGGAAGCTCTTCTTAATCAGAGCTGGTACCGAAAGCCCACTGATCGGGTGCCCTGCGTTCGCGCCGCTCATGATTTTCCTCACTTGTCTGGGAGCAAGGCGACATCGACGTCGACCTCATCCGTTCGGAACGACCCGATCGTCAAGTGATCGAGGTTCTCCTCAGTAATTTCGGCTCCAGTGAGCGTCGCTACCGGCTGACCCCGATACAATACGATAACCTCACTACAGAGGTCGGCCAACTCGCGATTATCGGACGAGCATACGATCACGACGGCCGTCGATGAGAGCTCGGATATTATCCGATGTATTTCAGCTACTGCGCCGATGTCGACAGCGTTGGTCGGCTCGTCGAGGATCAGGACCTCAGGATCAGCGCTGAGACAGCGAGCAAGGATCACCTTCTGCTGATTCCCGCCACTCAGGGTCGATATCGAGCCATTTACGGTCGCACCTCTTATAGCGAGTCGATCGATCCAGTCACTGGTCAGCTTGGTTTCATCCGCGACGTTCGTCCTGGTCAGGGCTCGTCGTCGCGAATTTCGCGACAGCACGACGTTCTCCCTGATATTTTGATTCGGGACAACCGCGTTTCTGAGCCGGTCCGCCGGCACGAGCGCGACGCCAGTACGGATCGATGCCGATGGCTTGCCATCGCCCAGCCTCTTGTCACCGAGTTCCAACTTGCCTTCCCTGCGCCGGGAGCCCAGCAACAGTTCGGCGACCTCCTCGCGGCCCGAGCCCGCGATACCGGCGATGCCGAGGACGCTGCCGGTGCGTGCCCTGAACGAGAGACCTCGAACGACTTCGCCGGACAGCCCGGTGACCGTCAGCGCTCGGTCGGAGGCGTGCTCGCTCTTCGCCACCCGCGCCACCGATGTGCTCTCCCGGCGCCAGGCCGAACTTCCGACGATACGATCGGCCAGCACGTCGTGGCTGGTAGCTGACACCAGATCTGAAGAGATCTTGCGTCCGTCACGAAGAATCGTAACGCGGTCACATATCTCCATCACTTCTTCCAAGTGATGCGTTATGTATAGGACCGCGACCCCGGCGCGGCCCAAGGCGCGGACGACTTCGGCGAGCCGCTCGATCTCGTCCTCGGGCATCGTCGCGGTAACCTCGTCGAGGAGCACGACCCTGGGATCGCTGTAGCTTTCCCGCGGCATCATCGCCCTGGCGACCGCGACAGCGCTCCGCGTCGACGACGAGAGTTCACTGACGAGTTGTCTCGGATCTACGTCGTACCCGAGGCGCGCCATCTGCTCGGATACCTTATCGTGAAGTTGGCGCCACTTTATCCGGGCCAACGAATGTGCAGACGAATAGCCGAATCCCATCGCGACGTTTTCGGTGATGGACAGGCTATCGATCAAGCCCAGGTGCTGATGCACGACACGCAGGCCCTGCCGTGCTATCTCGGCTGGAGCTCCCCACGGCAGATCCTGGCCGCCCAGCATGACCTTGCTGCCTGGGTCCGGCGTGTACTGGCCAGCCAGGATCTTTACCAGCGTCGACTTGCCTGAGCCGTTGTGTCCTACCAACGCGTGGATCTCGCCCGGGGCGAGGCTCAGCTGAACGCCATCCAGGACTCGCGTCCCGGCAAACGACATGCTGAGGGACTCGGTCTCGAGTACCGCACTTCGAGCACTCACCCCGGCACTGCCTTCCAGTTGCTGGTCAACGTCTGATCCTGCCTTCGTCCTCGAGACATTCGCAGAACTGCACACACGGCTACGGTGTATCGGGTGTCGTGCTCCTGCTAGCCAACTAGCCAGAGCTTCTTGAACTGCTCCTGGTAGCCGTCCGGACCATCGAACAAGGCATTCGGATTCGTCACGTTCGCCTTCGTCACCACGAGAATCGGTTCGTTCGCGTCCCAGTTCGGCTCGAGGCTCATGTGCTCGTCGTATCGAAGCATGGCATCGACCAGCGCCCAGCCTGCCCACGGCAACGCGATGTCGATGTCGAGTTGCTCAGCACCAGCCAAGATGTCGCTCAGGTTTGACGGGCCCGCGGTGTAAGAGACAACCTTGATGGCGTTCGCGCCCGCGCCGAGATTCAGCCCAGCCGCCTTCGCCGCTGCCGCGAACCCGGTGTCGAAGCCGCCGATCGCAAAGTCCACGTACTTGTAATCGCTGTGGGACCGCAGGAACGAAACGACCGTGGCCGGGACGGTGCCGGCCGTCACGTCAGAGTATTCGACATTCAGGTTATTGATCGAACAGTTGGGGCAGCCGGTGGCCACCTCCGCGCGAAACGTCTGGCCGTAAGACGCAAGTTCACTGATCGACGGCACGTTCACCAGCAAGATCTTCGAGTTGGCGGTGGCGCGGGAAACGATGTACGCCGCGTCGACCTTGGCGCCTAGCTCGAAGTCAGCTGTGCCGCCGGGATTGCTGAAGCGCCAGTCGGCCGCGCTTGGCGCGTCGGGTCCAAGGACCGAAAAGGCAGGGATCCCGGCTGCTTTCGCCGCGGCGATACCGGGTCCGACCACGGACGCGGGCAGCGCGAGGTATCCGATGAAGTCAGGCTTCGCCTGAACCGCCTGCAGGATCGCGTTGTTTCCGGCGGAAGGGTTGCTGACGTCGTAGTTCAGGACTGTGACGTGCCAGCCCAAGGCCGCGGCGGCCGCCTGGGCACCGGCTTGGACGCGCATCCCGTTGGTCGTGTTGTCACCGATGAAGACAATCGTCTTGCCGCTCGGCGGCGCCTGCTTGAGGGGCACCGAAATGTTGATCGACGTGGGCGTGCCTGCGTACTTGTCGAAGAATGTCGTTGCGGCCGCCGCGCCCGAGGACGCGGCGGACGGCTCCGTCGCTCCGGTCGCTCCGGTCGCTCCGGTCGCTCCGCTCGACGAGCATCCGGCAACCGAGGCAAGCGCCACGGCGGCAACGGCAGCCATCCATCGAAAGCGCGGGAATCGTCGACTCATGAAAGTTACTCCACTCGTTTAAAGCGAGACGCACTGTCTCTCTAGAGCGGAAGGTATACCAGCTTGCGGGCTGATACAAGATGTCTCACGCGAGTGATTTGACGCGACCGACTTCATGCCGAACAGATCCGGGCTGGAGACCACTTGTCACGGCTGTCCGCCGTGTTCCGACGCGGCCGATCGGCAGCCTTGAAAGCCTCCGAGCGAAAACCACGCCGCACCGGCCGGGTGATACCCCTAGGAAGTACGGACCAGGCCTACGGTCTCGGCCAGCAGCCGACGGTGGAACGTTGAGTCGCCGAACATCAACTGACCGGATTTCGCTCGCTTGTAGTAGAGATGGGCCTGGTGTTCCCACGTGAATCCGATAGCGCCGTGGACCTGGATGTTGCGCTCCGCGACGCGGACGAACGCGTCCGCGGCGTAGGACTTGGCCAGGGACGCGTTCGTCTGCAACTGTTCCGGGCCTGCACCGGCGGCCTTCACGCCGCACAAGACCGCCGAACGAGCACATTCCAGGTCGATGAGCATATCCGTGCACAGGTGTTGTACGGCCTGGAAACTACCGATGAGCTGCCCGAATTGAGTCCGCGATCTCGCGTACTGCACCGCCATCTGGAGGCACCGGTCCGCGCCACCCACCTGCTCCGCGGCGAGGCTGATCGCGGCCAGATTTGACACCTGCGTCAATACCCGAGTCCCGTCACCGTCGTCACCTATCAACTGCGCCGCGGCACCCTCGAAGGTGAGCCGCGACAGTCGCCGGGTCGGGTCCATTGCCGGAAGCAGGTAGTGGCTCAACTCTGAACTCTGGCCATCGACGGCGAACAGTGCGATTCCTGCCGCTGTACGCGCGGCTACGACCACCACATCGACACCCAGGGCATCCAGTACGAAGGACTTGGTGCCGAAGAGTCGCCACTGTCGCCCGTCCGGCCGAGCTTCGGCGTGTATCCCGGCGGCTGTCCACAGACCGGCGTCCTCGGCCGCGGCGAACGTTCCCCGTCCTTCGCCGGCTGCTAGCAGCGGCAGCCACCGCTCGGTAGCCGCCGACGGCCTGCTCGCCAGGAACGCGAACTGGGCGATCACAGAGGACAGGTACGGCAGGCCGGTCAACGTGCTGCCGAGCTCTTCGAGCACCACGCAGTGTTCGGAAAATGTCGCGCCTGCGCCACCTAATGCCTCCGGAACGTTCAGGCCGGCCAGACCGAGTTGCCCCGCAAAGCGCTGCCAGACCTCCTCGTTGAATCCGAGCGGGCTGTCGATGTCGTGCCACAGATCAGCCGCAGTCGCGTGCTCGGCGAGAAATCGGCGAACCGTGGCACGTAACTCTCGATTCTCGCCACGCCCATCGGAAGCTACTTGCTGCTCGTTCATACCATCTCCAACCGACGGTCCAGTATTGTTTTACTAGTGGGAACGGCGGGCAGCCAACCGCGGGAATCCAGCAGGGCACCGAGGCGCTCTGCGGCAACCTCGACGGTGAACCATCGCATCGCCAGTTCGTGGTTACGTGCCACGACCTCAGCCCTAAGCGCGTCGTCGCGCATAAGCTGCGCCAACCAGCGTCGCTCGTCCGGTCTCGGCCATTGGAAGCCCAGCTCGCGCCATTCGTCGGCGACCGGATAGCTACCGACCACCGCGAGCCGACCACGCATCGCTGCCTCGATCGGCGGGAGTCCGCAGCCCTCCCAGGTTGACGGAAAGAGGATTACATCTGCGGCCGCGTATGCGCTGTCGATGCCCATATCATCGTAGCCACGCCAAATGGTGCGCACGCCGGAACAGGCAAGCTGTCGCTTCGCGTCCGCACCGTAACCTTCTTCGGCCGGTCCGGTCAGCCAGTAACTTCCCCCCACGCCGGCGACGACCTCCAGCGCGGTGCTGATGTTCTTGCGTGGAATCGCCCGCACCGGATGGAGCCACAGGATGTCGTCCGGTCCGACACCGAGCCCTCTTCGCACGCGGTCGGGATCGACCAGCGGCTGGGCCGGAGCGACCAAGCTGACGTACGCCGTCTCCGAGGCCACCCCTCGCACCGCGGCCTCCCGCTGTGAGTGCTCGCAGATGCTGATCGGTAGCCACGCGGGATCGGTCAGGGGCAGCTCACGGACATCCTGGAACTGCTGGCGTTGCCACGGAAAGTCGTGGTGACGAACCAGAGCGGGCCGGCCGGCAAGCACCTCACCCACAGCGAGGGACGCAGGAACGTGCAGTGGAAGGGAGAACATGTTCTCGACCACGACAAGGTCCAGATCGGCAAATGCGGCCTCAAGTAGTGCCCGATCAGGACCCGTGCGCCACGACGCGGACAGCCCCGGGACTATCCGGTCGGCCTTGCCCTCGCCGGCGATCGTCACCGTCTCGATGTCGAGCAGTTCGAGCGCGGCGGCCAGGCCGGCCACCGCGACCGACACTCCGTCTCTACCGCCCAACCGAAAGGAACAGATGCCTGCCTTCATCGCACGCATGCACCTCACCGATTGGAGCGGTGCGACTACCGCCCCGCCGGCCTATTGAGAGACACACTATCTCACCGATGTTCAAGTCGACAAGGGACTAACCCCGCATAGAGTGGGGAAAATTAGGGACGCACCGACAACACGCCACGACCAGCCGAGACGGACCATCCATGTGTGCGCTACGCTCGGAGTGACCTGGACAGCTCTACGAACAGGGGTAGGTGTAGTGACCGCAGCTCCCGATCTTCCGTCCGGTCCATATCGCAGCCAGCCACCCGTGGACGACGACGATTCGCGGGACGCCGGGCCACGGATCGACAGGCTGCGGACCTCCGCACTGCAGGCAGCAATTGTGATCCTGACCACGGAAGGCTGGGACGCGGTTACCCAAGCTCGGGTCGCTAAACAGTCCGGTGTGGGACGTGCAACGGTTTACCGGTATTGGCCGGACCGCACCTCGCTGGTGAGTGATGCCGTGCTGTCGGTGAACCTGTCGGTCCGCCACGAGGTGCCGATCACCGGAGACATTCGCGCCGACCTGATCGCAGAGCTCAAGAGCATGCGAATCGAGCTGACCAAGAAGGATCTGGCGCCGATCCTGGCCGCACTGATCGATCGTGCCGAATGGGAGCCTGACCTGCGGGCGACCAAAGTCCAGGTCACCCGATACGCGGTCAGCGTGCTGCGGATGGTGATTGCCAATGCGGCATTCGACGGCCAGCTCCCACGAGACAGTGATATCGACGCCATGATCGCTCTATTTCAGGGAGCTCTCCTGTACCGGCGTCTCGTCTCCGACGAATTGATTTCGGATGAATTCATCGAAAACCTGGTCGACCTCGTGCTGACCTGGCCTGGTCAGAAGGCACGTGGGCTGCGCCGGGCGGGCAGCGCGGCACCGGCGGCCCGCGCATAGCTACCTACTCCACGGCTACCTAATTTACGGCTGAGGTCACGGCGGCCAACGGCCGCCCGCTCAGGACGCGTAGCGGAGTCAACAGCCGGCCATCGTAGGACAGGACGCCCCGACCCGGCTGGATGCAGAGCAGCCTGAGCCCACTCACGGCGTCCACGTAGTGCCATCCGCCGCGCAAACCGGATTCGCTGATCGAACTCGCCGCGGAGCTACACGGCTGCCGTTCACCTCGGCAGGTCGCGACGCCGTCGACGGACGGCATGCCGACTGCGTCGAAGGTTTCGATGACCAGGAACCGGGCCTTCGAAACCGCACTGCACAGCACGTCACCGAAGTTGAGACGCTCGGTCACCTTCACATCACGCCGTGCGTTACACGGCAAACTTCGGCGACAACCACAGGCGATCGTCGACCACGGCGACGTCGAAAGTCCGAAGCGCCCGCCCACCGGGGACAAGCCTCGCCGTAGGCTTCCCAGAGGCTAGGTCGTAACCACGCTTGTGACCGGCACAGACCAGCTTCCGCCCGCAGACGGTCGCGTCGGTCAGAGCTCGGTTCAGATGGGGGCAGCGGTTCTCGACCCCGAAGAATCCCCTGCGGGTTCTTACGACCAGGACCTCGGTGTGCTCGACGTCTGCCACCATTCTGCCCTCGGTGAGCAACCGGTGCGCGGAACCACAGTCCAGAAATCCGGCGCCAGGTCGGCCATTGCCGGGTCGAGCCAATTTCCCGGCCCGGGTGTCAACCTTGATCACGCCGATGCCACCGCTTCGTCGATCGCCGCTCCGGCCTCGTTGGCGGTCATGCTGACCAGCAAGTTGGTGCCGCCGCTGACCGGGATGGTCGTTCCGATCACGAAACGGGCCTCGTCTGAGGCAAGGAAACAGGCCACCGAGGCGACATCCTCCGGGCGGCCCCAGCCCATCGGCCGGAACGCCGTTCCCTGA
>Ga0210394_10006317_pt1 | contig 12863 bp, 11 predicted proteins | sample IncBWC12MmetaG_FD_160121 | JGI IMG/M metagenome (GOLD analysis project Ga0210394, IMG submission 160121) | Forest soil microbial communities from Barre Woods Harvard Forest LTER site, Petersham, Massachusetts, United States - Inc-BW-C-12-M | ecosystem: Environmental > Terrestrial > Soil >... | reverse complement strand
CTGGAGACAGAAGCCGAGTGCGCCGAGGTCATGCGGCTTCTCGCCGCCTGCCGCGGCGCCGTCAACAGTCTTTTTGCGGAGGTTGTCGAAGATCATATCCGCGAACATCTGGCCGCACCCGGACCGCGAGTCGGTCCGCGTGCCGAGGCAGCAAATGATCTCATCGATGTGGTGCACAGCTATTTCAAGTGAGCCCCGAGAATGACCAGTGATGCCGAATTGCTGGCCGGGCACGAACATCAGCACGTGTTCCTCGGGTCCGGGCACTCTGCGAACGAACGCAAGGCCTGGGCGGTCATCGGGCTTTGCTCGGCGATGATGCTGATCGAGATCGGCGGCGGGATCGCCTTCGGATCGCTGGCTCTCATCGCCGACGGATTGCACATGTCCACCCACGCGATCGCCATGCTCATTGCGGCGCTCGCCTACACATTTGCCCGCAAGCACGCTGCGGACGCAAGATTCAGTTTCGGAACCGGTAAGGTCGGGGATCTCGCCGGGTTCTCGAGCGCCATCGTACTGGCGCTGATCGCGCTGCTGATCGGCTACGAAGCGGTGGGCCGGTTCCTGGCGCCGGTGGCGATTTCTTTCCGGGAGGCGATACCGATCGCCTTTCTGGGACTCATCGTCAACGTGGTGAGCGCATGGCTCCTGAGCGGCGGCGATGATCATCATGGCCACGGGCATAGCCACGGACATGCGGCAGGCGCGCAGGGCGAGGGCGCCGACGCCGGCAGCAAGATCTTGCCAAGCCGGTTCGGGACCGCGACGGTTGAAATTGCCGAAGCGGCGGGGCCGCCGCGGTTCCGGCTGCGGATCGCGGGTTTAAGCGCAGACGCTGCGCGCTCGCTGCCGGCCTCGATCGAGACGAGCCGCGCCGATGGCCGGCAAAACCGGTTTTCGCTTACCTGGCGCGGCGCCTATTTCGAGTCTGAGGAAATCATTCCGGAACCGCACGAGTTCGCCGCCTGCATGACGCTGGGTGCAGGTTCGCAAGCCGAGACGCACGCGATGGCGTTCCAAGAACCTCACGACCATGGTCATGGCGCCCACCGCGATCACAACTTGCGCGCGGCGTTCATCCACGTCGCGGCCGATGCCGCGGTATCCGTGTTGGCTATTCTTGGCCTCACGGCGGCTCGTTACCTAGGGTGGCTGTGGATGGATCCCATGATGGGCATCGTCGGAGCGCTTGTGATCTCGACCTGGGCCTATGCCCTGGTGCGCGACACCGGTCGAATTCTCCTCGACATGACCCCGGACACGGCGCTCCTGGCCCGCATTCGGCGCCGCGTCGAGGCGGACGGCGATCGCGTCGCCGACCTGCACCTCTGGCGACTCGGGCCGGGACATCTGGGCGCCATTGTAACGGTCGTGACCGAGCGGTCCCGCGATCCGTCCTTCTACCGCGCGCAGCTCGAGTGCTTTCCGACCCTCTCGCATGTCACGGTGGAAGTCGCCAACCGGCCGCCCGGGTAGCCCTGTGTATTTTGACCCGCGATTGGACTATCTGGCCTTCTAATTGATGAGCACCAGCGAGATATTCTTGATCGCGATGGGGATCATATTTCTGGTCCCCTACGTGATCTGGCGCGTGGGTAAGACCGAGTACTACGCGCCGCTGGTGGTGGTCCAAATCACCACCGGAATTCTGCTCGGACCGGGGATATTGGGCGCTTTATTTCCGCGTTACTACGCGTTCGTGTTCAATCCGGCCGTGGTGCAATCACTCAGCGGCATCGCCTGGTGGGCGGTCATGAGCTTTGTGTGGATCGCGGGGATCGAGCTTGATCTGAGCGGCGTGTGGAGGAATCGACGGGAAAGCGGCATTGCCGCAGGCTTGGCGCTGGGCACTCCCCTATTGACGGGCTGCGCGGCGGCAATCTGGATGATCCGATACGGCGGATGGATCGGCCCCAATGCGGCCGGGTGGCAATTTGTGTTAGGCATTGGCATGGCCTGCGCGGTGACGGCGCTGCCGATACTGATTTTGTTCATGGAGAAGCTAGAGATCCTGCGCCAGCCCATTGGCCAGCGCATTCTGCGCTACGCCAGCATGGACGATGTCGCAATATGGGGCGTGCTCGCGTTGATCCTGATGGATTGGCAGCGTATCGGCAAACAACTGACATTCCTGACCAGCTTCGCGATCGCGGCATGGGGTTTTCGCTTGCTCATGGCGCGGCTGCCAGAACGTGATCGCTGGTATGTCGGCCTGATATGGCTCGCGCTGTGCGGGCTGGGCGCGGACTGGTCGGGACTGCATTTCATGGTGGGAGCGTTCCTTTCCGGCGCGATCTTGGATAGGCGCTGGTTTGATCAGGAGCAAATGGATTCGCTGCGGCGGAACGTGCTGCTGCTCATAATGCCGGTGTTCTTTCTCAGCACTGGGTTGCGCACCGCCTGGGCGATGGGCGGCCCTGCGGTGATGTTGGCCGCTGCGGGGCTGCTGATCGCCTCGGTCAGCGGCAAATTGCTTGGCACGCACCTTGCCGGCGCCATTCTTCGCTGGCAGCCCGGCGAGAGTTCATTGATTGGCTGGCTGCTGCAAACCAAAGCGCTGATCATGATTATCTTCGTCAATATTTTGCTCGATAAGGGCATCATCAGCAGCGCAACGTTTACGTCATTGCTGCTCATGGCCGTAGGCAGCACCATGCTCACGGTGCCCATGGCAACGCCGAAATTGCGGCGCCTCTCCGGCCGCGGCCAGCCGATCACTTGACATAAGCACACCGCCCGCCGCTTGCCCATAAGGTTCGCGTACGCCGTTCCAGGCCCTCGGCCGCCCGCCTGCAAATTGAGATGGGACCGGCAGATTATCCCGAAACTTGAGCCCCAGCTGGCCGATCTGCGAACGCGATCACAACGATATCGCTACATCTCGCAACAATAGCCTCGACTCGGGGATTCCCCGAACGACGTTAACGACCGACAATTTCTAGGAGCATTCATGCGTAAGATTCTCACCGCAACTCTGGCTGCCGCAGCGATGGCCGCGGGTGTTGCGCAATCCGCAACAACCACCACGACCTTCGCGGTGACCGCGACGGTGCAGTCGACCTGCTCCGCAACGGCCGCTGCGTTGGCTTTCGGCAACTACACCCCGGGCACCGGCAACCTGACGGGCAATACCACGATCGCCGTCAAGTGCACGAAGACCACGCCCTTCACGGTGGCACTCAATGTGGGTTCCACGGCGGGCGACACCTTCGCTCAGCGCTTGATGGGATCGGGCCCGAACACCTTGCAATACAACCTGTACACCACGGTTGCACTCGGCACGGTCTTCGGCGACGGCACCGGGGGCACCGCGACAGTCGGTGGGGCCGGCGCTGGCGTTGCGACCGCCAGCAACGTGACGGTCTACGGGCAACTTCCGGACAACGCCGCGAACCAGGCGTCGGTTCCCGGCGCCTACACGGACACCATCACGGTTACGGTTACTTATTGATGAGCGACGCTCTTGCGGCGGTTGGCAGGGCCGCCGCAAGAGCCTCCACAGCCCTTTGCCCTCCCTGAGGATTCGATGCGCAAGATTCACGCAATGACGCTGATCTTAGGTGCGGTGGCGGCCGGAATCGCCGACTCGGCCACCACTACGACCACCTTCGCCGTCACCTCAAAGCTGCTTGCCACTTGCGCAGCCACCGCCGCACCCCTCGCCTTTGGCGCCTATACCCCCGGCGGCGGCGCAGTGGCGAACAACAGCACCATCAACGTCAAGTGCACCAAGAATACCCCGTACACCGTTGCGCTGAACGGCGGCACCACGGGGGGCGGCACCGTGGCGCAGCGCTTGATGGCCTTTGGCGCCAACACGCTGCAATACAATCTGTACACCACCGGCGCATTCACCACCGTGTTCGGCGACGGCTCAGGCGCGAGCAAGACCGAAGCGGGTACGGGAGCCGGCATTGCCACTGCCGTTGCGTTTACGGTTTTCGGCCAATTGCCGGACAACGCAATCAATCAAGCTGCGGTGCCCGGTAGCTACACGGACACCATTACCGTCACGGTCACGTACTAGGTCATGCGCGCATCCTACCCGGCATGGCTGGCCTGCCTCGCGTTAGCCACGCCTGCGAGCGCGAGCACGTTCAATATCTCGCCCATTCGCGCGCAGCTCGCCGCCGGTCACCGGACCGAAGCTCTTACGATCATCAATGCGGACGATGACCCGGTCGTCGTGCAAGTCCGCGTAGTCAGCTGGTCGCAGAAAAGCGGCGCCGAACAGCTGGAGGACACGCGCGAATTGCTGGCGACTCCTCCGGTGCTGCAGATACCGGCGAACGGCCAACAAATCGTTCGCGTCGCCCTGCGTCGCGATCCGGATCCTGCTCAGGAGCTGACGTATCGCGTCATCTTCGAGGAAGTGCCGCAGGCCGCGCCAAAGGATTTCACAGGATTGCGGGTGGCGCTGCACTTGAGCATTCCGGTGTTCGTCGCACCCGCGCACGGCAAGCCAAGCGCGCAACTGGCCTGGGAGTCGCGCTGGCTTCCCAATGGTCAGCTTGAGGTCGCGGCCACCAACAACGGCAGCGGCCATCTGCAAATAACAGATTTCGAGGCGCAGTTTCCCGGTTCGCTGATGCCGCTGCGCGGAGTGACGTCCAAGTACGTACTGCCCGGCAGCCGGATGAGTTGGACTTTGACGCCGCCGGCCGATGCGACCAGACAGGGAGCGATACCGATTCGTGGGCATAGCGACCAAGGCGAATTTTCCGCTGACGTTGCACCCAGCGATCTCTAAAGAGCAGCGGATTGGCGCGTGTCCGCACCAAGGCGAAACCGGATTCCGCGCGCGCTGCCGACATATTCCGGCCTTTTGCTGTTGGCGCTTTGCCTCGCGGCACACGCAGCATTCGCGGCGGATCCGCCCGAATTGGCGGAAGCGGTGCTGGAAGTGACCTTGAGCGCCAAGGAACCGGGCGAAATGATGATCGTGCTGCGCGGTCCGGAAGGACGGCTCTATCTGGAGCAGAACGACTTCGTGCGTCTACGCCTGCACGTACCGCAGACCGCTCCATTGATGTATGAGGGCCGCCGCTACTTCGATCCCGCCGCCCTCAAGGGCTGCTCGGTGGCAATCGATGAGACTTTGCAGCGGGCGGTGATCAGTGCGCCCGCCTCGGCACTCGATACGACCCATTTGAGCGCCGCTGCGCGCCAGTCTCCCCCTGTCACACCCGCATCGCCGGGCGCGTTTTTGAACTACCAGTTGTCGGCGCAGCAAATCACCGGTCAGGACAGCGGCGGCGCGTTCGCCGAACTCGGCGTGTTTGCCGCGGCCGGCGTCGTGACCAATACCGCGGTCGCTCGCTACGGCGGCGCAGATTACGGCTATGCCAATCAGCTGGTCAGGCTGGATACCACCTACACGCGGGATTTCCCCGACGCGCTCGAAACCTTGAATGCCGGCGACACCATCAGCGACCCCGGCAGTTGGGGATACGCGGTGCGCTACGCGGGTGTGCGCTGGAGCCGAAACTTTTCGCTGCGTCCGGACCTTCTGACGACCCCGTTGCTGACCACCGGAGGCACCGCCACGGTGCCGTCGACCGTGGATGTCTTCGTGAACAATCAATTGGTCACCAGCAGCCAACTGCCGGCCGGCCCCTTCGTCATCGATCGGTTGCCCACGGTTTCGGGTACCGGCGATGTCAGCGTGGTAGTGCGCGATGCGCTCGGGCGCGAGCAAGTGCTTACGCAGTCCTTCTATTCGAGCACCACTCTGCTGGCACAGGGTCTCACGCAATTCTCGGTGAATGTCGGCAGCGTTCGCGACAACTACGCCTTGGAGAGCAATCAATACGGCGGAATGCTGGGCGAGTACAGTTATCGGCGCGGTATTACCGATAGCATTACCCTGGAAGGCCACGCAGAGTATCTCTCCGGCGATTCACATGCCGCGGATTTCACCGATGCGCATGCCGCAGGCGTCAATGGCTCTTTCGGCATCGGAAAAATCGGCATCCTCAATGTCACCGCCGCGGCCGGCGGCGACTCGAACGGTTCCGGTTGGCTGAGCGGCCTAGGGATCGAGCATCGCGGCACCAATACCAGTTTCGTCGCCAATGCCCTGTGGGCAAGTCCGGATTTCGCTCAAGTCGGCCAAGCGCTCGACTCCGCGCTGCGGATGCGCGAGCGTGATCTGGTTCAGACCGGCATCGGGTTGGGCCGCTACGGATCGCTATCGCTGGCCTATGTGCGGCAAACCTATCGGGATTCGCCGATGCAGCAAACACTGGGATTGACGCAAACCATCACGTTCGGCCGAATCGGCACGCTGAATCTCACGGTCACGCGCACGCATACCGCGGCACAACTGCCGATGAGCACACAAGACTCAACCAGTGCCTACCTGATTTTCGTGGTGCCCATAAGCCAACGGCGCGCCGCCACGCTGACCGGAGTGGGCGGCAGCGGTTCCGGCGCGCCCGCCAACCAGGTAATCGCGTCGCTAACCGAGAGTCCCCCGGTGGGACCGGGTACCGGTTATCGCTTGAGTTTATCGACGGCCGGCAATTACGACGCGGACTGGCGCCAGCAGTTCCACAGCGCCGACTTGGAACTGGAAGCCGCCCGCAATGCGGGCCTGGATGGGCAAAGCGCCATCTTAAGCGGTGCGATGACCTTCATCGACGGTCAATTGAACACCACTCGCTCCGTCAATGGCAGCTTTGCGATGGTTGATGTTGCGGGCCTCGCCAATGTGCCGGTGTATGTCGAGAACCAACTAACCACGCATACCGACGACAGCGGCAGGGCACTGCTCTACAACATGCGGCCTTACGAGGCCAATCACATCAGCATCACACCGGAAGATTTGCCGTTGGACACCGCCATCGGCGCCAGCAGTACCATCATGGCGCCGCCTTATCGCAGCGGCGTGATTGCGCGTTTTCCGGTCGAGCGCGTGCGCAGCGGCACGTTTCGTTTGGTCACCGAGGACGGCAAACCGGTGCCCGTGGGTGCGGTGGTCAAGCTGAAGGGCACGCTGTTTCCAGTAGTGCTCGACGGCATGGTGTATGTCACCGGCTACGATCACGGCATGTCCGCGGAGGCGAGTTGGACGGGCGGGCACTGCAGTTTCCGCTTGGAGCCGCCGCCGCCCGACGATCCACTGCCCGACATGGGCACCATTCAATGCCGCGCGGTCAAGGGCAGCAATGCGGCGGGTCTTAGCCCATGAACAATCGGCGCATCCTCGCCGCGCTCAGCCTGGCAGTTTGCTTGGCGCCGCAGAGCCAAGCCGTCACCGTCGTCAATTGCACGGTAAGCGCGGGCAGCATTGCTTTTGGCATCTACAATCCGCTCAGCGGCGTGGCCGATGCATCGACAGGAACATTGCGAGTCGCCTGCAGCGGCAGCGGAACAGGGTCGGCCACGGTTACCCTGAACCTCACACTGAGCACCGGCTTGAGCGGCACCTATGCCACGAGAAAAATGTTCTCAGGCGTCAATACCCTCAACTACAACATCTATTGGAGCACGGCTTATGCGCAGATCATGGGCGACGGTACCGGCGGCTCCTTTGCCGGAACGGCAGGCCCCTTCACCGTGCCTGCGGGCGGCAGCAACTTCGCGACCGGAACGATGTACGGACTCATTCCGGCCTCGCAGGATGTGGTGCCCGGCGGTTACGCCGACATGATCACCGTGACCGTCACTTACTAGATCGATTCCAGCGGCCGCACCGCCAGGCGCACCGGCCACGGATAATCGCCGGCGCTTAAGTCCGGCGCCAGAGCAAATCGAAATTTCAACGACAGCATGACCGCTTGCGGCTTCTGCCAGCGCTGCACGATGGTGCCGCCATCGGCGCCCAGCGACAGGTCGGAATCCAGCCCTTGAACGATCATGGATGAGAGCAGCGGCACGACCGTCAACACTTCGAGGGCGAAACCGCTCCGACTGTTGCTGCGGACGATGATCCGCGTCGGTTGCTCGACGTCGATGAAACCGCGCCGCACGTCGGCAGCGGATATCTGCAGATCAATTGGTGCGGATTGCAGTTCTATCTTGGCGACGGCGAGAACGGTCGCGCTGACGGAAATGTCCGTACGCACGTCCTTGGCACCGGCGGCGGCAACGCTTGCGGCGACAATGAGCGCGATCCGTGCCCCATTCAACCCGTGATTGTGCGAAGATTTGCTCAAGTCCCAGCGTAGCGGCAAAAAGCCACCGTACTTTAATGCTTGGCTGTGATTGCACTGGCTGACATAACGTGGCGAGACTCTATATAGAACCGCACAAAAAAACCAGAGGTGGGGAAGGCTCGCATTGATCAGGCACGGACCAACTGCAATATTGCTCTCCGCTCTCTGGTCCTGGCTGATCGCCGTGCCGTCGAGGGCGCTGGGCGAGGGCACGGCGGAATTGACCTCCGTGGTGGTGACGGCCACACGCACCGCCGAGGACAGCCGCGATTTGCCGGTATCGATCGACCGCGTCGATGCACAAACCATTCAAAGCGGGCAACTGCAAGTGAATCTCTCGGAGTCGCTGCTGACTGTGCCCGGGGTGTCGGCGCAGAACCGGCAAAACTATGCGCAGGATTTGCAGCTTTCGGTACGCGGTTTCGGAGCGCGCTCGAGTTTCGGCGTGCGCGGCGTGCGTTTGTATTCCGACGGCATTCCCGGAACCATGCCGGATGGCCAAGGGCAGTTTTCGCAATTCGATTTGAGCTCCGCCGACCGCATCGAAGTGCTGCGCGGACCGTTCTCGGCGCTGTACGGCAATTCTTCCGGCGGCGTAATCTCGATCTTCACGGAAGATGCCAAGCCCGGATACCTCATGGGCGCCCTGGCGGAGTTCGGCGCGTTCAACACGCAGCGCTACGATTTGAAGACGACGGGGGACAACGGCGCCGTCAATTACGTGCTGGACACCTCGCACTTTCAAACCAACGGTTACCGGGTGCACAGCGACGCGCAGCGAAATCTTTTCAACTCGAAGCTGAGCTTGGCTCCGAGCGAGGCGTCGAAATTGACCATCGTGGGCAACGCCATTTACAGCCCATTCGTGCAGGACCCCCTGGGTCTGACCCGCGCGCAATTGCAGGCGAACGCGACGCAGGCAGGCGTGAATGCGATTGCCTACGACACGCGCAAGAATCTCGATCAGGAACAATTGGGCGTCGCTTACGAAAATAAGTTGAGCGCAAGCGATGAACTCATCGCCGCCGCCTATACGGGACATCGGGCGACCGAGCAGTTCCAGGCCATACCCAAGGCTACGGAAGTGGCGGCTCCCCTTTATCCCGGCGGCGTCATCGATTTGGACCGGGCGTATTGGGGCATCGATCTTCACGTGGCGGACCAGCGCACCATCGCCGGTACGCCATTGCTGATTGTGGCCGGCCTGAACTACGACGATCTGGCGGAAACACGCAGGGGTTATTTGAATTACATCGGCTCGCAGCTAGGCGTGCAAGGCGCACTGCGCCGTGATGAGACCAACTACGTCTATGATTTCGATCAGTATCTACAGGCGCAGTGGGACCCGGCCGCGCGTTGGCGAATTATCGCCGGGGTGCGCAACAGCGTCGTGGACGTCACTTCGCATGGCCACCTGGCCGTGCTCGACGCTGCGGATAGCGAAGTTCGATATTCGGCGGTGAATCCGGTGGCCGGAGTCACCTATCGCGCAACCTCAGCCGTCAATATTTATGGCTCTTATGGCAAGGGATTCGAAACGCCCACTTTGAATGATCTGGCCTATCGTTCGGTCGACGGCACACTGCCTGGGTTGAATCTGGGATTGAAGCCGGCGCGCAGCGACAATTACGAGTGGGGAATCAAGGCGGGCAACGACTCGGTGCGCGCGAATCTTGCCGCCTTCTACATCAAGACCACGGATGAGTTGGCGGTGCTGCAAAATTCCGCCGGCCGAACCGTCAATCAGAATATCGCGGAGACCACGCGCCGCGGCTTGGAGCTGGGGACGGAGGCGAATTGGGCGGGAGGATTCAGCGCTCGATTGGTGTACACCTATATCCGCGCCGTCGTGCAGCAGCCCTACTACACCTGCGTGACGACGCCGTGCAATCCGCTGGCGAACCCCGCCGCTCCGCCGCCGGCCAGCTATCAGCTGGTGCCGGCCGGTAGTTACCTACCGGCACTCGCGCGCAATGCCTTGTACGCGGGAGTCACCTGGAACTATGCAAAGCTGGGTTTTTCGACCACTCTGGAGACGGAAGGCCGCTCGCGAATTTATGTTAACGACCGCAACACGGATGCTGCAGACGGCTACTGGGTGGTGAATTTGCGCGCCGGGTTCGAACAGGAGTGGACACACTGGCGATTCAGCGAATTCGCCCGCCTTGATAACCTGGCCAATCGAGCCTATGTAGGAACTGTGATCGTGAATGAGACCAATTCGAGGTTTTTCGAGCCGGCGCCTGGGCGGACGGCCTATATAATGTTTAGCGCAGCTTGGCGCAATTAAGGTGTTGTTATGTACACCAAACGTCTTGAACCGCGTTGAATAGGTAAGGTCTTATTGATCAAGCGCAAGGCGAGGAGAGTCACATGATTATCAAGGGCAAGGGCGTTCTACTGGCGGTTGGCCTGCTGGGAACAATTCTCGCGGCCGCGACGCCAGCCTGGGCTCAATCTGGTCATGGCGGCGGTGGTGGTGGCGGGCATGCTGGAGGCGGCGGGGGCGGCCATGCGTCGGGCGGCGGGCACGCGGCAGGCGGTGGCGGCCACGCCTCGGCAGGGGGCCATTCTTATGCCGGGGCCTCGGGTGCTCATTATGCGGCTGCGGCTCATTACGGCGGCAGCGCGGTGCACGGTTATTCCGGCGCCTATCATGGCGCGGGCTACGCCGGCCACGGCGCCAACGGTTACGGCTACCCGGGCCACTACTACGGCTATGGACACGGCTACTCCACGGGCGCCTATTGGCGCGGCGGCTACTGGCACGGCGGCTACTGGCCGCGGGCCTATTACGGCTGGGGATTCTCGTGGTTCCTGCCGATTCTGCCGCTGGCGTACGCGACCTACTGGTACGGCGGTATTCCTTACTACTACGCCAATGACGTGTACTACACCTACAACCCGTCCTATGACGGCTATGTCGCCACGGATCCTCCGCCGGCGGCCGATTCGAGCGCCACTGACGCGCCAGCGGGCGCGGCGCCGGATGCCGGCGCGCCGGCGCCATTGCCAGCCCCGAGCTCTGGCGCCGCTTATGGTCCCGGCGTCGGTCAGATCTTCATGTACCCGAAGAATGGCCAGAGCCCTGAGCAGCAGGCCACCGACAAGGCCGAATGCCAGAAATGGGCCTCGGAACAGGCCGGGCAGGTTGCGCAGAATGCCCCGGACTATCAACGCGCCATGGTGGCGTGTGTCGAGGGCCGCGGCTACAGCGCTCGATAACACAGTGGCGTAAACAAAAAAGCCGCGCGTAAGCGCGGCTTTTTCGTTGCGGCTCCTAGACGCCCCAGCACGTCGCCGAGTTGAGGGCGGCCGCGGAGTTCAAAGCGGTTTGTGCGCCGGTCTGGTCGACAGTAAAACTCGCGCACTGAGCGTCGTTCGCTTGGGTGCCGATCGCCGTGGCGGTGATGGTGAACGACGGCGGATTCGCACCGGCGGGGGCCGTTACGGTAATCGAGTAATAACCGTTGCTGGAGTTCAGCGGCCACGCGGCTCCGGCGTAGCCGACATCGGTGGGCAACTGACTGTAGGCATTGGCGACACTCAAGAATCTCTCCTCGCGTCCGGCAATGTCGAGCAGGGCGTTGCGCGCTTCGGCGCGCCGCGCCTTCTGGGTTTGCTGGGTGTAAGCGGGGAGTGCGATCGCGGCGATGATTGCCACGATCACCACCGCGATCATGAGCTCGATCAGCGTGAAACCGCCCATGCGGGGGCCGCCCATGCGGTGCGACGCGAGAAATAGAGTGCGGTCGGTCATGAGTATCCTTTAGCGACGTTCGATCCATGTCAGCCGCTTGGTCGTCACCGCGGCCTGTTGAATGTTTCCTGAGCAAAACTTGGAGCCTGCGACGCAGTTAAACGGACCCGTTGACGGTGCCGCTCCCACCGTCACGCTCGTATCGCCCAAGGATTGCGTCAGGATGAAAGTATTGCCGCCGGCCTGTGCGATGAAGGGTGTGCCTGTTCCGTTCGTCAAGGAGCCCGCCGCATTGGTGTCCGTCGTGTTCTTGAAGAAACCGCCAGTGGAGTTGCCGAGCGCGCCGCCGTTGAGCAAGGAGATGGCGATGGTATTGCCGGTTTCGTGAGCGACCGCGCAGCTCGACGGCGAATTGGCCGCCGGGATGGTGCTGTTGACGATCAACGCATTTTGATAAACCAACGGGTTGAATATGATTTGTTCTTGGATACCCAGCAGCGCGACCGCGAAGCCGAACTGGTTATTGGCGCCGGTGCATGTGGTCGAACCGCTCCAGCACACAACGTTGGAGGTGACGTCGAGTGTACCGCCGGCCGCCGCGCTCAGCGTCTGCGCGCTCAAATTGGCCGGGGTCAATGTCGCGCCCGACGCGAGACTCATGTATTGAGTGGCCGAACTGGCGTTCCAGCCCGCCATGTTCCAATCCCAAATACCATACAGATATTGGGTTCCCGGCGCGTACGACGTCGGGACGAGATTGGTCGGCGGAAACTTCCGTCCGGTGCCGAAATCGACCATGATCCGTTTTTGACCGGAAGCTTGCGGCACGCTGATCACTTGGATTTTGGTGGTGATGGGTTGTCCGGCCGGTGCGGAGAACAGCGGCGTGGCCGAGGCAGCCCAGGCACTCTCGCTGGCACTGGTCAGATCGAAGCGCCACACATTGCCGAGCAAATCGCCGGCATACAGGTAGTCGGTGATGTGATCACCGTCTAAATCGG
>Ga0210394_10006315_pt1 | contig 12867 bp, 8 predicted proteins | sample IncBWC12MmetaG_FD_160121 | JGI IMG/M metagenome (GOLD analysis project Ga0210394, IMG submission 160121) | Forest soil microbial communities from Barre Woods Harvard Forest LTER site, Petersham, Massachusetts, United States - Inc-BW-C-12-M | ecosystem: Environmental > Terrestrial > Soil >... | reverse complement strand
CGGAAGGCCTGCTCCATCTTTGCAGCCTGACAGTACGCCTGGGGTCTTGATGGCGAGATATGTGGCAATGCTTGCAGTGTAATTGGGAGCGGTACAGGTGATACCGCTGTCCACCACATTGGACGGAAGCAGATTTACCGTGGCAGTTACACCGGAGGAGCATGTCGTCCCAGTAACAGCACCGTTTGCGCAATAGCTGAACGTATCCGACGTGGCTGTGCTGCCGGTGTTGGGAACATAGGTAAATGTTCCGTTCGCGTTGAGCGTTACAGTTCCGGATGCTGCCCCTGTAAGAAGAGTCACGCCATATACGTTCGTGTCGTTGGCGATCACACCCTTCGATGGATCGGACACGTTAAGCGTGACGCCCGCAACCAGGGCGTTGTACACGTCCGCTCTGGCTACCGCAGCTCCGAGTACAGGGGCGACCGGCAGTCCAGCGCCAGCGACGCCACCATTATTTACGCCAATGTAAGCCAGCATTCCGGAGTCGTGACCGACCCCGTTGCTCGACAGGCTCAACTCGCGGTCATACACAGGAAGCGCCGGAGCGCCAGCGGCGACGGAATTTATCATCACGTCGTATGTCTTGCCTGCGGCCATAAACACTTCGCTCTGCACGCGGGGAAGGCCGGGCAGCGGGTTGCCGTCTTCGGCAATCAACTGGAATCCGGTAACCGTAGTGGCCGCTCCCGTTGCGGTGTTTTGCCCGGTCGTCAGCGATCCGACGATTGCGGGCACGTGCATACGCACACCGGCGTTCACCATGCGAACCAAAACCGTACCGGTTACACCCGTATTCGGGGAGACCGGGAACAGCGAGGCTGGCGCATTAGTTTTGCTGAACGAGACTCCGTTAATCGTGTAATACATCGGCGTGAAGTTCACAGCGGAGGGATAGCACGGCAAACCGCCTCCGCAGGATTGGCCGACAATGGCATTGGCTGTGGCTGTGGCCGCGACACCTGCAGGTGAGGCGGCAATGGCGACCGTAGGTGTCATATGATATGACGATCCACCGCTAGTGAGAGTGACGGCATAAACGGAGCCAAGTGTGCCGGCAATCGACAAGGTCGCCGTGGCAGTCGTACCCGTGGTGGGGGGGGCAATCGAAACCGTCGGTGCCGTATAGCCGCTGCCCCCGTTGGTCACTTGAATCGAGCCAACAGCTCCAGTCGCGGCCAACACCGGGGTAAGTACAGCGCCTGTTCCAGCAACGCTTGTGATGCTGCTGACTGTCGGGGCGGTGGTGTAGCCTGAGCCGCCGCTACCAACAGTGACGGTAAGAATGGCGCCAGTTGTACTCGCCGTGGCCACGGTCGCAGTTGCACCAGAGCCGCCGCCACCAGTGAAATGGATGACGTCACCCGCGACGTAGCCGCTGCCCGTGCCTGCCGCTGGCGCAGTGACGCTGCCAAGCGCATACGTGACGATGGCTACCGCATTTGCGGCCGTGAATGGGGTACCAGTGTCGGTAATCGTGACCGCCGGAGCAGTCGTATAGCCGGAGCCACCGTTCGTAACAGCGATGCTAGTGATAACGGCTCCCACAGTGGTGGTCGCCGCAGCAGCCGATCCACCACCACCCGTGATGGTGACCGCAGGATTCGAAGTGTAACCCGACCCTCCGCTTGTGATTGCTATCGAGTTAAGCTGATCGCCAAGCGTGCGCATCGTCATTTCGTTGAAGCCCGGGGTGTTTACCGCGGCGTTTACCGCGTTGTTCTGGACCGGATCGATTTCACTGAAAACGAGCGGAACTTCCGCGCCGTAGGTTACCGCTGGAACGGCCGCGGTCGTGGCTGTAGCTGCAACAGCCGGATAGGCTGTGCCGACTGGCGACGTGGCGGTGCAAGCCGCCGTCGCCGTGGGCGGGCAGGTGACGACGAGGATTCCGTACAAGCCCATGGGGCCTTGAATGGATGGGTGCGTGCCGGACTCAAGTAGGTACGTTCCGGGCTTGAGGCTATTCCAAGTCAGCGATGTGGTTGCTCCCGCGGCTACTTCCGTGGAGAACGATTGCACACGCACCCCTTGTTGCGGCGGGCTAAAAGTACCTGGCGACCCAGCTACGGGCCACGACACCGTGTTGGTGGGTAGACCAGAGTGATCTGGGCTCGGCGTGGTGGTCCTCTGTGTGCCGAGACCTCCGCCAATCTGACCGACGATCATGAGCGACGTGGGAATAGCATTTGCAGTCGAACTCCCCGGCGGCAAAAACGAGAGATTGTTGGTGAGATTGATGGTCAGGCTTTGTCCCGTGGGAACTGTAATCACGACAGGGGACCAGCCGACCGCCGCAGGATTCGACGCGGCGCAGACCGCGGTGGAACCGGCAATAGCCGTGCCGCAGCTGTAGCCCCACATCGGGACCGTAGTACCGTCGGGCATCGTCGTGGTCGTCGGCGCCGCAGTCAGATTGATCGTCTGCTGGCCGAAGGCAACAACCGTCGCGAAGGGGAGTATGCAAGCTACTCGTAGCGCCGCCTTCAAGATTGCTTTGAAATTGTTCATTCGCATCGTCATTCCTCGTAGTCAATTTGACTCGTCAGACTAATTGGTCTCGTCGATCGTAAATTCCCGGGAATCAACCAGCATCATCATCAGCATTCCTCCGGGGAAAACGTTGTTGGTCGTGATTTCGCGCTCGTTATGTGAGTGCCACATGAACGCAAAGCCGCGCTCGTTGGCTGGGTTGGCTTGCGTGTTGGCAGGTTGTTGAGAGGAGCAGGTGAGTGTTGCGGTTGAGGTCGTGGCGCAGTTGGCCGCGACGGCGCGCAGAGTTGCGTCCGGACCCAAATAGGGACTACCGCCGTACCAAGCGCCATTCGTGAAAATGTTGGGATTGGGCAGAGTAGCCGGGCCGCCGCTGGCCACATCGCCGAAAGGAGCAACCTCCAGAGGTTTGTTGTGGTCCTGGCACCACTCGTAATAGTTGACCGCAGTGGTCGGCGCCGGAGGATTGCTGGCTGTGGTGTAGTAGCCATTGGCGTCGGGATTGCACGGCTGCTCGGCAAGAGCGTCACCGAAAGCGTCAGCCCCCGTATGGTGACCGTAGGGATCCCAGTTCAGGCCCCTGCCGGACCAGTAGAAAATCCCTTCGAAGGCCACACCGGGAGTCGTGTCGGTGTTGAACATCAAAAGTCCGGCGAGGCTATTCGGATCAGCTGCACCTGCTGCCGTTGTGCCCATAATCAGGTTGCCGTCGCGCCCCAGGATGCGCACATGGTTGCCGTGCTCGTGGAACGGATGTTGCCAACGGCCCTGGCCGATGGCACGAACCAGAACCTGCTCGCCTGGATGCATATGAGGGTTGCCGTTATAGGGCTGGTGCGGATACTCGGCCCCAAAGTTGGCGTCCATCAGGTCAGGCATTGAACGTCCGTTAATCAGGAAGTACGAGGGTTGGTAAGGCTCGGTCGGAACATCGAGACTGCACGCCGCAGCTCCTGCTACGCAGCCCACCTTTGCTGTGACCTGCGCTAATGCCGCGCGGTGAATATTGGCGTCCATTTCCGCCCACTGAAACAGGTATTCCCGGTCGTAGCAAGTTTTGGGGTTGTCATAGGCAGCCTTCGCCAGTCGCCAATCAGTCTCCGGCGCACCTGCGGGGGCGGCAGTAGGCACGCCATAGAAACTGGTAACAACAGAATTGCACGCGGCCGGTACGGCCGAGGGCAGAACAATAATCGCTCCGTACAGCCCCATCTCAATTTGCAGGTCGCTTTGCGTTCCGCTGTAATAGGCGTGAGTGCCCGGCGTTGTGGCAACAAAGGAGTACGTCACAGAAGCGCCCGGCGCCGCCTCCATTGCCAGCAGGCCTTGTACGCCGCCCGTCGCTGTCACGGCAAAGCCGGGAAACAGAATCGATGTGTTGCCCGCAGCCGTCGGTAACCCGTTCAACAGATTGACCGTGACTGTCGTGCCTTCCGTAACGATCAGCGTCGGACCAGGAACTTGCATCGAGGGGCAATTCTGGTTTAGCATCGTGGGGGCAAAGCCGCCTGTCGGCGTGCCATTGCAGCCGTACCCCCACGAGTAAACCGCTTCCCCGTCCGGCTGGTTCAGGAATGCGGTTTGCGCCGTCAAGTTGAAGGTCGGGCCGAGGATTCCTGGAGCGGCCGCGTGAGCCGTAGCTGCGAACAGCAGGGCCAGCGCCATCATGACAACCGGGAGTAGACTGGATTTCGAGATCGCTTTTTTCATTTTCGTTGCCCTCATTGCCTCTCTCTTAAGACTCATTGGCATTCCCCTACCTAGTCCTAGTTGATATGCACTTCGGTCATGAGCCCACCGAAGTTTTCCTGATCGTTGGACAAGTGGTCGAGATTAGGAGTGTAGAGATAGAACACGCTGCCCGAGGGATAAAGGGTCGCCGCACAGCCGACGGACCCGCAGCCCGCGTCGCTGGCATCCAAAAGCACATCCAACGACTCGCCACCGCCCAACGTAATCGAGTTGGTGTAATACTCGAGGTTGTTCCCATTCTGGTCCCGCAGCAGCTTGGCGTTGAAGCCGATCATCTTCATGGGGATACCGAGCGTAGCCAATGTTTGGTACTCCGAAACGTCCAGGTCGGCAATGCGCAGCAGGGCCCTTCCTCCGGCGGGAATGTTGATGATCGAGGACAGGGGCTGCGAGTAGTGCACCCTGCCATCGGACGACTGTGTGGCCATTGGACCCGCTTGTACTGTGTCTGGGTAACTTCGACCGTTCAGAAGGAAAAACTTGTCCTTCATGCCTGCAAAATTCTCAGGATTGAAGGTCATGCCCACAAAGTGGAAATTGGGATCGAAGCCGTGTATCTGGAGGGCGTATTCGGTGTCATAACCTGTTGAGCCGTCGCCGTCGTTGTAGGCGTACTTTCGGCCGGCAACTTGGTTGACGTTCGTGTTGATGGCCGGGAGTGGATTGGCGCACAGAATGTCGGGGGCAGTAGCGACGGCCGGTGTTGCACCATCACCTAGCCGTCTGCAAGCCGTGCGCAAGTCGTTCTGCTGTACCGCCAGCGACGTGTATAGGGAGTTGCCGGTCGGTGTCCGATCCTGCCGCGGGCGTACATACAGTTGCCCGACCATGCCCATCTGCAAGTGCTCGGGCGGCGTGATATGGCAGTGCCAGAAATAAGTTCCCGCGTCCGGCGCGAGGTAGTAATAGGTGAAGCTGCCGCCGATGTTGATGGCGACCGAGGCGTCGGGAACGCCGTCATAAACCGACGAAGCGTTGGGATACCCGTGGAAGTGGATGGTGTGCTGCTCGAACAGGTCTGGCCGCATGATCATGCCGACATTGGTAAGGGTGAGGAACATTTCGTCGTCCTCATCGAATGCAACCAATGGCGCGGGGATGTTGCCGTTCATCACTCCGACATCCAGGATTTGGCGCGGATCCACGTGGCCATCCAGGCACGGGGCGGCGCAAGTTCCGTTGGCTATCGCATCGAGGTCGGGGGTTATACCCACGGCGCCGTTCCAATTAAAAGTAGGCGAGCCATTGGGGTACGTAGTGGTAGTGGCGAGCGCGCCATCCGTTGTGGCAGGATCACCGGGCGCCAGAATGCCCGCATACGGGACATTGAAAACGCTCGGGAATTCGGTGCCAGGCAGGCCAGCGGCGATATCCGCGAGTCCTGACAGCGGCCCGAAGGAGAACATGTACGTCTGAGTGCCGTTAGCCATCGTCGAGTAGCCGTCGCCACCCGAGACCTGCTGGCACTTGATCGCGCCGTTCACGTTCGCAGTCGGCGCCAGAAATCCATTAGCGCCAATCGCCTGTGTCGTCGGACCGGTGTACGCAGATTCGGCGTTGTTGTTGTTCAGCGCCGCCGGGTGAGTGACGGTGTCCGTTGGACATTGAACCCTGAATGACTGGGCGCCCGCCGCTAGCGGCGCAAGACACAGAAGCACTGGTAATAAGATTTCGCACAGCTTTCTCATGGCTTGACAATCTCCTTCCACACCTGCGGGCGCCCGCGTCTCGCTCTCTGATGCCTGATGAGAACGTCAGGCCCGAGCGAAAAGCGCCGGTCGCACAATTTTGGCTCGGTGCAAGGTAACGTCTCTCGGGCTCGGACTTCCTCACAATTGCGCAAGGAGAGGAAAAAATCTCTGAGAGACAGCGGCTCTCAATCTCTTGCTGCATACAACCGGTAACACACTCGTCTTTGGTATTTAGTACGTGTGGGTACGCTATCTTTGGAGGCGCGATTGCGCCGGTCGCCGTTCGCTTCGATTCCTATAACACCCAAGGAGTGCTGGCCAGCCGTGGCGTGAAAGAACGTCACAGGAATCGGCCACACTCCACAAGGAACTTCCTGTTCCCGGAAAAAATCGGCAGCGATGTTGCCTGAGTGAACGCAGCGATTTTAACTAGGCATCAATACGACGGGGAGCCTTCATGGCTCTTCTTGTTAGTAGCGACGATTATTGCTCCAGAAGCGACGCCTTCATCTCCCAGCCCGGCGTTCTGAGCCGAACTGTGAACTAACTCAGCACAACTCAACAGGTGGGGCAGATTGTGAATTTCAACAATTCCCCTTCGTAGTTTCACGATGCCCTGCCCCTTCCAAATCGAGAGTAGACGCCAAACCGAATTTGAGGCCATCCCGGTCATCTGTCCCAGAGTCTCCTGTGAAGTGCGGATTTGTATACGGTCATCAACTCTTTCGCCGATGCGATCCGCTAAATCGATCAAAGCAATCGCCAGCCGTGGTGAAGTCGCCCTAGTCGAAACTTCGCAAAAGCGTTGAGTTAGTTCCACCAGCCGAGATTTAAGAATGAGTTCCACGTTTTTTAGAAGACCAGGAAAGCGCTCGACCATCGCATTGAAGCTCGCAGACTCCCATGCGAGCACTTTGCAATGCTGGACTGCCAGCACAGTTGAAGAGTGCTTACTCCTGGGCAGCAAAATACGCTCAGAAATTATTTCGCCTGGAACGCCCAGTCGAAGAACGACTTCCTGGCCGTTTTTACTGACTTGCGAGTTCTTGATGCGGCCATCCAACAACAACAACACTTGCGTTACCGGGTCGTCCGCCGAGTAAATCACGTCGCCGGATACAAACTCGAGAATGTGGGCGCGGCAGACCATTTCCTCGATTTCACAGCTTGCAATGCCTACAAATAGCTCGGAACTACTTACCGATCCGCACATTTCCTTGATGTCTTGCACACCACTCTCCTCGAACGGGCTGGAATATTTCGTGCGCGCTTTTACTCGATCAGTCAAGGTGCAATAGAGCAAGGTTTTTGTTAGTGAGGAGAGCCGATACTGAATTTCTCTGATTCCATTGCGGGCGTTGCTCGCGATTGGATTCAATCGCGCCATCGGCTAGTCCTGATTGCGCGGCTTTCTCTTCAAAACCAAACAACCACTGGTTAAAGTCATTCCGCATATAGCGCCCCCGATATTCCTTAATCCGGTTAGCGCTAGTAAGACGCTTCAGTGTTTGATGTACCCGAGCGCCCGGGTTGGGATGGCGGTCTATGTCGTAACCGTACAGTCTCAAATTCTCCATGACTTCAAGCGGAGTGAGCGACTGACTGGCTCCATTGATCAAACCCTCGATAGCCTCTCCCATGGCCAGTCGGTCTTGCATATCCTTTTGGATAGTGTCCGCCTTTTCGGTCTCGTGGAGGTTTACGGCAAGGTTTCTCAACAGCCCTTGCAGCCGATAGACTTCAAAATTCCATTCGTTCTGCTGTTGGACAGCATGCGCAAGCTGCTGCCGCGTCTCTTCCATTGCTGCCTTGAGATGGTCTGTGGTCATTGTTCGTTATCCTTGTTTAGGACCTCGAAGGGGCCGAAAAGCGCGTCGCACCTCAGGTCCGCCTTCACCCCTGATAGATTCACGGGGCGGGAAGGTAGATTGATCCGTAACCACCAGCCCTTCCGCCCAAAACGTACCGATCATCACCGTTACATGACTTCCGGCCTTTACCTGCCGGCCTTTGTTGGAGAAGGCCATCCAGTATTCGCGGCCATTTTGAGGCGTGGCGACCGGGAACTGCGTTCCCGGCTGGCCGTTTTGGATTGCACCCAGGCCGGAGAGGGGACCGAAGGAGAACATAAACGTCTGGTTGCCGCCCGCTTCGGTCATCATGCCGTCACCACCCGAGATTTCCTGACATCGGATCGCGCCGCCATTGTCGACGAACGTCAGCGCGGGACTGAACGTTTGCGTCCCGCTCGGATCTTTCGTGGCTGTTCTGACCTGCAGGCCCGCGTATGGGGCGTCAGCGCTTTCAGGGTGAGGGTTTACAACAGTGCCAGTGCCGCTTGTAGCGATGCTGTCGGGATGTCTGACTGAGGCGCGTGGGCATTGAACTCGAAACGAACCTCCACCTTGTTCCACGGGCGTCGTCTGAGCGCTCACAACCGCTGAAGTAAAACAGACCAAAAGTATTGGCAACCACAATTGACTTAGCCTTTTCATAACTCTCTAGTCACTTCCTGACCTGCCTGCCAGCAACAGTCTGCGTCCGTCGGCTGACCGCAGTCTTACCGCCAGAAACCACCTGCGTCTTAACGGTCGCGAGATTAAGGGCACGGCTATGTTCCCTCGTTGCGACGGAGCAAAAATACTATCTAGATAATGATAATGTACAAGTAATTTACTCGGCGGCGCCCTACTTTACAGCATTAGCAACTACTTTACAGAAGTTTACAATCTCGACCAAGGCGCCTGTTCGCGGAGAGAGGCGTGCGCTGAAGCTGTGCGGTATTAGGTCATTTCTGAATGAACTTATAGCCCACTCCAGGGATCGTAAGAATAAACTCGGGCTTTCCGGGAGTGTCCTCCAATTTTTGACGCAAGCTGGACACGTGCGCATCGACAGTACGGGTGAACGCACTGGCCTCATAGCCCCACAGCGACCGCAGCAGTTCCGGTCTAGAGACCGGAGTTCCCGCGCGTTCTATCAAGTAACAAAGAAGCTGAAACTCACGGCGCGTAAGATTAAGAGGCTTTCCGTCTCGACTAACCTCAGCTCGCGGAACGTCTACGTGGATCGAACCGAAGTCGTGAACACGTGGTCCGATACGGACTGGCACGCGCCTTAATATGGCCTGGATACGAGCAATGAGTTCCGCGGCCTCGAATGGTTTCGTCATGTAGTCGTCGGCACCAAGGTTGAGTCCCACCACCTTATCAAAGACTTGATCTTTAACAGTCAATATCAGAATGGGAGTCGCCATCCCTTCTTGCCGAACGTCGCGACAGACCTCGAATCCGTTGCGATACGGCATCCTGACATCGAGGATAATCAAGTCGAAGGGTAGATTCGTTGCCTTCTGCAATCCCTCGAGACCATCCTTGGCAATATCAACAACGTAGCCTTCAGCGCGAAGGCGAATTTCGAGCATATTCCTTAATGCCTGATCGTCTTCCACCAACAGAATATTTTCATTCATTTCTGCACGCTTCGATTCCGGAAGTCATTTCAGGATGCAATATCCGAAGGCACCGGTAAGTGCAGGGTAAAAGTACTCCCCACTTCCACTTCACTCGTTACCGAGAGCCTTCCTCGCATTCCTTCCGCAAGACGCTTTGCTACTGCCAGTCCCAGGCCAGTTCCATGAATCTGGGCACCCACAACTTTTGGACTACGATAAAACGGTTCGAAAATATGCGGCAAATCTAAGCTGCTGATGCCAAGACCATGATCCTGTACACTGATGCGGACTTCTTTGCGCTGCCGTTCCACCTCATGAACCGAGGCTGAAATACCGATCCAGCGATTTTTACCACTATACTTAACCGCATTTAAGATCAAATTCTGCAAGCATTGGGAAAGCGCGGACGGATCACCCATGATATAAGGCAGTCCTTCCTGCACCTGCTGCTCCACAGTGAACCCGGTTCCTTCAACCAGCAATGCTACATTTTTCCGAACGTCGTCAAGCACCCCCAAAACTTGCAGAGAACGCAAGGTATAAGGGTTCGTACCTTTTTCTGTAGAAGCAAACAAGAGGATTTGCTCTACCATATTTATGAGTCTACGGGCCTGGCCAGTCATAATTGACCCTTGCTCGACGGAATCGGTCTTGGTCTGCACAAGGCCGTCGCTGAAATTCTGAGCGCCGCAATAAATAGTAGCTAGAGGCGTCAGTATTTCATGCGAAACGGACGCGACGAAGTCCAGCCGCAGTTTCGCCAGCTTTTGCGCCCGCCGGCTGGCTAAGATCATCAAAAACACACCAGTGGTGAGCAAGAACAAGACAACGCTCCCGGTCATTAAGTTCCTGCGCCAGATGCTAGCCACAATCGCGTCAAGTGGTCCGGTGCGATTTTGTAGCAGGAGCATCCACGGGCCATCCTTAGACGTGTATCGGATTACGGGGAACCAAACAGGCGCTGAAAAGCTCCTCCATTCTCCCAGTCGCAAGGCTTGACTGTTCTTAATCGTCTGCCAAAAGTTGCCCTCTACGCTTTGTGGCGGCGGGCCAAAGATATTCATTCTCGAATCGAGACTGCCATCCCTACTGCTTGGAAATTCCGGGGTAGAAGAATAGACAAGACGAGGTGTTGCCCCTGTAGCGAGCACCGCCAGCTTATAGTTGAGCCCTTCTCGGTCACTGAAATATCTCTTCGTAAGGTCGGGGAGCATTCTTCTCTGAATGTAGTCGAGATTAAGGACGACAACGATCCAGTCAACTGGATCGTTCTTACTAGGCCTTAGCGAATGGCGACGATTGTTCACGATTGGATGAACGAGCGCAGGAATTTCCTTGTCAAACTGCCATCCCGTTATTGTATCGCCCAGTTGCGACGCCGAAGTTGAACGCTGGCTGTTGCCTGTGGATCGGTCTTCGGTTGATGAGTCGGACAATTCCCAGGCACGCAGAGCAGAGGAGAGACTCGATGATTTCTCTTGCAGACGAGCAAGTAGAAATCGTACATCTTCTGGTACACCGGAAACTTCAATTTTCGCCAAATCGACATCGAGCCGCAGCAACCGAGGTATCGCCCGGTCGCTCGTCTCCCAGATGTAAATGTTTTTTATCAAATCTGAATTCACATTGATGTTTTCCACCGTCTCGTGACTCCGGGGCGCGTGGCTGAAGTCCACGTATCGGCGAAGATAGTCATTCCAACTCTCTCCTGCGCCTGAATCAGGCCCGACCTGCAATGCAACGCAGATCGCTGACAATCCTCCATAAAGATCAAGTTGCCACCCAATCATGAGTGGCTGTAGGGCGTTTCCAATGCGAGTTTCGGTAGCTTCACTAAGCTGCTTAGTCCAGCGGTATTGCAGGCCGGCTACGATGATCAAGAGTGACGACATGCTAGATAGGATGCCGATCCAAAAGAGAGCCGATTTCTTTCTGGTGAGCCAGTCGCGGATGTCTTTGGTGATGGACATGGAGGAACCTTGCGAGCTTGAGCCGAAGCACCTCACTTGGTAGGAGGCGGCACACGCGGCCACCCTTCGTTCTCAGGAGCCTTTGGTTGTCACCCTGGGACTACCGGTTGCGACGGAACTCGGCCTTACGATTAATCTCTTATCGTTTAGCCTATATACCTAACTGGCTGTAGCGCCTAACCTGCGTGCAGCTCTGACGAGACGGTGAAATTAGCCAAGCTCACTTCATTTTCCAAAAGGACGCGCACCGCTGTCAAGAGCCGCTTGCCAAGAGTGCCATGAGGGTTCTTTCTGCGACAAGGCTGTGCCGTTTACGACCAGCCCAGACGTGGTGCCGTACGGGTCTCCGTCATTCGGCACATTTTGGGCGTGTGGTGATACCGTCTGCGCAGCCGAGGAGGCGCGTCGTCGTGCGCAAGGAACTCCGCTCTCCTCTCCTTAGGACAGCGTCCCAACGAGCTGTGGTGCACGATTACAAAGGCGAGTTCCTGCTGGGAAATCACAAATACTGCTACCTGCTGACCGTCACCGACCACGCCCGCCGTTTTCTTCTTACCTGTGGAGCTCCAGATGCGTGCATTCCCTCATTTTGGAAACGAGGAACTCTCGTTCGCGCCGAGTGGTTGTGGACCAACTTGTGGACCAATTGAGGCAGGATTTTTGGGGTGACGGCGCTCGTAAGTGCGACACCCACAAGGCCTTAGATTTTCCGACACTCCGGTTCGGGACCAGGGGGTCGGAGGTTCAAATCCTCTCGCCCCGACCACTCCCAAAATCCTGCCCTTCATTGGTTTACGCTACCCTTTCTGATTTCATCGCAAGTACGTTTTGTGGACCAATGTGAACCAACTGAGAGCGAACGTTGGGGACGACGTGTGTTTTTAAGTGCCGCATCCGCAATGCATTAGTTTTCCAACATTCCGATTCGCGATGAGAACGGCGGGTTCAAAAACGGCCGGCTCCGGACAATTAATTTGCAATCAACGACTTATGGAAAAACACGCCGCCGACAGCAGCCGTGAGAATGCCAGCAGATCTCCTGGCCTGCTCAAGAGGCAGGCGCGTGACGACGGAGGCGGCTTGGCTGAACCGGAAAAAAAGAAAAAATCACGGAAAGAGCAAAAACACTTGACACGGATCGGCCTTCTCATGGACGGAGCTATCTCGTGATGCGGGGCACTGAGGGCGAGAAATCCTGCTCGCTTGATGAACACATTCATAATGCAAATTAGCGGGCAGGGCTAAGGATGCAGTTCTTTCTCTTTGCTCTAAGCCACACCACGCGAGTTGGATTTGCACTAGGAAGATTATTCAGCGGGAATGAACAGCCGAATGCTCCGCGCAAATAGTATTGAAAACACGTTCGTCCTTTCCGCCAGGAAAGTGCTTGCCGGATGTGCGCACAATATGTCCAGTTCATGTTGTTTGGCAACGTCGTCCCAGAGTCGTTCCAGACGAGCAGGCTGCATTGGTGTTACCTTGCGCCCACAGCATAGGGGGCACA
>Ga0210394_10006314_pt1 | contig 12868 bp, 11 predicted proteins | sample IncBWC12MmetaG_FD_160121 | JGI IMG/M metagenome (GOLD analysis project Ga0210394, IMG submission 160121) | Forest soil microbial communities from Barre Woods Harvard Forest LTER site, Petersham, Massachusetts, United States - Inc-BW-C-12-M | ecosystem: Environmental > Terrestrial > Soil >... | reverse complement strand
ACGCCGCCCGGGCGCGAAACGTTGCCATGTCCGTGATCTCAATCGCCGACGATGACGTAACCGAAACACTGTGAAAGAAGCCGTCGGATAGCGCCGAACCACTGTCGAGTGCCTTGAAGGCGGTGGACTGCCCCCCGAACGAGCCGTGCAGATAAGACATTTCGAGGCCGGCAACGACGTCATCCCATTGCCAGTTGTATCCGGTGAAGGCGCCGTAACCAGGCGCGCGCGCCGACATCCCGCCGAGACCGAGATTCCAGTTCGCAACGTCCATCTGCTGGATGACATTGTGGTCAAGCAGGGCGTTAAGCATTGTCGAATTCGACCCGCTGAAATTCTCGTCGGACGACCCGTAGCCGACCTGACCTCCGATATAGAAGCCGCGCCAGTTGACGCTCGACACCGGGCCCGGCAAGAACGAGCCGCGAAGAAAGTCGGGCATGTCGGCCGCCTGCGCACAGGTCGCCGTTCCCAACATCGCCGCTGCCAGCAGGACCCTACGCATCGAAATACTCCCATCCGACACTTCCGAACTTGGCGTCGATCATCGCTCGTTAACCTTAACCAATCGTTGTCGCGCGCGAGCGCGGGCAAAACAAAACGGCGCGGGAAGATCCCGCGCCGTTAACGGAGATTAAGCAATCTGGCTTCGATCAGCCCTTGGTGACGAGCGGCGGCGCATAGGCCGGCGGGCTTTCCAGATTCCATCGCACGCCGAGCTTGAGGTCCTGCGAGGTGATGTTCTTGAACGTGAACACGTGCCCGCCCGCAGAGCGATCAAACGTAGCGTCGGGGCCGGTCACGCCATCGCCAAGGCTGACATAGCTGTAGCCAAGCTCGATCGCCATGTTGGGGGTGACCTTGTAGGCGAGACCGGTGTGAAGCGCCCAGGCAAAATTCCACTGGGAGCCGGTCGTGGCCGCCACGACGCTGGGGCCGACGCCGGAGCCCGGCGGGAACAGCGTGGCCACGCCCTGATCGGTGAAATTGGCGATCGTGACGCGCGCGGTGCCGATGCCGGCACCGATGTACGGCGTTATGCACCACCAGGTGCCGAGATCGACGTAACCGTTGGCGAGGAATAGCCACTCCGACTTCTGGGCGTTGTAGATATCCGAACCGAATCCGGTTTGACCGCCGTTCGGGAAGCTCGTCAGGTCAAGCCCATGAAAATTCGAGTTGCCGCGATACTGCCCGGTGATATCGACGCGCAGCCAATGATTGAACTGATAGCCGACGCCGAGATCGAAGATACCGCCGGTGTCAAACCCGGTTCTCTCGTCGAGCGAGAGAAGGTTGGCATAGAGCGCGGGATTCGAATTTCTGATGTTATCGATTCTCTGATTGCTGAATCCGATATCGCCGCGGAGATACCAGCCGCCGAAATCGGCGACCGGGGGCGCATAGGGCATCGGCGGGGGCGCGATGGCCAGGTCGGCGGCAAAAGCCATCGACGACAACAGGGATGCCGCTCCGGCGGCAACGAGAGACTTAACGCTACGCATTGGCTTCGTCCTTTTGGCCGGTGAGGCAGACAAGGCAGGCCCCACATCTGAAAACTCACGGCTGGACGATGGCACCAAATGCTTAAGCGGCGCTTAACCCTAATTTTTAAGGTTGATATTCGGCGAACAAAAATCCGCGGCTGCGGAACCTGCGGCGCAAAGAAGGCAGGCATCGCCACAATCGCTAATGAATGATTGACGTGGAACCGAAAGCCGGCTGCGCGGAAAGCATCCGCTTCAGCGCCCCGCTCGCGGCATCTTCGGCAGGAACACCGCGAGCAGCCCGATCGCCGGCAGGAACGCACAGACCTGATAGACGAAGGCGATACTGGTGTAGTCGGCGAGCTTGCCAAGCGCGGCCGCACCCAGGCCGCCGATCCCGAACGCGACGCCGAAGAAGACACCGGAGATCATTCCGAACCGGTGGGGCACCAATTCCTGCGCAAACACGATGATGGCGGCCGACGTTGAGTTGATGATGAGGCCGATGAACACGGTCAGCACCGCGCTGGCGTAAAGCCCCGCATAAGGCAGCGCCAGCGTGAACGGCAGCGCGCCCAATATCGAGAACCAGATCACGATCTTGCGGCCGAAGCGGTCGCCCAGCGGTCCGCCGAGGAACGCGCCGACCGCGTTCGCGGCGAGGAAGATGAAGAGATAGATCTGCGCCGCCTGGGTCGAGACGCCGAACCGGTCGATCAGATAGAAGATGTAGTAGCTCGACAGGCTCGAGACATAGAGCTGCTTGGAGAACAACAGCACCACCAGCACCGCGAGCGCGATTCTGACGCGGCGCGGACCGGGGCTGTCCGGATGCGGATCAATCGGTGCGGCCTTTCTGATCCCGATCTGCGGCCGGTACCATTTGCCGATCCGCCACAGCACGACGATCGCGAGAAACGCGATGGTCGAGAACCAGGCGATGCTCGGCTGGCCGAAGGGGACGACGATCAAGGCCGCCAGCACCGGGCCCATCGAGGTACCGAAGCTGCCGCCGAGCTGGAACACCGATTGCGCGAAACCGTAGCGGCCGCCGGAGGCAAGCCGCGCGATGCGCGCCGATTCCGGATGGAATACCGCCGAGCCCAGACCCACCAACGCCGCGGCGATCAGGATGACGAAGTATTGCCGGGCAACGCTGAGCAGCAACAGACCGAAGAAGGTCGAGGACATGCCGATCGCCAGTGAAAAGGGCTGCGCCTTCTTGTCGGTGAAATGACCGACGACCGGCTGCAGCAGCGACGCGGTGAACTGGAACGCCAGCGTGATCAGCCCGATCTGCGCGAAATCCAGCGCATAGTTGGCCTTGAGGATCGGGTACACCGATGCGATCAGCGATTGCATGGTGTCGTTGAGGAAATGCGAGAAGCTGATGCCGGCAAGCACGATATAGGCCGGCCCGGCAACCCTCGCCTTCAGGCCAGGTGTCGCGACCTCGACCGGCGCGGCCAGCGCTTGTTCGGCAACGACGACGGACTTGTTCAATGGATCATTCCCGGCAGGATTCGTGCGGCACGTTCTCCGCGTCTGCTACAATGGCGGGGCGGTGCCGACCAGCACCATTAGATGATGGCTGCGATGCGATTTAACGCGCTCATGGCACCGGCTCGAAAACCAGTATCGCGGCTTCCTGTTCACCGATGGCCTGAGACGCGACGTATAGACGATTCAACGGAGTCACCAACAGCGAAGTGCCCGAACCCGGCCGGGTCCTGATTTTGGATATGATGTCGTAGTGGTCGGAATCTTTCTGCTGGTAGACGTAGACCCAGCCGGACGCGGCTTCCGGCGCGCCATACCAACGCCCGCCCGTCACGTAGATGCGCTTGAGCCCGGCATCGTAGAATACTCCATCCATCGCTTCGGGCGCCGGCAGACTTTGTACCTCCCTGCCGGACACGCTTTCGTATACCGTCATCTCGGCCGGGGTTCTCGTTCCGACAAATAGCCGGTGCCGCGCCGCGTCGAGCGCGATATCGGCGGCGCCATCGCCCCTCGCCGGCCAGCTTTTGACGAGCTCGCGCTTGCGTGTGTCGAATTGATAGATCAGGTCGGCGCGGGAATCGCACACCAGCAGGATTCCGTTGTCGTCCATTGCCATCTCTGCGAGATGCCCGGGGCGAGCAGTCGGCGCGATCATGTCGGCGACAAGCTGGTCGTATCCCGCGCCAGGCTTCGCCTGAAGGATACCGACCCGGCCGTATGCATCGAAGCCGGCATTCTCGCCGCCGTAGCCGAAGTAGATCAGGTTGGTGGCGGGATCGTGAAAAAGCCGATTCGGATCGGGCTCGACCTTGAAGTCGTGGACCAGCCAGAAGGTCTCGCCCTGGAAAACCCTCACATGACCATCGAGGCTGGACACGTACAATTTGTTGTAGTCACCGCCGAGAAACAGCGCATCCTGGGTGTCCTTGAATCCAGTGAGACTCTTGAGGACTTTCCCGCCGCCCAGGTCGACAACCTCCAATGTGTTGTTGCCGGTCGCGGCCACAAAGAGGCGTTTCTTTTCGACGTCGACGCCCATGTGGTCGAGGCGCCCTTTGACTCCCGGCAACGGAATCGTTTGCACCAGCCTGAGCGCCGGGTTTTCCCGTTCCTGGGCCGAAACCTGGCTCACCGGGCCGATAGCCAGGGCAACGCCGCACACGGCGAGGAGCCTCATCATGGGAATTCCGCCGCCGCGTTGCGAATTGTCCATGCAGGCTTTACGCCGCGGCTTGACCAAGCGCGGTAACAATATGGTCGACAACTTCTTCGACCAGCAGGCGGTCGTCGCCCTCGCCCATCACGCGGATCACCGGCTCGGTGCCGGAGGAGCGCACCAGCAAGCGACCGTGACCGTTGAGCCGCTTCTCGCCGGCGTCGATGGCCGATTTGACGTCAGCGTCGTCGAGCGGCTTGCCGCTGCGATAGCGCACATTCTTCAATATCTGCGGCAGCGGATCGAAGCGGCGGCAGACTTCCGAAACCGGACGGCGGAGTTTTTGCACCACTGCCAGCACCTGAAGCGCCGCGACGAAGCCGTCGCCCGTGGTGGTATAGTCCGACAGGATGATGTGGCCTGACGGTTCGCCGCCGAGATTGTAACCGCCGCCCAGCATCCGCTCGAGCACGTAACGGTCGCCGACCGGTGTGCGGATCAGCTCGATGCCGTGACGTTCGAGGAAGCGCTCCAATCCAAGATTCGACATCACCGTGGCGACGATGCCGGGCTTGGAAAGCCGGCCGTCTTCCTTCCAGCTTTGCGCGATCACCGCCAGCAGCTGGTCACCATCGACCAGATGTCCGCGCTCGTCGACAAGGATCACCCGATCGGCATCACCGTCGAGCGCGATGCCGATGTCGGCGCGCATCTCTCGCACCTTGCGGCTCAAGGCCTCGGGCGAGGTCGACCCGCATTCCTTGTTGATGTTGAAACCATCGGGATCGACGCCGATCGAAATGACGTCGGCGCCCAGTTCCCACAGCGCTTCCGGCACGACCTTGTAGGCGGCGCCGTTGGCGCAATCGACCACCACGCGCAGGCCATCGAGGCTGAGTTCGCGCGGCAGCGTCCGCTTGGCGAATTCGATGTAGCGGTCATGCACGCCGTCGATGCGGCGGGCGCGCCCGAGGCTCGCGCTTTGGGCCAGTCGCCGGTCGAGGGATTCGTCGAGCAACAATTCGATCTGCTTTTCGACATCGTCGGACAGCTTGAAGCCCTGCGGGCCGAACAATTTGATGCCGTTGTCTTCGAACAGATTATGGGAGGCGGAAATCATCACACCGAGATCGGCGCGCATCGATTTGGTCAGCATCGCGACCGCCGGCGTCGGCATCGGGCCGAGCAGCAGCACATCCATGCCGACCGAAGTGAAGCCGGCCACCATCGCATATTCGATCATGTAGCCGGAAAGCCGCGTATCCTTGCCGATAACGACGCGATGGCGATGCTCGCCGCGCTGAAACACCAATCCAGCCGCCTGGCCAACCTTGAGCGCCAGCTCCGGCGTAATCAGTCCGTTGGCGAGGCCCCGAATCCCATCCGTACCGAAATATTTGCGGCTCATATCACCCCCAGCACCATCCGTGCCTCTCCAACCACGCGGCGAGAAGCCCGAAACGCCCGCACATCCTAACGCGTCAGCGGTTATAATGCCTTCGGCGCCAAAATGACTTCAAAAAATATGATGAATCATTTCGGGCCGCCGCACGGGGCCAGGCACTTAAACCATTGACAATAAAAGAAATTACCCTGTTCCCGCCTCTCTGGGATACCGGCCTAGTCCTTGCGCTTGAGGTGATGGTCGGCCTTGGACGGCGGCGGCTGGGTGACATTGACGGGGTCTGATCCGGGAAAGGTCTCTTCCAGCCCCTCCTCCAGGGCCTCGTCGAGCTTGCGCTTTTCCGCATTTTTGCCGCCGGCGGGCTTGGTGCGTGGTCCGGTCATGCGAACCTCCTTGTGCTTTGCCGTGAGGCGATTTTGCGAGGCGCCCAAGCATGCTAGATGGACGGACAAGGCGGCAAATACAAGAAGGGCCGGGGCTCCATGAAACACATCACCTGCATCGAGGATCTGCGGCTGCGCCATATGCGAAAGGTGCCGAAGGCATTTTTCGATTACGCCGACCGCGGCTCCTATGCCGAGGAGACGCTGCGCGCCAACCGTGAGGATCTTGCCCGGATCAAATTTCGCCAGCGCATCCTGGTCGATGTATCTAGGCGCGATCTGTCCACCACCATTCTCGGCGAACCCGCGGCACTGCCCCTGATCCTGGCGCCGGTGGGGCTGACCGGCATGCAGTATCGCGATGGCGAAATTCATGCCTGCCGCGCCGCCCACGCGGCGGGAATTCCCTACACCTTGAGCACGATGTCGATCTGCTCGATCGAGGATGTCGCCGCCAATGTCGACAAGCCGTTCTGGTTCCAGTTGTACGTCATGAAGGACCGCGGCTTCATCAAGGCGCTGATCGAACGCGCGATTGCCGCCAAGTGCAGCGCGCTGGTGTTGACCGTCGACCTTCAGGTGATCGGCCAGCGCCATGCCGACATCAAGAATGGCATGACGGTGCCGCCGGAATGGACGCTGTCAAAGCTTTTCGATTTCGCTACCAAACCGGCCTGGGTGGCCGGCGTCATGCGCGGCAAGCGACGCACCTTCGGCAATCTCGTCGGCCACCTCAAGGGCACCGACGACATCACCGCGCTCGGAACCTGGATCGGTACGCAGTTCGACACCACGCTGAACTGGAGGGATGTCGACTGGATTCGCAGCATCTGGCCCGGCAAGCTGATCCTGAAGGGGATTCTCGATGTCGAGGACGCCAATGAGGCGGCGAAATCCGGCGCGCAGGCGCTGGTGGTCTCCAACCATGGCGGCCGTCAGCTCGACGGCGCGCCTTCCTCGATCGAAGCGCTGCCCGAGATCGTGGACGCGATCGGCGACAAGATGGAGATCATGTTCGACGGCGGCATCCGCTCCGGTCAGGACGTGATGCGGGCGCTCGCGCTCGGTGCCAAATCCTGCATGATCGGCCGCGCCTATATCCACGGCCTCGGCGCCTTCGGCGGCCCCGGCGTCGCCAAGGCGATCGACATCATCCGCAACGAACTTTCAACGACCATGGGCCTGTGCGGCGTCAACACAATCGCCGAGATCGACGACCACGTGCTGGCGGTGTGAGAGACGCAGAAAACTCATCGTCGTCCCGGCCAAGTGAAGCGCGAGCCGGGACCCACAACCACAGGCCGAATTTTTTTTCGCAGAGGCTGGAGCCACAACCTGGACTACGAGAAACGTCGGTGGTTATGGGTGCCTGCTTTCGCAGGTACGACTCGCTGAGGCGATTTACCTCACATCGGCGGCATAATTCCGTCGCGGCCGACATTGACGCGGTCGGCTTCCAGCGTGCCGTCGTCTTTCTTCACCGCGCCGAAGATGATGATCTTGGCGCCGGCCTTCACCTCGGATTTGTCGCCGACGACGAAAGTCACGATCGGCGTCCCCGGCGGCACCATGACTTTCTTTTCGCCATCCTTGTATTTAACCAGGATGTTCTGGCCATCGGTACCCTTGACGGTTTCGGCGACGGTCGCGTTGGTCATGGTGGAGTTGGGCTTGAGGTCCCAGGACCGGAAGCCTTCGGCCCTGCCGCGCTGGTTTTCGGGGAAGATGTGAACGGCAAGCGCCTTCTGGGTGCCGTCGGGCTCCGGCATCGCCGAGACGCCGATGTAGGACCCCGGCTTGATTTCCGACAGCTCGGTCTTGGCGACCCCAAACACCGCCGCATTGTCGGTCATGCGCACCTTCATGTCGGTGCCTTCGCGCGTCTTGATCATCAGCATCGGGCCATCGACGCTTTCGATAGTGCCGCGGATGCGGACCGTCTGCGGCTGCTGGGCCGACGCCACGGAGGCGAGCACGGACATGACTACAAACGAGGCCGCGAGCGCGCGCGCCATCCACGAAGAGATTTTCGGCATGATCTTTCCCTCAAAGGTTTTGGTTAAGCCCTAGTCATAGGGAAATACCCCGCGAACGGCGGAGTTATTCCTGGTCATCACATCGGCGGCGTCAGCCCGTCGCGGCCGACGCTGATGCGGTTGGTTTCGAACGATCCGTCGGGCAGTTGCTTGACGAAGGCGATGATCTTGGCGCCCGCCTTCAATTCGGACTTGTCGGCGGGAACATAGGTCACTACCGGCGTCTCGGGACCGACCGTGACTTTCTTCTCGCCGTCCTTGTATTTGATCATCAGGGTCTGGCCGTCATTGCCGGCTACGGTTTCGGCAACCGTCGCGTTGGTCATGGTCGAGTTGGGCCGCAGATCGTAGGGCCGAGATCCCTCGCCGGTGCCACGCATGTCTTCCGGAAAGACGTGGACCTCGACCGCGTTGTGACCGCCGTCCGGCCCGGGCACGGTGGTGGTGCCGATGAAGGAGCCGAGCTTGATGTCGGCGAGCGATATCTTGACGATTCCGACCAGCCGGACATCACCGGTCATGCGCAATTTGACGTTCTCGCCGCTGCGCGATTTGACCGACAACACGTCACCGTCGACGCTCTCGATGGTGCCGCGCACCCGCGACGGCGTGGGCGGCTGTTGGGCGATAGCTGAGAGCGACGATGCGGCGACCATGGCCAAAGCGACGAGCGGACCCATGCAAGTTGAACGACGAACGGACATGAAGGCAGTCTCCAAAGGGGGCGTCCCAACCTAGCAAGCCAACTCCATGCTTCCATGATATTCCGCCTCACAAGCGCGCGATCAGCAAAAGTGGGTACCGGTTTTGCGTCCGATCGCGCGCTAACTTATTGAAAGAGCGCATGATCTCCGCGCAAACGCATTCGCGTTTGTCGCGAGGCCAAACCGCGCACACTTTTGCGGATCATGCGCTCGTGAGATCGGCCTCGACCAGCGCGCGGAGTTCGGATGTAACTTGCGGACGCCGCCCGAACCACAATTCGAATCCGCGCACGGCCTGGTGCAGCAGCATGCCGAGCCCGTCGGCCGTCTTCAGTCCGCGGGCGCGCGCGGCGGCGAGCAACGGCGTTTCCAGCGGCACATAGACGAGGTCGGCGACGATCGCATCCGACGAGAGCCGGCTGACATCGAGGTCAAGCGCGGGCTGACCATGCATGCCGAGCGAGGTGGTGTTGACCAAAAGTCCGGCGCGCGGCAGGGCATCGCCGATCGCCTCCCATGGAATGGAATGCACGGTTTTGCCGAATTGATCCGCAAGCGCCCGCGCGCGGTCGACGGTTCGGTTCGCCAGGTGCACGCGCTTGACGCCGCGCTCGACCAGCCCGAACACCACCGCGCGCGACGAGCCGCCGGCGCCCAGCACCAGCGCGTCGTCGATTGCGTCCCATCCCTTCGCACAGGCGTCGAGATTGTCGATGAAGCCTTCGATGTCGGTGTTGGTCGAGCGCAGCTCGCCACCCTCGTACCACAGCGTATTGGCCGCACCAACCGCGCGCGCCCGCGCGTCCGGCACCGTCAGCGCCAGCGCGCGCTCCTTGTGCGGAAGGGTGACGTTGGCGCCGACAAAGCCATGCGCCGACAGGTGCATCACGAATTCGGCAAAACCTTCGGGCGGCACCGCCTCGATGTTATAGCCGCCCTCGATGCCAAGCGTTCGCAGCCAATAATGATGGATCAGCGGCGAGCGCGAATGCGCCGCCGGCCATCCGATCAGGCATGCTGCGCGGGGTTTGATCGTGGCCGCCATTGCCAATCCTGTTGCAGCGTCCAGCCGATAGACGCGTCGATGTTCAAATCGGGCAAGCCGGTTTGGCTGTCAATGGTTCATCGCAGAGACACACCAAAAAGCGTGGCGGCACCGGAGGTCAGTCCGCGGCGACAACCTCCGGCACGGCCGGCGCCGCCTGGCGCTGGCCCTTGATGTCGGCGACGGCCCGCGCGATGGTTTCGCGGTAGGTGGCGCGCGGCCGCACGACCCCATGGGTGAGTAGCGCACGGCGCCCTGTCGACGACGCCCCGGTTATATAGAGCCGGATTCCCTGACGCGCGGCCTTGCTCGCAACCCGGCTCATCGCCTTGGCGGCGGTGGAGTCCAGGAATGGCACCGCCGCAAAATCGACGACGAAGGCCTTGCGCGTATCGGCGATGCTGTCGAGCACCGCTCCCACCGACGATGCCGCCCCAAAGAAGAAGGCCCCGGTGATGCGGTACACCAGCACATCCGGGTCGGCGGCGAGGCCGGAATCGTAAGGCACGCGATCGCCATCGGCGAAATCGGCCCGGTCCGCCTGCACCAACGGCGCATCCGCCTCCACCCCAGTCATTTGCGCCATGCGATTGATGAACAGCACGGCGCCAAGCGCAAAGCCGACCAGAATGCCCTCGGTGAGATCGCGAAAGATCGTCAATAGAAAGGTGGCGAGCAGCACGGTGGCATCGCCCCATGAGGAGCGGATCAGGAGCGCGAATTCCTGTTTCTCCGCCATGTTCCAGGCCACGATCACCAGCACCGAGGCCAGCGCCGCGAGCGGAATATAACTCGCCAGTGGCGCGGCGATCAGCATGAACAGCAGCAGAAACAGCGAATGCAGCATGCCGGACACTGGACCGCGCGCGCCGGCGCGGACATTGGTCGCGGTGCGCGCGATGGTGCCGGTGACGCAGATGCCGCCGAACAGCGCCGAGCCGATATTGGCGAAACCCTGCGCCACCAATTCACAATTGGATCGATGCCTGCGCCCGGTCATGCCGTCGGCCACCACCGCCGACAACAGCGATTCTATGGCGCCGAGCAAGGCGAATGCGATCGCGTCGGGCAGAACCGCCTGCGCCTTCGCAAGCGAGAAAACTGGCCACGCCGGCGAGGGCAATTGGCGGGGAATGCCGCCGAAGCGGGTGCCGATGGTTTCCACCGGCAGTGACAGTGCCCAAGTCGCAAGCGCCGCCGCCGCGACCGCGATCAGAATGCCCGGCCAATGCGGCCGCAGTCTGCGCAGCACGACGATGATGGCGATGCTGAGGCCGGCGACCGCGATCGCCGAACCGTTGGCGGTGTGAAACCCTCGCGCCAGCGCTTCCAGTTTCGGAATGAATTCGCCCGGCTCCTTTCCTGAGAGCGTGATGCCCAGGAGATCCCTGAGTTGGCTCGCGAAGATGATGACGGCAATTCCGGCGGTGAATCCGACCGTCACCGGATAGGGAATGAATTTGATGTAGGTGCCAAGCCGCAACAAGCCCGCCGCGATCAGAAACACGCCGGCCATCAGGGTGGCGAGGATCACCCCGTCGATGCCATGGCGTTCGGCGGTCAATGCCACCAGCACGATGAACGCGCCCGCAGGCCCGCCGATCTGAAACCGGCTGCCGCCCAACAGCGATACGATGAAACCACCGACCACGGCGGTGTAGAGCCCGCGATCGGGCGTCACCCCGGAGGCAATCGCGATCGCCATCGACAACGGAAGTGCGACGATGGCTACCGTCAGGCCGGAGATCACGTCAGCACGAAAATCCGCGACCCCATAGCCCTCGCGCAGCACCGTGATGAGCTTCGGCGCATATAATTCGGCAAAGGTTGGCTGATTGATCCGCCGCAGCATGCCCGGTCGTCCCCTTCGATCGATTCGAAAGGATACACTATGCTATGGCAAAGGCTGCTGCTTATTGAGCGAGATGATGGTCCGCGGGAGCGGCAGGAACGGAATTAGGGCTCGACCTTACATTCGAACCGGTTGCCCGACCACCCTGTGGGATCGGCATTGGCGCACGCGATGCCCGGCACAGGACGGCCGTGAATAACGGTGAGCACTTCAGGAGGGCAGTTGACGTAAGCATTAAATGGGGGTACATTTAATGGCGTGAAAATCACGTTCGACCCGGCAAAGCATCAAGCCGCTCTCAGCGAAAGGGGTTTGGATTTTGCCGATGCATCGATCGTCTTTGCTGGTCCAACGATTACCGTACAGGACACACGGCGCGATTATGGTGAAACACGCCTCCAGACCATCGGGTTTCTTGGCGGTCGAATAGTGATGGTTGTTTGGACGCCGCGTGACAAAGCCCGGCAAATTATCTCGATGAGAAGTGCAATGACCGTGAGAAAGCGATCTATCAAAAGCGATTTGGCCAAGGTTGATGCCCATCGTATCACCAAGGCCGAATACGATGAGGCACCCGAACTAACTAAAGAGATGCTGGACCGCGCCGAAATTCGCCATGGCGACAGGATCATCAAACGTGGCCGCCCACCTCTGGAAAATCCAAAGGAGGCGGTCAAGCTTCGTCTCGACCACGACGTGCTCGCAGCCTATCGCAAGACCGGCAGCGGTTGGCAAACACGCATCAATGCCGACCTGCGAAAGGCTGCACGAAAGCTAGAGCATGATCCGGAAAAGTGGAAGCCGGTTTTCCCTCGCGACAAACGCGGAACGCGTTTGCGCGGAGATCATGCTCAAACAAAGAGATGAGATCATGATCCGATTCAATCCAATCGGATCATGATCTAGGGGCTCTGATCACGCCGCGACGCGATGGGCGGCGATGATCTGGTCGGCGGCGCGGCCCGTCACTTCGGCCATGCGGTCGAACTGCCGGGTGAAACTGCCGGCACCGGCGGTCGCCGATCGCAACTCCACGATCAGCTCGCCAATCTCGGCTTCCGGCATCATCGCCCGCACGCGATCCCAGCCCTGCCAGCCCTCGCGGGTGTCGAAACCGAGAATCTGCCCGCGCCGTCCCGACAGGATAGCGTTGATCTTTGCCGTGGCTTCGGTGGGACAGACGATGTCCACCAGATGGATCGGTTCCAGCAGCACCGGCTGGCATTGCGGCAGCCCCTCGGAGACGCCGATCCGCGCCGCGGTCCGGAACGCGAGGTCGGACGAATCCACGCTATGG
>Ga0210394_10006313_pt1 | contig 12869 bp, 7 predicted proteins | sample IncBWC12MmetaG_FD_160121 | JGI IMG/M metagenome (GOLD analysis project Ga0210394, IMG submission 160121) | Forest soil microbial communities from Barre Woods Harvard Forest LTER site, Petersham, Massachusetts, United States - Inc-BW-C-12-M | ecosystem: Environmental > Terrestrial > Soil >... | reverse complement strand
CCTCACGTGTCGCGGCTGGCGCCGCGAAGCCCGACCCGCTCGCGCCGCTGCCGACCAGCGCCTACATGGCCCCGCCGGCGTTCACGCAAGCGTGCGCCGGTTGCCACTCGTTGCAATTCGACAAGCGCTTCACCGAAGGCGTGCCGCACGACACGCCGGAAGTCATCCACGCGTTCCTCGTGCAGAGATTTCAGGCGTACATCGCCGGACATCCCGCCGAACTGCGCGAACCGCGCCAGTCGGACCGCGATCTTCCCGAAAAGCCGCTGCCGCCGGAATATCGTGTGCTCACGCCCGGGCAATGGGTCGCGGAAAGAACCGCCGAGGCCGAGCAGTTGCTCTGGCGCAAGACCTGCCGGCAGTGCCACGCGCTCGACGCCAGCGACGGAGCCGCGCTGCCGAAGATCGCCCCGTCGAACATGACCGTGCGCTTCATGCCGCACGCGCGCTTCAATCATGCAGCGCATCAACTCCTCGATTGCGCCGGCTGTCACGTTCGCGCCGTCGCCAGCCAGGACAGCGTCGACCTTCTGCTGCCGGGCATCGCAACCTGCCGGCAGTGTCACCGCCCCGGCGCCCAGGCTGCGCAATCGGGCTGCTTCGAGTGCCACACCTATCACGACCAAAGCCAGCGGCACCCCGCGCCGGGGCGCTTCGCCCTGCCCGACCTGCTGAAAAGCGCCGTTGGACCGTCGTCCGATGGCGTCGGCATCACAGTCGCAGCCAAATAGGCAATCGCCCGAGGTAATCCTGTGGGTGAAAGAAAACTGCTACGGGAACTTGGCGCGCAGCCGCTCCAGCAATGCTGCGGGCCAGGAAGCGGCTTGCAAAGTATCGCGGGGCGGCCCGGGCGGCTCATCGGAGACCGTGTAGAGTTGCCCGCCGCGCAGATAAAGGCGCTGCATCTCCGCAAGATTGAATGGCCGCGCGCCGCGACGCCCGAAGACCGCAAGCTGGTTGCCGCTCTCATCCACCGCCCGGTCGCGGTCAATCCCTTTCGAGACGGCCAGCGCGGGTCCGCCGGTGCGGTACGTGGCGATGAGCTTTGGCGTGGGCCGCGGGCTGAAACCGTAGGAATTCGGCGAATCCTCCGGCGACAGAATCTGCAGGACCCGCAAGCCGTTTTGGCCGTCGGCAAGATAAGCGAAGACGCTCGCATCCACCGCGCCGATCTTCACGTCGCGCAGATCGTTGATCGCTCCGTCGGCCGTGAACATCCGGTCGAGCCGCGGCTGTTCGGGCTGCCCCACATTCACGATCGCCAGGCCCTCCTTGCCTCCCGCAACGTAGGCGTAGGTCCGCGCAAGGTAAACGTTGCGCGCGTCAGCCAACGGCACCAGGGCGCCGGGAATGAGCTTCGGCTGATCGAGCCGCGTGACGTCCAGCACTTTGAGCCCCTGGCGATCCACCACGAACGCATAGCGGAACTGCACCGCGATGCCTTGCGGATCCACCAGCGCCGGAGCGCCGATTTCGGCCGCGACCCGCGGCGACAGCGGATTGTCCAGGTCCACGACGACCAATCCGCGGTCGCAAAGAATGTACGCGTACGTTCCGGCGATCGTGATGCGGCGCGCGCCGTTGAGCGCGCCGCCGGGATTGAACGCCAACGCGCGGCCGATGAAGTTGTTCGCCGGGTTGCCGTCCAGCAGCGTCCCGACGCCGGGATTTGCGCCCTTGAGGTCCGGGTTGCCGACGACGACGAGACCTTCTTCCTTGTCGGCCACGTACAGAAAGCCGTAAATCGGATGAATCTTCTGCTCTTCGTTTTCGGGAAGGTGCGTGCGCAGCGGGTCCACCGCCAGAGTCGTCGGCGTGGCCACGGCCATGGCGTAGCGCGTCTTGACGTAAAGCCGCTGGCCGAGCGGCGACACGGGCGCCGTCACGATGCGCTCGGAAAAATCCTTGTTGTCGATGTTCGCGACGTCGTAGATGCGCACGCCGCCCGCGCCGAGCGCTGCGTAGAGATACTCGCCGCGCAGTTGCAGATCGAGCACGTTGCCGTCGTGCCGATACGCGGTCGTCAGCTGGCGATTTCGTGCCAGATGCTTGCGGTAGTCGTCCGGATAGGCCATGCGCTGCAAGTCGCTGCCGATCACGGCCGGAGGCTCGTCATGCTCGGCCGTGGCCACGGCCTCGAAGCCCTTGTTGCCGGCAGCGACGTAAACGTAGCGGCCCATGTAGTTGAGCAGGCCCGTGCCCTGGAGCAGCAGCATGGACATCCAGGCGTTGTTGTCGCGCGCGTCGGAAACGTGGCAGTCCGCGCACTCTTTCGTTTCGCGCGCGCGCACTGTGTGGGGCACGTAGGTGCTGAAGGCTTGTCCGCTGAAGCCTTCCGCCGAAACCGTCTGCTGCGTGTAATAGAGCCAATCGCGATTCTGATTTTGCGAGCTGACCAGAATGGCGCAGGAGGAACGCGCCGGCGCCACGCGGTTGCCGGTGACCGTGCCGTCGATGCCCAGCATGTAGCCGTCGTCGCGAAGCACCTGAAAATTGTACGAGGTCCAGTTGCGCGTCACCGTGCCTTCGTTGTGCAGCATCGGCCGGCGCGCATCCGCGCGCATCTCCAGGTGGCAACCGAAGCAGTTCGGCGTCCAAGACGTGTGGCAGGAGTAGCAGGTCATGCTGCTGTTCGGGTGAGCGAGCGCGATTTCGTTGGCCGGCACGTCGCCCCACGTGCGGCCGTCCGTGCGCAGCGTCTTCGCCAGCCGCGACTTTTCGCTGTAGTGCGGATTGCCCGGCGTGATCGAGTCGAGTGTCTGCACCACTTCCCATTCCTTGTTCTGTTCGACGACCGAGCGCTGGTAGAGTTTGCCGTCGCGCCACTCGAACCGCCGTTGGCCGAAAGGCGTGCGCAGCGCTTCGAGCGGCGTGCCCCCGGTCGGCGCAGCCGGGCCCGAAGTACGCAGCGTGGCGCGCTGCGCGATCGTGCCGTGGCAATCGGTGCAGTCCAGTTCGATCGCCGCGCGCGGCTCGCCGTAAAGCTTGCCCGTGCCGTGGCTATCCTGCTCGAAGTGGCAATCCACGCAGTGCATGCCCTTTTCGAGGTGGATATCCGCAAGGTGCACGGCCTTCGCGAATTTGTCCGGATCGGTGAACGACACGGTCTTCCCGCTCGAATCGAGCAGGCGCCCCTCGCGGTCCCTCGCGTACACGCCGCGGAACAGCCAGCCGTGGCCGTGGAAATCCGCGAACTGGCCGACTTGCAGCTTCGCGTTGAACTCCGGGCTGCCCGTCTCGGCCAGGAACTTCGGGTCGGACCACAGGCCGCGCAGCGCCGCGCCTTCGGGGTTTCGCTGCGAAATCTCGGAGCGCTCTTCCTCGCTCGGATTGTGCTGCTGCTTCGGATACATCGCCTCGCCGTCGGCTTCGTTGTCCCACCACGTGTAGCCGAAATAGGTGGCGACCATGTTCGTACCGGGGTGGATGTGGCAGACCATGCACTGGCTCGACGGAATCGAGCGCGTAAACGCGTGCCGGATCGGGTGACCCGATTTGCCGCGCGGAATCGTCGGATCCTGCGAGGCGCTTTCTCCCCGGTTGCCGAACTGCGCGTATTGGCCCGAATGTTCGGGCGCGCGGTCGTTGGCGTAAATCACGTGGCAGCCCGAACAGCCGCTCGCGCGGTAATCCCCCGGCTGATCGTTGGTGCCGGGAAGCGACAACATCGGATCGACCAATCGCGTCTTCTGCAGACCGAGAAAAACCGGGTCGGTGCGAAGCTGCGTGCCGAACCCGCGGCTACCCAGCTTAACGTCCGGCCGCCCGGGTTCTTCCTCGGGCAGCGGATTGCCGACCTCGGCCTTCGCCCCGCCGCCTCGCTCGAACACGCGCAGGACGTTGCCCGGCTGCGAGATCTCCCAGCGCTCGAGGGGCGTAGCTTCCGGCAGCACGCCCTTCCGGCGCGTCTCCTCGGGCGTCGGCGGCGGCACCGTGTGCACGCTCTGGGGCGTGCCGTCGCGGGCATAGCTTTCGCCGAATCGCGTGTCCTTATAAGGATAGGCGCCGTTGTTGTAAAGCGCCGCTCCCCACAGCAGCCCGCCTGTGGTCATCATGCTGGTCTGCACTGCGCGCACTTCCGAAGCGTGGCAGCCCGTACTTCCACAAGTCTCCGGCGCCACGCGCAGGTCGCCGGGGTTGACGAACCGCACGTACTCGGCACTCTCGCGCAACCAACTCGTGTAGGCGCGCTGAGGATTGGCCGAATCGTCCGCCCGCGCCTTTTCGCGCGGGAGAACGTGCGCTTGCAGTTTTGCCTTCTCGTATGCCGCCGAACCGGCCGCCGCGCCGCCGGGCGCGCGCACGCTCATGTTCCCGCCATGACAATCCGTGCACCCTAAACGCACAGTGCCCGTCGGATGCATCGTGGGCTCGTCGGTGCGAACGTGGCAGGTCACGCAGCCGGCGCTCTTCGCGTCGGCATCGGATTGCGTCTGGCCAGCCAGGCCGGAACCGGCGGCTGGCCCGCCGCCCGAAGCCGAAGCCGAAACCGGCACCCGCGTCGCCGCGACGGCCAGCGCGACGCTAGCCGCGAGCGCCACTGCGGGCAGCGCCCGCACCCAGCGCTGCGCCGCGGGAAGCCCGGCTGTATTCGCACCATTCATTTCTGACTCACGCGTTTCGCACTCAGAACTGGAACCGCACGTCCGCAAACGCCGAGGCCAGGGTCCTTCCCGTGTAGATATCGGCGAAGCCCTGGCCGGGCGAGAGCGCTGAAACGCCGCCTCGGATTACGATGTTCTCGCTGAGCGGCGGTCGATATTCAAAACCGATACTGTAGTCGACCCCGATCGAATCACGAATCGGCGCCTGAAAAAGAAGCAGCTCGAGCGGTTGCGTGTGCATGAACCGCAAGTAGTTCACGTTTACCAGGCTCTTGAGCTTCGGCGTCAGATTGAAATCGGCCCCCGCGTTGGCCAAAAAAATGCCGGGGTTGACGAAGTTCGCCTGCCCCTCTTCCTTGTTGGGCCGCAGGCTCGGGATCAGGCTGTCGGGCTGAGTTAGGTTGACGCCCGCGTCGGTCAGGCGAATCCCCTCGCGGTCCCACAGGCTGAAGATTCCCCCCGCAAATTCCGGCGAGTCCACGATCGTGTCGAAGCCGCGCGCGTGCCCGTCGCGCGGATTGCCGTCGCCCGACGCGTAAAATGCCGAAACCTTGAAGCGCATCCAGTCGCGATCGACGGAAGCCTCGCCCGCCGCCATCTGCGCGTCAATGGTTACGGGACGACCCGCGATGGGGTTGAAGTCGTCCGTGCCCAGCGCCTGGTAGAACGCGTGCGTGACGTTCACGCGCCCGAAGTGGCCGTCCCCGGTCCAGCCGATGTACGCGACGCGAATGTTGTGCGGGCGCACGCTGCCGATCGGCGCCGGGCGAACCAGGAAATCGTTGTCGTCGAAATGCATGCTGGCGTCGTCTTTGTTGTAGTGCACGCTGACCTGCGCCGTATAGCCGGGACGCAGAAAATCCTGATGGTAGAAATTCGCCAGGATCACTTGCTGGTGCCGCGGGCTGAACGTGTTCAGTCCGCTGTTCGTGTCTTTCTCGAGGAATTGAAAGTAGGCGGCGTTGTATTGCCAGCGGCTCGAACGCAGCGTGCCGAACACGCGCACGCCCGGCTGCTCTTCGACGAAAAGAAAACCCCGAAAATCGCTGTTGAACCGCTGGATGCCCGCGCGCACCGAAACGAAATCGTAATTCGGACTGAGGTCGGCGAGCTTGACCTCGACAAACGCCTCCTGCAGCCCCACGTGCGCGTCGAGCCGCGTCGTGCCGTCGCGTACGTCGATGTTGACGACGCCAAGCTCGCGCACCGCCAGGTAATTCACGTTGACCGCCGGCGTGATGCGAATCCGCCAGTCCACCGGGCGAAACGATGCATCTCCGTGAAACAGGTCGAACGAGAACCGGAACATCTGGCTCAGCGCAAACTGCCCGCCCTTGCCGAAAAATCCCGGCGTGCCGGGCTGCGCGGTGCTGACGCCGCTGGGCGTGGGCACCCTGCGCCCGTCAAGATCTGTGTCGCTCGTCCCGGTGAAGGTGAAAAATATTTGTTGGTCGAACAACGGCTCGTCGCCCTTCAGCTTATTGCGGTCGAACGGGTCCCAACGCGAGCGATGTACGTACGGATATTCCCCCGGGCGCCCGTATCGGCTCCACGCGGGCATGGGAATTTCCCAGCGGTCGGGCATCTCGACGAAAACCTTCGAGAGCTCTGGAAGCGCTTCGGCCTCGAGCGGCTCTTGCCCTGGCTGCTCGTCCGGGCGGCGAATCAGCTCGCGATACGACAATGTCGCAACTGCGGCCGGCGTCGTGGCGGGCGACCCCATCTCCGGCGCGCGCGGCAAACGGGAAGCGTCGCGAGGAATTGCCGGCGGGGCACGCAGGGTAAGTTGTATGGTGACCAGGTCGCCCGCGCCTACTCGCAAGCCGTCGCGCTCGAACGGCTCGTAGCCCTGCGCCTCGATGCGCAAATCGTACGTCCCGGGAGCCAGATCGAGCAGGCGGAAAACGCCGTCGCCGCTCGCGGTCGCCTGCATCGTGCTGCCGGTTGCCTGATCCGTGAGCGCAACGCTCACGCCGGGCAGAGGTCGCCCGCCCGTGCCGACTACAACTCCCTCGATGGCGGCGCTCGCAGGCGGAATCTGTCGCGGCAGGCGCGGCTGCTGGGCCGCGGCGCGCGGGCACAGGACCGCGCATAGCGCGACGCAAACCAACGGAAATGCAGCGGATCGCCGCCTGATTCGGAACGCGCGGCGCATCGGGTTCACGCGGGGGCCCATGAACTTTTCATGCCGATGGCCACCTAACTAACACGATTGCGCGAAACCCGGCAAGCTCTTTTGGCCGGACCTGCCGCCGGCGCGCCACCGATTCGCGCGTCATCGCAGGTGTTGCGTTCGTCGCGGCGGCTGGCACAACTCCTTGAGCGAGCCATGGCGATGTGATACCAAAGCGAGGGCTCTTTTCCGATGGCGCCGCACGCCGAACCTTCTCAGCCACGCAATCGCACCCCGCAAGCCGGCGCCTCGGCGCCTCCCTCGCTCATCGTTCTCTCGTTCCTTGCCGCCTTGCTCGCCGGCTGCGGCGGCGTGACGAGCGTCGCGCCTGCCGCCCCGCCGCCCGTCACCAGCCTCACCGCCGCCGACGTGCAGGCCCTGGTGCAAAGTGCCGCGACGTCGGCCGGCGGACCGATGGTTATCGCCGTCGTCGATCGCCTCGGCCGCATCCTGGCCATTTATCGCCAGCCCGGCGCGCCAGCCACGGCCACCGGCAACTTCGGCGCCGCGGTCGACGCGAACGAGCTTGCGGTCTCGCTGGCGCGCACCGCCGCTTTCTTCAGCAACGATCAGGCGCCGCTCTCTTCGCGCACCGTGCGATTCATCAGCGGCGTCCATTTCCCGCCCGGAATCGCCGATACAGCCAACGCGCCGCTCTACGGCATCGAGAACACCAACCGCGGCTGCGCGCTTTCCGCGAATTTCGTCGCCGGGCAAAGCGTTCCGCCGGCGCGTTCGATTTCCGGCGCGCTGCCGGGCCTCGGCATCGCCACCGGCAAGGCCGACGTGAACGATAGCGACCCCACCGCCGTCAACCCCGGCGGCGTGCCGATTTTCAAGGGCGGTCACGAAGTCGGAGGAATCGGCGTCGCCGGCGTCCCCGGCGACGTCGCCGAGTACGCCGCGTTCGCCGCCGTCGCCGCGAACGGCTTCGCTCCCAATCCTGCGCCGCCCGGCGTGGTCGTGATCAACGGCGTCTCGCTGCCTTTAGTGAATCAGACCACCGCGCCCAGCGGCGTCGGTCCGGGCACCTTCAGCGGTTCGTTCGTCATGGGACCATCGGCCAGCCCCGGCCCGCCGCCCGATGGCTTCCTCGTTTCGGCCGCCGCCGGACCTTTTGGTTGGCTAAGCGCCTCCGACGTGAACGGAATCATCTCGAACGCAGTGAGCACGGCGGGCACAACCCGCGCCGTGATTCGCCTGCCCATCGGTTCCACGGCTCGCATGGCCATTGCCGTCGCCGACCTCGACGGCACGATCATCGGCCTCTACCGCATGCCGGACGCCACCGTCTTCAGCATCGACGTCGCCGCCACCAAGGCGCGCAACATGGTTTACTTCAGCTCGACCGCGCGCACCGCGGCCGACCTACCCGGCGTGCCCATCGGCACCGCTGTCACCAATCGCACCATCGGCTTCGGCGCCCAGCCGTTCTATCCCCCGGGAATCGACGGCACCCAGCCCGGCCCGTTTTTCGCGCTCTACACAAACGACGTCGCGAATCCGTGCACCCAGGGCTTCGCGCCCGTGGGGCCGAACCAAAGCGGGATCGTCTTCTTCCCAGGCTCGGTTGCGCTCTATCGCAATGGCGTTCTGGTCGGCGGACTTGGCGTGAGCGGCGACGGCGTGGATCAGGACGATTTCGTCACAGCAGGCGGAGCCGCCGGCTTCGAAGCGCCCACCGCAATTAGCGCCGACCAGATCACCCTGGACGGCGTCCGCCTGCCCTATCTCAGTTTCCCTCCCGCCCCCACGAACTGAGGACGGCAGTACCTCGGTCTCCGCGAATCCAACGTATTGGACCAGTGAAAGGCCGACGACCCGGCAGACTCAGAGGGCCACTTTGTTTGATCTGTGGGCGGATTTATGGGCCGTACGAGTAAAGAAAGCGCGTCAGTCTCCGACAACTACTCTGTCGCGGCCTTCCTGCTTCGCACGATAGAGAGCCTGGTCTGCGGCGCGAAGCAATTCGTCCGTAGTCGTCGCGTGAACGGGATAGGCCGAGATACCAATTGAGAGAGTGATGTTCCCCAAGACCTGACCGGCGTGTTCCACTTTTAGCTCCTTGAGTCCCTTACGCAAGAATTCTGCACGTTTGCAAGCTGCGTCGATTGACGCAGAGGAGAGGATGACGACAAATTCCTCTCCGCCATAACGGCAGGCTATATCCTGCCCTCGAGTACCTTGGCGGACGAACTCACCAAAGGCACGAAGCAAAGCGTCGCCCGCCTGGTGGCCAAACGTGTCGTTAAACCCTTTGAAGTAGTCAATGTCAATCATCAGCACAGCCACAGATGCTTCGCTACGCATCGCGCGGCGAAGCTCGCGCTCCAAGGATTCTTCCATATAGCGGCGGTTGAAAAGTCCCGTCAGAGGATCGCGAACCGATTGGCCGCGCAGCACTTCTCGAAGGCCGATATTGGCCAACGCCAGGGAAATACGTTCGCCCGCGCCGATTGCCTTACGATTGAGCGCTTCCGTTTGATCTGCCAGTTGCCTCGTGGAGGAATTCGCGGATGGAGAGGGATACTCTAGGTAAAGCACTCCAAGAGTTTCGCCCTGCGCCGCCAATGGAACGCACATGTATCCACCCGGGGGGTAGCCAGCGACGTGCGGGCACAACAAAGGCGAAGCTGGGTCCTTGACGACATGAATCTTGCCTCGTCGCAAGGCCCAGCAATTTACCGGGGGAAACGTTTTTACGGTCGCAGGCGAATGACCCCAGACGGCCACTGCTTCCACGACGTTTCGGGAGGTGCCGGTTATGCACAAAGCCCCAGATTGCGACGACAAAATTGTGGGCAAGGTATTCTTGGCGATCTTGTAGGCTTCTTCCAAAGCATGACAAGATTGGAGAACGTCCACCAATTCGGTCAACTTAAGAGCGTCCTGCGCGTGCTGTTCCGCTTCTCGAAGGGCAACGTCTAACTTTCCATACGCCTCCTCGAGCCTCTCGTTGGCCGAAATCAATTGCTGCTGGCTCTCGCGTAGGTCTCTGAAAGCTTCGGCACCTTGGATCTGGCTTAGGTATGCCTGAGAGTGATACTTGATGCGGGCAATTAACTCGACCTTATCGGGCAACTTAACCAGATAATCGTTCGCCCCCGCAGCAAATGCTCGACTCTTGACTTGAGGATTTTCATCGGAGGAAAGCACGATGATCGGCGTTTGTGCCGTCGAAAGATTTGCGCGGAATAGTTTGACAAGATCAAGGCCGTCGACGGACGGCATCACTAAGTCTTGGAGAATCACGGTGGGCTTGACCGCGTCGGCCGTCTTGATCGCGTGAATTGGATCCTGGCAATAGTGGAAGCTAATGTCGTGGGCTTCGTCGAGCAACATGTGCACGGCTTTCGCCACCGTCGTTTGGTCATCAACGAGCAGGACGGTCATTGCGCAATCCGGCCGCAAATCATTCGATCCGACGAGGTTTGCCTCGGGTTTATCCAGTATTTTCAAGCAGCCTCCTTTATTCCACACGGGCGCGTTGTCAAGACTCATCCTCCAATTTGCGATGCGCGAGGTGTCATAAATTGGACCTTTTCTCTCAAACGGAAGTACCTGGCTCCATCCAGTGAAACAGCCTCAAAGGAATCGTCCAGGTTGGTTGTTGTTTCTGCCCCGCCAAGCAGAACGTACCCGTCCGGGTCCAGCAGGCGTCTAGTGCGACACAAAATGCCCTTCTTTGCCTCTAGGTCCAAATAGATAAGTACGTTGCGCATGAAGATGACGTCCATGCGAGGGAGGAAAGGCCAATCGTGAATGAGATTGATCTCGCGGAAGTCAACCATGCGGCGGATGTCCGGGCTGATTTCCCACATCGCCCCCTGTTTCTCAAAGTACTTCACGAGCAGATGCGCTGGCAGACCACGGTTGATTTCAAGCTGGTTATAGGAGCCTGCGCGGGCGCGGGTCAGCATTTCTCTGGAAATGTCGCTCGCGATGAATGTAATATTCCAACCGTCGAACGCTGGAAATTGCTCGCGCAATAGCATGGCCACGCTATAGGGCTCCTGGCCGGTCGAGCAAGCCGCGCACCAAAGATTTAGTGAGCGTTCGCGATTTCTCGCGGCGAGCAGCTTCGGCAAAACTGCCTTCCGGAACATCTCAAAAACCCGCATTTCACGGAAGAAAGAGGTCTCGTTCGTGGTCATGGCCTCTACCACTCTGCGATGGAGATCACCGCAGGGGCCGGACCGCAAGCGATCGACCATGTCTCGCAGCGAGGAGAATCCTTCCTGGCGAGCCAGCGGATCAAGCCGTGATTCAACCAAGTATTCCTTGCCTGGTTCCAGCGACATCGCCGAATGATCCCGCACCAGATCGCGGATGTAATTGAAATCGTCGCTTCTGACGGCCATCTTCATCCTTGTGCCTCGGTAGCCACAGCGTCAGCCAGTCACAAGCGCGTGCTTTACAGAGCGATATCGCCACGCCCGGTTCAGTATTTCGGCGCCCAATTCCTGGATTGGCAAGATGCGATCCGCAATTCCTGCTTTAACAATAAAACTGGGCATGCCCCAGACAATAGAACTTGCTTCATCTTGAACGAGCACTTGGCCCCCAGCCTCATGGACTTGCTCACAGCCTCGCAGGCCGTCCTGTCCCATACCGGTCATCACGACAGCCAGAGTACGGGATCCGTAGACTTGAGCGACGGATCGAAACAGGACATCGGCCGCGGGCCGACACGAGTTTTCCGGAGGATCCCGATGCGTCAGAATACGGACATCGTCTCCTTCTCTTGTGATGGCCATATGGAAGTCGCCTGGAGCGATCCAGGCCGCGCCTGGCAGAAGCCGTTGATGCGAGATGCCTTCAGCCACAGTGACCTTACATTTCGCCGCGAGTCGCTGCGCCAGGAGCCTGGTAAACATCGCCGGCATGTGCTGAACGATCAGAATCGGTACGGGAAAATCAGCCGGCAATGCCGGGAGGAGTTCCATCAGGGCATTGGGGCCTCCCGTCGAGGCGCCGATCGCCAGCACATCGACGCGCTTTGTCGAGGAGGTCCCTGCGTCAGCAAGCGACGGTTTGCGTGTCGGGACGGCCTTGCGGGAATTTCCACTTAGGACGTCCTGTGAGGCATCTGGAAAGCATCCCTGTATCTTGGAGATCAGCTCGTCGCTTAGGACGCGCAAACTATCTTTGGAATTTGTTCCGTCGGCCGGCTTCGTCACGTAATCTCGAGCCCCAAGCGTGAGAGCGTCCAAAGTCGCCGCGGCTCCGCGGTCTGTGGGTACGCTGAGCATGATCACGGGGAGCTCCGGGTAAACTTGGCGAATTGCCGTCAAAGTGTCGAGCCCGCTCATCTCGGGCATTTCAACGTCAAGGGCCACGATATCCGGGCGAACGATGGCCATCTTCATCATGGCGACACGCCCAGTGGGAGCGGAACCAACCACTTCCAAATGGGAATCACGAGAGAGCGCATCCGTCAACGAGCGACGGATAACTACAGAATCGTCTACGATGAGAACGCGCCGCCTCGACATGACCTAACCTTGCAAGAAGCCCAGTAGCTGGAGCTTTTCTCGAAGGATTTCCGTTGTGAAGGGTTTCATGATGTACTCATCTACCCCGGCTTCGAGCGCTTTTGAAACTTGCGAGAGCTCGGCGTTGGTCGTCACCATCATCATCGGCAACGTCGCATAACCAGACTCGGCGCGAACCGCCCGGACAAAGGAAATCCCATCCATTTCGGGCATATTCCAGTCAACAAGCACCAAATCAACCTGAGGCATGTTTTTCAGACGGTTCAGCGCCTGATGGCCGTCAACGGCCTCGGTGACTTCGAATCCCAGTTTCTTCAATTGTTCTCTGAGGAGTATCCTGATCGTTTTCGAGTCATCTACCACGAGAGCGTACATGGAGCCTCCTCGTTCCGTGACTGCAAAGGATGTTCATTGCAAGGTTGAAAATGGAACACGTCCCGGCGGTCCTTACGAATCGTGCAATTCGGCTCGACCGAGTCCGCGGGTCCGCAAAATAGGTTCACGTTGTACCTCTCACGCTTACGTGCGGCCTGCGAACCTGGGATCTTGGCACACTGAAGTGGTCGGCACCGCCACTGCTCCCGTTGCGATTTCCAC
>Ga0210394_10006312_pt1 | contig 12869 bp, 9 predicted proteins | sample IncBWC12MmetaG_FD_160121 | JGI IMG/M metagenome (GOLD analysis project Ga0210394, IMG submission 160121) | Forest soil microbial communities from Barre Woods Harvard Forest LTER site, Petersham, Massachusetts, United States - Inc-BW-C-12-M | ecosystem: Environmental > Terrestrial > Soil >... | reverse complement strand
GCACGCAGCTCAAGGAAGTAAAGTTCCGGCCGGCCACCGCCGAGCACGATTATCAGGTTCGGAAAAACCAGATCATCAGGTTTCTGGGTGACGGCCACAAAGTAAAAGCCATGATTTTTCATCGCGGCCGTGAAATGGCGCACCAGGAAGTAGGCCGCGCCAAGATGGAGCGCCTGCTCAAAGATATCGCCGATCACGCGCTGGTGGAAATCGGACCGCGCATGGAGGCCAATATATTGATGGCTCTTCTTGCGCCTAAAAAAGGCGGAGCGCCTGCGCGGCCGTCAGCAACGGCGGGCGTGAGTCAAGCCTGAAGTAAAGGACAGTCTGTGGCGAAAAAGCAAAAGAAACGTAAGCTGAAGTCGCATCGTGGCGCTGGGAAGAGATTCAAGATCACCGCCAACGGCAAGATTTTGCGCATGCATTCCGGCAAGCGGCATCTGCTGGGCACGAAGTTGCCGAAGCGTATGCGCCGCCTGAAGAAGCTGGCGCAAGTCGATCCAGCGGATGCGCCCCATGTGCGCCGGATGTTGCCCTACGGCTAGATCTTTTTGGGTTCAGGTCTGCTTTAGGTTTAATTAGGAATTCCGATTTTGTGCCAGGCAGCGCGTTATCCGCCACGGCGGGCCTGCCGGCCAGTGGCTGCGGTCAATCGAAACTGAATCTTGATTGATCGCCGCCAGATTGCTCCGCTTGCCTTTTGGGCGCAGCGGAGCAAATACCTCAACACGCCGTGGAGACGCTCGACACTGTTGTGGCCGTCTGTTTCGCCGAACGATTTGCGCCCTATTTCCGGCGCAAAATCGGCGCAACGAGGGCTACGGCGTTTCGTGTGATCTCCGCGCAGGAGAAATGCAATGGCCAGAGTAAAACGTGGCACCAAGCGCCGCGCGCGCCGCAAGAAGTATTTGCGCCGCACGAAGGGCTTTTTCCTCACCAAGAGCAAGCTCTATCAGTCGGCGCAGGAGGCCGTCAACCGAGCCGAGCGCTACTCTTATAGGGATCGCCGCCAGCGTAAACGTCAGTTCCGCCGGCTGTGGATTCAGCGCATTGGCGCCGCAGCGCGCTTGAACGGGCTTTCCTACAGCGAACTCATACACGGACTAAAGGCGGGCGGCGTCGACATCGACCGCAAAATCCTGGCCGATATCGCGGTGCGCGACGCCGCGGGATTCGCGAATATCGCCGCCCAGGCGAAACAGGCGGCTGGAACTCCGGCTTGAGCGCCTGAAGCGACATCTCTACTGTCCGTGCAGCTTTCCGAAACTCGCCCTGACCATTTCTAATCTGCAAGGGGCTTGACGCGGCAGCGCCTTAATGACAAACGATCCTACAACCCAAACCCTCGATCAACTTGGCGTCAATGGCGATTCGCAGGTAGAGGAACTTTTTCGTGCGGTGCGTCAGCAGTTCGATAAACAAACTGCCAGCACGCCCGAGGATGAAGTCGGTTGGAGGATGAAGCGAGACGCCTGGGTTGGCCGGAAAGCCGGAGTGCTGACGCGCATAGCTGAGAACTGGCTCAAGAACTCCCCGCCGCCGCTAAGACGTACAGTCGGGCGCTGCCTTAATGATCTGCGTAGCCATGTTGAACGACGTCTCGAAGAGATGGGTGCGGCGGTTGCAAAAGCAGCGGAAAGCTCGGCGCTTGCTCGCGAGCGCGTTGACCTCTCGCTGCCGGGCGTTGTTCGGCCGATTGGTTCGCGGCACCTGATACGGCAAACATTCGAAGAAATCGAGCGCATCTTTCTTTCGCTAGGTTTTACCGTCGTCGAAGGCCGTGAAATCGAGACGCCTTATTACAATTTCGAGGCGCTGAATATCCCGGAACATCACCCCGCACGCGACACCATGGATACGTTCTATCTCGACCTTCCGACGGGATCTCAGCCGCACCTGCTGCGCACACACACCTCTCCCATGCAAATTCACACGATGGAAAAGCAGCAGCCTCCTGTGCGCATCATCGTGCCGGGAAAGGTTTACCGACGGGATAATCCCGACGCGACCCACTCCTACATGTTCCACCAGGTGGAGGGGCTCGCGGTCGATTCGGACATCACCTTCTGCGAATTCAAGGGCACCGTCGAGTATTTCGTGTGCGAATTCCTGGGCCCCGCGGCCAAAACCCGCCTGCGCCCCAGCTATTTTCCCTTCACCGAGCCTTCCGTCGAAGTAGACGCGACCTGCTTCGTCTGCGGGGGCCGTGGTTGCAGGCTTTGTAAAAATTCTGGATGGATCGAATTGTTCGGCGCGGGCATGGTCGATCCGGCTGTCTATGGCTTTGTGAATTACGACGCGAAGCGCATCTCCGGCTATGCTTTCGGCTTGGGAGTCGACCGTCTTTCGCAACTCAAATACGGAATCGACGATGTGCAGCTCTTCTTTCAAAATGATGTGCGCTTCCTGCGCCAGTTTTCCTGACGCGCAAATGTCCTGACGCCCGATGAAAATCCTTTACGACTGGCTGAAGGAGTTCGTCGAAGTCCCGTTCGCTCCAAGAGAGTTGGCGGAGCGATTGTCTCTGGCGGGGGTCGCGGTCGAAGGCGTGTCCGAAACTTCCGCGGGCTCACTGCTCGATCTTGATCTCACCATCAATCGCCCTGATTGCCTCGCGCATTACGGCGTAGCCCGCGAAGTGGCCGCTTTGGGGCGAAACGAGTTGAAGCCCGTTTCCGTGACTCTGCTGGAAACCGGCGAGAGCGCCGCAAGCGTTGCGCGTGTAGAAGTCGAATCCCCCGAACTTTGCGGCAGATACACCGCACGTGTCTTGCGCGGCCTGAAGGTGCAGCCGTCGCCCGATGGGCTGCGCAGGCGCCTGGAGGCCCTCGGGCAGGCTTCCATCAACAACGTGGTGGACGCCACCAACTACGTAATGCTCGAGCTGGGCCAGCCCATGCATGCCTACGATCTGGATCTGCTGGCAGGACGGCGCATTATCGTTCGGCGCGCGCGTCCCGGCGAAAAGATCCGCACGCTGGACGGCGTTGAGCGCACTCTCTCACCAGACGTCTGCGTCATTGCAGACGCCGCTCGCACGGTGGGCATCGGCGGGATTATGGGCGGAGCAGAAACGGAAATTAGCTTCTCGACCCGCGATGTGCTGCTGGAAGCCGCCTGGTTTGATCCGATTTCCATTCGCCGTAGTTCGAAGGCGCTGGGACTGCGCACGGAGGCATCCACGCGTTTTGAGCGCGGAGCCGACCCCGAAATGGCGGAGTTAGCCTCGAGACGCTGCGCTGCTCTAATCCGCGAATTAGCTGGCGGGGAAGTGCTGGCGGGAGTAGTGGATGTCTATCCAGCGCGCCGGGAACCACTGGCGCTGGAGCTCTCGCGCAAAGAGTTGCTACGCGTGATGGGAGCCGACGTGCCCGACCGCGAAATCGAGGCGATTCTCCGCGCGCTCGGCTTTGCTCCTCAACGTATTGATCAGCGTATTGATCACACGCGCGGCGCAGCCGATCCAACGCTCGCACGATGGCGATGCCGCCAGCCCTCCTGGCGCCAGGACGCCACACGCGAAGTGGATTTGATCGAAGAAGTCGCGCGGCACTATGGCTTGGACAAGTTTCCGCCGCGGCTGCATCCGGCCAAACAGCCGGCGGCGCGATTGCCGCACGCTGAGGCCGAGGATCGGCTGCGCGAGCGGCTGATCGGCCTGGGGTACCGAGAGATTGTCTCTATTCCGCTGGTGAACGAAGCGGAAGACGCGCTCTTTCGGCCCGGGGACGTAGTACCCGCGCGCGTGGCGAATCCTCTCGCGGAAGACGCCTCACTTTTGCGCTCCAATGGCTTGGTGAGCATGGCGCATGCGCTGGCGTGGAATTTGAACCGGGGCCAGCGCGATTTGCGGCTATTTGAAATCGGCCGCGCTTATCGCTTGCTGAATGACGCGCCCGACGAGACGCGCATCGTTACCATCGGCGCAACCGGCTTGGCGCGCCAACAAGGCGTCGCGGAATCTGCCCGGGAGTACTCCTTCGCCGACCTTAAAGGCGATCTCGACCAGATTGGCGACCTTGCCGGTGGCTTCGGGTGGAATGGCGAAACGCTTTCTTGGCAACATCCCGCTCGCGCCGGGAAACTCTCAATGGCACAAGGATATGTCGTTCACGTTAGCGGTCCTAACGTTCATCGCACAACGATCCCAGGAGGCCCTGACGTGGGCTGGGCAGGAGGGCTCGCGAGAGGGGTGGCTGAGCGGTTCAAATTACGTCAAGACGTTTTTTTGGCTGAATTGGCGCTTGACCCGTTTTTCTCCGCATATCGCTTTGCCCGCGCCAGCCGAAAATATCAGCCGATTTCGCGCTTTCCGGCTGTCGAGCGCGATTTCTCGCTGATTCTCCCGGATGGCACGAGCTTCGCCTCGGTGCGCGAGGCCATTGAAGGATTGCGAATACCCGAAGTTATCTCTGTCGAGGCCGTCGACCTCTTTCGCGGACGAAATATCCCGTCCGGAAAGTTTTCGCTGCTGGTCCGGGTCACATTTCAAAGCCAGCAAGCCACTCTGACCGAAGCTCAACTGAACGATTTTTCCTCGCGCATCATTTCCACATTGCGACAGAAGTTAGGCGCGGAGCTGCGTTCCGCTTAAACCCAGCTGCGATTCCAGAGCCTCCCGTCGCGAATTGATGAACACCTTGCCCTGGCTTAGCCGGTGTCGCACAATAGCGCCGCCCTAGCCGCGCGGTTCATTTGCCGGGAGGCGTGCACGGATGAAAGTCGAAATTTACGATCAGGTTTACAACGTCGCTGGGGACCTCGAGCCCTCTTATGTGGAGCAATTGGCCAAGTATGTGGACCAGCGTATGCGCCAGGTCGCCCGTGGGACTGGAGCAGTGGACTCGGTAAAGGTCGCTGTGCTCGCAGCTTTGTCCATAGCCGACGAACTGCACAATTTGCGGCAGGACCGGGACAAAAACCAAGCGGCATTGCGAGCAGACGCCGAACGTTGCCTCAAATTGATCGATCGCGCGCTTCAGCAAACTGCCTGAGCGCACAAAGACACGCCGGCGGGGAATTCGATTTGACGGTCGTCCTTGGACCGCTAGAATGTACGAGGAGATGGCCTGCAACGCGCGTGATTGGTGCGAAGATCTTTTGAACCAATGCTGGATCTCTGCGGTGCCCGGGTCAGACGGCCTGTGCGCATGGCCCGCTACCGGGCATGCCTCGGTAGCGGGAAAGCCTAAAGGCCGGCGCAGGGCGCCCACCTTATAACAGAGGTTCAGGATCTAGCTCCACACGGCGGAGTGGACCGCTCCTTCCACCGCACATCCATGCGCATTTTGTTTATTGGGGACATTGTAGGTTCGCCCGGGCGGCGTATCGTGCTCGAACGTCTGGAAGATATCATCTCGAACGAGCAGGCCGACCTTGTGATCGCCAATGGCGAGAATTCGGCTTCCGGATTCGGCATCACCCCGCGACTCACCGAGGAACTGCTTTCCGCCGGAATCGAGGTGCTTTCCGGAGGGAACCATATCTGGGATCGCAAGGAGATTCTGGACTTCATTCCGCGAGAGCCCCGGCTGCTGCGTCCCGCTAATTTCCCGGCAACTAGTCCGGGCAGCGGGCTTTTCTGCGGCACGTCCCGTCAAGGAACGCCTTATGCCGTTCTTTGCCTGCAGGGGCGCATCTTCATGGTGGCAAACGATGATCCGTTCAGCGTCGCCGATCGCGAATTGCTCAGGCTGCCACCCGAAACCAAGGTCGTCATCGTGGATATTCACGCTGAAGCCACCAGCGAAAAACAGGCTATGGGCTGGTATCTGGATGGGCGCGTCACGGCCGTCCTTGGCACACATACCCATGTGGCCACCGCGGACGAGCGAATCCTCCCCGGCGGAACCGCCTTCATCACGGACGTAGGCATGACAGGGCCTCACGATTCCATTATCGGGATGGAGAAAGGCCCAATCATCAAGCGCTTTCTCGATGGACTGCCGGCGCGATTCGAGGTCGCCACGGGCGACATCCAAATGAACGCAGTGCTCATCGAGGCGGATTCCGTCAGTGGCCGGGCGGTATCCGTGGCGCGCCGCCGCTACAAATTGGACCATTGAGTCATCTCGTTCGAGCAACCTAATGCGAGCGCAGCCGCATTATATTCACGTGGCAGTGAAGCGCATCGCCCAGACCGTCCCTCCTCTTGTTGCCATCCTTTGTGCAGCGGTCTTCTCCGGCGCTCCGATGCGCGCTCAGGAGGACCCCACCCTGGATGCGGCGCGACGCCGCTTTCCTGACGTCGGCGCCGGCTTTCGCGCTATTCGCCGTGGCCCAGACGGCGCCTACTACATCCTGGCGCCTGCTACCCCTTCTGACCCTGGGGACTCTCCTAAACGTGCAACCCGTGCAACGCTTTGGAAGCGCCCTCAGCCGCCCGCGCATTCTGTTCCTGTCGTGCTTGTGTTTGACTCGCAGGGAAGAAAATTGCGACAGATTCCCGCTCGGCCTCGGCCCGGCGAACTTGTCTCTCCCAGTTCAATCGATCTCGATGCATCCGGCCGCGTGTACATCGCGGATCAAAGTGCCAATATGGTGAGCATCTACACGGCTGAAGGGGCGCCCTTCGCACATTTTCGCGTTCCTGAACCAACCCAAATTGTCGCCCTTCCAGGCGATCAGTTTGCCGTCTGCAGCGGCAATTCCGAGCGCCTGATTGCCGTTTACGACCTGCACGGCACGCTTGTGCGCGAATTTGGCGAACTGGCGGACCTGAGCGACGACCCCGAACTGAACCACCGCCTCAACGTCGGGCATCTGGCCTCGGACAAGGCCGGCAATCTGTATTTTGCATTCCGCTATTTGCCGGAACCTACGGTACGAAAATATGATCCCAATTCCGGTTACGTGCTCGATGAACTGACGCTTACGACTCTCGAGCTTCAGCCCATGGCGCAGTCCGCACGCCAGGAAATCGCCCGCGCGGGCTCGGGAAAGCCTGCCTCTCCCCACGAGATCGTCTCCGCATTGGGAGTCGACCCCGAAACTCAGGAAATCTGGCTGGCCCTGGGGAACTTGCTGATGCACTTAGATAACGCTGATAACAATATGTCTAGCGATCGTATCTATACGACGGATCGCGCACGCATGGTGCCTGATTCCGTGCTCGTCGAAAAAGATGACCTGCTCTTAGCCAACGACCCGCTCGGAATTTATGAATTCCCGCGCTCGGGTAAGAAAAAGTAGACGCTGATTCCTGCCGCTTGTCGGAAACAACGGAAATTTCGCAAGGGTTTGCTCAAGCGCGCGAGAAAATTCTTCTCTGTGGAAATCCTGTGCATCTCCTGTGCAGGCTTTCATGTATGCCGCGTTATTTTTTCCTTGCCGCATGTGACGGCTTTCGTGGACAATCGGACCTCGTCGGTGCTATGACGCGAAGGTCCTGTATCAGCCCCGGCCACCCTCGCGACACTGGCAACTCAGGGGTACGCTAGGCCGGAGTCCTAGGCTTAAAAACATTCAAGATTGGATGGGCGGCCGCTAGTGCGGCATTTCCACAGTATTTCCACGCCTTGTGGAAATACCATACCCTCCTATTGGCGGCTGGTAAACGAATGAATTCATGGGAAAAAATTCTGCAGCACATGGAACGGCGGGTCAACCCGCACAGTTTTGCCACTTGGTTTCTGCCCACCAAACAAGAGGGTGCCGACAATGGCACCCTGGTGGTTCGCGTTCCTTCGCGGCCCTTCCGAAAGCGCCTGACCGAGACATACGGTGAATTGCTTCAAGCTGTCCTGGTCGAAGTCGGCATGCCGGATGTGCAGCTCAATTTCGTATGCAACGAGCCGGAGCCCCCTTCGGCCATGGCCTCGCCGATCAAACAAGCACGGCTCGATTTCGATAACGTAGACCACCAGCTGAATCTGCGATACACCTTCGACACGTTTGTCGTCGGCGGATCCAATCAGTTCGCGCACGCAGCCGCGCGCGCCGTTGCGGAGGCTCCGTCAAAAGCCTACAACCCGCTCTACCTCTACGGCGGCGTGGGAATGGGCAAAACGCATTTGATGCAGGCCATCGGTCACATGGTGAAGTCGCGCAACCCGGGCCTCCGGCTCAGTTATATCAGCGCCGAGAAATTCACCAATGAGGTGATCAATTCTATTCGCTTCGACCGAATGATCACTTTTCGAGATCGGTTCCGCTCTGTTGACGTTCTGCTGGTCGACGATATTGAGTTTATCGCCGGCAAAGAGCGTACCCAGGAAGAGTTCTTTCACACCTTTAATGCGCTGCACGACCTGCAAAAACAGATTGTGCTGTCTTCCGACTGTCCGCCGAAGGAAATCGCCGCCATCGAAGAACGCCTCCGTTCGCGTTTCGAATGGGGATTGATCGCGGATATTCAGCCGCCCGATCTGGAGACCAAGATCGCCATTCTGCAGAAGAAAGCCGAGACGGAGCATTTCCAGTTGGCAGATGACGTGGCTGAATTCATCGCGCGCTCGATCAAGTCCAACGTGCGCGAACTGGAAGGCGCGCTGACGAGGCTGGTAGCCTATACTTCACTCACCGGCGCGGCCGTAAATCTCGGCACGGCACAGCAAGCTCTGCGAAACATCATCGCCACACAGGAGAAAAAGGTCACCATCGAACTGATCCAAAAACGTGTGGGCGAACAGTTTGGCCTTCGCGATCAGGATCTCAAGATGCGATCGAATGCCAAGGCCATCTCCTTTCCCCGCCAGATTGCGATGTATCTCGTAAAGCAGCTTACCTCCGCTTCGCTGCCTGAAATCGGAAAACAGTTCGGCGGCAAACATCACACCACTGTGCTGCACTCGATCAACAAGATCGAAAACCTGCGCCGCAACGATAAAGACTTGAACCGCACAATCAGTCGTCTGCTCGACACCCTCGGCTAAACAGCCGACTCATCTCATCGATTTCCGCGCCCGTCCGCAAAAACCACGCCGGCGGCGCTTCCCATTTTTGCCCTGGGCTGCCTGCTTTCTCCGTTTTGTGCCCTATGAAAACCTTGAGTGAATAATGTGGGCGCTTTGCGGCCGCTGTGGAAAGCTTCGACGCCCAGAACTGCCCTGCCCCCGTTTTCCACCGATCGCGAACACAATGCTCAATTCCGTCCACATGACATCGCGCTTAAACTACAGACCTTGTGCGGATATCCTCTTTTGCGCGTGCACGGCTACTACTGCTATCTTTATCCCTTCTTTAAAACAGGGTAGAGTAGCCGGTTTGAATTCGCGGCTTACCGCGGAGGAAATCGTAGATGGAATTTTCCGTTAAAAAGTACGATCTGCTCGGAGCACTCAATCTCACGCAAGGCGTCGTCGAGCGCAAAACCACGATCCCAATCCTTTCGCATCTTTTGTGTGAAGCCAAAGGCAACAGTGTCACGCTGACGGCCACGGACCTCGAGCTCAGCATTCGTACTTCGTGTGAGGCGAAGGTTAAAAAAGAGGGCGCCGGCACGATACCCGCGAAGAAGTTGCTCGAATTGGTCCGGCTGCTGCCCGAAGGTGAAATTCGGTTTCGCCTGCTCGAAAACCACTGGGTGCACATTACCTCGGACCGGCGCAACTACAAGATGGTGGGCATGTCCAAGGATAATTTCCCGGCCATTCCGGTTTTCCCTCACGCGCTCGTGACGATACCGGCGGGAATTCTCTCCACCCTGATTGCCAGGACCGCTTTCGCGATTTCCATGGAGGAGTCGCGTTACACGTTGAACGGTGCTCAGCTCACTTTGAAGCCCGATATGATCGCCATGGTCGCGACGGACGGCCACCGTCTCGCTCTCGCGGAAACCGATCATTCCTTCGCGGGTCTTTCGAATGAGACGCGTCCGCTGATTCCAAAGAAAGCCATGGCGGAAATCCAACGGCTCGCGGGAGAGGCGGGAGAAAACGGCCAAATTGAATTCGCCAGAGACGACAGCCACCTATTTTTTCAGCTTGATTCGCATCTACTGATCTCTCGCATTCTCACCGGCCAGTTTCCCAATTACGAAGCCGTCCTGCCGCGCGATAACAACAAGAAAATTGTTCTCGAGCGCAACGAATTCAATGATGCCGTGCGGCGCGTCTCACAATTGGCCGATCAGCGTTCCCACGCGCTTAAATTCTCCGTCAGCCCGGAGGGCGTGGAACTTTCTGCTTCAAGTCCGGAGTATGGCGAAGCCACCGAGAATATAGAAAAAGAATACGGTGGCGATCCCATCTCGATTGGCTTTAACGGTCAATATCTGCTGGATTTTCTCGCCGCAGCTCCCGACGGGCCCATCAGTGTGGAGCTGAAAGACGAGCAGTCTGCCGGTCAATTAGTGCCGTTGGCGGACGATCAGTACCGGTATCGCTATATCATTATGCCCATGCGCATCTAGTTTTTTGGCCTGAAATCGCTTCAATTTGCGGACAAACTTTTGCTTCCCTGGGAAACGGCTCGAATCCCCTGCCACGGCCCTGTTAATATGTCGTAAACAACTGCAGAATAAAGGCTTAGCTTACAATAATAATCTCGCAACACCTTGAGAAAAAGGCCCAAATAGAGTAGAATTCTTTTGGGTATTCACACAAGTTTTGGGTCTTCCGGAACGGCATTTTTAGCTCTGATCTGTGCCTTGGTTTTCTCGTTCGCGCCAGAACGACAGGGTGCAGCCAGGCAAACACAGTCTTCGCCGCGTCCGCTTTCGCAAGAAGAAAATCCGGACGGGATGGAGCAGAAGCGCCTCTGGTTCGCAAATCGACACTAGGGTTGCACGTTAAAGGCGGGAAAACCGTTCTGCGGCAGCCTTCCCCTCCACGGTTAGTCAGGAGACGCACACAATATGGCTGAGAAAGAAACGGTGACCGGCAAAGCTGCGGGCCATCGCTACGACGCCACCTCGATCAAGGTCCTGGGCGGTCTCGAGGCGGTGCGCAAGCGCCCGGCCATGTATATCGGCTCGACCACCGAACAGGGTTTGCACCACCTCGTTTGGGAAGTGGTGGATAACTCGGTGGACGAAGCTATGGCCGGCTATTGCGACGAAATCAATGTCATCGTTCACGAAGACAACAGCGTCACGGTCATCGACAACGGCCGCGGCATTCCCGTGGATATGCACGCCACGGAAAAGAAGCCCGCCGCGGAAGTGGTCATGACCGTTCTTCACGCAGGCGGAAAATTCGATAGCGACACTTATAAGGTTTCCGGTGGTCTTCATGGCGTTGGTGTATCTGTAGTGAATGCGCTCTCGGACTGGCTGGAGCTGGAAATCTGGCGGGATGGCGAGGTTTGGGAACAGTCCTACGAATGCGGAGTTCCCAAATCGAAGCTCGTCGTTACCGGTAAGACGCGCAAGACGGGTACCAAGATCACGTTTCACGCCGATCCCACCATCTTCGAAAAGACCGATTACAGCTACGACATCCTCGCGCAGCGCTTGCGGGAGTTGGCCTTCCTGAATAAGGGCCTGAAAATCACGCTCCAGGATGAGCGCAGCGAAAAGAACACTGAGTTTCGCTTCACCGGCGGCATCGTGGAATTCGTCAAGCACCTCAACCGCGGCAAGCAGACGCTTCACGATTCTCCGATCTATATCGAAGGCAAGCGCGATAACGTCGAATTAGAAATCGCGCTGCAATATAACGATAGCTATGCGGAAAACGTCTTCGCTTTTGCCAACACGATCAACACCGTCGACGGCGGCACGCATCTTTCCGGATTCCGTTCCGCGCTGACGCGCTCGATCAACAACTTCGCCAGCGCCGCCGGCATGCTCAAGGAACAGAAAGATAGCGTCTCTATTACGGGCGATGATGTCCGCGAAGGTTTGATCGCGGTCGTCTCCGTGAAGCTGCCCCAGCCTCAGTTCGAAGGGCAGACCAAAGGCAAGCTGAATAGCGACATCAAAGGCCAGGTGGAGCAGCTTGTTAATGAGCGGCTGGGGGAATACTTCGATAAGCACACCACCGTCGCGCGCCGCATTATCGGAAAGTGCATTGACGCGGCGCGGGCGCGCGAGGCGGCCCGCAAAGCGCGCGAACTCACGCGCCGCAAGTCCGCCATGGATTCCGGAGGCTTGCCCGGTAAGCTGGCGGACTGCCAGGAGCGCGATCCCGCCAAATGCGAAGTCTTCATCGTCGAGGGCGAGTCGGCAGGCGGGTCAGCCAAACAGGGCCGTGACCGCCGCTATCAAGCCATTTTGCCGCTCAAAGGCAAAATCTTGAACGTGGAGAAGGCGCGCTACGACAAAATGCTCGGCCATGAAGAAATCCGCGCCATCATCACGGCGCTCGGAACGGGAATCGGCAAAGATGATTTCGACGCCAGCCGCTTACGCTATCACAAGGTGATTCTTATGACCGACGCGGACGTGGACGGCAGCCACATTCGCACTTTGTTGCTGACGTTTTTCTTCCGTCACATGAAGGAACTTATCGAGCGTGGGCATATATATATCGCTCAGCCCCCTCTCTATCGCGTCAAACGCGGGAAAATGGATCGCTACATCCGCGACGAGCGCGAGTTCTCTCACGAGTTGATGCGGCGCGCCACCGAGGACCATATCGTCAAGGCCAAAGAGGGCGTCGCGCTCGAAGGCGCCGCGCTCACCAGGTTCCTTCTCGATGTGCAGGAATATGACCAGATCGCGGCCAAGATGCTCCGGCGGCTGCGCGAGCGCGCGCTGGTCGACTTGCTCGCGGCCAGCGAACTCGAAAAGAAAGCCGATTTCGAAGATAAGAAAGCGCTCGAGAAACTCCTGAAAGCCATCGAGAAAGCCAAGCTCAAACTGGACGCAAACATCGTCTACGACGAGGAGCACAGCCTGCACGAAGTGGTGCTGGGTAATGGTTCCGGGCCGTGGGGGCGAATTAATTGGGCGCTCGTTTCCAGGCCCGATGTGAAGCGCCTGCGCA
>Ga0210394_10006311_pt1 | contig 12869 bp, 11 predicted proteins | sample IncBWC12MmetaG_FD_160121 | JGI IMG/M metagenome (GOLD analysis project Ga0210394, IMG submission 160121) | Forest soil microbial communities from Barre Woods Harvard Forest LTER site, Petersham, Massachusetts, United States - Inc-BW-C-12-M | ecosystem: Environmental > Terrestrial > Soil >... | reverse complement strand
TCGGTGACGTGGTAGCGCTGGCGGTCGGCTTCGAGGTCGTAGCCGATTTCGGTGCGCTCGGGAATCGTGACGTGGCGGTCGATAATGGCGTTGCGGATCCGAGCGTGCCGTCCGACGTTGACGTGATTGAAGAGGATCGAGGACTCGACATCGCAGTAGCTGTTGACGCGCACGTCGTACCCCAGCACGGACCGGTTCACGCGGCCCCCGGAAAGAATCGACCCTCCGCCCACGATGGAATCGAGCGCCGCGCCCATGCGGTTTGGATCGGCAAACACCGTTTTTACGGGCGGATATTGGTGCTGCCAGGTGCGGATCGGCCAGGTCTTGTCATATAGATTGAAGACAGGAGTCACAGATACCAGATCCATGTTTGCTTCGTAGTAGGCCTCGATGGTGCCTACGTCGCGCCAATACTGGGCGCCGACTTTGTTTTCATCGATGAAGTTGTAGGCGTACACGCGATATTTGGAAAAGATGCGCGGCAAAATATCACGCCCAAAGTCGTGCTTCGAGTTGGGATCCTCGGCATCGGCCAGCAGCGCGGGGATCAGAAGCTGGGTATTGAAGATGTAGACGCCCATCGAGGCGTTGACCATGTCCGGATGCAGATGCGAGCGCTTGGGCGAAACCGGCTTCTCTTCAAAGCCGACGATGCGCCAGTTTGCATCGGTTTCCAGAACCCCAAACCGGCCCGACGCTTCATGCGCCGCGACCTCGAACGTCGCCACGGTTACATCGGCGCCCGAGTCTACATGCTGCTGCAGCATCTTCTGGTAGTTCATTTTGTAGATATGGTCGCCGGAAAGAATGATGACGTAGCGCGAGTGCTCGCTGCCGATCGAGTAGATGTTCTGATACACCGCGTCCGCGGTTCCCAGATACCAATTGGTGGAGACGCGCATCTGCGGCGGCAGGACCTCGATGAATTCGCCGAGGCCGAGCAGTTGCGACCAGCCTTCGCGTGTGTGGCGATTGAGCGAAAGCGCTTTGTACTGCGTCAGGACGAAAACGCGGCGGAGATCGCTGTTGATGCAGTTGGAAAGCGTGACGTCGATGATGCGGTAGACGCCGCCGAATGGCACGGCCGGCTTGGCGCGGTCGCGCGTGAGGGGCCACAGGCGTTCGCCCTGTCCGCCTGCCAGCAGCACACCGATCGCGTCGCGCATCAGGGACATGGGTGGATTTTGTACCTGCTTCCGAAGGGGTCCTGGCCAGCACTTGGTACCCGGACATTCTAGCAGGTAGGCTGAAATTCCCACATACAGGACCTCCCGGTCCGCGGCTTGGGAGGCGTTCCGGCCGAAAAACAAAGCTTGACTTCGGTGTGCAGGTCCGCTAGAAGTGTGTGCCAATAGGCTGTTGAGAACGAGTGGACCTCTCTTAGCACTTATGGTTAATAGCAATCATTGCCACATGCATCGGAAGGACGGTGATTTTTAAGTGGCTGAAGTCAGCATTCAAGAGGGTGAATCCCTGGAGAATGCCCTGCGCCGATTCAAGCGCAAGGTACAACAGGAAGACATCATCAAGGAAATCAAGAAGCACAGTTACTACATGAAGCCTGGCGAAAAGCGCCGAGCGAAGCAGGCGTTATCACGCAAGCGGCTGCGCAAAAAGCAGCGGCGGGAGCAGGACTAGACTCCCCCAGGCGTGCAAGACCACCCGGGATTTTCCAAAGCACTCTCGGACTAGTCGGAATTGGGACCCACGTTCTTCCCCGGCGTATCCCAGCAAGATTCGACTTTGCCGGGAGTGACGCGGGCTCTCCAACCAGCGTGGAGCCTCGGAGCAGCGTATGGAATATCACGATAAGGTCCTGAAGTGCGCGGAATGCAATCAGGAGTTTGTCTTCACCGCCGGCGAGCAGATGTTCTTTGCCGACAAGGGGTTTAAGAACGAGCCCAAGCGGTGCAAGGACTGCAAAGCCAAGCGCTCTCAGAGTCCGGGTCCCGGCACGAACGGTTTCCAGCGCGCGGAAACCAAAACCACATGCTCGCAGTGCGGCAAGGAAACCACGGTTCCCTTCCGCCCGACGCAGGGACGGCCCGTGTTCTGCCGCGAATGTTTCCAGCAGCGGCGGTCCATGAGTTCGCCGGCATAGATCGAGGGAGAAGATCGCGTCCGATCAAAGCTGCTAGCAGCGGCGGCGCGAACTTCTCCCTTGTTTTGCGTTTGGGCGGACCCCTGCTTCTTCATCTCAAATCTCAAATTTCAGATGTCAAATTTGAAGGCTCGGCGTCGTTGTCGCGCACGCCTTCCGTTGGCGCATGCACCGAGCGCTCGGCGCGTGTTCACGGCTCAGGCGCGCGCTTAGTTTAGACCGCGTGTTCACCTGGAGGCGAACGCCACAACGCCGGTGCATCATTCCAAATTGAATCTTGATTGCCGCGTGTTTAAGATGAGCGACGCGCGGTGGGCCGCGCTCACTTCACGCTACAGTTTAGGACAATCGGGAATATGAAGACATCCCTGCCGGATTCTCCTGTTCATTCCGCTTTGCGCATTTTGGATGAGCCATTGAAAGCTTTCGCGCGGCGTTACCCGGGAGAGACGGGGCGTCGGCAGCCCGTGCACGTCGTGTACGGGGGCGCTCATTTGTTCCGGGCCGGGATTGCCAGGCGGCTCGGCGAGTTGGCGCTCGCGTCGCTTGATGCATTTGCGCCGGACGCGTTCACGTTTGCGCGGGCGATCGGAATGAGCGGAGCGGAGGCGTTGCCGAAAGGGAAGCAAATTGTGGCGACAGAGCGGCGATTTGCCAAGGCGCCGGAAAAATTGCGGATGGAAAATCGCGCGGCCTGGATGGCCCTGGCGGTCTACGGTCGCGTGATCGAAAAACTGCGGCGCGAGCCGGTCGAGGATTTTCGGATTGATTTCGAAGACGGTTACGGAAATCGTCCCGACGCGGAAGAGGACGCGCACGCGAGGTCGGCGGCGGAGGAAGTGGCCAAGGGATTCGCCGATGGATCGCTGCCGCCGTTCATCGGAATACGGCTCAAACCGTTTTCGCAAGAGCTGCGCGAACGCAGCATTCGCACGCTCGATCTGTTCGTCAGCGCGCTCTGCGAAGCCACAGGAGGCAAACTACCCCCCAATTTTGTCATCACGCTGCCGAAAGTGGTGATCCCCGAGCAGATGGCGGCGCTGGCGGGATTGCTCGAGGCGATGGAGCCGGAGCTGGGCCTTGCCAAAGGATCGCTGCAATTCGAGATGATGGTCGAAACGACGCAGGCGATCCTAAATGAGCGCGGCGAGTCGAGCCTGCCGCGATTTCTGGACGCAGCGGGCGGGCGCTGCATTGCGGCGCATTTCGGCACGTACGATTACACGGCTAGCTGCAGCATCACCGCGGCGTATCAGGTGATGGACCACCCCGCGTGCGACTTCGCCAAGCACATGATGCAGGTCGCGTTCGCGGGCACCGGCATATGGCTTTCCGATGGCGCGACGAACGTGCTGCCCACGCCACCGCACCGCGCGGAAAAAGGGGAGAAGCTGACGCGCGCGCAGCAACAGGAAAATCGCGAAGCGGTGCATCGCGCCTGGCGACTGCATTTCGGGCACATCCAGCATTCGCTCGTGACCGCATACTACGAGGGCTGGGACCTGCATCCGGCACAGCTTCCTACTCGATACGCGGCCGTGTTTTCGTTTTTTCTGGATGGGATCGAGTCGGCCGCCGCTCGGCTCAAGAATTTTGTGGAGAAGGCGGCGAAGGCCACGCTCGTTGGAGACGTGTTCGATGACGCTGCCACGGGCCAGGGCCTTCTGAATTTTTTCCTGCGCGCGATCAATTGCGGTGCGATCAGCGAGGCGGAGACCGAACGCCTGACGGGAGTCACGGTCGAGGAGTTGCGGCTCGGATCTTTCCTGAAGATTCTGAAGAATCGGACGAAGTCTTAGCTCGCATTTTTTGCGGGTGGCGTGGCGCTAGGAAGGTCAACTGCCGCGATACGTCGAGTAGCTGTAGGGACTGAGGAGGAGCGGCACGTGGTGGTGCATTCTCGCGTCCCTTACCTCAAAGATTACCGGAATATCCGTGTAGAACGATTCGATGTGTAGCAACTTGAAGTAAGGCCCGGCGTGAAACGTGAGGCGGTAGGTTCCCACGGCTAACGGCAATTCTCCCAGTAGCGTATTGCAGCGCCCGTTCTCATCCGTAAACCCGATGCCGATGGATTTCCATTCTTCGGCGGATTTCTTGTGCAATTCGATCTTGAGTTCCGCGGCCGGGCGGCCGTTTGACGTATCAAGAACGTGCGTCGTGATGGTGCTCATGGAGACTGTTGCTCACCGGTGAAAAGTTTTTCGAGCCGAATGCGTGTGATCAGGCGCTGCTGCTCGGCCGCGATCGAGAGCTCGCTGGCCTGATCATTTTGTAGGCGCTGGTTCAGAATCGCAAGCATTGCTTCGGCGGATTTGCCGCTCGCGCAGACGATGTAGATGTAGCCGAATTTTTCAAAATACGCCCGATTGGCGCGGGCGAGGCGCGCCTTCACGTCGTCGGTTGCAGCGCGAGCGCCCGACTGTTCGCCTTCGGCCCACTGGCGGGCGGACTCGGAACCGGTCGCCGGTTTGTCGCCGATCTGCGGATGATGGCCGAAGGCTTCGAGCCAGTCGGCGCGCCCGAGGTTCCACCAGATCGAGTCGGCGGCTTTGCGAAGCGCTTCCAAGCCGCCATAGGGCCGACGCGCAGCGACGCTCGAGGCCCAGCGAGCAGAACCGCAGCAATCTGCGAGAGCCGATTCGGCTTGTGAAGGCGGCAGCGCGTTGAATTCCGCGAGCGTCATTCTAAGAAATCCCTTTCGTCAAAGTTCCGAAGATCCGCAGGCGGGCCACGCCACCGTCGGGACAGATATGAAATCGCACGTGCGTCGCTTGGCCACCTTCCAGCAACTCTTTTTCGTAAACGTGCAACGAATCGGCTTCCAGTTTAGTGCGCACCAGGATTTCTTTCCACGGAAGCGTATCGAGGGCCTTTGGATCGGTCAAGTCGCGCGGGGCGGAGCAAACTTCGAGCGAGCAGCTTTCCGGAAAATTTCCCTTGAAATACGAGGTATCGACTTCGATTCGGCTGATTTGTCCCGCCGCGCCGAGCCGTACGATGCACCAATCATGACCGGAGCCGCGGCGGCGGCGCGTTTCCCAGCCGTCGTGCATTCCCGTCGAGCGGCCCGGCAAGATCAAATTGTTTCGCGAGCCGAAAAACATGTCGCTCGAAACAATGACCCATCCGCCGTGTTCGATCGCGGCGAGATCGATCTCCCCGCCGGCGCGCTCGATCGCCGGCCAATCCGGAACAACCTCGCCGTGAACGCGCAAGCGCGCGACGCCGCCATCCGGGTAGATCTTGAAGCGCAGGTGCGTGACCCGGGCCGATCGAGCTATGGGAAGCGGATTTCTGGCGTCGCCGGTGAGCGGCGACTTAGGCAGTAGCGTGTTCCAAACTGTGGAACCGGCTTCAAGTTGAGACACACTCGGATCGCCGTCCACCGCGCAAGCTTCGATCTCACAATGCTCCGGAAAGTTTCCCTTGAAATGCGCTGTGTCTACGACAACTCCGTGAACGACCCCGGGGAGTCCGAGTTTTACAATGCACCAATCGTAGCCGGGAGTCCTGCGGCGCCGCGTCTCCCAGCCGTCCATCCATTTGCCGACGTCGGTGTACTTGTCCTCGATCCACACGGCCGCCGAAGCTTTCAAAAGATTTTCCTTGGGCGCGAAAAATTCGTCGTTGGCGGCGAGCACTCGCCCACCGAGCCGTTCCGCGGCCAAATCGATATATTCCGTGAAATCCATCAGCGTTAGCCTCGGCGCAAGAGCGCGCCCTGCTGATCGCCAGGAAAGCGGCCCCGATCATAAATCATATCGCCGTGAAGAAATGTGGCCACAACTGCCCCTCGCAGCTCGCGATTGGCATAGGGCGTGAGCTTGTGTCGATGTTGCAGCATCTTCGGCCGAACCGTGAAGCGCTTCTCGGGATTCCAGACAACAAGGTCGGCGTCGTAACCGGCTGCGATCGCGCCCTTTTGTTTTTCGAGGCCGGCGAGCTTTGCCGGGCCGCCGCACATCCAGCGCGTCAATTGCAAAAGAGAACTATCTCCCCTCTTCATTTTCGTCCAAATCGCCGGGAGTCCCAGTTGCAGCGAGCTGATTCCGCCCCAGGCTTTGAAAAAATCGCCGCCGTCGAGGCATTTCATCGCGGGCGGTGAAGGCGAATGATCGGACGCGATGAAATCGATCGCGCCGCTGCCCAGCGCGGTCCAGAGGCTTTTGTTATTCCGTGCATCGCGGATGGGTGGCGCGCATTTGTATTCGGTCCGGCGATTTCCGATCGAACCCGCCGCGAAAAAAAGATAGTGCGGGCACGTCTCGGCAGTGATGCGCACTCCTTCTTTTTTCGCGCGCCGGATCAGCGGTACGGAAAGCCCGGACGAAAGATGAACGATATGGACTCGCGCGTTGAATTCTCGCGCAAGGCGGATCATCATCCGCACTGCTTCCGTTTCTGCACTCGCGGGCCGGGACGAGAGCCAGTTGGCGTATCGGGCCGGATCTGATTTCGCCAGCTTCTTGTTCGCACGGTCGATCGGCCCCGGCAGTTCGGAGTGGACGAGCAACGGCGCGTCCAGAGCGGCCAGGATCGGCAGCGCGGCGCGGAGATCGCTTTCATTCACATGCGAAAATTCCGGCACGCCGGAGGGGACCAGGAAACACTTGAAGCCGAATACGCCCGCGGCGTACAGTGCGCATAGTTCGCTCGCGTTCTCCGGAACGACGCCGCCCCAGAAGCCGACATTCACAGCGCATTTCCCGCGCGCCGCCACGCGTTTCGCTTCGAGCGCAGCAACGGTCGTGGTCGCGGGAATACTGTTGAGGGGCATGTCAATGAGCGTCGTCACGCCGCCGGCCGCCGCCGCGCGTGTGGCGGTCTCAAATCCTTCCCACTCCGTTCGCCCGGGTTCATTGATGTGGACGTGCGTGTCGACGAGTCCCGGCATGACGGCGCATTCTCCGGTGTCGTAGACGCATTTGTCCGAGGGAACATCGTCATAGCCGGTGACCGCGTCGATCACTCCATCTCGAAGGCGCACGGTCGCCGCCCGAACTCCTTCGGGCGTCACAACGCGTTTGCTCCGAATCGCGTGAATGGCCGTCATTTCGTGAGCTCGGAGAGAAATTCCTCGAGCAGATTTTGCGCGACACGCAAGCGATAGCGAGCGGTCGAGCGGATGTCATCGATGGGAGCGATTTCGCGCGCCAGCGTTTCCCGGGCGGCGGCAATCGTCGCGGGAGTGATGGCGGCGCCGCGCAACGCGTCCTCTGTCTTCACTGCACGCAGCACAATCGGCGCCACGCTTCCCAGCGCAATCCGCACATCGCGAATTGCGCCGTTCTCGACGAGCGCGGCGCCCGCGAAACAAACTTTAGAAATTGCCTGCGCCCTCCGAGTGCCCACTTTCCGGTAATACTGCCGCCATGGTTGAGAGCGGCGCGGCATTCGCACCGCTCGCAGCAACTCCTCCGGCGCGATCTGCATTTTTTTGTAGCCGGTGTGGAATCCTTGGTACAGAACCCAGCGCACGCCGCGCTCGGAAATGAGCTCGATTTCCGCGTCGTACACGAGCAGCGCGGGCGGGGAATCGGCCGCTGGGGAAGCGTTCACGATATTTCCACCGAGCGTGCCGCGATTTTGGGTGGCAACGCTTCCAGTATCACGCGCCGCCGCGCAAAGCTGCGGGAACTCCGTTTGCAGCAGAGGGTGCTTCTGAATTTCCGAATATGTTGTCAGCGCCCCGATTGCGACGGAATCCGCCGTTATCGCGATGCCGCGCAAATCATTGAGCTTCGCCAGGCTGAAAAAGTTTTTATGCTGGAGTTTTCCGGCTTCGAGTAGCACCATCAAATCGGTGCCGCCCGCAAACGGTTGCCAGGCCCCCGGCTCGCGCCCGAGCAAAGCGAGCGCTTCCGAGAGGCTCCCAGGTACGCGCAAATCATAGGACGGAATATGCGCCCTCATCGGCCGCCCACCCCTCTTTCAGCTGGCGATTCGCACGCGCGCACCACGGCGGCGAAAATTTTCTGGTAGCCGGTGCACCGGCAAAGGTTTCCCGCGAGTCCCTCACGTATCTCCGCGTCGTTGGGATGCGGATGTCGTTCGATCAGCGCCGTCGCGGCAATCACCATGCCCGGCGTGCAAATTCCGCACTGCGCGCCGCCGCACTCCAGAAATGCCGCCTGCACGGCGGAAAGCTGCGTGCCGCTCGCGATGCCTTCGATGGTGCGAATATTCGCTCCATTCGCATCGACCGCGGGAATGAGGCAACTATTCACAATCGCGCCGTTCAGGAGCACGGCGCACGCGCCGCATTCGCCCTCGCCGCAGCCCTCCTTTGTTCCCGTCAGGTGCATCTCCTCGCGCAAAACGTCGAGCAGTCGCGACATCGGAAAGGCCTGAACGCGGCGCGGCTCACCGTTCACGCAGCACGAGATGCTGATCCGGCTGACGGATTCAGGCAAGCGGCGCCGCCTTCTCGGCCATGGCTTCCATCAAGACTTCGGGTGTGGCGGGAATTTCGCGGAGGCAAATTCCGGTCGCATTCTCAATCGCGTTGACGATGGCCGCGGCCGGGCCGTCCATAGGCAGTTCGCCGATTCCCTTGGCGCCGTGCGGACCGAATGGGTACGGATGCTCCTCAAAGAACACGCGAATGGGAGGAATGTCCGCGGCGGTGGGCATGATGTAATTCGTCATCTGGCCGTTGGCCATGCGGCCTTCGCGCCACACGACATTTTCGTACAGCGCCATGCCGATGGCCTGGGCCACGCCGCCTTCGATTTGGCCCGCCGCGAGAACGGGATGAATTACTTTTCCGATCTCCTGCACGGCGACGAAATCGGTGACGCGTGCCTCGTAGGTAACGGTATCGACCGCAACCTCGGCCACATACACGGCCCAAGCGTAGGTTCCGTAGGCGTCGCCGCTGTAGGCAACGTCATCCCAGTGCAGGCCGGGCGGAGGTTCGTATTGCGCCCGCGAGCGCAGCGGGCCGCGCGTCTCGATGTAGCGCCGGCACGCGCGGACGAACTCGTCTTCAGTACAGGCATCGCAGAGCAAGCCGCTGTCGAGCAATTTTCGTTTGATATCGAGCGCCGCGGTTTCCACCAGGTGGCCGACGACCATCGATGTGCGAGAAGCAACGGTTGGGCCGCTGTTCGGCACCGAACCCGTATCGGGCTGGGCGATTTCGATGCGATCGTATCCGATGCCCAGCGCGTCCGCGGCAATTTGGGAAAAAATCGTATTTGTTCCCTGGCCGATTTCGGTGCTGGCGGCGAGAACGCGAACAGTTCCCTCCGGCGTCGCTTCGAGCTCGATGATCGAAGCGAGATACACCTCGCCCGAGCCGGTAAATCCGGCGCCGTGCATGAAGGAAGCGAACCCGATGCCGCGCTTGACCGCTGCGCCTGGATTTTCGCGCGCGAAGCGCTCGCGCTTGGCGCAATAGTCGCTCTCGCGAAACGCGCGATCGAGCAGGCCATTCAAATCCACGTCTTCATCAATCCGCTGTCCCGTGGCCGTCGTGTCTCCCTTGCGAAGAAAATTTCGCCGTCGCAATTCCTCGGGCGTCAGGTTCACGGCGCGCGCCACCTGATCCATGTGGCGCTCGACTGCGAAAATGGATTGCGGCGCGCCAAAGCCGCGGAAAGCGCCGTGCGGCGGTGCGTTGGTCGCGACGGCTCGCCCGCGGACGCGCACGTTGGGGCAGGCATACGGTCCCGCGGCATGAATCGTTCCGCGTGAAAGCACGACGGACGAAAGCGTTGCATAGGCGCCGCCATCGATCACGAAATCGATGTCCATCGCTACGATTCTGCCGTCGCGCGTAACGCCGGTACGATGCCGCGTGCGCGACGGATGGCGCTTCGTGGTCGCCACCATGTCTTCCGCGCGGTCGTAAATAATTTTCACGGGCTTTCCCGATTTCCACGCGAGCAGCGCCGCGTGCGCGGCGATCAGCGAAGGATATTCTTCCTTGCCGCCGAAGCCGCCGCCCGTCTCCGCCTGAATCACGCGGATTTTTTCCGCCGGCAGATCGAAAATTGGAACAAGCGCCTTGTGCACGTAGTAGGGGCACTGCAGCGATCCCCAGATCGTCACGCCTTGAGCGGGATTCGCCACAGCGATCATGCCCTGATTTTCGATGTAGAGCTGTTCCTGCGCGCCGGTGCGGTATTCGCCTTCGACGATGAGGTCCGCCTGCGCCATCGCCGCGTCGACATCTCCCTTTTCCATGCGATACGACTTGAAGACATTGTCGGGGCCGAAAATGACGGCGCGCTTCGCGATGGAATCCTCGATCGAAAAGATCGCGGGCAGCGGCTCGACGTCAATGCGCACCGCGCGGCGCGCTTCCTCCAGCAGGTAGCGATCGGCATGCGCGAGCAGGACGATCGGCTCTTCAGGATGATGAATTTCTCTGTCGGCGAGGCAGGGCTGGTCATGCTCGATCAATGCGATTTCATTCTTACCCGGAATGTCGGCGACCGTGACGATCGTGAAATCCTTCCACGGAATGCCGTTGCCGAAATGAATGCCGCGAATCCGCCCTCGCGCGATGTTGCTGCGCACCGTCACTCCGTGCAGCATGCCGGGCACGGCGAGGTCATCTACATAACGGGCGCGGCCCGTGACTTTGTCTCGTCCCTCTTTACGCGGGACGGATTGGCCAATAAATTTCTTTTCCATCGTCGGAGAGTGAAATCCTAAACCTTCCAGGAGGATTGTTCTGGCGTCACCCGTGTCGCACCGTCAGTACCGGACCCTTTCGCTCTTCCGCACCCATTCCCGGAACGGCTCAAGCCCTGCGTCGCGCATCCCCTGCACGAAAGGGATTTTCCGCTCGCCATGCCGAATCTTCAACTCGTCATAGATGAAGGAATCGTCAAAGCCCGCTTCGGCCGCATCGCCGGCAGTGGCCGCGTAATAGACGCGGTCCGGCCGCGCCCAATAGATCGCGCCCAGGCACATCGGGCAGGGCTCGCAGCTCGTGTAAATCTCGCAACCTGCCAACTGAAATGAGCCCAGCGAGCGGCAAGCTTCGCGAATTGCGGTCACTTCCGCGTGCGCGGTGGGGTCGTTCGTCGCGGTGACCAGATTTGTGCCGGAGGCAACCACCCGACCATCCTTCACGACCATCGCGCTGAACGGCCCGCCGCGTCCGGAGCGCACATTTTCCACCGCCCGCTGGATCGTTTCCTGCATTAAGGAATCGTTCATATCGCGCGATATACCTCCCCGCGAACTGTTTTAAATTGTACCGGAAAAGCCGATGTCGCCGGCTGTGCTTTTGTGATGCTCGGGATTTGTTTTATTCATCGACAATGTCTGGCAGCAATTGAGGGTACAATTCTGGGCCACGAACGTCGAAAAGGAGGTCCCGCCCATGGTGAAACATTTCATGCGTTCATTCCCTGCATTGCTGTGCACGGCAATTCTTCTGGTCGGTGCGGGTGCTTCAAACCCGCGCGCCGCCGGCGATCAGGCCGATTCCGCGATGCGGTCGATTCGTCCGGAATCCATCCGCGCCGAAATGCGATTTCTCTCGGATGATTTGCTCGAGGGGAGAGGCACCGGAACCCGCGGTTTCCAAATCGCCGCCGAGTACATGGCTACGGAATTCGAGGGCATGGGTCTGCAAGGAGCGGGCGAGAACGGAACCTACTTTCAGGAAGTGCCGCTCCGGTCGGCCGGCGTGGATGAGGCCAAGTCAACTATGACGCTGGCGCGCGGCGGAAAGGAAGAGTCGCTCGTCCATCGCAAGGATTTCATCTCGCGCACCGATCCAGGCCGCGAGGACACATCAGTGGAAGCTCCGGTCGTCTATGTTGGGACGGGGGTGACCGCGCCCGAGCAGGATTACGACGACTACAAGGGCGTGGACGCCAAAGGGAAAGTCGTTGCGATGATTTACGGTGCGCCGCCGTCGTTCGAGTCTGCGATTCGCGCGCACTATTCCTCCGGCGTCATCAAATCCGAGATCGCCGTGGCGCATGGTGCCGTGGGGGTGATCCTCCTCAACGATCCGGGGCTCGAGGGGCTGTACCCATTTCAAAAACGGGTGAGAGATCTGGGATTTTCATCCATGAGGTGGCTGGATAAGAACGGCCAGCCCAACGATTACTACCCCGAATTGAAGGCGTTTGCCTCACTGAGTACGGACGCGACAAAAAGTTTCTTTGCGGGCAGCGCCCACACGGCCGACGAGGTCTACACGGCCGCGAAAGCAGGGAAGGTACTATCGTTTGATCTGCCGATGACGGCAAAGATTCGCAACGTGACGAAACTGAGCGACGTTCACGGAGCTAACGTTGCGGCCATGCTCCCCGGGAGCGACCCGGCCCTTGCTGGGGAATACGTCGTCTTCACGGCGCACCTTGACCACCTAGGGATCGGCGAGCCCGTCAAAGGCGACAAGATCTACAACGGCGCGCTCGACAACGCCTCAGGCTCGGCTATCCTGCTCGAAATTGCCCGAGCATTTGCGCGCATGAACCCGAGGCCCAGGCGCTCGATGTTGTTCCTGGCGGTCACCGGTGAAGAGAAAGGGCTGCTTGGCTCCGACTATTTCGCGCATTATCCGACGGTGGAAAAGAAAAGCATCGTCGCCGACGTGAATATGGATGAGGATTTAATGCTTTGGCCGCTCAAAGACGTAGTTGCATTCGGGGCGGAACACTCGAGCCTCAGGGACACGGCGAACGAAGCAGCCGAGCGTTTGAACCTGACTGTCAGTCCGGACCCCCTGCCCGAGCAGGTTATCTTTATCCGCAGCGATCAATATTCGTTCGTCAAGCAGGGGGTTCCG